>Ga0224558_1003459_pt1 | contig 13142 bp, 14 predicted proteins | sample 714S32024metaG_FD_180682 | JGI IMG/M metagenome (GOLD analysis project Ga0224558, IMG submission 180682) | Peat soil microbial communities from Stordalen Mire, Sweden - 717 S3 20-24 | ecosystem: Environmental > Terrestrial > Soil > Wetlands > Peat | place: Sweden: Norrbotten County, Stordalen... | reverse complement strand
TGAGCGGCTATTGACGTGAGCTGCGCTATAGCAGAAGCAGGACTAACACCTCCGACTCTCGGAGCCGCCGTAGCCCCAAACACGCCAGACACTGTAAGTACCACCGTCACTATCGTCGCAATTCCGCCGCCGATAATGCAACCTCCAACCAACCCATGATTCCGTCTTCTCTTAATCACGCTCATCACCTCTCAGTTCGTTAGGACATTTAGGGGCCACCTCAAGCTCGGCGAAAGCTTAGCAAGCGGAGGCCCAGCTCACCGTATTGTGTCCCGACCCCACCCAGGACGTAGAGGTCAGTCCACCAACATCCTCTGTCGTTGCACTAGTCCAGCCGAAGTGGACTTCGTAGGTAGTATCGAGGTAGTAGAGCGAGCTATCGGTACCTACTGTGCGGTCATTATTGTCTAACGCTTCGGTGCCAGCCGAGAGGTACTCCCCGTTCGGCGGATTGCTCGTTGAGTAGCCAACAGAGTACCCGTTCCAATCCACTTCCCACTCGTGGGAACCGTCATACACCATCTCAGCACTGTAGGTTATGTTCAGACTCACCAAGTACTGACTGCCCGACGGAAAGTGTTGGTTGTAGCCGCCTGAGCGCTCGTCAGCCCAAAAGAAGTACCGAGAACTACCGTTAGGCTCGCCCGTTCGACCACCTTCCTCCACCCAGTTTGCGCTCGCGATGGGATCATCGTTCGTTCCCTGCCACATTTCCTCGTTGACGAAATGGCTGGTGTTTGATGTGTATAGACACTGAAACTCCAAATCGCCACCACTGCCATATGTGGCAGGTGTATATCCCCAAATAGCGACGCCGTAGCAGTGACTTGAGGGCGAACAGTTTGGAGATGCCCAGGCATTATCGGTAACTCCAACGGTGGCAGTGAGGATTGATCCCGTCATTATCAGAACGGAGATCAATGTTCTATGCAGGTGCATCTAATCCTCCTTCTGCATGGGGGCACATCTGCATACACAGACATAAAGCTGTTGCATCTACCTCGTGCATGGCAACAGAACCGGTTTGGTGGACGAATCAGGTATGCACCCAGGCACCTTGACACGGAAATAGTTGACTTCCTAAGCACGACTCACGTACCGCCGTGCCTTCGTTCGAGGTTCGTCACACATCCGCAGTGTTGCGTCCTTCCTGTACTCGCTATCTAGCCTCCTGTCAAGGGCCCGGACGATATCGTACGCAGTCGTGGCAGGGCGCTCCTCATCATCGCGATTGGCCGCGCCGGGATGTGGAGCGGAGCAGCGACGTGGAAACCTTGGCGCTTGACTTGAGCATCGTTGCCTCCACCACTCGTTCCCAGAAGGACGGGAAGATCGATCGGCATCCGATGGGCTCGGACGCGGCCGCGAGCAGTTTTTCCTTCCGACGGGCTTCGATGGCTGTGCGAGCGTCGAGGAAGCGGCCGACACGAAGGGGGGTATCCGAAGTTGCTCACCGGCCACGACATCAACTGTTCCGGTGGCATTCTAACGTCTCCGTCGCGCTCTTCTGTTTCTTCCCTATCTTGAGCACGGGCCCGCTGCATCTAGCCTCATAGGGGCGACGTGCGAGTCCTGAGGCCGCATAGCGCCCGACAAGCAAGTAAAGACGGAAGCTTCCGTTCGTGACATTCGTTGCACTTTGGCTGCCTGAGGTACTGGTAAACGTGACACGGCCTTGCGCCACTACGACTCGCGGGTTCGAGGCAGAGAAGAGCATGTGTCCCGAGACGAGGGTCTGCCCGTGGAAGGGGTTACCGATAGTCGTTCCGCCGGTCGGGAGGAAAGCCGCACTGAGCGATCCCGCGAGGGCCATCGCAAGGAATGTCAGGCCCAGAACTCGCAGCCTTGCGGCACGCCGCCGCCTGAGGGTGGCGCTCTTGAACAAAACTCGACGAAGACACTCTCGCAGCTGCTCGTCCGAATGGGTAAGGCCCACAGCGTCCTCCTTCACGCGAGATCTTGAGATTGGAGACGGAGCCTACGGAGCCCTCGGTGTAAATGCGTCTTCACCGAGGTCAAACTGATCGCCATCGCCCTCGCAACTTCAGCGTCCGGAAGGTCAACGAGATACCTCAGCCCGACGGCCTCTCGCTGACGCTTAGGAAGACGGTTGAGAGCGTCAACGAGGGCGCTGCGCAATACGACCATGTCCGCCACATCCAGCGCCTCATTCGGGGAATCGATCGGAGGTTGCCACGCTAGGTGGAGAGCCTCGCGGAAGGTTGTCTTGAGAACCCAGCCGTCGCGCCATGGCAATGTCCCGACGCGTCTCCAATGGAAGTGCGCCCGGCTCATCGCCTGGATTGCGGCATCCTCAGCAAGCCCACGATCGCCGGTAATCCGGTACGCCGCTCGTACCGCGCGCGGAAAGATCGCGCGGAAGAACTCTTCGAAATTCGGGCTGTCAGGAGATTTCATCTCTGTCATGCCCGAACGCCCCGGCGAAGGCCGACAAACCCGTCATGATGACGGATTGAGACTGCTTGGCTGGCTTTCCCGAGCTGCCAGACCGGGAGTGTCGTCGTAGCTCCAAGAGATGTAAGTGACACAGGCGGCGGCTTTTGGCTCATTCCCATACCGAGCACCCACCCAACATCGGGATGGACCATGAAGGACTGGGACGTGCCCCTGACGTCCCATGGCCGATCGGAAGGCTGAGGCTGGTCTCGGCCAACGTACCGTCCATCTCCGGCAGATAAACCGGATCGGCCGTCTCCTGTAGCGTCCAGGCGCCGGCTGTCGCCTCTGCCAGTGTGAGAGTCTGCAGGTCGCAGTCGGTTGCAGCGATGCTTCGAGCATCCGAGGTCGCCGAAACCGGAATCGGCGCACCCGGCTGTTGTGTGCCCGCAGGTGACTCGCCTAGCGAGAACGGTCGCGTCGCCCCAACCACACTTGCTGCTGCAGCGTCGCAGGCCCAAAGGTGTCGCGGAATCCTTCCGGTTCTGCTTGTGGCCTTCATGCCGGACCTCTCTTTGCTGCTCACTATGAAAAGGCCTGCAGACGCATAATCGGATGACAGAGTTCGTCAGTTGATGAACTCCTGCTTGGCTTGGGCACACGGAAGGTCCAGGATCGCGTCAGGTCCAGGATCGCGTTCGTCATGCGCCCGCCTACGAAACCTAGCCGAGTAGCGACTCGACTCGGCGAGCCGTCACCCCGGGGTGAGCACGGCTCTCTCGGTGTGCTGAGCATGCGGTGAAATCGCCGGAGTCGTGACCGACCGTTCTGGTGTCACAAGTCTGTTCACAGCTCGATCCCGGCCGGCAGCTCTCGCACCGGTTCTGCGGGCACGGCACCGAACCGCGAGCGGGGATGTTCGCGGTCCTCGGTCGAGAATCGGAGCGCCTTTGCGATGGCAAGTTCGGCGCGCCGCCGGTGACCAAGTGCGTCGAGGGACCTGACGGCGCCCCCGGGTCCGAGTGGTCGGCGATCGTCAGCAATGTTCCAACGCTCCCTGTAGGCGGCGACTGTCGAGACGGCCTTGAGCCACCGCTCATGTTTGACCCGGTCGGCTGGCGGCGCGCCGAGGCGGAGCACCCAGGTCTCGCGATGCTCGATCGCGCGCGCGGCGAGCTTTCTCGCTCGGTCTTGCATGGCGACAGCTCGCTCGTCGAGGGCGCGGACCATGTCGGGATCGGTGACGCCGACCGCTCTCGGAATGATCCCCGCGACAAAGCCTGTGCTCGTTCGCCGCTTCGAACCGGCTGTGTTTGCCCAAGCCTGTACGCGTGCGTGCATGACGGAAGCCGGGTCTTCGGCTTCGTCGAGCGAGCGAAGAGCAACGAGCGTCGGGAAGGCGCCTTCCACGTCGAGCCCGCGGGCCTCAGCGTCTCGAAGGGCTGCGAGAAGTGGGCCGCGTGCTTCGCTTTGGCTTACGCGTTCGAGCTGAACGCGAGCGATACCTGAGCGATCCAATAGGGCTCCCCAGCGTTGCTCCTGGGCGGCACTGACGAGCGTCTCGTACTCGGCGGCAAGCACGCTCAAGTCCTCTGCACGACCCTGTGCTCTGCGCAGCGTCTCGTGGGCGGACAGATCCGAACCCTCGTTGGCGAGCACGCCGGCAAGCACGTCTCGAGCGGTCCGTTGTGAGATCGCAGGTTCGTGACCGGTGGTGGGATCGGGGTCGAACGATGTGTCGACATACAGGCTGTTGGACTCACGGCCTCTTGTCGCGGAGACGTAGAGCACTTCTCGAGTCGTCGCCGGGGCGACGAGGGCGTGAGCGGTGTCTGTTGTTCGGCCTTGGCTCCGATACGCGGTCGTGGCGTAAGCGAGCTCTACGTGGTGGGCGACGTAATCGGCGGGGAGCGAGACCTCGCCGCCGCCGTTCCCGCGGCGCAGTGCCATGCTCCCGTCGGGGTTGGTGGCGGTCACCAACCAGCGGTCGCCGTTCTTGACCCAGGTCCTGCCGGTGGTGAGGAGCCGGTTGTTCTGACGGGTGACGACCTCGTCGCCTACTCCTGCTTTCTGGCCATCAGCTATCAGTAACGCCTCTTCAGCGACCGTCCCCTCCCTCACCCGATCGGCTCTCGCCCGGCAGTTGAGCTCGGTCACAGTGGTCGAGTCCCCGGCGATCATCAGGCTCGACTTGCCGGCACCGACGTCGTTCTTCCAGGCGGCGTAGATGGCCTCGAGCAGCGACTCCCGGTCGCCTTCTGTTATGCGACCGTGAGCTTCGTAGTCATCGATGGCGGCCTTGTTGCCGAGGCGCAGCTCGATGCTCGCGGCCTTCTCCCACTCCGAGGCGAAGCGCCGGACGTCGGTCAGCTCCGCGACGAGATCACCGCGGTCTTTGACGAGGAGCGAGAACGCCCCGCCCGCTTCCACCGAGCCGAGCTGTGCACCATCTCCTACGAGCAGGATCTTCGAACCGGCCTGTCTCGCGGCACCCACGAGCTCGTCGAGGGCGAAGGTCCCAGCGAGTGTCGCCTCGTCGATGATGACCAGCTGTCCCGCCCTGAGGCGCCTTTCGGCAATGGCCTGGTCCATCGCCGCGACCCGGGCGTGGAGCTTGGCCGCGCCGGGAGAGCTCGGATAGGCGTGGCGGGCGAGGTTCAAGGCGAAGCGGTCGCGGCGTGTTGTCAGCTCCGGGATACGTCGCCACTCGGTGAGCCACTTGGCGGTGTTCTCCGTCTCGATCCCGAGCTCGTCGGCGAGCACCTGTGCCGCAACAGCAGAGGGGGCGAGACCGATCACCGACCCGGGCCCGTGCTCGGTCTCCCAGGCGGCCCTGAGTCCCGCCATGGTGGTCGATTTGCCTGTGCCGGCCGGACCGACGAGCACCTCGAGGACGCGGCCGGAGGTGGCGATCTTTTCGACGGCGAGGGCCTGGTCGACGCTTAGTCCGTAGTCGCGCCCGGGCAGGTTCGCCTCGGCAATGTTCGCGATTGTCGCCGTGCGCACCCGAGGAGCTCCATGCTCTCTCCCGGCTTCGAGGAGGCGATCTTCCGCCTCGAGGAGGACCTCGGTGGTGTAGACGAGGTGGTTCCTTGGCTGCAGGCGCGAGGACCCGTCGGGGCGGATGTAGCGCTCCGGCGTGTGGTGCATCGCCGGCGGTGTCAGCACGACTGATCGGGCGACGGCGAGGTCGGTGATGTGCTCGGCGACGGCCACCCGGTCGTCAGGAGAGGCGAAGCGGACCCCGTGCAACATGCGGTGAGCCTCGGCCAACAGGTTCTGGCGACCGTAGGTGGAGTGGTGCTCGGCCACCGTCGTCACCACCGCCCGAGCGGCGTCGTCGAGGATCGGCTCGGCCAGGTCGCAGGTGTGCAGGAGCGGCAGGTCGTTGCGGCCGGCGAGGCTCGAGACCCACGCCAGTTGCTCGTCCTCAGGCACGTGACCGGCTGCCCGCTCTCGCCAGGTGGCCGTCAGCTCGGCGAGACTCCGATGAGTCTTCTGCGGTCGGGTGGCGATCGTGGCAACTTGCCTGAGGCGCATGCCTTCAACGACGGTTGGCCGGCGTCCATGGGCGGCGACAAAGCTCGAGTTGAGCTCGTCTCCGCGCGCCGCGATCTGCTCTGAGCGCTGTGAGAACTCGGCCATGAGGGCCTCGGGAACCCCGGTGATCTCGTAACGGGGTTTGGTCGAATGCCTCCGCCCGCGCGCTTCCCAGCCGACGCCGAGCTCGGCGATCAAAAGGTCGGATAGGACACCCTGGTGGAGCTCTGAGAGCGTGGTCGTCGCCTTGAAGATTGCTCTCGAGTCGAGCGTCCTCCACTTGCCGTCAGACACAGAGCGGGCCCTGTTCCAAACCACCAGATGCTCGTGCAGCTGGCAATCGTCAGCCCTGCTCGTGAAGTGGGTGAAGGACGCGGCGACGACACCGGTGACGTCCTCTGAGACGATCCCGTTCGTCCCAGAACGCGAGCAGAACACCTCGCGTTCCGCGTAGGAGATGACGAACTCGATCGCCTGGCGGTGGCACTTCTCGATGACCTTTCTGGTCTCGTCGTCACCGAGAGCCCACATGACAGAAATCGACTTGGAGATCGAGAAAGTGAGGTCGAAACCGGCCACAGGGGCACCCCCGGCCGGGGCTCTCGGCCTCGATCCCACAGGCTCGCCGGTGACGGGATCGCTGCACGCGCCGAGCATGTTGGAGAGGTTCTCCTCGCTCACCTCTGATCCGGGAACCACCCCGCGACCGCCGTCCAGCTCGGCCAAACCCTTGCCCAAAGAGACGCCCGGCGGGGTGCCCGTGGAGGCGTAGTAGTGCGCCAGTCCCTTCGACGGTTCCGGGTTGCCGTCACCTGCCGCGACCGAGTTCATCAGGTAGCGGTAGCCGCCACCAAGGCTGACCGGCCGGATCGAGATCACCTCGTGCGTCCCTTCGTCGGGGGCGATCGCGATGACCGCCTCTACTGAAGACGCACTGGCAACTCCAGGCTATTGCCCGATCCGGCTCCTACCTGGGGCTATGCCCCAACGAGCTTCGATCCTCGAATGCCGAACGTGTGAATTCCAGGATGCGCTTTGCGAAGGAGCTGGGTTGGTGATGGAGGCGGGGGTTGGTGATGGAGGCCGGGGTTGGTGATGGAGGCCGGGGTTGGTGATGGAGGCGGGGGTTGGTGATGGAGGCGGTGATGGCGGAGGTTGGTGATGGCGGAGGTTGGTGATGGCAGAGATGTTGCTTCGGTGCACAAGTCGGCTGCTCGCGACGATCGGCGGCAAGACGAAACCGGCGCTCAACACGAAGGTGCCCCCGTCGGCAAGTGACTTCTATGCGAACCTGATCTGGATCGACGGGCGCAAGTGCCTTCTCGTCACCCACGCGGGCACGCTCTTCTCAATCTTCACCCCGGACGTGCGAGCGGGTGACCTCCGACCAATCGGTCGATTCGTCGTCCCGCTGATCGAAGACGCCCTTGACTCCGAAGGGCTCCCTTCGGACACCTTCGGCCATCTTGTTGCCGACGACGTAGAGCTCGCGAAGACCGCCAACCGGAGCGTGCTCGGATGCATGAACGAGATGGCGTGGTTCTGCGAACTGGCCTTCTTGGACGTCGGGAACATCCGGCTGCTGGACGTCGCGCAACTGAATCACCAGCTTCGGCGCCTGATCCTTGGGCCGCTCGGGAGCGCACACCCTATCGATCTGGCCACCGCTCAAGCCGCTAGCCATCGATAGCCTGGAGTCGCCAGTGCCTCTTTTGTAGAGGCGTGCCGCGCGGGCCGCCTCCGAGAGGAGGAGCCCACGGTGGATGCCGAGACGAGTAGGCCGGCCCGTCAAACCTCTGGCCACGTCGATACCGACGATCTGCTTCCGACCGTTGACGGCTACGAGCGCTTCCTTGCATCCGGACTCACAGGTCCAGTGGAGCGACTTGGCAAGGCTGGTTCGATGGTGGGTCCCGCCGCTGTGACCACCCCCCGTTGTATCGTCGCCTGCCATGCTTCGACTTGTCCGGACGGCGCCATGGCCGTCAATGACTCCCCAGTCGAGCTCGAGGCCCTGTCCGAGGATTTCGTCGTCACGCCGGCTCTCGCGAGGCTCCTCGTGAAGCTTGCGAGGCGCCACGTCGAATGGGAATCGCGTCAGTCGGACAAGACCCAAAGTGAGGAGAACGTCGCGTGACTCAAGGTGCAGCCCTCCCGGCGCTGATGGCATACGCCCGGACCTCTACTGCTGACCAGCAGAACCCCGAAGAGAGTCTGCGCTGGCAACTGGACATCGCGAACACACTGATCGCAGGCCGGGCGAAGATCGTCGGAGTCGTCCACGACAAGGACACCTCCAGGTCCTTGCCGTGGTCCCAGAGAAAGGAGGCGTCGGGCCTCCTGGCTCAGCTCACGAACCAGAATCGTGGCTGGTCTGGGATCGTCGTCGGGGAACCCCAGCGCGCGTTCGGCGACACCGGCCAAGTCCAGACGGTTCTCGCCCAGCTCAACCATTACGGTGTCCAGCTCTGGGTGCCGGAGCTACAAGGGCCGGTCGATCCCACTTCGGAGATCCACGACATCATCTTGTCGCTCTTCGGCGGCCTCAGCCGGGCCGAGCGCAACCGCCTCCGTGTCCGCGTGAGGACATCGATGCGAGCAATGGCTCCAGAGGGCCGCTACCTCGGCGGACGACCACCATACGGTTACCAGCTGGTGCGGACGGGAGTGCCCCACCCGAACCCGGAGAAAGCTCGACAGGGCGTCGAGCTCACGAGGCTTGCCGTCGACTCTTCGACTTCAGAGGTCGTGAAGGCGATCTTCGCCTGGCGGTCCGACGGGTTGGGTTTCCGCGCAATAGCCTCACGTCTCACGAGCGCCGGCGTCCCCTGCCCCTCCGGCGCCGACCCGAAACGGAACCCCCACCGTCTCGGCAGAGCCTGGTCGGTGAACGCAGTCCGGGCGATCGTGCTCAACCCGAAATACAAAGGCGAGCAGACATACGGTCGCTATCACAAGGTCGAGCGTCTGCGAAGCGTCGACAACCCTGCCGCAGGGCACATCACTCGAGAGGTGCCCTCGCTAGCTGACGACATCCTCACCATCGCAAACGTCATCGAGCCCATCGTCAGCGAGGCTGAGTGGCGCGCTGCCCAGCCTGGACGCACGGCGAGCCGGCCTGGCCCGAGACCGGATCGTCCGGCACAGCGGCCGGATATGCGCGTCGCTCCAGGCCGTTACGCGCTGCGTGGACTCCTGATTTGTGCCGAGTGCGGGCGGAGGATGCAGGGGAATGTCATCACCCGAACGCAGGGACCACCGCGATTGGGCTACCGGTGTGTGTTCCGCAACGAGTACCCCGGCGACGAGAACCATCCGAAGTCGTTGTTTGTCGCCGAGAACAGGATCCTGCCCGTCCTCGATGAGTGGCTGCGCAAGCTCAGCTCGAAGAACCTCAAGGTGACGGTGGCCGCGATGATGGAGCACACAGGTGTCGACGATGGACAGCCACCCGAAGTCCGACGGGCACGGATCATGGCGAGCCAGGCTCAGACCAAGCTGGACCGTTACATGGACGCCATCGAGAAGGGCATGGATCCGGCCCTTTACGTCGAGCGGTCCCGGACAGCTCAGCGGGAGCTAGCCGCAGCGACGGCGGTCATCGAAGGACACTCCCCTGCCGACGAACCACCCGTCACTGAGGACCAGCTCCGCGATCTGTTGGAGCGTGTCGGCGACGTTGTCGCGCTTCTCCGGCACGCTGACGCAGACGAACGGCGCGAGTTCTACCAGGAGCTTGGGCTTCGCCTCGCCTACCAGCGCCTGGGCGAACAGGAGAAGATCCGCGCCTCCTTAGGCGTGGAGTTTTCGCGTGTCGGAGGGGGGACTTGAACCCCCACGCCCTTGCGGGCACTAGCCCCTCAAGCTGCCATCCTGGGACTTTGGCGAACTAGCACGAACCTATATGGCCCAGAAATAAAGGATTTCGTCTTCGGCAAACGTTCACGGTCAGCAGCGGACGCGCGATAAACGCGCGATAATCCTGTTCCGGACTCGGTCGTGCTGCTCCACAATCTGAGCATAAAACGACTCTGTTTCTGACACTGTTCGAGTCCCTCGGAGTTTGCCAGCGCGAGGGCCACCCCCCGAGCTTCCTCAACGCGGCAGGGCCGCATTGAGCTTCTGTTCGGCATGTGCGACGAGGCGCTTGGCCGCCTCTACAGCCCGTCGAGCCTGGGCGGCGCTCACTGGAGCCGGGTCATATTCGGCCGGCGTCTTGAGCGGCAGGAGCTGGCGAAGATAGCGCGCTCCTTGTACATCTCCGATCGTGTTGAGATGCTCTGGCGCGTCAGCATGCTCCCCTTTCGATACCGAGCCGACAAGGGCACACGAGATCGCATCGCCAGCATTCATCCCAGCGTGCACGGCGTTGCTCGTGGCGGCGGTGTTGTTCCCGAGCTCGAGGGAGAACAGCGCAGCCTCCAGGAACTCTCTGGCCTTGCTCAGGTACTTCGGAGCCTCAGAAGGCGACAGCTCTCGTGTCGTCCGGACCCGGCGCGCTGTCACCCGGCTCGCCTCGTCCGCTTGGGCGTTGACGCCGTCACTTTCCGCACGACCGGCATCGCCGCTGCTCGCTCGGAGGCCTCTGCTCGAACCACTCGTTCTGTCGCTGCGCGCGCGATTGGTCTGGCGGTGTGCACGCGTGGCTTGCGGCCCGGGACCCGGCGGGCCGACGAACTCTCGACGGCCCGGGAAACGATTGTGGCCCGAACCCGCACCGGAACGACGATACGCGAGGGCTCCTCACCAGCGAGCGTGATGGCGTCATCAACGATGGTCCGCCAAAGTGACCGCGTCCTTGCCAATGCACCGAGCTCGTGGCGTGAGGTTTCGATGACGTTGACTGGATTGCCGACGACCACCCGTGCCAGGTCGTGCCAGCTGCCGAAGCTGTCGAGCCAGGACGGATCGTCGGGCTCGACCTCATCGGAGCGCACCGCCAGGACATCGAGATCACTCTCGGCGTCGTCAGTACCTCGAGCGAATGATCCGAACAGGGCAAGACTGGCCGGCGCGGGCTCGATTGACTTGGCGAGTTCAATGAGACGCGAAATGGCCGTTGAGCGAGCATCCGCCAGCGCGAGCAGTGCCAGGGCTGCGGCGTTCGTCCGTTCAAGTTTCACGAGGGAAGCGCCCGCCACCTCTCGGCGGGAGACGACGCCGAGCACAACGAGCCGGCGGATCTCGATGCTGGCGCGATCGCGTGAAACGCCAGCAAGCTGCGCGACGCGACGGATCGGCAGCTCCACATGGGTGCGTGCCAGCACACCAAGTACCTTGCCTGCCGTGCCTGGGATAACCGCCTCCAAGGGTCGTGAGTAGTCCACCGGGACCATTGTAGGGATATATCTGCATAGGTGTCGGTACATCCGACAATGGGTCGGCTTCTCGAGGAGGAGTCCCCAGTTCGAGAGCTCACGTGGTCGACCATTACGAGCGCCTCGACCTTCGCGCACCTGAGGTGGCGACAGTCGGCGCGCTCAACAAGCAGCTATCTGTCCCGGACTTTCCGGTTCGCTAGGTTCACCTGTCCCTCTCGCTCCCTAGCAGGACCAGCCGGGAATACGTGAATCGGCCCCTATTTCATAGCCTGACCGTCACTCACCGTCCCACCAACCGTTGTCACCGCGAGGTCGGATAGGAGGCGCTTGTAGGCGAGCTTGTTGGGTCTAGCCCCTGTTCCATGGACCGCCCCAGTGACTGAAGTCCATCTCAGGCGGTTCGCCACTAAATGGCCACCGCCCCTCGGCGATTCCCCGCGTTATGAAGTCGGCGAGTTCGCCAATGGTCGTGTCGGCCCTCAAGGTTCCAGCACTCAGCCATCCCACGACCCGACTGTCCGATGACCTTGGGTCAAGCCACCCGTAGTTCCAGCTAGACCAGCAGTACCAGAACCCGACAACCGTGTGGGGCAGATACACCCGCAGTAGTCCCGCATGGTGGTGGTCGTCGGTCGGCTCAACACGAAGGCAGGTCAGGGCGCCGAGAAGTTCGGCAAAGCGCTCAGGGGCAAGCAAAGCTGTGGTCGCGGTTACGTTGGCGTCGAGTTCCTTGGCCAAATGGTCACGCTCCTTGCTGGATCTTCCTGACATCGAGAGGTAGGTGAACTCGTCTGTTGACCGTGAGCGTCCTGGCACCGTCAGGGCAGGGGTGCCGAGATTGCATGCCAACTCTTGCCATCGGTAGTCCGCCAGAGCCCGATAATCGGGACGAGCATCCAACCGTTCCTGGCGCTTACGAACGAGAAGCTGGCACTGGACCCTCCGCCCTCGAAGCTGATACCAGGCAGCTGAAACCAGCTCTTGCCGCCATCGAGGCTGCCGTAGAAGACGTCGGTTGTCGCCATCCAGAGCCGTTGGTCGGAAGCTACGCCGATGGCGTCCGCCTTCGCCCCCGGAATCGGGTTCTTGGCAGGAGGCGTACCGACTCCGGCGTCAACCCCGACTGCCTGCCAGGTCTTTCCACCATCACTTGAGCGAAACAGCGCCTGAGGAGACACTCCGGCGGACCCCGGCCCAAGGCAAGTCACAACTACATGTCGGGGGCCGGTCGCCACCACGGTGTCCAGGGTGGGTTCGAGGGAACCGCACACATGCACGGAAGTCCAATGGGCACCGCCATCCGAAGTGAAAGAGACTTGCGCCTGTCCGCGCTCGCCACTGGCGGCTATCACGGCGCTCTGAGGAGTGAGGCGAGCTACGAGTGGGGCTTCTGCTCCTATGGCCGCGGGCAACAACCCGACCTCTCGCCATGAGGTGCCGTTGAAAGTGGTCGCCTCCACTCGGTAGCGAAGTAAGCCCTGATCCACCGAAAGACATCTGGCGATCGTCTCTGGGGCACTGAACCATCTCGCATGGGTCGGAGCTGCCGTCGAGGGGTCTGAGGGAGCCTGTGAGGCGACAGTGGGTGCGTGTCGGACCAGGCCCCGTGAAGGGCTGGGGAGGACCATCGTCTGCTGGCGCCGGGCACAGGGGGCGGGACGCCGTCGTCGCGCAGGGATCAGGCGCGCAGGCAGACGACCGGCCGGGGAATGGAACGCAACCTGGCAAGGATCGTGTTGAACTGGTCCTCCCACGGCCATGTCCTCGGTAGGTGCAGGGTCCTTCTGCCACCAGATGTGGTCATGCGCCCGGGCAGGTTCAACATCCGCGTGCGCAGGGTCTTGGTGGTCATGGACGTGGCTTCTCTACCGAGGCCGATGCGAC
>Ga0224558_1003456_pt1 | contig 13151 bp, 8 predicted proteins | sample 714S32024metaG_FD_180682 | JGI IMG/M metagenome (GOLD analysis project Ga0224558, IMG submission 180682) | Peat soil microbial communities from Stordalen Mire, Sweden - 717 S3 20-24 | ecosystem: Environmental > Terrestrial > Soil > Wetlands > Peat | place: Sweden: Norrbotten County, Stordalen... | reverse complement strand
TGGCCTCCGGCCCGGGAGCCGGGCGTTTTCCGGTCTGGTCGGGCGGCCGCCAATTGGCTGCCGGCATTCGCAACTGGTACAGCGACCGCGAGGTCGCCGGCGCCCAGCAGTTGCAATGCTGTGAGGTGTCCCGTGCCCTGGCCGGCCATCAGGCGGTGTGGGCGTACGACCTCGGCAACGAATCGTCCAACTGCGTGATTCCCCCGGACCGGGACGCCGCCCGGCAGTGGCTGGAGGTCATGGTGAGCGAGCTTAAAAAGAGCAGCGGTGGGTGCCGGGTGACCCTGGGCATGCATGCCGAGGACCTGGAGGAGGACCGTTGTCTGTGGCCGCAGGATGCGGCAGCCTGGTGCGATTTTTTGTGTATGCATGGCTACCCCTTCTATCTGTCGTGGGTCGGCGATCCTTGCGATGTCCGGGTATTACCCTTTCTGGGCCTGGTCACCCGGTGGCTGGGGGGCAAGCAGGTGCTGTTCGAGGAGTTTGGGGCGCCCAGCCGACCGGGCTTGACTCCGTACCCGGAAGGGGAAGGGTGCAGGACTCCCCTGTGGCCGGAAGACAGCGTGACCAGCTATTACCGGCAGGCACTGGACCTGCTCTGCCGGGCGGGCATGACCGGTGCTATGGCCTGGTGCTGCAGCGATTATCACCCCAGCCTATGGGACCGTCCCCCTCTAAGAGAGAATCCCCATGAGCGGCACTTCGGCCTATTCAGGCATGACGGCACTGCCAAGCCTGCTGTGTGGGCTTGGCGCGAGTTTGCAAACCGTATGGCTACAGGCGAGGGGCCGGAGGTGGACCCGGATGCAGGCGCCTGGCTCCGGGGTGAGGACCGGGAACGCTTTTATTACAACCCACGGGCAGAACTGTCCAGGCTCTACGAAAAGTACCTAACTCAGTAGTCATGTACTCTGCATTCTTCACCTTTACCACAGATGACTAACCCGCTCCTCCGCATCCAGGCCTACGGCCTGGTCCGAAGAATGCGGAGTACATAATGCCCCCGCCTCTTCAAGGCGGCGGGACAAGAGCGGGTAATCACTGTATTAACTGGCTCCTCCGCATCCAGGCCTTCGGCCTGGACCGAAGAATGCGGAGTACATAAGGCTTCAGTGGGGGTTACAATCCCTCTCCTCCGCATCTGGGCTGCCGCCCAGCCTGAAAGAATGCGGAGTGCATGAAGCCAAGACCCAGTTGAACAGGTATCCATGAATACAACCATGAATGGTGCTCTAAAGATTGCTACTGGCCTTTTTTCATCCCCTGACGGTGTCTGGCTGTTGAATTCTGATACATGAACAGCGACAAACGAAGGAATATAAAACAGGCCGGCATGCAAATTCTAACAACCAACGGCAAATATGCGGTTGATGTTTGGAGGACGGTATCGTGAGGATTGCTTTGCTTTCTCCAATTGCCTGGAGAACACCCCCCAGGCATTATGGCCCCTGGGAGCGGGTGGTCTCACTGCTCTGTGAAGGCCTGGTGGAGCGGGGGATTGATGTGACCCTGTTTGCCACCGGCGACTCCGTCACCAGGGCGAGACTGGATTTCGTGTGCCCCATACCCTATGAGGAGGACCCGGACATCGACCCCAAGGTCTGGGAGGGCTTGCATATAGCCCATCTCTTCGAGCGGGCGGCGGAGTTCGACCTGATCCACAACCACTATGATTTTCTCCCCCTTACTTATAGCAAACTGGTGCACACGCCTATGGTCACCACCATTCACGGTTTCTCCTCTCCGAAAATACTGCCGGTTTACCAGCGATACGCCGGGACGAATCATTATGTTGCGATCAGCGATGCCGACCGCCATCCGTCGCTCAACTATGTTGCCACGGTCTACCACGGGATCGACCTTGAAGCATTCCCATTTGTTGGCGCCAGCGGCAGCTACCTGCTCTATTTCGGGCGCATCCACCCGGACAAGGGGACGGCGGAGGCGATTGAGATCGCCCGCATCTTCGGGATGCCCCTAGTGATCGCCGGTATTGTCCAGGACCGGCGGTATTTCGAGGAAGAGGTGGCGCCGTGGCTGGAGCCGGGCCGGGTGGAGTACATCGGGTCGGTGGGGCCTGACCGGCGGGGAGACCTACTGGGTTGTGCCTACGCCCTGCTGCACCCGGTTAGTTTTGAAGAGCCCTTCGGTTTGAGCGTGGTGGAGGCCATGGCGTGCGGCACACCGGTGGTGGCCTTCAGCCGAGGTTCCATGCCGGAGGTCGTCCTGCATGGAAAGACCGGTTTTCTGGTCAACAGCGTGATCGAGGCGGTATCCGCACTGGAGCAGGTGCCCGCCCTCAGCAGGCAAGCGTGCCACCACTGGGTGGAGCAGCGCTTCAGCCGGGAGCGGATGGTGCAGGATTACCTGGCAGTGTATGAGCAGGTCCTGAATCACCCAGGCAAAAGGGACGTCACACCGGTAGGGATATCCACTCGCTAATGCCTTCGGCCAGGTGCTGTTTAGACATATACGCCGCCTTCGGCGGCGCCATCAGAGTATGAAGGCCGGAAGCTATGACGACTGACTACTATGCTTTTTGCCTGACCGCCTCCGGGATCAGGTCGCCGACCTTGGCGGTGGCCAGGCAGATATAGGTGTCTGCGGCGCCGTAATAGACCAGGATCTCGTCCCCGGCCTCCAGCACCGGCTTGTCTTCCACCGGCACTGCTCCGCAGGTGAAGACCACCCTGGGCACCCAGCAATGCTCGTCCCCGATCTCGCACACGGTCTCCGGGGACAGCACCGGGTTGGGTGAGCGGTAGAGCAGCCGTTCCGGGTTGTTCAGGTCGGTGAGGATCACTCCCAGGCGGTAGACCCGGTCGCGGTCGACGCCGTGGTAGATCAGCAGCCAACCGTACTTGGTCTTGATCGGCTGGGACCCAGCCCCGATCTTCAGGGAGTCCCACATCCTGCCGGAGCGCGGCCCCAGGATGATGGAGTGTTTCTCCTTGGGGGCCGGAAACTCTAATCTTTCCAGGTGGGAAACCCAGATGCTGGGCTCGATCCGGTGGTAGATCACGTACCTGCCGTCAATTTTCTCAGGAAAGAGGATGGCGTCTTTGTCCCAGATGTCCCGGAAGGCGAAGCCCATGCGCTGCCAGCGGTCCCACCTGCGGTTCAGAAAATCCTCGATGGTGATCGAGGCGGCGGAGACCTGGGCGATGGCTCCGTCGTAGGCGGTGTAGAGCATGTAGATCTTATCCTCGATGATCACCGTCCGGGGGTCCTCCACACCCTTCTTGTCCTTATCGTCGTGGGGGGTGAAGACCGGCTCCGGCAGTCTCTCCAGCACATGGTAGCCGTCGGTGATCGCCAGGCCGATGCGCGACACCTCGTCATCCCCGAATGCCCGGTAGAGCAGGTAGACCCGGTCCTTGATGCGGACCGCCGCTGCGTTCAGGACATACTTGCTTTCCCAGTAGTGCTCACGTATAGGGCTCAGGATCGGGTTGCCTGCATACCGCTCCAGCGGCTTGGCCGGGGGGTAGTCCATGGCCTCCTGCGCCACCACGCTGACATCCTTCTGCCTGATTCCCAGCAGAATGTCCAACAGGTTCTCGCTCGCCCGGCCCTCGCCGATGAGCTGGGTCACCATCCGCATGATCTCACTGGGGTCGTATCCCAGCTCGGCGTAGATCTCCTCCAGGAGGTCGTGGTTGAACCATTTCTCTTCCACGTGGCTGGACAGCGGCGTGGGGATGCCCCGCCCGCCCTTGTAGCTGAAGCTGGCCCAGCTCCAGGCGGAGCAGGGGATAAAGGTGCCGTCCGCCATGACCTGGCTGAGGCCGTAGCCCTCGCACATCATCTCCAGCAACCCGGCGTCATTCTCACCTCCCGCATCCCGCTGTTCACTTCTCAGTTGTTGAGCCGTGTTGCGGAACTGGCTAACCAGGGCGCGGTGGTGGAAGTTCTCGAAAATGTTGTGCACGGAGAAGGCGGTGGTCTCATAGCGCCCGATCAGCGAGTTGCGGATCTTGAGGCCGAGGTTTTTGCGCTCCCTGGCATAGGTGCGCAGCAGGGAGGAGTAGTTCCTGGCGATCATGATGTGCCGCTTGATGAACATGACGAAGCGCAGTTTCGGGTACTCCCCGCCCATCCCTTTGCTCAGCGGCCGAACCACGATCCGGGCGGTGAGCTTGTTGAGGTCGGAGATCGCTCCCAATTGCACAAGGCCACCCAGGACGTCAGGGCCCAGAATGATCGGCTTGACCTCCACCTCGCCCAGTTGCTCCGGTTTGACGTTGTCCAGCACCCAGAACATAAAGCCGTCAGCCCACTTCCGGTTCTCGATCAGATTGCCCAGGGTGATGGCGTCCCGGACGCCCATCTTTTCTATCAGTACCTGGGCAGCGTTTGCGCCGGCCGGGATCATCAGGTTCAGCGGGGAGAAGCGCATCAGTGCCTCTTGCAATAGCTCGTCTTGAATGTAGAACATCGTCCGCGAGGGGAGCAGATTGAATAGTCCGTCGACGATCTGCCCGGTTCCCTCGACAGTGAACGGGTCGCCGGGCAGCAGACGGTCCATGGCCTGCTCCAGGTCTCCCATGAAATCCTGGAGGCGCTTGCCCACGGCCGGGGAATCGCTGTTTTCGGCCACTCCCAGGCTGTTGTAGATGAAACGGTTGAAAGCCTCAGCATACTTGGACTGCAGGCGGTTGAAGATCCCTTCGCTCCAGACGATCCGGCCGCCCCGCCCCTCGAGCTCTTTGGGCAGGGCAAGAGGGATGCCCGGGATAAACTCCAGGTAGTGCTCCGGGATGATCGGCGGTTTCAGCTCATGGGACTTTTGCTCCCACACCTTGATGAAGTTTTCCCTGAGCAGCAGGAAGGTGTTGCGCTGCTCCTCCATGGCCGTGGCGATGTCGCTGGCAGATAGAACCCGGGGTTCGATGCCGGCCACGCCCTTCAGATTGTCCTGCAGGGTGTGGGTGTGTTCCAGCAGGCTGGCCAACCTGCCAAAAAAGGCGCTGGCCAGGGCATTCAGCACATCATCACTGTTGGCGCCGGAGGTGAAGCAGTAGTGGAACAAGAACCAGTAGACGGTATGCGACCATCGCTGGCTGTCATACTCGGCGCTGGTGGCGCCGATCCGCTCGAGGTCGGCATAGAGCACATCAGGCAGGATCGCCTTGTAGATGCTCTGGTATTGGGTCAGGCCGCGCTTGTAGATGGCGGCGAGGCCGTAGGTCGAGTATTTGGGCTCGTAGGGGGCGTCCTTGTACTTGTTCCAGTAAATGTCCGGGGTGCGGCGGATGAACTTATCTGTCAGCCAGAAATCCTCGTCCCGCTTGATGCACTCGAACATGGTCTTGGCCAGGACCTTGAAAACGTAGCTCAACTTCTCGAAATAGATGCTCTCCAGCTTGACGCCGAGTTCCACCTCGCAGATCTTCCTGCGCCAGCGGATCGCCCTGGTGATCAGCCAGGGGTCAATTCCGTAATCCCCGGTCACCTCATCCCAGAACTTGATCTCGGCGACGATGTCCTCCACGACGTCGTTGCCGATGGCGTAGACGCCGCTGAGAACGCTGTGCACCTTGTATCCGTAGAAGACCTCCAACAGGGGCGCCACCAGCAGGCTGTTCAGGTAGTCCTCGAAATAGTTCTTCCGGATGGTGGTGATCACGAAGTCGTATTCGGTCCTGATCGGCTCCAGGACGCGCCGCACCCAGTCCGGGTGCAGCCCGTAGCCCGGCTCGGGCACCAGGTCGGCGGTGAAGAGCAGTACGTCGGCCTCCAGCCGGTCGGCGATCTCCAGGATCGCCCGGATGCTCGCTCCCCTGCCGTTGCTGCCTGGCAGCATCAGGAACTCCAGGTGGGGTACGTGGAGTTCGATCCCGGCGATGGCCTTCATGGCCTCAGTCCCTCTGGGATCGCCTGCGCAGACGATCAGGGAATGGCCCTGCTGCTGGACATCGTCCAGCCCCTTGGCAATCACCTGCAGCACTTGAGGCAGGGTGTGCTTCTCGTTGTAGAAGGGCACCCCCACCACCAGGGTGATGTCGGTCAGCTTGCCGGCCTTATCCAGGGCTTCGGCAATGCTCTGGTCGAACAGGGCATCGGCGTTTAGCGCTCCCAATCAAAAACCCCCACTTCAAAATGCATGGCGCACCTCATGACGGCACGCCCTGAATCAGTGCTCCCAATCAAAATCTCCCACTTCAGGATACTGCAGCATTGCCTGTTTCATAATACCACAGATTCTCTCCAGCCCTTCAGGCGTTTTGGCCTCGCACCTGGCCACCAGCACCGGCTGGGTGTTTGATGCCCGGACCAGGCCCCATCCATCTGGGAAGAGCACCCTGACCCCGTCGACGTCAACCACCTGGAAGCTGCGGCGGAAGTGATCCACCAGCTTACCCACGATGTCGAACTTGACATCGTCGGCGCAGGGAACCCTGGTTTCGGCGGTGGCATAGTACACTGGGATGTTTGCCAGGCTCTCCGAGAGGGTGTTTGAGGAGTGGGAGAGGATCCGCAGCAGCCGGCCTGCTGCATAGAAGGCGTCATCATAACCATAGTATTCGTCGGCGAAGAACATGTGCCCGGACATCTCCCCGGTGAACACCGCCCCGGTCTCCCTCATCTTGGCCTTGATCAGGGAGTGGCCGGTCTTGTAAAAAAGCGGTCGGCCTCCCAGGCGGGTTACCTCGTCCACCAGGGCCTGGGAACACTTCACCTCGATGATCGCCAGGGCCTGGGGATGGCGGTCCAGGATCTCCCGCCAGTAAAGGCACATCAGCTTGTCCCCCCAGATCACCTGTTCCAGCTCATCGACTACGCCGATCCTGTCGGCATCGCCGTCGAAGGCCAGCCCCAAGTCGGCGCCCTCCTGCCGCACCGTTCTCCTCAGGTCAGCCAGGTTGGCTGTTTTGACCGGGTCCGGCTGGTGGTTCGGGAAGCTGCCGTCCGATTCGCAGTAGAGCGGCATCACCTCGCAGCCCCAGGCCCGCAGGATCTCTTCCGCGAACAGGGAGGCGGTGCCATTGCCGCAGTCCACCACGACCCGCAGGCGGCGGTGCCCCATGGTGATCTTCTCCTTGAGCATCGCCAGGTAGGGTCCGGTGATGCTCTGCTCCCGCCGACTCCCGCTGCCGGAACGAAGCCTGCCGCCGGCGATCATCTCATGGAGGGACAGGATCTCGTCGCCGTAGATGGTACCATCGCCACAGGCCAGTTTGAAGCCGTTCTCATCCGGAGGGTTGTGGCTGCCGGTGATCATCACCCCGCCGTCAATGTTGAAGAAGACCCTGGCATAGTATAGCATCGGTGTTACCACCAGTCCAAGGTCGATGACCCGACAGCCGCCGGCCATCAGGCCGCTCACCAGGGCGTCCCGCAGCCGGTCGGAGCTGAGGCGGTTGTCCCGACCGACCAGCACCTGGTCGGAGCCGTGCTCCTGGACATAGGTGGCGAAGGCCTGTCCGATTAGCCTGGTTGTATCGTCGGTGAGGTCCTGTTCGGCAAGGCCGCGGATGTCATACTGCCGGAAGATCAGGGGGTTGACACTCATATAAACACCTCCAGTAGTCAGTAGAAAGTAGCCAGTAGCCAGAACGAGTGGGACCACAAATAATTCGGACTGCTGAATTATGATTATAATACATCCTTGTAGCCCTGCTTCTGCAGGGCGATGATCACTTTCTTGATATTCTGGGCGTGTTCCTTGTGACAGATCAGGATGCTGTCCCGGCCTTCCACCACGATCAGGTCTTTCACGCCCAGAGTGGCCACCACCTTGTCATGGGTGAACACCAGGGTGTTTTTGGTGTCGACCAGGACGCCCCGGCCATCCAGGTGATTCCCCTGTTCGTCCTTTTCCTTGTACGACTCCAGCGCAGTCCAGGAGCCGACGTCGTCCCACCCGAAATTTCCGGGCAGCACCAGCACGTTGTCGGCCTTTTCCATCACTCCGTAATCTATGGAGATCTTCGGCAGATCGGTGAATATATTTAATAGGGTTTCCTCATACTGGCCGGTGCCAAAGGCGCCGTCGATCTCCCGGAGGCCGGCGTGAAGCTGCGGCAGGTGCTGCGCGATCAGGCGCAGGATCAGGTCGGCTCTCCAGACGAAGATGCCGCTGTTCCAGTAATAGTTGCCGCTTGCCAGGTACTTCAGGGCGCGCTGGTAATCCGGTTTTTCCGTGAACCGGTCGACCTTGTATATCGGGTTGCCCTTGATGATATTGTACAACTGGCCGTGGGCGATGTAGCCGAAGCCTGTCGCCGGGCGGTTCGGGGTGATGCCGATGGTGACCAGGTTTTCCCCGGGGGCGGCAGCAGCCTCGGCGCTCTGCAAGACCTTGCAGAATTGCTCCTCGTCGGCGATGTAGTGGTCGGCGGGCAGGACGATCATCACCCCGTCCGGATTCCTGCGGGATACCACCAGCGCCGACAAACCGATCGCCGCTGCCGTATCCCTGCCGATCGGCTCCAGGATGATATTCTCCGGGGGCACCTCGGGCGTCTGGTCTAAAACTAGATCATAGTATACCTTGCCGGTGACGATGTAAATCTGCTCTGGATTGATCATGCACCTGAGCCGGTCCACCGTTTTCTGCAGCATCGTCCGGTCGCCCAGCAGGCGCAGGAACTGCTTGGGGAGTTTCTGACGGCTCCTCGGCCAGAATCTCTCGCCGCGGCCACCGGCCATGATCACTGCGTACATGAATAGTCCCCCTCTGACAGCGCCTAGAAGTCCCCACCTCCACAGGCGGTGGGTTCAAAGCAAAGTAATCAATAGGAGTTCAATCCTCCGCATCCGGACTACGTCCGGCGCAGCTCTCCGCATTCTTTCAGGCCATGTACTCCGCATTCCTTGGGGCTGAGGCGAAGCCTCAGATGCGGAGGATGCGGAGGACCGAAGGTCTGGATGCGGAGGAACGGAATGCGGAGAGCTAAACTTCGCTTCGCTCAGTTTGAATGCTAAATAAGCCGACATATTTAGGATAAATATACCGTTATTCCTGCCGATTTGCAATAAGTCCCTGATGACATGTCTCTGATGCCATGTCTCTGATGCCATGTCTCTGATGCCAGTGCTGTTTGCTGGCCCGGGACGGTTCAACTCCGTCAGGAATGTCGCTTTCTAAAACCAGGAAAATAGGGGGTAGGCGCCGAATTCTTCACTGGCGCAGTACTCAAAACGGATGCCCCGGCATGACTTACTCCGCTGAAAGCGGTGGAATTCCCGGGCCGAACCCAGGGGCGGTACAATCAGTGTTGAGCGGTTGCTTAAGCCGCCGCCTTACTTACAGTTGCCAAACCTTGAACATTTTACACTTACGTGCCACCATTCAAACGGCGTGCTTTTACGGCGGAGGATGTAAACATGCGCCTGCTCTTTCTCACGGATGACCACAAGCGGGGGACGACCCCCGCCAACCGCAAGGACAACTTTCCCGACACCCTGGCCAAGAAACTGCGCGAGGTGGCGGCCATCGCCAGGGAGCGGGAGGTGGACTTCATCCTGCACGGGGGTGACTTCTACGATGTGCCGGTGCCGGCCATCAGTGTCTGTGGCAATTTCCTGGAGATCTACCAACAGTTTCCGGCCCCGGTCTTGATCATCCCCGGCAACCACGACCTGTTCGGGCATAACGCCGAGACGCTGCCCCGCACCATGCTGGGACTGGCTGCCCGGCTGGGCATCGTCCGCATGCTGCCGCCGGAGCCACTGTACCTGACCAAGGGCAGCTTGCGGCTCCAACTGACGGGGCGAGGCTATCACCACGAGATCGACCGCCGCGACCGCGATCCGCGGCAGGACTACGTGGTACAGAAGCGGAACTGCGACTACGCCATCCACATGGTGCACGGCATGCTGCTGGACCGGGCCTCCTTCCCGGGCCCCTTCTACACCCTGATCGAACAGATCTGGGAGACCGAGGCAGACTTCACCTTGGCCGGCCACAACCACCTGGGGTTCCCCGATGTATTGCACGACGGCAAATACTTCCTCAACCCCGGGGCGCTGGCGCGCCTCTCAAACCACCCCCTGGAGATAAGACGCCCGGTCCAGGTGATCTACATCGACCTGGGCGGCAGCCGCCCTGCCTTTGAGAAGATCGTGCTGCGGAGCGCTCCGCCGGGAGAGGAGGTCCTGGACCGGAGCAAGCAGGAGGAGGCCTCCTTCCAGGAGGAGCGGCTGGCCGGCTACCTGGCGGAGGTCAAGGCTGCCGGCTCCTTCGAGCGGGCTGATGTACGGCTCCTGGTGGAGGAGATCGCCCGGAGCGGGAACCTGGAGCCCAGGGTGAGGAACGAGGCCCTGCGGCGCATCAGCCTCGCTGAGGAGGCCCTGACCACGGGGGAGGAGGAGTCATGAGCTTTTTAAAAAAGCTGGTGGTGGAGAATTTCCAATCCCACGAGAACTCCGAAGTTGTCTTCGCCCCCGGCCTGAACGTGATCGTCGGCCCGTCGGATTACGGCAAGTCCGCCCTGGTCAGGGCGCTGCGCTGGGTCTTCTATAACGAGCCGCGGGGGGCCAACTTCATCAGCGCCTGGGCGCGCACCTGCCGGGTCAGCGTGGAAATGGAGGATGGCACCATGATCACCCGCCTGCGGGATACTGCGGGCAAGAACCAGTACATAGTGCAGCGCCCGGGTGAACCGGAGCAGGTGTTTGCCAAGGCGGGAAGCGAGATCCCGCACGAAGTGATCGCGGCATCGGAGATCCAAAAAGTCCAGGTAGATGAAAACAATGAGATCGAATTGAACTTTGGCGCCCAGCTGGACGGGCCATTCCTGCTGGCCGAGAACGGAGCGGTGAGGGCCAAGGTGATCGGCCGCCTGGGGGGCGTCCACATCCTGGACTGGGCACAGAAAAAGACCATTACCGACCTGCGCCGCCTGAGGGATGAGGAGGGGCGGCTGGCAACGGAGATCTCCAGGTTGGAGGCGGAACTCGAGCGCTACGCCCACTTGCCGGAGTTGGAGGGCGGGATCAGACAACTAGAGGAGAGGGTGGCCCGAATTGAGGCCATCACCGCTGACATCGCCGCCCTGGAAGAGTTGCAATGCCAGTGGCAGGACATATCAGCTAGGCTGTCACAGTTAGATCAATTGCTGGCCGGGCTTGGCCATCTGGACGGGGCCGAGGACCAGGCCGGGCGCATCGAGATCGAGGCAGGCCGCTACCGGAGTCTGGAAAGCCTCGCCTTCGAACTGGCGCAGGTGGAACGTCAACTGGGGGCGGTTGCATACAGGCTCACCATCCTGGCCGGGCTCGATCAGGCCGAGTCACAGTTTGTGCGCCTGGAGCAGGCGTCTGCCGAATTCGCCCGTACGGTGCAGTTGGCGGAGGAGGTCGCCCGGACCGACGCCCTGTTGCAGCGGGTGGCCAGGATCACATCGGGCACCGCCGCGGTAGACGCTGCCGAGATCAGCGGCAGGAATGCAGAGCACTTGTTCGAGCAATGGTTGGAATTGTTCCGTATAGAAAACGAACTGGCTGTGATGATGGCAGCCCTGCAGGCAGCGGCCGGCGCTATCGAGCAAACCGGACAGTTGGAGCAGATCGCTGCCGATCTCGATCAGGCAGGCGAGGTCTGGCAGAGAATGGTTGTTTACCGTGAGTTGTGGCAGAACTGGCAGGATAATGACTGGTCCTACCAGGGAAAGATTCTGGAGACAGAGCGTTGCCGGCAGGAACTCGAGCAGAAGCTGTCAGACTATGAGCGGCTGCTGGTGCAGATCGGGCGGTGCCCCGTTTGCTTCAACGAATTGACGCTGGAGGCGGTCAGGCGCGCCTTGGCTGAGTACGAATAAACTCAAGTAATTTATCGAGTGATGAGCGGAGAGGCTCTTAAATACCTGAGGTCTTTACCTGCTCGACCAAATTAATCAATTCACGTTTGGGGGGATGATGATGCAGGCACCGAGGGAACAGGCGCCGAATGAACAGGCCCAGTACGAGAAGCAGATCAACCAACTCAAGGAGGCGCTGCGCAGGTCGCGCGACCTCAGGTCAAGGGCGCTCAGCCAGAAAGAAATGCTGGAACAACAGCGGGAAAAGCTCTGCCAGAAAGCGGCGGAGTATGGGGTCAGACCTGAAGAACTGGGCGACAGGATCGCCTCTTTGAAAGAGGAACTGGACCGGTTGCTGGTTGAGGCCAGAGAAATGATCCCCTGGGATTTGCTGAAGGAGCAAGGCCAATGAGCAATGACCGGCCAATGAGTGCTGACCTGGGAGCACTCAAGCAGTCGCTCGAACGGGTCAAGACGGTCTATCTCAGGCAGCGGGTCGAGGAGCAGAGGATTTTCAATGAGAGGACGGCGCAGGCCGAGCGGCTGGCCGAAGCCAGGGATGACGACGCCCTGCTGGAAAAGGTGCGCCTGCTGCTGCAGGAGGCGGCCGGGCGCGCCCGGGCACAGGGGCAACAGCAGGTGGAGTATATGGTCACCCAGGCCCTGCAGTTTGTCTTTGGAGGCGACATCGCTTTCAAGGTGGTGATCGCGGAGAAGCGAGACCGGCCGGAGGCGGAGTTTCTTGTCTGCTCAAGCTATGGTGAAGACTTGAAGGTTGAGAACGCCCCTCAGGATGCCCGGGGCGGCGGGGTGGTGGACGTGATCTCCCTCGCCCTGCGGATCGCCTTGCTGCATGCCATTCGCCCGCCCGTGGGCGGGCCGGTGATCCTGGACGAACCGGCCAAGCACGTCTCCGAGGAATACTCTTCCCAGGTTGCCCAGTTCCTGAAGAGCTGCAGTCAGAGCCTCGGGCGCCAGGTGATCATGGTTTCCCACAATCAGCACCTTGCCGATAGCGCGGATGTCGCCTACCTGGTGGAGATGTCTCAGGGACGGAGCAGCGTGCGGCGCGTTCGGTGAAGATGATGGGAAACCTGAGGTCCGGACATGAATCGGCGGTAGGGTGTTCTAGAAAATTCGAATAACAAAATAATATATGCTATAATTCAAAAGAGCGAAGCGAAGTTTGAATTATAGCATATGCCGTCCATCACACGGATGACCCATCCGACCCGTCCACCAGACGGGTTCCCCGATGGGTGCCCCAGCACTCATAATGCGCAGCATGCGAAGCAATGCAGCAAATTCAACAAACTTGCTGGTTAACGTTGCCGATCAACAAGAGCTTGGTGCTGGACATATGACACGGCATATAATTCATATAACATTGCCGATCAGTAGGAA
>Ga0224558_1003455_pt1 | contig 13155 bp, 11 predicted proteins | sample 714S32024metaG_FD_180682 | JGI IMG/M metagenome (GOLD analysis project Ga0224558, IMG submission 180682) | Peat soil microbial communities from Stordalen Mire, Sweden - 717 S3 20-24 | ecosystem: Environmental > Terrestrial > Soil > Wetlands > Peat | place: Sweden: Norrbotten County, Stordalen... | reverse complement strand
TGGCCCAGCTCGACGCCCTCATCGCCGCCGGTGCTGAGGACAGGGTGACGCCGGACGTCGAGCACGTCACCGGTCGACAACCACGCAGTTTCGAGCAATTCGCCGCAGCTGCGTTCCAATCCGCCAGCTGACGCCATGATCGGGAACGCTGAGCGCTTCTGGTCGGGCAGCGGTGACCACCGCACCGCGAGGCCATCGCGGTTCGCCAGATCAAACGGCGAGGGCTTCACCTGAGGGCGGCATGTACTGGACTTGAGCTTCCCCCGATTCTCCGGACAGCTCTCAAGTAACCGTCATCAGCCCGTATTGATCTCGGCGGGCAGAGCCCCAGGCTCCTAGCCTTTCACCACCTGGGTGCTGGCCAGCTTGTCCATCCAGCCCTGCTTCCGGGAGTCGAAGGCCGCCCAGATGAACCCGATGAAGATCGGGATCGCTGAGAGGATGTAGCCGATGTACCGAATCAGGGCCTGACTGGGCTTCAAGGGCCCGCCGGTGTCGGCGTCGACCACCCGGATTCCCACCAGCATCTGGCCCAGGGTCGCACCCCGGCTCGACCAGAACCACGTGAAGTAGGCAACGCCAACGATGAGATCGATCACCTCGACCAGCGCGACGGATCCGGTGGTGGTCGTGACCGTGACCCCACCCACCGTGCTGGTCGTGGTCGTCCTCAGCAGGGCGGAGAGGATCAGGCTAACGGCCCCCAAGAGAACACCGTCCACCAAGTAGCCGAGGAACCGGACCCAGAAGCCCGCCAGCGACAGACCAGACGCCTGAGACTGGACGACCGAGGGGTTGGAACGGTAGGCGCCACCAGCCGGGGGGGGTGGGGTGACTCCGCCCGAGCCACCTGCCGTCTGGGCCCAAGTGAACTCCCCGGATTCTGGATCTGGTGGCGGCGGGGCGCTCCCGGAAGTGGTCTGGTCAGTCACTGCTCCACCTCAATCCCTTGCTGCCAGCTGCCCAAGCGGCCCGCGCCCGGTCGAAACAGTAGGGTACCTGCGACGCAGGTGGGAGTCAACGCCACTGGGCCGGCCAGGCCGACCCCCAAGAGAGGCTGCGCCAGTGGGAAGCGGACCCGACCGCGGCGCCATGGCGGCTCTCCCGGGCGCGACCCCGAGCGCCGAGGAGCCGCTCACCCGGATCACGTCAGCGCAGGCCACCCACCCCTCCGGCCCTTGACCCCCGCGTGGCTGGCGCCGCCCTCGACGACCGCGCGTCAGCCTGCTGCCAGTGCGCTCGGCACCGCAAACGTTTGTCGTCAAGGCCCCGCCGCGGGTTGCGCAGGCCGGGGCCCGGACAGTGGTCGGCACTCGTGCCCGAGAGGATCCTCACAGCCTCTCCCTTAATCGGTTCTTTACTTGTCCCTAACCGTCACTTAAGGATCATTTGCGGGTGACGCAGGCGACCGTCGCCAAGGGAGTGGCAGAGGCCCTCGACGAGGCCCCCCTAAGCCGCTTCCACCTTCGGGCGGTACTGACCGCCGGCACTGGCTTCTTCACCGACGCCTACGACCTCTTCATCATCGGCACGGCCCTGGCCCTCATCAAGATCGAGTACCACCCCTCCCCCATCCTGATCGGGCTGATCGGTAGTACGGCACTTCTGGCCGCTTTCGTGGGGTCCACCGTGTTCGGCCGGATCGCGGACATCTTCGGTCGCAAGAAGATCTACGGTCTGGAGGCCACCCTCATGGCGGTGGCAGCGATCGGCAGTGCCCTCTCCCCCAACTTGGTGTGGCTCATCGTCTGGCGCTTCGTGCTGGGCGTCGGGATCGGCGGTGACTACCCGGTGAGCGCGGTCCTCATGAGCGAGTACGCCAACCGCAAGAACCGGGGCCGCCTGGTGGGAATGGTCTTCTCGATGCAGGCCCTGGGTCTACTCGCAGGTCCGCTGGTGGCGCTCCTCATCCTGGGCCTCGGGGTGCACGGCGACGTTGCCTGGAGGGTGATGCTCGGTCTGGGCGCCATCCCCGCCCTGGGAGTCATCTACCTGCGGCGGACCTTGCCGGAGTCACCTCGCTACGTCGCCCAGATCCAGGGGCGGGCAGCGGAAGCGGCGGCGCAGATGCAGAAGTTCACGGCGGGAGTGGTCAGCGCCGGCACCGAAATGGTCACAACCCATGCCAAGCTGACTCTTCGGCAATTCCTCTCCAGTCGCCGCTACCTGACGCTCTTGCTGGGAACGGCAGGCTGTTGGTTCGTCTTCGACTACGCCTTCTACGGCAACACGATCTCGACTCCGCTCATCCTCAAGGCCGTTGCTCCCGGCGCCAGCCTCATCACCGACACGGCCATCGCACTTCTGATCTTCACGGTCGCCGCGGCGCCCGGCTACGTGCTGGCCTTCGCCACCGTGGACCGGATCGGTCACCGCCGGCTCCAGCTGTTCGGCTTCGCCATGATGGGGCTGGCCTTTCTGTCCATCGCCCTGATCCCCAGGGTGACTCGTCTGATCGTTCCCTTCGTGCTCATCTATGGGATCAGCTACTTCTTCACTGAGTTCGGGCCCAACACCACGACCTTCCTCTTGGCCAGCGAGCTCTTCCCCGTTTCGGCGCGGACCACGGGCCACGGTTTCTCGGCCGGCTTCGCCAAGGTGGGGGCTTTCATCGGCACCCTGACCTTCCCGATCGTGAATGGGGACCTCGGACTGTCCGCGGTCATGGCTATCGCCGGCGGAGCCGCCCTGATTGGCCTGCTCCTGACCCGGATCCTCCCGGAACCCTCTGGCCTCTCGCTGGAGGAGATTGGCGGCGAAGCCCGGGACGTGGCTATCGCGGCGCCCGCCCAGCTCGACGTGGCGTCCGTCTGACGGCCCAACGTCTGGCGGCGCGAGGCCACCCCCGACGCCCGTCCGAGACCTACCAAACTCTTAGCCGTCCGGGTGTAAAATGGCGGCTGCGAAGGCCCTCGGTTGGGGCCGGGGGGTTGGACTTGGGACCGCGCGGTCCTAAGGAGGTGTGACGTGCCTGTCGTACCAACTGGGCAAATCCTCGACCGAGCGTTTAGCGAGCGCTACGGGGTCGCAGCGATCAACATCGTCAACGACCTCACCTTGGAGGCGGTCCTGGCTGCCGCTGAGGAACTCCGGGCCCCGGTGATCGTCCAGACCTCGGTCAAGACCGTGGAGCAGGTCGGTCTGGATGTGCTCTACACCATGTGGGTCGAGATGACCAAGGCCATCACGGTGCCGGTGGCCCTCCACCTTGACCACTGCCCCCAGCGGGAAATGATCAGCGCCTGCCTCGCCAGGGGCTGGAACTCGGTTCTCTTCGACGCCTCCAAGCTAAGTGTCGAAGAGAACAAACGCCAGTGCATCGAGGTGGTCGCCGAGGCCAAACGGTACGGCGCCTTGGTGGAAGGCGAGATCGAAGGCTTCAAACGGGTTGAGGACGTCGCCGACGACGAGGAGGTTGAAGAGCAGTCGCTGACGGTTGCCGTCGACTTCATCAAGTCGACGGGTGTCGACGTCTTCGCGCCAGCCATCGGAAACGCTCACGGGATGTACCGGGCCGCACCCAAGCTGGACAGCCAGCGGGTCACCGACATCGTTGCCGCCACCGGTATTCCGGTGGCGCTGCACGGGGGCACGGGCATGACCCCAGAGCAGTTCAGCGATTTGATCAGCCGGGGTTGCGCCAAGGTCAACATCTCCACCGCACTCAAGATCAGCTTCATGCGGTCGGGCTACGACTACATGACCGAGCATCCGGGGAAGTACGACCCGCCATCCATCTTCCGAGCCCAGCGGGCGGCGGTGATGGAGATGGCCAAGGACCACATTAGGATGTTCGGCAGCGAGGGGAAGGCCGCATGACCACGCTGGTATTCGACTGCGACGGAGTCCTCGCCGACACTGAGCGTCACGGGCACCTCCCCGCCTTCAACCAGACCTTCCGGGAGGTCGGCCTGCCGGTGGAGTGGTCTGAGGAGGAGTACGGAAGGAGGCTGGCGATCGGTGGCGGTAAGGAGCGCATGGCGAGCCTGCTCACCCCTGACTTCGTCCACCGGGCAGGACTGCCCGAGGACCGCGAGGCCCAACTCCAGCATGTTGCCAACTGGCACAAGCGCAAGACCGCCATCTACACGGAGATGGTGGAGCAGGGGCACCTCCCGCCCCGACCTGGGATCGCTCGGATCATCGGGGAGGCTCAGGACGCGGGATGGACGTTGGCGGTTGCCTCCACGTCGGCCGAGGCGTCGGTGCACGCCATCCTGAGTTATGCGGTCGGCTCCGAGCGTGCCAGCCGCTTCGATCTCGTCCTCGCTGGCGATTGCGTGGCCCACAAGAAGCCGGCCCCAGACATCTACCTCTTGACGCTGGAGCGGCTCAAGGTGCCTGCAGCAGAGGTGCTCGTCGTCGAGGACTCTCGCAATGGGCTCCTGGCCGCGGTAGGGGCTGGGCTTCGCTGCCTGGTCACGGTCAACGGCTACACCGAGCGGGAGGAGTTCACCGAGGCAGCCTTGGTGGTCTCTTCGCTGGGCGATCCGGGCGGGGAAAAGACTGTGGTCATAGCCAACCGAAGTCAGGCCCGCCCAGGTGACTTCGTCACCCTGGCCAACCTGGAAGCCTGTCTGGCTGGCTAGCTAGGGACCGGGGCATTGAGTCGGAGTGCAGGAGGGGAGTAAGGCATGACAGAGACGCCACTCGACGGTGTCGACTTGGTCCTACGGACGATGGCCCAAACCATAGTCGACAACACCGTCCACTTCGCCGAGCTGGACGCGGTGGTCGGTGATGGCGATTTCGGCTACTCGCTGCGCAATGGCTTTGAGGTTGTGGTGAGCGACTATGACAGCTTCGACCACAGCAGCGTCGGCGCGCTCCTGAAGAAGATAGGCTTCGTCCTCTCCGGCAAGGTCGGTGGCGTGAGTGGCCCGATTTGGGGCACGGCCTTTCTACGCGCGTCCGCCGCGGCCGGCGACAAGACCGAGCTGACCGCCGCCGACACCATCGCCATACTGCGGGCGGCCATCGCCGGAATCATGCACCGCGGCGGAGCCGCCCTGGGAGAGAAGACCCTTCTCGACGCCCTGGTGCCGGCGGTCGACACGCTGGAGGCGGGCCTGGCCCTCCCCGAGGCGAGCCACGACCACGGGATCAAGGCACTTCAGGAAGCAGCGGACGTGGCCACCAAGGCCGCCGAGGACACCAAGTCCATGCTCGCCATGCGTGGTCGGGCCGCCTACACCGGGGAGCGGAGCATCGGCTCGGTCGACGCCGGGGCGACCGCGATCGGGATCATTCTGCAGAGCGTCAGCGCCGCTTGGCGCGAGAAGTACGGTTGAGTGAGGTCCACACGGTGAAGAAATTCGTCAACGACCCACGGCAATTCGTCCCCGAGATGCTGGAAGGCATCTGTCTGGCGAGCGATGGGCGACTAAAGTACGAGCCCAAGTACAACCTCCTGTATCGCGCCGACATGCCCCAGGAGGGCAAGGTTTCGATCATCCAGGGCTCCGGTTCCGGCCATGAGCCGGCCCACACCATGATCGTGGGCAAAGGCATGCTGGACGCGGCCTGCCCCGGGGATGTCTTCGCCGGCCCACCGGTTGAGTTCGTTTACGAAACCTCCAAGTTGCTCAACTCTCCCAAGGGCATCCTGCACATCGTCAACAACTACACCGGCGACCGGCTCGCCTTCGAGCAGGGCCGGGAGATGTGCGAAATGGACGGCATGAAGGTGGAGACCCTCCTGGTCAACGACGACGTGGCGGTCAAGGACTCCACATGGACGGTGGGAAGGCGTGGAGTTGCCGGCAACTTCTTCGTGATCAAGGCGGTCGGTGCTGCCTCGGAGAAGGGTGCCACCTTGGACGAGCTTGTCCGAATCGGCAACAAGGTGATCGCCAATGTGCGAACCCTGGGGATCGCGCTCAGCTCTTGCACTCCACCTGTCAAGGGGTCGCCCCTCTTCGAGATCGCCGATGACGAGATGGAGGTCGGCATCGGCATCCATGGTGAGCCGGGGAGGCAGCGTACCAAACTGGTCTCGGCGAACGAGATCGTGGACATCATGTTGAACGCCATACTGCCGGATCTCCCGTTCGAGAAGGGTGACGAGGTCGCCGTGATGATCAACGGGCTGGGCGGCACCCCCATCGGCGAGCTCTACCTGCTTTACGGAATCACCCACAAGAAGCTCGAGGCGGCCGGGATCAAGGTCTTCCGGAGCTACGTCAACGAGTACTGCACCTCGTTGGAGATGGCCGGTGCGTCACTCACCCTGCTCAAGGTGGACGCCGAGCTGAAGACACTGCTCCTCGAGCCCGCTGAGGTATCCATTCGCGTCTTCTGACAGTTGACCGAGCTCCCCGTCGCCTGACGTGCCGTCATCGACGGTCCCAGGCGGCGGGGGCTCCTCCCCCAGTGCAACTGGCCGGTGATCGACGTGGCGCTTGCACCACTTCCTCCGAGGCTAGGCCGATGCGCGGCCGGGCAGACAGCCCTTGATGGCGGCAGGAGAACCGGGGTGCCCGGCTTCCACCGGCCGGGCGTGAGCGATGAGGCTAAGGTCCGGCCAACCCCGCTGGGCCAGCGGCTCAGCGGTTCCATGGGGCCGAGCGTGTCTCCGCGGCTGGGCCGCGGCTGGCCATCGCTCGCGCTGGCGTCGCCCCACCCTCTGCCGCAGGCACGCCGGTGACCGGCTGTGGCCGGCCGCGAGGGAATCGCCCCTGCTGCAACGGCCGGCCGCCCGGGCGCTATCGCGGGCGGCCGGGGGTACCCCAATGATGGACAACCCGAGAACCCGGCACGGCAATGACTGAGGTACGCGGCGAGCCAGGGGTCCTCTCCTACGTATAGTGGGGGAAGATTTGTCCGCCCCAGTCATCCTCATCGATTTCGACGGCACAGCCTGCCCAATTGACGTCGCCGACGCCCTGCTCACGCGGTTTACCCCCCCTGGCTGGCAGGAGATTGATGCCGCTAGCCAGCGGGACGAGATCACGCTCCGGGCCGGCATCGAGATCCAGGCTGCCATGCTTCCGCCGAGTCGGTCAGAATTGCTGGACTTTGTGCTGAGCAGGTTCGCGGTGGCGCCGGATCTTGTTGGTTTCTGCGCCTGGGCGGAATCGTGCGGGCACGAGATCGCCGTGGTCAGTGACGGCTTCGGCTTCTACGTGAAGCCCATGCTGCGAGCCGCGGGCCTTTCTTGGGTGCCGGTTCTGACGAACCGCCTGGATTTGAGGCCACGCGGTTGGCGCCTGCTCCACCCCCATTCGCATCCAATCTGCACGGGCTGCGGGACCTGCAAGATGAAGGCGATAGCCGAGAGACAGCGCGCAGGCTGCCGAGTGGTGTTCGTGGGCGACGGTCCGTCTGACCGCTTCGCGGCCTACTTCGCGGACCTCGTGTTCGCGAAGGGCTGGCTTGCCGAGTTCTGCTCGAAGGCGGGCCTTCCCTTTCTGCCCTGGCAGACCTTCACCGACGTCAGCTCCGCGCTACAGCATCTCCCGGGGCCGATCGAGCCCAAGCAGGGGCCAGTGACATGCCCGGGCTGGATCACCGATTCAGCCGTGGCCGGTTGAGACCACCGCGAGCCCGTCGTGACCCTCACGTTCTGGGTCGCGACCCCGCTGATTGTGGCCGATCGGGCGGCGCCTGGTGGCGGTTTCGCGAGCCTCACGTGGTCGGGGATCCCATCTCCCCAGCGCGGAGAGCGTGGGCGGATGGGTGCCAGGCTCCCGACCGGTCTCCGCTCCCAGTTCCAATCACCACATCGGGCATCGAGAGGGGCACTGGGATCCCCTCAGCGCCCTTTCAGACGGCCGAGTCCCCCGCGCCAGAGTGTCGCCGAGCCGCCCGCCCCGTGCCTCCGGCACCGGCCACCTCTCCCCGCCGCCTGACCATTGGCCGCCTCGGTTGGAGGTCCCCCCGAACGTGCACGACCGAGTTCAGGTCGCAGCGCTCCGGCCTGCGGGCCGTCGATCTCCTCGATGTGTCGGGAGAGGTTCGCGGCAGACGAGATCGAGGGCTCTGCTCCGCCAAGTCAAGCTCGGGGTAGAGCCGATCGGACAGCCAGGGGGCCCAGCCGCCAGCCCGGACCCGATCCGCCCCCACCGGCACGTCTAAAAGCCTCGAGCTCGATGTCGCCGCATCCAGCCTGGAACTCCCCGGAGCCCACCAGCAGGCTCCGGGGAGTTCCGATCAAACTACGACAGCCTCCACGCCCAGCATCTTCGCCAGCGCCAGGAGCTGCGGCGTCCACCGGCCTCTGGCACCACCCATGTGGTGAGTCGCACCGGCGAGTAGCCAGGCGCTGCACCACTCGTCGATCGGCATCGTATCGTGGCGGAACAGTGTCTGCGGAGCCGAGATTGGCCTCGGCGGGAAGGGAAGCAGTTCCCCCTCGGAAATGACAAATCGCCAGCGGTTCGCCCCGACCGTCACGAGGGCCAGATTCGTGATCACCCCCGGCTCGTAGGCGAACTCGAATCCCGCTCCGAATCCATGCACGCCGCGGTAGTAGATGGAATGCTTGACCGACACGCCACCCGGCGTCGCCAACGCTGGGTTGCCATGCCCGTCATGGGAGAACATCACAGCGTTGTTCTCGAAGTCGATCACGTAGTTCTCCAGCGTGGTCGCCTGGCCAGCCAATTCCTGCAGAGCCAACTGGGCCACCGCGGTCGTGACATCTCCCTCGGGAGCCGTCGCAATCCCGATCTCACAGAGTCGCCCGGTTCCGTACGAAGGAATGATCCCAACCCTGGGGTCGGGCAGCCAGACATGGTCGAACGCCGCAAACGCGTCCAGCCTCTCCTCCCGTGCCACCGCTTCAAGTGCCAGGGCGAGCCTGGCCGACCGCTCGAAAACACCTGCATCCATGTCGACGTGATAGCGGGCCCGCTCGGCAGCGACGAGTCCGTCGACCTCGCTCTGGGGAATCTCGCCGAACCGGACCGCGATCGGCTCCGCCTCGATGGGATAGACGACGGGGCCGATGCTCTGGCGCAGTGACAGCTGATCGAACATGAGATCCGTCATGCCCTCGTAGGGATGCCCCACCAGCCCGACCTTGGCCGTCCGCAACCGCCGCCTCACCCCCGCAGCCTGGATCGACTGCTCGATCTTCCGCCGCCCTCCCGGGTCATCGAAGCGCGAGGTGACCAGCGAGAACTCCCGGCCGATGCGGATCAACCCCGCAACCATCTCGGGCATGCCAGCCATGCCCGAATTCAGCATGACGACGTCGAAGCCATCGGACTCGCCGAGCCGGCTGATCAGCTGAGTATTCCAGACCACGACCGGCGCCGTGGTGTCGAGGAAGAATCGCACCGGCACGACCCCCTTCGTGAAGGCGAGCTCAACGGCGATGATGATGTCGACATCCTCGGCGTTGAACTGACGTGCGGCTGCGGCTGCCTGGGCCTCGTCCTCGACCAGTCCGGCATGGACGACTGTGCCATAGTGGCCGAGCGCAACGGCGATATCGGCGGCAGCCTCTGTCGCAGCGGGCCGCATGTGGGCGGTCTTGTTGTATGCATCCTCGAGCAGCGCCATCACGAGGACCCCAATCTTTGCCTGCGCAGTCACCTCACAACCTCCTTGACTCAAGCCCGATCTCAGCCTCTCGTTTCTCATCATCCTGACCTGCCGCTAAGGACTCGGACCGCCGGAACAGCGGCCGAACCGCCTCGAACAGATCGATATAGCGTCGGTAGGCGGTGTCGTACACGAGGCGCGTGGTCGGATCCGGCTCGAGTTGGGCCTTCACCCGAACTGCTGCCCGACACGCGTCGTCGAGGTCGGCAAACACACCGGCCGCCACTCCCGCGAGCATGGCATCACCTCGGACCGCTGACTCGCTCCCCTGGAGCGTCACCACCGGCAAGCCGCAGACGTCGGCTTTGATCTGATTCCACAGTGCGCTCCGCGCTCCTCCACCATGAGAACGGACCTCTTGCGCGTCGGCACCGGCCACCCGCAGCACCTCGAGGTTTCGACGCAGCATGAAGGCCACCGACTCGAGCACGGCTCGAACGAAGTGCTCTCGGCCGTGCCCAAGGGTGAACCCAAAGAACACTCCACGCGCGTCTGGTTCGTACTCCGGGGTGAAGGCACCCGCCAGGTGTGGAAGCATGGTCAGACCATCCGACCCAGGTGGCGCGCTGGCCGCCAGCGCCGTCAGCAGGTCATAGGCGCTGCAACCCTCCACCGCGGCCCGGGCGACTTCCGGTTGCCCGAAGCGATCCCGGAACCAGGTCAGCGCCATTCCCCCGGTCGGGCAGACCGTGAGGTACAAATAGGTGTCGGGCGCCGAGTGGACCGAGACCTGGACTTGGCAGGTGGGGTCTGCCCCGGCTCGCTCCATCGATGCCGCCACCGCCAACCCGCCTCCGGTGCTCTCGGACACGACTCCGGGCGCCACATTCCCGACCCCCACGGCACCGGCCCCTTGGTCCATACCGGCTGCGACGACGCGCACGGCGGGCACGAGCCCAAGGGCGTCGGCCGCCTCAGGGCAGAGCGACCCCACCACCGCCCCGGGCTCGACAAGCTCGCCGAGCCGCCCGGGGGATAGCTCCAGGGCGTCCAGCATCGGCGTCCACCAAGTGTGGCGGACGATGTCGTACATCAAGGAGCTGGACTGCACTCCGCCCTCGGTGACGAATCGGCCGGTCAGGCGAAAGAGCAGATAGTCCTCCAGCAGCAGGAAGCGGGCAGCGCTGCGAAAGAGCTTGGGATCGTTCCGCTTCCACCACAGCAGCTTGCAAGCCGGCCAGGTTGGCACGATGGCCGGCACCCCAGTTGTCGCGTAGACGGTGGCGAGGTCAAATCGTGCTGCTAGCTCCAGCGCCTCAGTCGTGGCGCGGTTGTCAAGCCAGACGATCGCCGGACCCAGGGCGGCTCCGCTGGCCGACACCGGGATGAGCGTTTCACCTTGGCTCGAGACAGCGATGGCCTCAACAGCAGCGCCTCGCGACCCGGGGTCGCTGAGCACACGCCTCACTGCGACGACCAAGGCCCTCCAGTAGGTCTCGGGGTCGAGTTCGGCCCGCTCTGGCCCCGGGGTCTCGAGCCGATACTCCTCGCCTGCGATGGCCAGCTCTCTGCCTTCATCGTCGAACAGGCCCACCTTCAGCGAAGTGGTCCCAGCGTCGATTCCGAGCAGCATAGCCATCAGTCCGTGGCAGCCTCGGCAATCCCGTATCGGTCGGCTGCCTCGTCGGGTGGAACCGCCTCTCTGACAACGGCGCGAAGGGCCAGCAGGAAGCGCTCAGGACTCCTGGCCTGCAGCACGTTCCGGCCGAACACGACGCCCCGGGCTCCCGCGCCGATCACGGTCGCTGCCAACTGCAGCGCGTCGCGTTCCCGGGGTAGCTTCCGCGAGCCGAGCGCCAACACGGGAACCGGTGTGGCGGCGGCAATCTCGCTGAAGTGCTCCCCGGTGTAGAAGGCCTTCACTAGGTCAACACCAAGTTCGGCAACGATCCGGCAACCGATCGCCGTCTGCTGGTGGCGCTGCTCGGCTGGTATGTCTTCGTGGCCAGCTGGGTAGACCTCCCCGACGATCGGAACGCCTGCCGACCGTGCCTGGCTGACGGCACGCCCGACGACCTCGACGTTCTCGCTGTCGACCTCTTCGGATCCGGTGTGAATGGACATGCCCACCAGCACGATGTCAGCTCCCAGGGCGACCGCTTCCGCAGCTGACAGCACCGGGACGCTCCGGCTCTCGTGATAGCCCCATTGGGTCGCGTATTGGGTGCCCCAGTTCAGACGCACGATCATGGCGGGCGCACCACGGTGAGAGAACGCCGCCTGGAGGTGGGCTGCCATGCCGGGACTGACCAGGATCGCATCCGCCGCGCCCAGGCTTCGCACAGCGCTCGGCAGGTCATTGAAACCGGGGCGCGGCCCATTGTAGAGGCCGTGGTCGACCGCGACGACCACCGCGTTGCTCCCTCGGTCGAACAGCCGCGCCAAGCGGATCTGCTGTCCAGTTGTCATCGGTGGTCTCTCCCCGGTGCCCAGACACCACCGAAGGGCCCGTGGTGCAGCAACGACGCGCGCCCGAATGCGCTCATAGTGATCCTTCCCTCCATACCTTCCGGAATCTTCCCCTCCACCATCCCGAGACGTCTGTACCTGCCGAAGGTCACCACCATCCGCATCGCTCCGCCGGAAAAAGTGCAGCCGCCCACCTCATCGCCAAGGACCGCCGTGGAGGGGCACGACGGAATCAGTTCGATTCATCCGCGCCACCACGGCAGCACCTGGCCGGTGCCGGCTCCAGCTCCCCCTTCACGGTACGACGCTGCCGTCCGCGAGGAGGCCCGACACCGTCCGCACTCGCGAATACAGAATGGCAGACACCTCTGTCTCCAGAGTCGCGCCGGGATCAAGCACCCGCGCCCGACCGGCCGCCACGGCCTCGTCGAGACGGCTCGGATAGCCCGTCCAGGGCTCGACGATCAGATGCTGGTAGCTTCGCCAGCCACCGTAAACCAGCCAGAGCCAGAGCGTCGAGAAAACGCTCTTGTCGAAGACCAAGCCGAACCCCCGTTCCGCCTGGGGATCGGTCACCGCCACCCAACCGGCCCGCAGTTCGGTCACGAAGTGCAGGGCATAGCTGTCGGTCTCTGGCCCCAGCACCTGGCGTAGGTCACGCTCGCCCAGCCAGGGCCACTGGTATACGTCGCCCTCCTTGCCGAGGGCACCGCCCGCCCATTCGTTTCCGACCTCGACGCGGCCGGCTGGGAGATCGATACGCAGGCCCGGGACAGCTGCCTGCACTGGATGGATGCCCCAGTTGAAGTCGAAAGGCCGGCAACCCACGTTCTGCAACTTGTATCGGATTCGCAGGATCGGATCGCCAGCGGTCACGGTCAAGCGCCGCTCGAAACGAGCCGGGGTGATCGGGCTGGTCACTGTCAGCACCAACTCGACCCTGTCGCGATCCGCCTCAGCGACCTCCCAGGCACACTCCTGGGTCCAGAGTTCTCCCCCGTACGGGAGCAAGTCGCCATAGCGATCTGGTGAGGAAGCCGCGCATGGGAAGAGCTCGTCCCAACCCCCGGACCAGTGGTCGTCGAAGTTCGCGTGCAACTGGGCCCGATGCGGCCGCACCCGAGGCGACTTCCAGAGGACATCCAGGTCTCGGGCCTTGTCGATCAGGCGATAGATCTTCCCGCCCAACTCCGGCAG
>Ga0224558_1003454_pt1 | contig 13165 bp, 13 predicted proteins | sample 714S32024metaG_FD_180682 | JGI IMG/M metagenome (GOLD analysis project Ga0224558, IMG submission 180682) | Peat soil microbial communities from Stordalen Mire, Sweden - 717 S3 20-24 | ecosystem: Environmental > Terrestrial > Soil > Wetlands > Peat | place: Sweden: Norrbotten County, Stordalen... | reverse complement strand
CTGGACATGCGTGACGAGGGTTATGGCTTCCTGCGCGCCGAGGGCTACCTCCCGGGATCGCATGACATATACGTGTCGATCAGCCAGGCCCGCCGTTTCGCCCTTCGCAAAGGGGACTATGTGGAAGGAGCGAGCCGCCCGGCCTCCTCGAACGAGAAATTCCCCGCCCTCATCCGGATCGACTCTGTCTGCGGGCTCACTCCGGATGAGGCGCGCAACCGGGCTCGCTTCGAGGAGCTCACGCCCCTCTTTCCCGACGAGAGGCTGCGGCTCGAGACCTCGGGCTCCGCGGAGACGACGACGCGGATCATCGACCTGCTGTCCCCGATCGGCAAAGGCCAGCGCGGCATGATCGTGTCGCCGCCCAAGGCCGGCAAGACGACGGTGCTCAAGCAGATCGCCCACTCGGTCGAGGCGAACAATCCCGAGGTCCACCTCATAGTCCTGCTCGTCGACGAGCGGCCCGAGGAGGTCACCGACATGCGCCGCTCCGTGAAGGGTGAGGTCGTGGCCTCGACTTTCGACCGCCCCTCCGACGAGCACACGGCAATCGCCGAGCTGACGATCGACAGGGCAAAGCGCCTGGTCGAGCTCGGCAGAGACGTCGTGATCGTCCTCGACGGGATCACCCGCCTGGCCCGGGCGTACAACCTCGCCCAGCCGGCGACGGGCCGGATCATGTCGGGAGGCGTCGACTCGGGAGCCCTTTACCCGCCGAAGAAGTTCTTCGGTGCCGCGCGCAACATCGAGGAGGGCGGCTCCCTCACGATCCTGGCCACCGCCCTGGTGGAGACGGGGTCGAAGATGGACGAGGTCATATTCGAGGAGTTCAAGGGGACCGGGAACATGGAGCTGCGGCTCGACCGCCGGCTGGCAGAGCGGCGGTTGTATCCGGCGATCGACGTGAATGCCAGTCAGACCCGTCATGAGGAGCTGCTCTTCGAGAGGGGCCAGTTGCAGCAGGTGTGGAAGCTGCGCCGGGTGCTGAACGCCTTGGCCGCGGACGGAAGCGCCGCCGCCGGCCTGGAGCTGCTCATCGACAAGATCCGTAACACAAAGAGCAACGACGAATTCCTGGCCGAGATAGCGAAAGGCCCGGCTCCGTCCGTTTGAGAGGTTGTTACCGGTAGGCCAGGCTCGGCAGGCCGGACCACGGCCAGCGGCGGGGATGGGGGTACTGCGCCAGGAGCAGGATGGACGCCCGGTCCTGGGCGCCCGAGGTGCGTACCACGAGCTACCTGCTGCCGAAGCGATGAGTGCTGAGCCGAGAAGCGTTGAGTACCGCTGGGCCGTACACTGGAGGCGCGATGAAGCCCGAGATCCATCCCTCGTATGTCGAGGCGAATGTCCGTTGTTCGTGCGGCAACACCTTCACAACACGCTCCACCAAGGCAGAGCTCCATGTCGAGCTCTGTAACGAGTGCCACCCGTTCTTCACGGGCAAGCAGAAGCTGGTCGACTCCGGCGGTCGGGTGGAGCGTTTCCAGCGTCGCTACGGCCAGCGCGCATCGCGTGGCCGCAAGGGTGCTCCGGCAGCGGCGACCCCTGCTGCGCCGCGCCGCTGACTCACCGCCGATCCCCTGACCGGCCGACCCACTGACCGGCCGTGGACACAGAGCGCCTGGACGCCTGGGAGCGTGAGCACGCCTCTGTTCTGCACGATCTCGCCGACCCTCAGGTCATAGCGGACAGGGCGCGTCTCGAGCAGGTCTCGCGACGCGAGAAGGACCTGGACTCGTTGATCTCGGCCGCGCGTCAGCTGCGTGACGCCGAGGTGGACGTGAGAACCGCGTGCCAGATGCTCGCCGAGGCCTCGGCCGATGACCGCGACCTGGTGCACGCGGAGCTCGAGTACGCGAAGCGTCAGGTCGAGAAGTTCGAGGGACAGCTCCGTGAGCTACTGGTACCACGTGACCCCAACGACGGCCGAAACGTGATCGTGGAGATCCGGGGGGCGGAGGGTGGCGAGGAAGCCAACCTCTTTGCTCGTGACCTGTTCGAGATGTATCGCCGCTACTCCGAGCGTCGCGGATGGCGCTTGGAGCTTCTGTCGTCCAGTCCCTCTGAGCGCGACGGGCTCAACGAGGTGACGTTCCTGGTAAAGGGACCGGACGCCTGGCAGCGGATGAAGCACGAAGGCGGGACCCACCGAGTGCAGCGCGTCCCGGTCACAGAGTCCCAGGGGCGTGTGCACACCTCGGCCGCCACCGTCATTGTGCTGCCGGAGGCCGAAGAGGTCGACGTCCAGATCGACCCGGCCGACCTGCGTGTGGACGTCTTTCGTTCGACGGGTCCCGGAGGGCAGTCCGTGAACACGACCGATTCAGCCGTGCGTGTCACGCACCTCCCGAGCGGGATCGTGGTCTCGATGCAGGACGAGAAGAGCCAGATCCAGAACCGCGCTAGGGCGATGGTCGTCCTGAGGGCGCGTCTGCTCAAGCTCGAGCAGGATCGCCAGATCGCCGAGCAATCCCAGCAGAAGCGCAGCCAGATCGGCGGCGGGGGGCGATCGGAGAAGGTCCGGACGTACAACTTCAAGGAGAACCGGGTGACCGACCACCGGGTGAAGCTGACTTTGCACAAGCTCGACCGCGTCCTCGAAGGTGAACTCGACGAGGTGGTCGACGCGCTCTTGCGCGACGAACGCGAACGTCAGATGAGACAGGTGGAAGGGAACGGGTCGGCCGGGTCCGTGCAGTCAGTGGAGTGACCCGTGCAGTCAGTGGAGTGAATGGAATCGGGACCATGCCTGGGAGGACCGTCGGGGACCTCGTGCGGGAGGCGGCCTCCCAGTTGGGTTCCATCTCCGAGGCGCGCTGGATCGTCTCGCGTGTCACGGGATGGGAGGACTCCTCCCTCCTCTCTCCTTCCTATACGCGCCGGCGGGCGACCGACCGGGTGGTTTCCGAGGTCGAGGGCCTGGTGGGACGCAGGCGCTCCGGAGAGCCGCTCCAGTACGTCCTCGGCACTTGGGCGTTTCGAGGCCTCGAGGTGTCGGTCGATCGTAGGGTCCTCGTGCCCCGACCCGAGACCGAGCAGGTCGTGGGGTACGCGCTCGAACGACTCCGGACGGCGACCGCAGGCGTGGCGCCCGGTCGTCCGGTGGTGGTCGTCGACCTGGGGACCGGGTCGGGTGTCATCGCGCTCTCGATTGCCACAGAGGCACAGGTGCCTGGTTCGGGCTCGTTGGAGGTGTGGGCCACCGACGCCTCCCCCGATGCCCTGGATGTCGCCAGGGACAACCTGAGGCTCCTCGCCCGGGTCGACCCGGTCGCGGCGCGCCGGGTGCGGCTCTGTGAGGGTTCGTGGTTCGATGCGCTTGCGTCGGAACTGGCAGGGCGCGTGCAAATGCTCGTGGCCAATCCCCCTTACGTCTCGGCTCCCGAGTGGGAGGCGCTGGATCCGGTCGTGCGTGACCACGAGCCGAGGCGTGCCCTGGTCGCAGGGGAGACCGGGCTCGAGGTACTCGAGCTGCTCGTCTCTGGCGCGCCGCTGTGGCTGGCCCCGGGCGGTGTCCTCGTGCTCGAGATGGCACCCCACCAGGCCCGCGCTGTCTCCGAGAGGGCGAGTTTCGCCGGGTTCAGCGAGGTCGATGTCCTTCCGGACCTCGCCGGGTGCCCCCGGGTCCTTGTCGCCCGCAGATCCGGCGCTTGAGACGGGCGGACGGGAACTACGGTCCGGAGATGCCCAGGGACTCCTCCGTCGACCCGGGACATGTACCGCCCCGGGTCCTCGAACGAGCTGCCTTCGCTCTGGTCGCCGGCCAGGTGGTGGGCATCCCGACCGACACGGTCTACGGCCTTGCGGTCGATCCCGCGCGCGACGGCGCAACAGAGGCGCTGTTCGCTCTCAAGGGGCGTCCTGAGTCGCTCGGGTTGGCCGTGCTCGTGGCGAGCACCGAACAGGCAGAGGCGTTGACCGCCGGGGGTCTTCCGGAAAGGGCTCGGCGCGTGGCGGAGAAGTTCTGGCCCGGCGCGGTCACGTTCGTGGTGAGACGCCGAGGCGGGATCGACTGGATGCTCGGAGGTGACCCCGCGACGATAGGCATTCGCTGTCCGGACCACCCCGTGGCGCGGGCATTGTGTGAGCGGATCGGCCCGCTCGCGACCACGAGCGCAAACCCTCATGGTGAAGGTTCGCTCGAAACCGCCGAGGAGTTACGAGACAGGTTCGGTGACCACATCGCGTTCGTGATAGACGGCGGTCGACTCGCGGGTATGCCATCGACTGTCGTCGACATGATCGGCGACGAGACGCGATGCATTCGCGAAGGCGCAGTGCCTCTTGCCGAAGTGGAGACAGCCTGGGGTTAGGGCAGGCACGATTCGATGCCATGCCGATCCGAGCGCCATCCGGTCAGTGAGGTTGAAACGGCCCCTCACCTGGATAGGCTGGGTTGATGCCCCGCGTCGCCTCCAGCCCGTTCGACGCGTGGCTCGACCTCGACCCGGCGGTAGCTGCTCTGCTCCACGAAGAGGTCGAGCGTCAGTCGACCACCCTCCAGCTGATCGCATCGGAGAATTTCACGTCTCCGGCGGTGCTGGCCGCGACGGGCTCGGTGCTCACCAACAAGTACTCAGAGGGCTACCCGGGACGTCGCTACTACGGTGGCAACAGGGTCATCGACGAGGTCGAGGACCTGGCCCGTGAGCGGGCGAAGGCGCTGTTCGGCGCGGAACACGCGAACGTACAGCCACACGCGGGGGCTTCTGCCAATGTCGCGGTGTACAACGCGTTGCTGGAGCCAGGCGACACAGTGCTGGCGATGCGCCTGGACCAGGGCGGGCACCTCACACACGGTTCACCGGCCAGCATCACCAGCAAGTTCTGGCGTTTCGTCTCCTACGGGGTGACCCCGGCATCCTCGGATCCGGAGGGTCCCGGCGAGATGATCGACTTCGACCAGGTGGCCGACTTCGCAAAACGCGAGCACCCGAAACTCATCGTCGCGGGCGCCACCGCCTATCCCCGCCTCATATACGCAGAGCCCTTCAGGGAGATCGCGGACTCGGTGGGGGCCCGCCTCATGTTCGACGTCGCCCATCCCGCCGGTTTGATCGCGGGAAAGGCACATCCCAGTCCGGTGGGAGTGGCCGACGTGGTCACGTTGACCACCCACAAGACCCTGCGAGGTCCACGTGGGGCGGCGATCCTGTGTCAGGCGGAGCTGGCCAAGACCATCGACTCCGCGGTGTTCCCCGGCCTGCAGGGTGGGCCCCTCGAGCATGTGATCGCGGCCAAAGCCGTCGCGTTCGGCGAGGCTGCGCTGCCCGAGTTCGCCGACTACGCGGCGCGGGTGGTCCGAAACGCACGTGCACTGGCCGACGCGCTCGCAACCGAGGGCTTCCGCCTTGTCTCCGGTGGCACGGACAACCACCTGATCCTGATCGACCTGCGGCCGTTCGACGAGGAACTGACCGGCAAGGAGGCCCAGGAAGTGCTCGACCGCTCGGGCATCACCTTGAACCGCAACACGATTCCCGACGACCCGCGGTCGGCCTTCGTCACCTCCGGGCTCCGTCTGGGCACGGCCGCCGAGACCACAGCAGGAATGGGACCGGACGACATGGTGCTCATCGCCCGCCTGATTAGCACGACCCTGCGGCATCGGCATGACGAGGACGCACTTTCGAACGTGCGTGAAGCCGTGCGCGAGCTGTGCAACCGGTTCCCCCCCTACCCGCAATTCACCGGGAGGGGGGAGGCCGGCTTCGTCGGCGCAGGCGCCGATAGCGGAGGCGGCTGAGGCCATGCCCCCGCTGGGGGCCTACGGGGTGGTCGCGTTGATCGCGGCGCTCGGAACCTATCTCGTGATGTTCCCGGTTCGACGGTTCGCCACCAGGGTGGGGTTCGTCGCCGAACCGGACGAGAGGCACATCCATACCCGTGTCACTCCCTATGGCGGTGGAGTGGCGATGTTCCTCGCCTTCCTTGTCGCGATGTTGGTGGCATCGCAGCTCCAGCAATTCCAAGATCTGTTCCGTGGTTCCTCGGAACCGCTCGGACTCGTGCTGGGCGCAGCCGTCATCTTCATCGTCGGGACCATCGACGACCTCAGAGACATGTCGGCCCCCGCGAAGATGGCCGGTGAGGTGCTAGCCGCTATGGTCTTCGTGTTCTTGGGCGTCACCATGTTCCAGTTCAAGATACCTTTCTTCGGATTCCTCGTTCTCTCCCCCGACGTGACGCCGTTGTTGACAGCCGCGTGGGTGATCGTGATCACGAACGCGGTCAACCTGATCGACGGCCTCGACGGATTGGCGGCAGGCATCGTGGCGATAGCCGCGGGCGCGCTCGCCATCTACGGACTGCGCCTCATCTACCTGGGCGTCCTGCCATCGGACAACTTGGGTCCGCTGATAGCTGTGATCACCTTCGGGGTGTGCATCGGTTTCCTCCCCCACAATTTCCACCCGGCCCGCGTGTTCATGGGAGATGCGGGAGCGCTGTTCATCGGGCTAATGATGGCCGCGGCGACGATGGTGATCGGCGGGCGCACCCCGGAGGTGAGCGGCCAGACGTTCTTCTTCTTCGCTCCGTTGTTGATCCCGGTGTTCATCCTGGGGGTGCCCATCGCCGATGCGGCGTTCGCGTTCGTGAGGCGTACCGCACGCGGAACCGGGTTCCACACCCCCGACAAGGACCACGTGCATCACAGGCTCCTGCGGCTCGGCCACGGCCCGAGGCGGACCGTCGTGATCCTGTGGGCCTGGACGGCCGTACTGTCGGGGATCGTCCTCTACCCACTGTTCGGATCACGGGCGAACGCGTTCATCCCCTTCGGGGTGATCGTCCTCGGGTTGGCGCTCTACACGTTGTTCCGCCCCGGCCTGGGCAAGGAGGCGCTCGAGCTCGAAGACGACGAAGAAGACGACCAGGGCGACGAAGACGACGAACGATACAGCGCTCGGAGGACGGTTCCGGGTTCGTCGAGGATCGGGCATTTCTCAGAAGCGGTTGCCTCAGGTCGAGACGAATAAGACGGCTCGGTTCGTCCTTTGACAGCCTCGGACCGTCGGTCCTATATCACCGGCGGTGGTCGCCTGAGGGGTACCTGACCGCAGGTCCTGAGAGGTACCTGACCGCAGGTCCTGAGCAGCACACTAAGGCGACGGTCCTGCCGCGGACAGCTTCGGCCAGGCTCGTTTTGCCGCGCACATGCTGCGAATGAGAGGATTCTTGAGTGCCTCTTTTCCCCTCTTTGGGTGCTCACGGGCCGGTACCGAAGGTCGACCTCAGTGAGGTGCGACGCGCTCTCTTCCACAGCACTGACCCAGCCGTGTGCAGGAGCCGTGCGACGTGCGCGGTGCCTGTTTTTCACCGCCGGATTCTGCCTTGGCGGTAGACGGTGACGTCGCGGTCGGCGAGCGTTCTTTCGTGGTGTTGCGATATCTGGACGTGGTGCTGGTGGTGATCGCACTAGCTCCCGCACTCGCGTTCGGAGCACCCGTGCTCGGCTATGCCATAGGTGGCGGCGGATGGGTCCTGCAGCGCGTGGTCGCTGCAGCCGACAGGCGCTGGACGCGCAGGGTGACCGAGCCGTTGAAGCAACTTGGCGTGAACCTCTTTGAGGGGTTCGCGCGGATCTGGCTGCTGGCGGGCGTGATCGTGATCGCGGCCGTCGCCGGCGGACGTCGGGACGGACTTACCGCGGCGCTGGTGATCTTTGGGGCGTACTCGGTGGTCCTAGCGATCAAGCTGATTACGGGACCACCGCGGCGGAGGGCCGTCCAATGACCTCACTGGTGACCTCAGTGGCGACCATGAGCCGCCGTAAGCAGATCACCTGGGGCATCGTCCTGGTGTATGTCGCGGGCTTGATCGGGTTCGGGATCGCGTTCGGCATCCACAGCCACCAGAACAACAGCTTCAACATCGTCTCCCCCTACCAACTGACTACGTGGCTGCACCTAGTTGGCCCGCTGAACCTCAACAAGGGAGTGCTCTACCTGCTGGTCACGGCAGTGCTGACGGTCGGCGTCCTGTGGTGGGTCGCCCGGCGCATGGAGATGCGGCCGAACCGCGTCCAGACAGCGGTCGAATGGGGCTACGACCTGACGATGCGCTTGACGAACGACAGCATGGACCGAAGGATGGCCAGGAAGTGGTTTCCGCTCGTATTCACACTGTTCGTGTTCGTCCTAGTTACCAACCTCCTCGGTTACATCCCGCTGCCCGTAAACACCGCAGACAAGATCCATCTGGCCGGGGTGGGTCTTCCGTCTTTCCAGATCTATGCAGCGGACACCAACGTCGCACTTCCGTTGGTGCTGGCGTTCGGCGTATTCGTCGCGTACAACGTCGAGGGCTTGCGCGCCCATGGGTTCTCGGGGTACCTGAAGAGCTTGGTTCCGGGGGGCGTCGGCGGGGGCATGCTGCTCTTCCTGTTCCCGCTGGAGATCATCTCGCACTTCCTCAGGCTGCTGTCGCTGACGATCCGGCTATGGGCCAACCTGCTCGCGGGGCACCTCCTGATCGACTTCATGGCGGGTGACATGGCCGTGCTGATGGGCATGCCGGTCGTGGGCTGGTTCACCTTGCCCATAGGTGTCGCGATTTACTTGTTCGAGTGCGTTTTAATCGCTGGTTTGCAAGCTTTTATTTTTGCTATCCTCACTACCATCTATCTGGGTGGCGCGGTCGGAAGTCACTAGGATCAGTAAGGAGCGGAATGTTTCATCTCGTCGGTTTCACTATTGTTGCCTTTTTCCACCCCCTGCTCGTGGCTGCTGCGCAGTCATATGACTTGATTGGCGAGAAGGCTGGTAAAGCCATCGCACTCGGGGTCGGCGCCGGCGGCGGCGCGGCGGGAGCCGGTGCAGGCATCGGGGTGCTGTTCGGCAGTGTGATCGAGTCGACGACGCGCCAGCCGGAGATGAAGGGCGAGATCACCCAGATCCAGTGGTTGGGGTTCGCGCTCACCGAGGCAACCTTCTTCTACGGCCTGGTCGGCGGTTTCATCGCCTTCTTCCTCTAAGTCGAAGGGCCAACCACCGTGCCACTCGCGTCCAACTCCAGTTCCTGGCTGATCACCCCCGACGTCGGGCTGACTATCTGGACCCTCGTCGTGTTCGCTATCTCGCTGTACATTCTGACGAAAGCCGTGTTGCCTCGCATCGGGCAGGCACTCGACAAGCGCCAGAAGGCGATCGACGATTCGATCGACGCGGCTGAGCGGACCCACCACGAGGCGGACGAGCTGCTCGTCCAGTACCGGGAGCGCCTCACAGAGGGCCGCCACCAGGCAGAGGAGATCGTCGAGCGTGCGCGCCAGGCGGCCACCGCGCACGAGCGCGAGGCCCGCACCGCAGCCCATGTCCGGGGTGAGCAGATGCTCGAGCAGACCCGCCGGGACATCGAAGCAGAGAGCCGCCGCATGATCGACCAGATCATCCGAGATGTCGCCGACCTCACGGTGATGGCAACCGAACGCGTGACACGCAAGGTCCTCACCGAGGATGACCAGCGACGGCTGGTCGAGGACGCACTGTCCGGTGTCGACTTCACGGTCCTGAGCGGCGGAGCGCGCTGACAACCATGATCCCGAGGAGACCCAACTAGTGGAAGAGGTCGCACGGGTCTATGCGCGGGCACTGTTCGAGGTCGCCTCCGAGCGTGGCGTGCTCGACACAGTTCGTGAGCAGTTCGCCCAGTTCGTCGACGCGCTGTCCGCCGATCGCGAGTTGGAGGTCTTCTTCGTCTCGCCGCATTTTTCCACCGCGGAGAAGAAGGATGGTCTGGGCCGAATGGTCGAGGGTGCCGAGGAGACGTTCATGAGCTTCCTCGAGACCCTGGTCGAGCGGCAGCGGATGCCGGACATCTTCGATATCCGAGAGCGCTATGACGAGCTGTGGGACAAGGAGATGAAGTTGCTGCCGGTCGAAGTGACGAGCGCCGTGGGACTCGACGAGGCGACCGTGCAAAGCATCGGTGAGCGCATCGGCAGAGGGACCGGGAACAAGATCCAGCTGACGACCGTGGTCGATCCCGACATCCTTGGCGGGATCGTGCTCCGCGTGGGCAACGTCATCCTCGACGCTTCGATCAGGAACAGGCTGGACCAACTTCGCAAGCAAGTCGTACAGGCGCGGCCACCCTCGCCTGTCTAGGAGAAATCTGATGCAAATCAAGGCTGACGAGATCACCTCAATCCTGAAAAGCCGGATCCAAGGCCTCGACGGCGCGAGCGCTGACCTGACCGAGGTCGGGACGGTGCTCTCGGTCGCAGACGGCATCTGCCGCGTTCACGGCCTCGATAACTGCATGTCGCTGGAGATGCTCGACCTCCCCCACGACGTCACCGGGCTGGCGCTCAACCTCGAGTCCGACAACGTCGGCGCTGTGCTCTTCGGCGAGTGGGAGAAGATCGTCGAGGGCGATACCGTTAGGCGAACCAAACGCCTGCTCCAGGTTCCGGTCGGCGAGGAGATGCTGGGGCGGATGGTCGACCCGCTTGGCAACCCGCTCGACGGCAAGGGGGAGATCGGGGCCACCGTGATGCGCCCGGCCGAGTACAAGGCGCCAGGAGTCGTCCAGCGTCAGCCCGTCAAGGAGTCGATGCTCACCGGCCTGAAGGCGATCGATTCGATGATCCCGATCGGCCGCGGCCAGCGCGAGCTGATCATCGGCGACCGCAGTACCGGCAAGACCGCGATCGCGGTCGACGCGATCATCAACAACAGGGATCGTGATCTGATCTGCATCTACGTTGCGATCGGACAGCGCAAATCGACCGTCGCTCGACTCGCAGCCGTGCTCGAGGAGGCCGACGCGCTGAAGAACACGATCATCGTGATGGCAGCCGCCGACGAGGCCGCGCCGATCAAGTACCTGGCGCCGTATGCGGGCTGCGCGATGGGGGAGTACTTCCTCTACAACGGCAAGGCCGCGCTGGTGATCTACGACGACCTCACGAAGCACGCCTACGCGTACCGCCAGATGTCCCTGCTGTTGCGCCGCCCCCCGGGCCGCGAGGCATATCCGGGTGATGTCTTCTACCTGCACTCCCGGTTACTGGAGCGGGCAGTCAAGCTGGCCGATGACCTCACCGATCCGCAGACGGGTGCAAAGCTTCCTGGCGGCGGATCTCTCACCGCTCTGCCGGTGATCGAGACGCAGGCTGGTGACGTCTCGGCATATATACCGACAAACGTGATCTCGATCACCGACGGGCAGATCTACCTCGAGCCGGGCCTCTTCAACTCCGGCGTGCGCCCGGCGATCAACGTCGGCATTTCGGTCTCGCGAGTCGGCGGCAATGCCCAAATCACGCCGATGCGCAGGGTCGCGGGCCGCCTGCGGCTCGAGATCTCTCAGTACCGGGAGCTCGAAGCGTTCGCCCAGTTCGGCTCCGAGCTCGACCCCGACACCCAGCGGACGCTCGCTCGCGGCGAGCGCCTGGTGAAGACGCTCAATCAACCCGAGGGCGCGCCCATGCCGGTCGAGGAGCAGGTAGTGCAGATCTACGCGGCCACCAACGGGTACCTCGACCGGCTCACGGTCGACAAGGTGGAACGGTTCCTGGTAGAGCTCATCGAGATGGTGCGAGGCAGCGACCCCGAGCTGCTTCGGCAGATCGCGAGCGGCGATTGGGGCGAGCAGACCGAGGCGCGAGTGGCGGCGGCCGTCGAGCAGTTCGCCAAGGACTTCGGCTTCGACCTCGACGAAGAGGGCCATCCGCTCGTAGAGGGCGTCGACGAGACGCTTCGCACCATCCGGTCGGAGGCCTCCACCCAGCACCCCGGCGAGGAGAAGGAGGCAGAGGCCACTTTGGTGCAGTAGTGCCAGGCGGCTGAACAGCCATGCCCCAGTCCCAGCGCGACGTCCGCAACCGCATCACCGCTGTCAAAAACATCGAGAAGATCACCCGGGCGATGGCCATGGTTGCCGCGGCCCGGTTGAATCGCGCTGAGCAGCGGATCCACGCGTTGCGGCCCTACGCGAGCGCCATCAGGCGAATGACCCGGCAGGCCGCGGAGACGGCGGGCGCCGTCCCGAGCGTGCCGATCCTCCAGGAGCACGCCGAGGTGGGCACGGTCGCTCTGCTGTTCGTCGCCGGTGATCGCGGTCTCGCCGGTGCGTTCAACTCCAACATCGTTCGCGCCGGGATCGCAGCGGGGCGCGAGCACGAGGACGCAGGCCGGCGAGTCGTCTACTTCGCCTCCGGCCGCAGAGTCGCCTCGTCGCTGACCTTCCGTAGGATTGCCCTGGCGGATAGCTTCACTGGCTTCACCGACCGTCCCAGCTATGCCGACGCGCGCCGGATCGCGGAGCGGCTGATGGCAATCTATTTGGACGGAGAGGTCGATCAGGTGGAGGTGTTCTACAATGGCTTCGTCTCGGTGATCTCCCAGTTCGTGCGGCGTGAGACGCTGCTGCCCCTGCAGCGGGCAACCGTCATCGAGGCCGGGCCGCTGGAGGAGCCGGCTTCTGGCGCGCGGCCACAGCGCGTGGTGCCCGAGTACGAGCCCGATGCCGCGGCGGTGCTGAGGAGGCTCGTCCTCGACTACGTCGAGATCTCGATCTACCGGGCGCTGCTCGAGTCGACCGCGTCCGAGCATGGCGCGCGGATGACCGCCATGCGCCATGCCTCAGACAACGCCGGCGAGCTCATCCAGGATCTGACGCTACAGATGAATCGGGCGCGCCAAGCTGAGATCACGAAGGAGATCATGGAAGTCGTCGCCGGTGCCGAGGGGCTCGGCTAGAACCAGACTGGAAAGTGATATGGCACTGACACAAGAGGCCCCTGCGGCGGAGAGCCGGATCGAGAACGTCGGCCGGATCGAGGCGATCCGGGGCGTCGTCATCGAGGCGGTGTTCCCCGGCCATCTTCCCGAGATCAACCACGCGATCAAGGTGCGCCGGCCGGCGGCGGCGCGGTCCGAGGGGGACGAGGACATCGGCGCCGCGCAGGACGACTACGTGGTCTGCGAGGTGCAGCAGCAACTCGGTGACGACCACGTCCGGGCTGTGGCGATGGACAGCACCGACGGCCTGGCGCGCGGAGCCGAGGTGATCGACACCGGGGCCCCGATCACCGTTCCGGTGGGTCGAGGCACGCTAGGCAGGGTCGTCAACCTGTTCGGAGAGCCGATCGACCTGGGTGCCCCGCTGGACGAGGCCCTCGAGCGCTGGCCGATCCATCGCAAGGCCCCCAACATCG
>Ga0224558_1003452_pt1 | contig 13171 bp, 9 predicted proteins | sample 714S32024metaG_FD_180682 | JGI IMG/M metagenome (GOLD analysis project Ga0224558, IMG submission 180682) | Peat soil microbial communities from Stordalen Mire, Sweden - 717 S3 20-24 | ecosystem: Environmental > Terrestrial > Soil > Wetlands > Peat | place: Sweden: Norrbotten County, Stordalen... | reverse complement strand
GTAAAGTCCGGGCAGTTTGCTGTTATGCAGGGGGGCGGCAAGCACTACGAACGGGGGAAGCTGCTGCAGAGCGAAATGCTCGTGAACGAAGCGTCCGATGCGCTCTTCGATAGCGCTTTCAATGCCATTCGTTTTGATCAGCAGGGCGACGTCCTCATCGGGCTTGAACTCCGTAAGGTACGCCGTAAGCAGCAGGTCCCATCCCTTACGGTCAGTAAAACCAAAGTTGGACAGAAAGGTAAAACCCTTTTTCGGCCCCAGGTCCAAGGGATGCGCTGCCGGGTGGAAAACATTATTGTCGACTCCGCTGGGAACCAGTCGCAGCTTGTGCCGGGGGATTCCGCAGGTGCTGAACGTATCTATATTAAAACTGCAGGGAACCCAGATCTCATCAATTTGACCGAGTGGCTGCATCCATCGTTCCGGGATGCCGCTGGTCTCGAACATCGTCCGTACGATGTTGATTCGGCCGCGGATGTCGCTGCGATACAGGTCGAAAGGAACGTGATGAACTACCAGAGCCCGGGAGAGATCCATGGGCGTCCGTTCCAGGGCTTGTAGTGGCACTAAGTCTTGAGGAATCAGCAAGTCCTTTTCATTGAATCCTATTGACACGGCCTTGATATTAAAGTGCTTTCGACTGAGAATATGGATCAACGACCTAGCCTCGTGCCCATAACCGGCAGAAGAATAGACCATGCCTACCCAAGCCAGGTTGACAGTGGCGTGCATTGATTCATCCCTTCCTAACGGCCATTCATAAAATTCCTTAACACTTCCACCTTTGTTGAAAGGTGACTTATAATAAAGCGTTCTCATCGCTTCTCCATCGTTTACGTTTTCATGTCCCCATTTTTGCAAGAAATACTGATGGTTTTTTGCAAATGCAATAGACAACACCTTTTCTCTTATTTCTGGATTATCCTGAAGAGTTCTTGAACCGTAATGGTAAAATAACGCTTGATTATAGCTAATTGCTCTCGCACCTATTAAAGCGATTCGTGCCTGATAATCACAATCTTCGAAGTAGGCAACGACAAAATTGGTGTCAAACCAACCGATTTTATCTATTGTTGTGGTATTGATCATAAAACAGCTAAAATCCGGATTCCCAACCTCATCTGGTTGTTCAAGTACAAATTCGAAGATACTGGCAGGCGATGGACATGATGATGCAACATTCCTTGCAGAGACTAATAGGACGTCTTCCCGATCAATTCTATCCACTAAATTGTCAATTGCCTGAGGGTGCAACAATATATCGTTATTGATTAGCAAAAAGTAATTGCAGTCGTGGGACATTGCTGCCCTGATGCCTAAATTCCAGTTAAAAGCCAGCCCCGTGCTTCCTTCAGGGTCAATGATGCCGATAATCGTATCCATTTCTTCATTGAGGAAGGACTTTGTGCCGTCTGTTGAATGGTCATCAATGACTATCAACTGGTATATGTGCTTCGTAACAATGCTTTGAATTGCCGCCCTGGTATAAGCCAGGCAGTTATGGACCGGGATTATTACTCCGATCTTTTTCATATGTATCTCTCCTTTGCCGATCCTCAATGAGGCTATTTAAAACAGCACGGCACTGTCCCGGCGCTGATTATGTCTGAAAAACTTTGCAGCGATGAGGAGAAGCGGAGACTCCCAGCAGGGGTAGGCTTCGGGCACTTCTGAAGGCAATGCTTTCCTGCCTTGCCGGGTGAGTGATCAGGGTATGCCTTGACCGGGTTTGCTGGAGCCCGGCGATCTTGATCGAAGCAGTCTTCATAACTGCAGCGGCAGTATGCTCTCCGGACTGCCAAGCCGGTGAAATCGATAATGGAATAAAATGTTTATTGTCTCGATATTCTTTCAGAAATCTCCTTTCGGCTTCTCGATAACAAATAAAATCCCACCCGTCGATGGGGGAAGAGCCAATGTGTTCTCTCTTGCAATATTCTTGGCAATTATCAATATCTAAATATTTCTTCGCCCATTCCTTGATTAACATCGTGTATTTATCCTGTGTACCTGACGTTTGATAGCTTATGTGATCGCACTCGATTCCGATTCCCCATACTTCCCAACCCTTTTCAATGGTTTGGCAAGACATTAATTTGTCATAAAAATGATGCGGAGGCATATCTTCCACAAATCCAATAGCCTCCAATGCCTCTTTTCTAAAGATCATTGAAAGGCCATCAACAACCACGGCCCTCTCATTTCTACTCATTCTCCTTCCGTGTAGTTCAGCCAGGGTACCGCACCACTCTTTCCATTGCCTACCTTGAAAATTACCCGCAGTCCCTGTCCCTCTCCCCCCGTCAACATCCATGGAAGTTGACCATACAAATCCCACTAGCCCAACTTTGGGATTAGACTCAAAAAGATCCAAGACCCTCTTATCCCATCCCTTTTCCCACACGAATAAGTCGTTATGGAGAAAAGCGATCACATCTCCGCTGGATACATCCAGTCCTTGTTTATAAATGGGATAAGTGCCGATATTAATTTCGTTTCTTACAATTTTCACCCCGGCAAACTGGAATTGATTATCCGAGCCATTATCGATAACTATAATTTCGTTGTCAGTCACAGAGTTCTCTTTAACCAGGGCTATGGCTTCCTCTGTCATGGGAAATTGATTGATGCAAGCGATTATGGTTGATAATTTCATGTGGGCGCGTCTCTCCCTCTTTTATAAGTTCCGGCCTCTGAAAACCTGCGGCGTTGTGTCTTGGAGATGAAGGAGGCAAAGCCAGAAGTTGACACCCAATTCCACAACTCCAACCCGAGGGGTTGCCTCCCTAATAAATCATAAAACTGCATTAATTTGCCAGATATTACTCTCCATTATATGTGAACAGATGTTGGAGCGTCACCACCCCATCCGCTTGACGTTCTTTTTGGGACAGCAGTTATATTACCGGCGAATAGGGCATTAATCACCTTTTTGGCTGATGCTGCCGATGATAATTGCGCTTGCATGCGGAAAAGGGGAATTATATCCGGCTCCCAAAACCTCGGTCCAGCCTGCCTCCACCCACTCATTGTTGCCGGATATCCGCTTCATAGCTAGGCATTCGTCGAATTGCAATCTCCCATTAGCCAGGAGCTGATCGAGATATGTGTTGTAACCAAGAGGCATACTTACTACCATTTTTCCTCCATCGGCAAGGCATCTTCTGAGGATGTCCATGGCTACCAGAGGGGCGCCCGGGTCGCGACTGCTCTGGCCAGTTTTTCCTGAGCCGGAATATGTGTCTTCGTCCCAGCCAACGTGCTCCAGGGTGGATATAGATATAATCAGGTCGTATCGGGTGAGCGGGTTAAATTCCAACACATCCTGATTAATTACGCCCGACGCCATCTCGTATTTATCCAGAATGTCATGTGTAACTTTAAAATAGTGAGAGAGCACATTTCCGAACTCAAGTATCCTTTTTTCCTGGTTAGTACTGACGATTTCCCAAAAGATCGGGACCTCGACAGTTCTCTCATTGTTCCAGGTGACGTTATAGTCGTGATTAAAATAGTCATAAGAATGTCCCTGAAAACAAAATTGACCGTTCACTCGTTTTACCTCCTCGCTTGGCTGCGTCCCATCACAAACCGCATATGAAAATTCTATTTTCGTGTTAAGCGAGTTCGTGGCAACTGTTCTGTTGTTAAAGCCCCGGCTCGCATTAGGCGTCGTGCTTAAAGACCGGCATGGAAGCGCTTGCCATACACAATATGAAATAAATACCAATAATGATACTAAGAGCTATTCTGGACATCCTGACTGGTTGAAAGCGTGAAACGGATAACCGGCTATGCGCCGGACAATCAGGCAGTGCCATCGATGCCCTTTTTTCCTTGATCGAGGTGGGCAAGGGATGAGATATGGTGTAACTGCTAAATAATGCCATGCATATTATGATCAGGACTTTTGCGTACTCTTGGGCAAACTGCGCTTGACAAACGCAAAGGCATGAAACCGCAATAGTATGCGTGGGAGGAGATCGTGTGAAGGTATTGATTACGGGAATAACCGGGTTTGTAGGCAGCCACCTGGCCGAACTGTGCCTGCAGAAACCGGATGTCAAGATATGCGGAACGGTGCGCACCCGAAGCCGGCTGAACAACATCAGCCATCTCATCCCCAGGTTGGAACTGCACGAGTGCGACCTGCGGGATCCGTTTTCTGTCCAAAAGGTGTTGGAAGAGGTGGCCCCGGACTATATCTTCCACCTGGCGGCCCAGAGCTTCGTGCCTACTTCCTGGAAGGCGCCGGAGGAGACTATCTCCACCAACGTTCTCGGCCAGCTCAATATATTTGAAGGAATACGCCATCTCAAGCTGGAGACGCGGGTGCAGATCGCCTGCTCATCTGAACAGTACGGCATGGTCTACCCGGGTGAACTGCCGATCAGCGAGGACAACCCGTTTCGGCCACTCTCCCCGTATGGGGTGAGCAAGGTCGCCCAGGACATGCTTGGTTACCAGTACCACGCCTCCTACGGCCTGCATATCGTTCGTACCCGGGCGTTCAATCATACCGGCCCCCGCAGGGGAGAGAGCTTTGTCACCTCCAGCTTCTGCAAGCAGGTGGCGGAGATCGAAGTCGGCAAGCGGCCGCCGGTGCTGCGCTGCGGCAACCTGGATGCCCGGAGGGACTTCACCGACGTCCGGGACATGGTGCGCGCCTACTGGCTGGCACTCGAGAAGGGAGAGCCGGGGGAGGCCTACGTGGTGGCCTCCGGTACTGCGTACCTGATCCGGGATGTGTTGGAGCTCGTGCTTGCCAACGCCAGGTGCAGCATCGAGGTGGAGCAAGCTCCGGAGTTGATGCGGCCTTCGGATGTGCCGGTGCTGCTGGGTGATGCCACCAAGTTCCGGAGCCGCACCGGCTGGGAGCCACAGATCAACTTCACCAAAACCATGAGTGATCTGCTGAATTACTGGCGAATGGTGAGCAATGAAGAAGTAAATAAGGAAAACTTGGCTGGCGATGGGTCGTAGATGCAAGAGGAGTCTTAAGCGCGAGCCTGACCGTTTAAGGTTGGATACCCATCGCCGGAAAACCGGGGAGCAGATGCGCGGTTGATCCAAGAAAGAAGAAAGACCGCTTTTGCGTCTGAACGGGGATCCAGATCGACAGGCATTTGCGACATAGAGAGGTGGGCGGAATGTCAACCAGAGGTAAAAAAAATCTTGTCTTTAACGGTTTTTTTGATATCGAAGCAGCAGACTCCGAGTTTCCGATGGGCTGGGTGCAGGTCAACGGCGACGGGGAGACCCGGTTGGAATGGAGCCCCGATTATGTTGCCGTGGGCAGCCACTCCGTCAGGGTGAGCAATGTGAGCTACACGGAATGTTTTACGGGAATCGTCCAGAATCAGTGCTACAGCATCGAAGTACATCCCGATGATGCTGTCTGGGAGTTGGCGGCCTGGATGCGTACGGAAAGGCCGGGCGTTCCCTTGAGGCTGATGGTCTTTTTTATGGATGATCAATGGCGGTATCTGAGCGAGAGCCACCTGAAATTCGTTTCCACTGTGGAACTCCGGCGCTACAGCGGCCTGGTCTTTTCGCCAGAAGGGGCCAGGTGGGTCAAGATCGCCTGCGGCGTTCACGACGACCCGGAGACTCTCCCATCCGACCTCTGGATCTCGTGGGTGACGATGCGCAAGATCGACTAAAAAGGAGAACCCCCATGCCTACTGTTTCTGCCAGCTACATGGTTAAAAACGAGGCCGAATACCTGCCTTTTTCCATCAGATCTATCTACGATGCCGTGGACGAGATAATTGTGGTGGATAATGGCTCCACTGACAACTCAGATAAAATTGCACGGCAGTTTGACAAGGTCAAACTATATTATTCTGATGCCGGAGATTTCTCCACCCTGCGCAATCTGACCATAGATCGCTCCGGCGGAGACTGGATCCTGGTTATGTGCGCAGACGAGGTGTTCTATGATGATATCAACGCCGTGCTGCCCGGCCTGTTAAAGGATCCGGACGCAGATGCCTATACGTGCTGGTATTACCACCTGATGCGAAGTTTTTACTACATGCAGAACAGGACCGACCAGGATCCAAAATATCACCGTATCTTTCTATTCCGCAAAATGCCGGGCGCCCGCTACGTCAGGCCGGTGCACCAGTACCTTACCGGCATCGGCCCGAATATCAAGGAAAGCAACCTGCATTACGTCCACTATGGCTACGTTAAGCAACTCCACCAGATCCATGAGCGGTGGAAGCTTTATGCCAGGCTGGAAGGAACACCGGGTGCGTATGATCAACTTGATCCCGAGCATCTGCTCGATGACCGGCCGCTCTATCCTTTCCTGCGGGAGCATCCTGAGGCGATCAGGGATTATACCGAAGCCAGGGCCCAGGAAATGGTGCGGCAGGGGCATAAGCTTTTCAGGAGACCACCCCGGATCATCGACCCCGAGGCGGAAACGCCATGAAAATAACTATCAGGGGAGCGGTGGAAGATGCCACCGGTTATGCCGTCGTAACACGCGAGACAGCCCTCGCCCTGTCCCGCCAGGGAGTTGATGTTGGGCTGCAGCCGGTGCCCTGGGGTGTCACCAGGGCTGACCTACCCGGTGAAACCAGGGATCTGCTGGACATCTTTCTGGCTAAACAGGGTTGCTTTGACATCCTGCTCAACATAGGCATACCTCCCTTCTTTGTCAGGACTTCCAGCCAGCCGGCGGTAGGGCTGACCATGCTGGAGGTGGACGGCCTGCCCGATTCCTGGGCGGCTTGCTGCAACCGCATGGATGAGGTCTGGGTGCCCTCCAGCTTTAATGCGGAGACATTCCAGCAAGGCGGGGTGGCTGCCGATAGGATCAGGGTGATGCCCCTGGGGATTGATACCGGACTGTTCACCCCGGATGGACCCAAGCTGGCTGTTGCCGGGTTGGACCCTGAACGTTTTTTATTTCTTTCCGTTTTCGAATGGATCCCCCGGAAGGGCTACGATCTGCTCCTGGAGGCCTATTTGCAGGAGTTTGCGGGAGTGGACGGAGTCAGCCTGATTCTTAAAAGCCACTCCAACAGCGATTATGAACCTGATGGGATTTCGATCGAAAGGACAATTCAAAAGATTACCGAACGGTACCGCATACCGGGGCGCCGCCTACCCGATGTCATCCTGCTGCCACAGGTGTTGCCAACGGTTCAGATGCCGGAGTTTTACCGGATGGGTGATTGTTTTGTTCTGCCCACCCGCGGCGAAGGCTGGAATCTAACGGCCCTGGAGGCCCTGGCCTGCGGCCTGCCGGTGATCACAACAGGCTGGTCCGCCCATCTGGACTGGCTCAACCAGGATAATGCCTTTCTGATCGAGGTCGAGTCCCTGGACTCCGTGCCCAGCTTCGGCACTTCCAGTGACGGCATCTATCGCGGCCATCGCTGGGCGCGCCCCAGCATTGAGCACCTACGCTATCTGATGCGCTGGGTATACGAACATCGCAGCGAGGCGCGTAAAAAGGCAGCCAATGCCAGGGCCGACATCGAGTCCGGCCTGAGCTGGGATGTGAGCGCCAACCGCATGCAACTGCGCCTGCAGGAGTTGTTGGCGGCGCACCGTTATTCATCAGATCGCCCGCCTGCAAGGAACAGCAAGGATGTCTGCCCCAGGGTGACGATGGTCGTACCCAGCCTGGGAAAGCGATGCGGCATTGCCGAGTACTCCAAGACCCTCTGCCAGTCCCTGCAAAAAATGAACTGCGAGGTCAAGCTCCTGGGAGGGCCATTGTCGAACCTGCAACCCGCCGACCTGCTGGAGATGCCGATCGTCCATTTTCAGTACGAGTACAGCCTCTATGACAGCAAACAGTTGGAGGCGTTGTGCCGCCTCCTGACTGCCCAGGGGGTGCAGCTCCTGTTGACCCTGCATTCCTACACGGATGATGCCATTTCCCATAACCTGCTCTTGCAACGGCTTTTCCCCAGGGTGATCGTTCACGCGGCACATACAGGGGAACTGTTGAGGAAAAAGGGCTGGACGCAGGAGTTGAGCATTATCCCCATGGGGATCCCGGATGTCTCCCCACCTGAGCAGGAGGGGATTGGGAACAGTATCAAAGTGGGACCGCGGCCGGCGATCGGTTTTTTCGGGTTCATGCACTGGCACAAGGGGATATTGCCCCTCGTGCAAGCCGTCAAGCAGTTGCGCGCCACGATCTATCCCCACGCCAGGTGCTACCTCTGGTCCGGTATCAATGAAAACGCGAGCTCCGGAGAATTTTGCAGTTACTTTACACGGCAGATCAAGGACCTGGGGTTGCAGGACGTCATTGATCTGAGGCTGGATTTCCTTCCGGAGCAGCAACTGATAAGCTGTCTCAAGGCAATGGACGTCAACGTCCTGCCTTACACAGAATGCGGCTATAACAGCACTTCCGCCGCCGCCCGCCTGTTAATGGCCGCCCGCCGGCCGATCATCACCTCCGATATTCCGTTCTTTGCCGATCTCGACGAACAGGTGGTGAAAATACCAGAGGTTACTCCGGCGGAGATATTTAGGGCCTTATACTGGCTGTTGGGACGGCCGGCAATTCAGGATGATCTGGTGAGACGCCTCGACCGGTATGTCCGGGAGAATACCTGGGAGGCCTGTGCCGCCAAACACCGCCAGATCTACCTGGATCTGATACAGGACTTGGGGCAGCCTGGCACTGTGCCTCAAAGCTGCGATGACCTGAAGGCGGCAGAGGCCGGCCGGCTGGCTATCATCAAGCCGCATCCCGATCATGGGGCGCCTGAATTGACAGGTTCACCTTCTGTGAGCGCCCTCTATGTGGTTAAGAATGAGGATGAGTACCTGCCGTTTTCTATCAGATCCATTTATGATGCCGTTCAGGAAATCGTGGTTGTTGATAATGGATCGACGGACAGGACCGTCGAAAGCATTACAGGCTTCGACAAGGTGAAGCTCTTCTTTTCTGAAGAGACCAGCTTCTGCAACCTGCGGAACTTTGCTCTTTCCAAGACTACCGGTGATTGGGTGCTGATCGTAGATGGAGATGAGGTCTTCTACGATGGCCTGAAGGACCGGCTTGATACCCTGATCAGGGATGAAACGGTGGATGCCTATACCTGTTGGTTTTACCAGTTGATGAAAAGTTATTACTACATGCAGAACCATGGCGACTGCGATCCCATTTTCAAAAAAATCCATATTATTCGCAATGTGCCTGGTCTGCATTACGAGGGAGCGGTGCATGAAAGGCCGGTTATCGGGCCGAGAATCAAGGACTCCGGGATTCACTACGTGCATTACGGTTATACCAAGCCGCCGGAAAGCATCCTGGAGAAGTTCAAACTTTATGACCGGCTTCAGGGCAGACCGGCCGGCCATTATGACCGGATGGATCCGGATGATCTCCTCAAGGGTCGCCCCCTGTGGCCTTTTCGCAAGGAGCACCCGCCGGTGATCCGCAGTTATATCGAGCAGAAAGCCATTCTTCTCGCTTCACAGGGCGCCAAGCTGTATCGAAAACCGCCTGAGGAGCCTGACGAGGATTGCCGATGGTGAGACAGTTGTTCGCAGTCCGCAGCAGAGCGGGTCAGGGTCTGCTCAAAGAAGGGGGGTGCTATCCCTATGAAACAAGCAGGAATCATCTTAACCACCTTTAACTTCCCGGAAAAAAGCAGACGCTGCCTGGAAAGCTTTCACGAAACCGTTGGCTATCCTTATCATCTGGTTATTGTTGACAACAATTCAGGTGTTGATCAACTTGATTATCTGCATCTCCGGTCTGACTATCTGATTACCAATCCAGCCGATGTATCCCTGTCACGGGCCCTTAACCAGGGTATGGCTTACCTTCTGGAGCAACCGGAGATCGGCTACATCGGTTGGATTCATAACGATATGCTGTTTTTCAAGTACTGGCTCAAACGGCTGGTTCAAACCCTCGACAGCCACCCGAAAATTGGCAAGCTGGCTCCTTATAATTTTACCGGCGAACCGGCGAGGTTCACCGAGGAGATAGCTGAAGAGTTTATGCAGAAAAATAGAGACATCATCTATCCGGGAAACACTTGCCCATGGCTCTGCCCGAAGGACGCTGCGGCAAAAACCGGATTCTTCGACGAAGGCTATATCCGGTGCGGCGGTTACGAGGACTGGGATTACAACAACAGGATGCTCGAGCGGGGATATTCCGTGATGATTACCAAGGCCAGCGTTGTCTGGCACGAGACGATGGGAACACGCAAGCATATTGAGCAGAAAGACGCCGGGCTCGCCAATTCTGCCAGGTATACCGCCAAATGGGGGCCTGGGCCCAGAGTTTAAGGCTCCAACAGCTCTTGATAAAGCTGGAGGGCACGGGCAGAAGGCCCCGGTGATCTGGATGCGACTGGACTGCCTGGAGCCGGCTCAGCCGGGAACCGGTTTGCCTGCAGACCCGACCTGATCGGATGAGACTAATATGGCGGAGGTCATTTAAAATGCCTTGCGAAATGAAATATCTTAAAAGTCCTGATGGTAGAGAGCTTATGGTTCCGCATGATGGAAATGCTCATGTATTTAATATCGTGTGGAACGAGGTCTACGGCGTTACGATTTATCATCATGAGAAATGCGCTATCAAAGAAGGAGACGTAGTGATCGATCTTGGCTCCAACATCGGAGTCTTTGCCTTATGGGCACTGGAAAAATTTCGGGCGGGATCGGTGGTCTGTGCTGAAGCTGAACCAGGAAACGCTGAGTGCATCAAGGCAAACCTTGCTCACTATGGTTTTGGAGATCGGATTATTGTAGTTAATAAAGCAGTATATTCGCATAATCAAGGATTAACGTTCAAGGTTGTTCCTGATCTGTATGCCAGCCATTTTGTTTCTGAACTATTCCCCCAGAAAGTCCAGGCAGGATATGAGATTGGCATACCTTCTACAACCATCGACAACCTGGTAGAGGAACTGAACCTGATCAGCGTGGACTTTATGAAATTCGATATAGAGGGTTCCGAGGTAGCGGCCCTGTCGGGCGCATCAGAAACCATTAAAAGATTCAAACCGAAAATGGTGGTTGCTATTTATCATAAACAGGAACACCCGGGGCAGATCTCCAGCTTGATCAGTAGTTACAGGCCGGATTACTCTACCGAAATTGTGGATAAGGGAGCTAAAGTGCTCTTTTGCTGGTAACAGGGAAGTTGATGCAAACACGATCCTTATCGACAGCGGCTTTCCTGGGGGGACTCATCCCATCAGAACATGATGCTCTAATATCATGGACCCAGCTTTTACGAAGTTAGGAGGGAGTAGCGCGAAAATCGCCTTTTACTATTCCTTTCCCTTGCAAAAGGCCTGGTACGACGGTGACCTGGAAGGCAGCGGACTGGCCGGCTCAGAGACGGCCCTGGTGCACATCAGCCGGGAACTGGCGTTGCGTCATGCGGTGACGGTATTCAACCGGGCCAGCCGGGAGGGCCTTTTTAACGGAGTGCGGTACCTGGACCTGCGTAGGTTGGATTATGACCATCCGTGGGATGTTTTTATCGCGGTCCGGGGCCCTGTACCCGATCTGGCGAGAATAAAGGCCAGGGTCAAGGCTTACTGGTCGATCGAGGAGGACCAGAGCTTGGTCGGAGACTGGGGCCGGGTTCTGCCCCATGTCAAGAGCGTCATTACCATTAGCTCCTTTCACACCGACGAACTGCTGTGGCGCTGCCAAGTGCCGCCGGAACTCATCTACGAGTCGCGGCTGGGGATCAGCGCCGGGGAATACACCGCCCTGCCTTCTAAAGAAGACAATAAACTGATCTATTGCGCCATCCCGGGGCGTGGCCTGGAATGCCTGGCCGGGATCCTGTCCCTGGTCCAAAATGAGATCCAGAACGCCACCCTCGTCGTCACCAGCGATTACACTCTCTGGGGGCGGGAAGCGGGGCTAAACCACTACCGGGAGCTTTTTCGAGGAAGCCGGGGAGTCGATCTTCTCGGATGCATACCGCGACGCCGGCTATTGGAGGAGCAAAAGACCAGCGTTTTGCATCTACACCCCTGCAGCGTTGCCGACCTGTTCTGCCTGCCGTCGATAGAGTGCCAGGCAGCCGCCACGCCGACAATTGCCACAGACCTGGGAGCCCTGCGGAGCACTGTTCAGGACGGATACTCCGGCTTGCTCGTGCCAGGCTCTCCTGGTACCGTAGGGTTTCAGGAGGTCTTTGCGAACGCCGTCATCAACTTGCTGCGCAGCCCCGCCTCTCTGCGGACGATGGCGGATCAGGCCAGAAGGCGGGCGCTGGAGCGCTTTAATTATGGCCTGATCGTAACGGAATGGGAGGAGCGTTTTGGCATCTGGGCCGGATGGTGAAAAGATCTGAGATTGGCTGAAACAGGTCAAACCACTGAGTGTAACCCAGGGGTTTTGTGTCCAATCACGGGAGTGGGGGGGGAGAAGGGTGCCGCGCCCAGAGGCGGCGCCCGGTCTGCTGGACCGGGCGCGCTGCGCTGTGCTGCCAGTAAGCGATGATGCCTGGCTGGGTCCCTGCTATGGGTCGATCATTCCAGACGCCAGGAAGCCGTTGATGGTGACAGTCAAGGTAAGTCCCCCGGCCTGTGAAAAAACAAGCGAACAGGTAGTGGCGCTGTCGTGGGCCACTCCCGCCACGTCGACGAATTCGAACGGGATCGGAAACGATATCTCTTTGCCCAAAAAGGAGAATTGAACCGTGTCGATGGCGCCCTCTAAACCGCCGATCATGGGGAAAGCAGCTGTTCCCGCCGGGTTCGTAGTTACGCTGGCGACCAGGACGCCAGCCCTGACGATTTTAACCACCACGCCCGAAGCAGGACCTTGCGGGCTCAACAGGGTGACCGCCGGGTCGCTCGTGCAGCGCTCCGGCGGAAAGAGCGGCGCTGGTGGACAGGTAAACCCGGACTGCGGCAGGAAGACGCATGCTGGCAGTTCGCAGAAGCCGTAGCTCGGCACCATCAGCTTCACGGGAGCCGTTACCTGGACCTCCTTGCAGATCTTGCCGGTGCAGGCGAGCACCACCGGGAGTCCTGTCGGGCTGGCGAGCAGGGTGCAGGTGCAGTCGCCGAAGCTCAGGATATCGCAATTGACTGTCGTTCCCGGAGGCACCCACAGATCCGCCCGCGCCGCCCCGGTCAATGTGAGCGTCGGTTCGCAGACCGTCACCCCGGCGACGAAAATGGGGGCGCTGACATCG
>Ga0224558_1003451_pt1 | contig 13171 bp, 6 predicted proteins | sample 714S32024metaG_FD_180682 | JGI IMG/M metagenome (GOLD analysis project Ga0224558, IMG submission 180682) | Peat soil microbial communities from Stordalen Mire, Sweden - 717 S3 20-24 | ecosystem: Environmental > Terrestrial > Soil > Wetlands > Peat | place: Sweden: Norrbotten County, Stordalen... | reverse complement strand
CCTGGCGAACGCGCTTCATACCAAGCTAAAACGCCTCGTGGGCAGCGAACCGCGTCTTGCCGAGCGCATTGACGTCCACTCCCTGAATGCCCTCGGTCTCCGCCTTTACAAATCGCATTGCGGGCCGGTGAACCTGGCTAGCCGCGAAGCTGTACGGGAACTGCTTGGTGAAGCATCGAAGGCGGTGGGCGGTCACAAGTTCAGCCTGCATTTTCTTCTCACCGAATGGCAACAGGTGGTGGATGCGTGGCAGTTGGAAACATGGGAGTCTTATCGTGATGTCGCCCGGCTCGGTCGCAAGACCCGGCTGCCCGAGGCGCAGCGAGCGGTGCTGTGGTCCATCTTCGAGCGGGTCCGCGGCGGCTTGAAGGACCAGAAGCTCACCACGCACGCTGGTTTGTTCACCGCCCTGGCGTCCGCGCTGGCCAAAGCCAAGCACCCGCCGTTCGACTTCGCCGTCGTGGACGAGGCGCAGGACCTCGGCGTTTCGGGGTTGCGATTCCTCGCTGCCCTCGGCGGCGGTCGCACCAACGCCCTTTTCTTCGCCGGCGACCTCGGCCAGCGCATCTTTCAGCAGCCCTTCTCCTGGAAATCCCTTGGTGTGGACATCCGGGGGCGCTCCCGCAACCTGCGCATCAACTACCGCACCTCCCACCAAATTCGCCAGCGAGCTGACCGCTTGCTCGGCCCAGAGATAGTTGACGTGGACGGCAACAGCGAAGACCACAGCGATACCATCTCGGTCTTCAACGGCCCACCGCCCGTCATCCGCGTGCTCAAGAGCGAGAGCGAGGAGATCAAATCCGTCGGCACCTGGCTTGCTGAGCAGTCGAAAGCCGGCGTGCTGCCGCACGAGTTCGGCGTCTTCGTCCGCTCGACAGGGCAATTGGGCCGTGCCCAAGCCGCGGTCAAAGAGTTAGGATTACCCTTCAAGATTCTCGACGAGCACGTCGAGACGACCAGCGGTCATGTCTCGATCTGCACCATGCACCTGGCCAAGGGACTGGAGTTCCGCGCCGTTGCGGTGATGGCCTGCGACGACGAGATCATCCCCTTACAGGAGCGCATCCAGACCGTAGGCGATGACTCAGACCTCCAAGAGGTCTATGACACGGAGCGCCACCTGCTTTACGTCGCCTGTACGCGTGCGCGGGATCATCTGATAGTCACCGGTGTCGAACCGGCGTCGGAGTTCCTGGATGATCCGCGGGCCTAAAGTGACGGATCCCCCCCACCTGCCGGCCGGCCCAAGGCCACCCAAGACCACCTACAAGCCACCTGCAAGCCATCTACTTGGGAGGGGATTGCGACCCCAAAGCCACCTGAAAGCGAAGGAAGAAGGAAGAAGGCATAGGGAAGGCGGGCCAAGTCCTTGGACAAGCTCGCCGCTTGAAGTCAGTTGGGCCGCAGATATGCCGGAGGATTGGAGCGCGGCAGACCCGGCCTATCGTTCGGCATCGGCGCGGATCATGCGGATGCCGAAGACAGTGCCGATTTCGCTGCCGCTGCCAGCGTGGAATTCCACCGTCACCTTCTGCTTGCCTTTCAGCACGTCGGCCGGCACCGCATATTCGACGTCGAAGAAGCGCATGGGGCCGCGGCGCTCGATGGTCTGTTCGCCCACCCGCACACCGTCCACCAGGATGTCGAACTTGCGCTCCTGCCACTCGTCGTGGTTGTAGGTCACCACCAGCGCCATCGGATGGGCGGGATCAACCGGTAGATCGAAGGAGAACCATTTGGCGCCGCGCCGCCCCGAACGGCCCTGGAGTCGGAGGGGCTCGGTGTCCTCACCTTGCATGTTGGCATCGCGCTCAGCTTGCATCTCGCCAGGCTGGGCGAAGCCGACGGTGGCGCCTTCGAGCTTGCGCTGTCGTTCGCGCTCGGCGGCGAGCTCGGCGGCACGCTGATCTCATTCTTGAGGGGTGAACAGGTCCCAATAGATCGAGTAGGTGCGGCGATGCAGGCGATAGAACGGGACAAAATCCACTTCGCGATCCTTGCCCACGCCCTGAGTGCGGAAGCAGCCCGGTTTATCGGGCTGCGGCTTGAGCCAGTCGGTCACGGGCCGCTCGGCGCCAACAAAGACGGGCACTTCACCGTGGTCGCCGCCCCGACGCCGCCCTTCCTCCGGCCCGAGCTCCCCGGCGAGCACCAAAGGGCCCCACAGGATAGCGACGCGCCGAGGGTTGTCCGGCAGCGGCTCCAGGCGGAGTGTCTTGGGCAGCGTGGCGGCAATAGTGTCACCGGTCTTCCAGGTCCGCTTCAACTGGACGAACCAGCTAGCCTTGGGCGCGGAGCCGAAGCCCCCTCGACGGCCCCCGCCGCCCGAAGCGGGAGCAGATAGCAACTCCGGATCCACCGGTTCCCCATTGACCTTCACGGAGAAATCCGTGTCTGCCCAATAGGGACGGCGCAGTGCAATAGTAAGTTCTTTGGGCCTTGCTACTGTAAGCCGGAGGGTGGCCGTGTCGCCTTCGGGGAATTCGGTTTCCATTGAAAGCCGGACACCGGCCTCCTTCCAATCGGCGGTCGAGGGCGCATAGAGGTTGACCCAGAGCTTGTCTCCCGATCCGTAGTAAAGGCCAAACCCGTGGAGGGCGTGGCTTTCCATGCTGGAGCCGGTGCAGCAGGTGAAGCCGCCGTCCAGCATGTCGCGCTCGTATTCGTGTTGCACGCCGCGGCCGACCGGCACCATGTAGCAGGCCCAACCGTCTTGCGGATCCTGCGAGGCCAGGATGTGGTTGAAGAGGGCGCGTTCATGGAAGTCGGCGTAGTAGGCGTCGGGCCGGAGGGCAAACATCTGGCGGGTCATCTTCAGCATGTTATAGACGTTGCACGTCTCGGCGGTGCGGCCGTCCACACGGTCGCTTAGTTTGTCGGGCTCGCCGAAATACTCGTCTTTGCCATGGCCGCCGGTCGCGTAGCTGTGATGCTGCACGACCTCGTCCCAGAAGAAACTCGCGGCGTAGCCGTCGCCGGGGTCACCGGTGTAGGCAAAGCGCGCGAGCGAGCCGATCATCTTGGGCACCTGGGTGTTACCGTGCTTGCCAGCGAGATTGTCCTGGTGGCGTTTGAGCGGTTCGGTGAATGCGTGGTGTTCGAATTTGTAGGAGAGACTCAGCCATCGCGGGTCTCCGGTGTCCGCGTAGAGGTCAGCAAAGACCTCGTTCATGCCGCCAAACTCGGTATTGAGCATGCGCTGGACCTGCGCGTCACTCATCCTGCCAACAATGCCCTCGGCCCACTTGGCGTAGTTGATCTCGATCTCCAGCGCCGTCCGGTTGCCGGTGAAGCGATAGGCGTCGCGCAGTCCGGCGCAGGTCTTGTGTAGTGTGTACCATGGCGACCACATGCCGTTGAGGTCGAAGCCGCCGGAACGGATGTCACCGTTGGCGACGCGCTCAAAGATGGCCGCGCCGTCGGTTCCCTGCTGGTCGGTGATGGCTCCAAGGTAGCCGTTGCCGCGCTTGTCCTGGACTTCCTTGAGTTCTTTCACCAGGTAGTCGGCGCGTTCCTTGAAGCGCGGATCGCCGGTGGCGGCGTACATCAGACTCACCGCGGAGAGATAATGCCCGGCGATATGGCCAGTGAGTTGTTTGCCGTTCACGGAATCCCAGCCGCCGTAGCCTTTGGCCTTGGGCTCCAGTCCGGCGCGCAGGCGGTAGCCGGCCAGCATCCGATCCGGCTCCAGGGCCAGCAGATACTTCGCATCGAGGTCCTGCGCGTTCTTGAGCGGGCCGCCGGTCAGGCGCACGTCTGACACAGGAAAGGGCGTCGCGGCATACGGTACGGCATTCCTGATGTGCTGGAATTCGGCGGCGGGTACCGAGCCCCAGGTCAGCAGCAGCGCCGGCAACAGGCGCCATGGGGCGCGCCGGGTGGCGCGGCCCGGCGTTCTGTTTCGCGGGAACACTATCATCAGCGTGATCGTGGTATTGGAAACGGATTTAATTGTCGAGCGGCAAGCCGCGTGAATTGGCGGAAGCTGACGCCTGGCCGAGGATTGCGTTGCCGGAAAAGTGGCGCGAATTGCCGCGCAGCTACCTGGATTCTTCGTTGCTTTCGGCGGAATAGTGTCCCCTACCGCCCGCTCATATCGCCGGAGCCTCGCCGTAGTACCCTCGATCCGGATCGAGGGTACTACGGCGAGGCTCCGGCGAGGCTCCGGCGAGGCCCGCGGGATGGTCCGGGGCAAGGTTGGAGCAGTTGTGGGCCAGAGGCTCGACTGTTTCGGGTGGCAAGCTCGGTTCGTATAGGTCGCCGAGACGCGGGAAGCGGGCAACCGACCGGGGCCGGGGCACCGTCTTCCGCCTGATCTCGCAGAGAAAGGCCGAGTAACCATACTATCGGAAAGAGCGATGAACCGGGTCTTGCTCTCTAAGGGCTTGTAAATGAATGACTTGGGCTCCAGCCTCGGCGAAATGGTGCCCTTCTTGGCCCAGGGGGGCTGATCATGATGTGCCGTTGAGCCGAGAGCGGACCCGTGAGATTTCTCTGAACGCGGGGGACTTCCGCTGGAAACAGCGAACAACCGCTATCTGTCCTTGATCCACACCTGGGAATTGCCGCCGCGAGCGCTGCGATTGCGCCGGGGCGCGGCTTCGCTCGACGCGGGAGCATTGGTTGCCGCCACGACGGCGCCGGTCGTCCCCGTGGTCGCGCCGCCGGAATAGTCAATCGCCGCATTCCCGCGCTCCGCATCATTGCCGCGCGAAATGCTGGTTCGGTTGTTCCTCGCGTAGTTCGGGATGGCCAGTAGCGGGCTGCCGTTAGCCCACTGGCCCTTGATGGTAAGGAGACCGCCCAGTAGGTCGCCGCGCCAAGCGGTGACGAGAGGTGCGTCCCCTATCTGCTGATCAATGTTGGACTGGTCAGCCTGCTCGACGTTGTAAATGAGCGGGCCGTAACGCAACGCCACGCAGCCACGATCTGCGGCGATCTTTTCGACAGCCTTAATCCGCTGCGCTTCCATCGGAAGCTCCAGGTCAATGATGTCGCCCTTGCTCCATTTGCGCGCGATTGCGGCATAGCCGTCTTGCACCTTCGGCGAGGCGGCTTGGCCGTTTACGGAGATCGCCTTGAGCCCCTCCACTGCCGGTGTGGGCGTATAGAGCTTGCTCGTGGTTCGGTTTGGCACGCGCACGTAAATGGTGAACTCTCTCGAATCTTTCGGGTTCACCGTGATCGCAACCTTGCCGCTCCACGGGTAGTCCGTCTTCTGCACCATTTCAACATCCGTGCCGGCAACCTTCTCGACCTTGATGGTGCTACCGATGAAAAGGTTCACGTAAAGACCGTCCTTGCCCTTCACGTAAGTCCAGGTCGGAATCATCAGCAAGGTGCGCGGAATATTCCCCACGCAGCAGGGACAAACGTGCCACGGATAACGCGGGCGACCGCCCACCAGCGGATTATCGTAGTAGAAGTTCTTGGCTTCGAGGTCCATCGAGCCGAGCAGCGCGTTATACATCGTTTCCTCGTAGAGGTCGGCGTACTTCGCATCGTGGTAGGCGAGGTTCATCTTATATTGAAAGAAGATCAGCCCGCAGCTCGAGCACGATTCGCAATAGGCCGTGTTGCGCAACGAGTAATTCGGCCCGAAGCCTTCCGAGGTTTCGCCGCTGCCGATGCCGCCAGTGACGTAATACTTCTTATTCACCATGTTGTCCCAAAGCGACATCACGGCGCTCTGGTAATCCACATCGTGGGTCTCGGCGGCGACATCCGCCATTCCGGAATAACTGTAGGTGGCGCGCACGGCATGCCCGACAGCCTCATATTGTTGCTGCACTGGAACATGGCTCTGGTCGTATTCACTCCCGCCGCGCCGGCAATCGAGCAGGAACTTGGCCAGCCGGATATAGCTGTCACCGCGACCACCCCCCTCCATGTCGTTCACGAATCGGCCAAAGCGCACGAGCGCCTGCTCCATTTCTTGATGGCCGTCATACCAGTCCTTCTTGCCCGGCCCGAGGTTGGCAACCCAGCAATCCCCAAGCTTCTTCGCGGCGTCGTACAGCCGTTTGTCCTTTCCCTCGGTCAATGTGTAATGGTTTATCGCAGATTCGATGAAGTAACCCGCGACGTATCCTTCATGGTCGCCGCGATGGCGCGGTGACCATCGCTCGCTCCAACGGTTCCGGTCGGCGAGGGTGTAGGCAGTCTGCAGATATCCGTCCGGTTCCTGGGCGGCGAGAATCTTCGGAATCCAATCTTCCATCGTCTCCTTCATCTGTTGCTGCGCCTTGATGATTTCGGCGTCCCCTTGCGGATCCACCATCAGAGCGATACAGATGGACTCGATGGTCTGGTGCACCCACGCATTGGCGAACACGTAACCCTTCTGGCGTCCATGCGGCTCCCCATGCAACGCCTTGGCAGCTTCAATGAAGTTGTCAATGCCGCCTTGACCTTCCGTCAGGTTGGTGCGGTTGATGTAGTCAATGCAGTGCGGAATCCAATTCACGATAAGCGCCTTGGCCCGGGCGCTCCACAGCGGGCTGTCAATCTTGTAACGCTTGGTATAGACCACATCCAGTCGGTCAGCCGGCGGCGGCGCATGCACCGCGACGTTCAACGTGGACTCCGAACTCAACGCGCCTGCGGCCCCGGTGAGCCTCAGTACATAATCTCCCAGCGCTGAGAATGTCGCCGTCGTCTTCAGTGCGTTCGGATCGGCGAACTTTACCGCACCCGGCCCGGACGCCTTGCTCCAGGTCACCTTCGCCCCGCCGGGGTCCGTCTTGAGCGATTTGACTCTGCCGGCCAGGTAGGTCGCGCCATTGAGCATCACGCTGCGGTCAATTCCGGCAAAAACGACGGGAGGAAACGCGGGAGACTTGCCGGAATCATAAACCCGCCATTCGAGCAACCCGGTGGAGGCGGGGCCATCGGAATCAAACTCAAGCCGCAGCCTGGAAGTAGTGATCTCCGCGAACGTGGTGGGGTTAAACTGGTTCTCCGCCAGGCCGAGGCCGTCTGCCTGCGCCACTGGGACGAACGCGCTCCCGTCCCAGTATTTCAATCGGCAGGCCTTGGGCAAGCGGACTCCGCCGTGGTCGTCGAACCAATAGACCTCCATCCTGGCGGTCGAAATCGGCTGGCTCCAGTCGTACTGCACCCATTGGGTGCCGGTTCGCGGCCAGTTGCCATACGCGCCGTGGCTCTTGTCGTTTGAGTCCGCCGGCGTGGCCCCGTCGTTGAGCGCGGTGATCGTTTCATGGCCGGAGACGAACGAGGTCGAGGCGGTAGCGACCAGGGCGAGATTCGCGCCGACAGGCCCCGGGCTTTGTGAGTTGTCTTCCGCTGCGTTCGCTGCCACTGCGGCAGCCAGAATGGCCAAGCCGATTAACAGGGGGTGTAACTGTTCAGGTCCCATTAGAAAGCTCGTCGCAACGGAGCGCGGACATTCCTGTCCGCTTGGACTGCGACAGCGCCGAGGCGGACAGGAATGTCCGCGCTCCGTTGCAACCTGAACAGTTACCAGGGGGTTGACGATCTGGGTACGGCTCATTTTCATACTACTTGTTGGTGTTCGTTGCATCTGAGGCAGGGCTGGTCTCGGCAGGTTCCATCCGACCGCTGTAGAGGTCGTCGAGCAGCATGAAGGCTTCCGGGTCGTAAGCCTTCAGGCCGTCGCGGCCGTTGGCGGGCTTGGCATCTTTCATCCCGAGGTCGCCGTGCGTGCCGAAATACCACATCGTCAGCTCGGCAAAGAACTCGTCGAAGTTGGATCCCCCGTAGGAGCCGACCCAAAGTCCCCGATCGAGCGAACGGCGATATTGCTCCCGAACCTTCTGCCACACTTCGCGCGACACGCCGTGACCGAGGATGTTGTGCGCGAACTCGTGGACGCAAATGTCGCGGCCTCGGTATCGGTCTTTCTCCAGTTTGAGGAGGTTCTCCTCGCCGCATGAAGTCATCAGCCCGCCCATGCCACGAGTCCGCTGGTCACGCGTGAGACCGTTGTATTCGGCGAGCGCTTTGCCTTTGTCCTGGCGCCATTCCGGCAGGTCGGTCGTGACCTGGTCACGGCCGATGATGTGCAACTCGGCGCCGGCAGCACGCAGCTTGACTCGCACACTCGGCAGGTTGCTGAGCATCATGGAAAGCCGATCGCGCGCTGCGAACAAAGCCTCGTCCACGACGTTGGTCGGAGCCTTGATAAGAGTGCCCTCGTAGTCGAGGCATTTGGCATAGAAGCCGCCTTCGGGAGGGTCAATGTTCGTGATGGCGGGACGCGTGGCGGCGGGCGTATTGGTCTCGGCGAGTGAGCGATTCGCCGTCGCCGCGACCAAGAGCAGGATCACCGGCAGCACAGTTAGCCTCCTGATCTTGGCCAATCTCTGAGCTTCGGACTTCGGACTTCGGACTTCGGACTTCACTTCCCCGCCTCCGCCTTCATAACTCGCGTGCCGAACACGCCTCCGGCAAACGCCCCAGGATGCGCCTGGAACCTGACAGTGATGGTTTGCTTGTCTTTGAGCAGGTCGGCCGACAGAGGATAGACCTCGTCGTAGAGCTTGTCCGGCTTATTGTTTTCAAGCCGCTGCGTCGCGATCTTCTGGCCGTCCACGAGGATGTCGAAGATGCGGTTGCCGCCGTCGCTGCCCCAGTACGTGACCCACAGTTCCTGCGGCTGGTCGGGCAGAACCTTTACCTGCCAGGAGAACCACCCGCCGTCGGTCGCGTGACGCCATTTGTGGTCGCCGAAGTCGCCCGCCGCCGTCTGCTCTCCGCGCATCGCATGATCGCGCTCGCTCTGCTCTCGGTCGGGCACGACGTAGTCCACCGTGCGCGCCGCCAACTCGCGCTGGCGAGCCAGTTCCGCGGCATATTCTGCTTGTTTCGCCGTCCATTGCGCCGGCGTGAAGCGGTCAAAATACACCTGGTAAGACCGGCCTCCATGCATCGCGTAGAATGGCTCCAGCACGAGGCTCTCTGACAGGCCGGGACCGCGGAACGTTTCTGCCGACGCAGTGAAGGTGTTAGACTCGCCGGTGGGCTTCAATGCCTTTGAAACCTGCTCTCGCTCGGTAACGACCGCCGGGAACGGCTTGCTCGGATCCACTTGTGTGCAAAGCACGATCGGACCATTGAGGAAGGCGAAGCGGTCCGGGTTGTCGGCGAAGCCTTCGGTGTGAACGCTGAAAGGCATCTTCACACTGACGGTGTCACCCGTTTTCCAGGTGCGCTTAATCGTCACCCACGACCCGGGTGCTCCAGTGGTTTTCTGCGTTCGCCCGTTCACCGCGACTGCGAATCCGCTCTTAGCCCACGACGGCCACCGCACCTTCAATCCCAAGTCCACCGGCTTTTCACAGGAGAAGGTGAGCATTGTGGTGTCCACCGTCGGGAACTTCGTTTCCTGGCGGACCTTGATCCCGCGTTCCTTCCAGTCGAGTTCGGAGGCGATGAAGAGGTTCACGTAAAGGGTCGCGTTGCCAGCGTGGAAGTAGATCGAATCGCCGTATTTCGCATGGTTCTCGACGCCCGTGCCGGTGCAGCACCAGAACGAGTCGTCATGGGTGCAGTAGGTCTTGTGCGAGCCGGTGCGCAATGGGACGTAATAGCAAGTCATGCCGTCCTCGGGATTCTGCGAAGCGAGAATGTGATTGTAGAGGGCGCGCTCGTAATAGTCGGCATATTCGACCTGCGGGTCCCAGCAGAACAGGTGGCGAGTGAGCTTGAGCATGTTGTAGGTGTTGCAAGTCTCGGTCGTGCTCGGGCCGAATGCGGTGGACAACTTCTCCTTGGGGGTGAACATTTCGCCGTCGCTATTGCCGCCGATCACGTAGGAGCGCTCGTGGACCACGGTGTTCCAGAAGAACGTCGCGGCGGTGCGCAAGGACTCGTCGCCGGTGAGTTCGTATTGGCGCGAGACGCCGATGAACTTGGGGAACTGCGTGTTCGCGTGCAGGCCGGTCAGCTTGTCTTGCTGCTGCATGGCCGGCCCGATGACGGCCTGGTGATTGAAGCGCTTCGAGATCGCCAGATACTTTTCCTCGCCCGTCAGCGCGTAGAGGTTGGCGAGACACTCATTCATGCCGCCGTGCTCGTTCCCGAGCATCGCCTGCATCTGCGGGTCGGTCAGGCGCGAATTGCGGGCAATGACCCAGTCGCCGAACTTCTTCGCTATCTCCAGCGCCTGTTGGTCGCCGCAAAGCACATACATGTCGAGCAGACCGGCGAAGATCTTGTGCAGGGTATAGTATGGCGCCCAGACCTGCTGCTGCTTCTCGACGCGATCAAAGAACTCCTCCGGGTAGGCGCTGAGGTAGCCGCTAGGGAACTTCGCCTGGCACACCGCGAGACCCGCAACCAACGCCTCGCCTTTCTGCTTAAGCCGCTCGTCGCCGGTGCTGGCATACATCAGCGCACATGCCGAGAGATAGTGGCCGACGAAGTGGCCGCGCACCTCGCTTTTCGGCTCCTCCCAGCCGCCGTAGGGCTTGGCCTTTGATGGCAGCCCCGCATTGGCGCGGAACGCATACAACAACCGGTCCACGTCCAGCGACAGCAGATACTGCCGGTCCAGGTCTTGCGCGTGCTTGAACGGTCCGTCGAGCAAGCGCACGCTGCTCAGTGGGAACGGCTGCGCCTGAAGCGCAATCTTGTCGCGGGTCTCGATGGTGAAATCGTCCCCGGCGGTGGCCAAGCTGAGGGTAAGCGTGATGCCAAGGGCCGGCGCAGCGGCCAGCGCGAGAATCCTGATGGGGTGATGATTGATCATAAGGCAAATACTACGTTGAACTCATTCGACTAGCGGAAAGAATACAATTCCAGTTCATCCTGCTCCAAGTAAAACGCTAGGGCGTAATGGAAAACACAGCGATTTCAGCCAGCCCAATGTTCTGCGTGCTCAGCTTGGTCCCATTGACCGCGAAGATCAGCCAGCGGACGGTCTTAGGCTCAAAGCTGATTTCGAGGCCCTTCTGCGCATTATCCGGCAAGGCCCCCGTGCTGATGGTTGAGCCATCGCTGAAGACCAGCATGCCGGAGGTGATCTGGTCCAGATCGTTCGGGCGGTCGAAGAGCAGAACGCGGTTGACAGTTTGCGGCGTGGACCAGGTCAGGCGAATCATCGCGGTGTTGCTCTCCCCCCGGCTGGCCCACTCACGCTCAATGTGATCCGGATACCCCCCGACAACGCCATCAATGGCACCGCCAGCGCTGTAGTCAGGATGCGTCGAACTGACCGTCACCTCCGCGTCGCGGGCGATGTTCGCCGGCGAGTTGAGCACATCAGGCGGAACGTCCTCACCGGGTTTGAGCAGACGAATCTCCTGCAGGCACATCCCGTATCGGCTGCCCGGCGGACGCGCCTTGAAGGTAATGCCTCCCCAACCCGAACTGAAGTTGGCGGCGTAACAAAGCCAAAGACTGCGCCCGTCGTCTTTGCTGATAAACTTCGAAGGGAGGTTCACGAAGTAAGCCTGCTCCCCAAAGTTGCTCATGTGGGTCACCAGTTTCCATGGACCCGTGATGCGGTCGGATTCGAGCAAATAGGTATTGTAGCGGGAGACGGTCGTGCCGCCGTCCGTAACGCACATCAGGTATTTCTTAAGGCCGGGATTGTAAGTCATGGTCACGCACCCCATGTGGTCCCGCCACTCAGCAACCGGCTTGATCTTCTGAAAGTCGCTGGTCCAGACTGGATTACCCTGGGTGTCGTGGCCGGCAAAGAACTCGTACTTGGACACGTCGTTCATGTTCGCGATGGAGGGGGTCACCCGAATCAGGTAAACCTGGTCCGCTGTAATCCAACTGTTATAGGCATACCGGCGGTTCTCCCCGTCGCTGGAGCCCTGCGCCACCAGGTAGGCCTTGCCATCCGGCGAGTGTTCCATGTTCCGGCCGAAATCAACGAAATGCGGGGCACTGATCTTGACCGGCTCGCCCTTGAGCGCGTGTTCGCCGAAGAGCGGCTTTTCGGGTGTGCAGGGCGTCTGCGTCCACGTCTTGCCCAAATCGGTGGACCAGCGGAAACCGACGAAGGGTGCGAGCCAGGGCCAATTGTAGAGAGTCCCCTCGTTAGTCACGCCCCCGCTCGGGTGCAGGCAATAGGTGCCGTAGTACCAAATCCCGTCATACACTAAACTACCGCAGGGATACCGCCCCTCATAAGGTCGCGGGCTGGACTTGAACACGCCTTGGTTCGTGACGACCAGCTTGAGCGGGTCATCGCCCAGAATCGTCGCGTGGCCGGTGGTGGCGTTCTCGCCGCCGGACCCGGAACCAAGACCGTTGACGTTGCCATCCGTCCACGGTGAATACAAGTTGCCATCCGCGGCCCAAGAGGGATACCACGTGTCGGCGCCCGTATATTCTGCGTTATGTCCCGTGAAGCCGACACCGACGAGCGCGTCAGACTTCTGGAAAGGACAGCCCGCCGGCGGGGTGGATGGCCAAGCATAGCACGGCTTTGGCTGAGGCGCATCAACCAACCATTCGACGGCGCTGGAGGCGGATTGCTTTAAGTCTGCCGGTCCGGCAGCTTTAACAGGAGGAATTCCCCCGCAAGTGAATACCAGGGCGGTGGCTGTGAGCAGCCAGGAAGCAGAATTCATGGTTTACAGACTAGCTGATCCTGGCGGTTTGGCTTGGTTAAAATTGACACGCCGGCTATAAAATCCTTCCTAGTTTCGGTCCATCCAGTAATCTGTGCCCGTTCTCATCCTCCAACCGGAAGAAGCCGCCGCTTTAAGGTGCCAACTTGGAACCTTAAAGCCTGGGGCGCGGACGGTTCCGCAAGTAGCCACCGTACGCGTTCACCGAGCACGGCGCACTCGTGGCTTCCACCGTGCTCACCGGCCATGAACCTCGCAGGACGCGCCCATCATTAAACTCGGCTAAGAAATCAGGGTAAAAAGTGCCTGTGGCCAATAGATTCCAGCAAGAATTCGAAAGAACGCCTAAATCAGAGTTGCGTGCGTCGGGGCGGGCGGGGACATTTGGACAGGGACATTTGAATTGAACAGGCGCCGCCTGTATGCGACGGTTGTAGCGGTTGGACACGATAAGCTATGAGTTACACGGGCATAATTGAGAATGGAGTGGTGAAGCTGCCGCCAGAGGCCAGCTTGCCCGAGGGATCAAAAGTCCGCGTCGAGTCTCTGGAGCCGGAAGCCGACCGCCGCGCTTTGGTCGAGGAACTCCGCTCCATTGC
>Ga0224558_1003450_pt1 | contig 13176 bp, 7 predicted proteins | sample 714S32024metaG_FD_180682 | JGI IMG/M metagenome (GOLD analysis project Ga0224558, IMG submission 180682) | Peat soil microbial communities from Stordalen Mire, Sweden - 717 S3 20-24 | ecosystem: Environmental > Terrestrial > Soil > Wetlands > Peat | place: Sweden: Norrbotten County, Stordalen... | reverse complement strand
ACCTGGGACACCTCTTCGCCGCCGACACCGGCCGTCTTGCGCTTGGAGAAGGCGATGGCGCCGAGCAGCACCACCAGGGCCACGACGGCGATACCCAACCGGGCGCCGGTGTTGTGCCGGAGGGTGATCACGACGGGGAGGATCAAGAGCGACACCAGGTTCATTACCTTGATCAACGGGTTCAGGGCGGGCCCGGCGGTGTCCTTGAAGGGATCCCCCACGGTGTCGCCTATGACCGCCGCCTTGTGGGCCTCGGATCCCTTGCCCCCCAGGTGGCCATCCTCGATGTACTTCTTGGCGTTGTCCCAGGCCCCGCCGCCGTTCGAGAGGAACACGGCCATGAGCTGGCCGGTCAGGATCGCCGCGGCGAGAAAGGCCCCGAGAGCCAGGTAGTTGATCCCGAAGCCGACGATGACTGGGCTGAGGATCGCCAAGAGGGCCGGCGTGACGAGCTCACGCTGCGCGGCAGTGGTGCAGATGCCGATCACCCGGCCGTACTCGGGCTTCTCCGTGTAGTCCATGATCCCAGGGTGCTCGCGGAATTGGCGGCGCACCTCTTGAACCACGGTCCCAGCCGAGCGCCCCACCGCCCGGATCGCCAACGAGGAGAACAAGAACGCGATCGACCCACCGATCAGCAGTCCGATGAATATGGTCGGGTTCGCCACGTTGATCTGGGTCTGCGAGAGGTGGAACAGAGCGGATCCCGTGGCGTGCAGGTTCAGCTGAGCGGCGATGGTCTCTACGAACGAGCCGAACAACGAGACCGCAGCGATGACGGCGGACCCGATCGCCACTCCCTTCGTGACGGCCTTGGTGGTGTTGCCCACCGCGTCCAGGCTCACCATGACCCGAGCTGCGTCGCCGGTGAACTCCTCGGACATCTCCGCTATTCCCGCGGCGTTGTCGCAGACCGGGCCGAAGCTGTCCTGGGACACCACCATCCCCGCCGTGGACAGCATGCCGATGCCGGTCAACGACACGAGATAGAGGCTTATCGCGATGTTGCCGTGAGCCATACCCACCGCCACCGCGATCGCGATCGCGATCGTGAGGATCGCCCATACCGTGGACTCAAGCCCAACCGAAATGCCGCTCAGTATGGTCGTCGCCGGGCCCGTGAGCGTCGAGTCCGCGATCTCGCGGACAGGGCTTCGCTCGGTGGAGGTGAAGTGCTCACTGATCTGGACCAGCACCAGCGTCAGCACCACACCTACAAGCACGGCGTAGAAAGCCTTCATGTAGTGGAGATAGAAACCGGCGACGAGCCCGGCGCCGAGGGCTGTGAGGGCGGCCCCGGCCCAGAACCCACGGTTGATGGCGGCCATCGCTGTACGGTCACGGACCCTGGACCGCACCGCGTACACACCGACGGTGGAGGCGACGATGCCGAACGCCGCCACGATCAAGGGGAAGACCACGGCCCTGGCCGAGTGCGCGGCGAACGAGCCGTTGAGCGACCTGAACGCGGCAAAACCGAGGATGATCGAAGCGATGATCATGATCACGTAGGACTCGAAGAGGTCTGCGGCCATCCCGGCGCAGTCGCCCACGTTGTCGCCCACGTTGTCGGCGATGGTGGCGGCATTTCGCGGGTCGTCCTCTGGGATTCCGACCTCGACCTTGCCCACCAAGTCGGCGCCCACGTCGGCCGCCTTGGTGTAGATGCCGCCACCGACACGCATGAACAGCGCAAGCAGCGAGGCCCCGAAGCCGAAGCCGACAAGAACCGCGGTGGCGGTGTTCTGGAACGTGAAGACGATCACCGTGGCGCCGAGAAGGCCGAGGCCCACGCACAGAAGCCCGGTGATGCCACCGGTGCGGATCGCCACCTTCACGGCACTGCCGAGTTCTCCATCTTTCGCCGCGGCTGCGGTGCGGACGTTGCCCCGCACAGCCAGGCTCATCCCGATCAAGCCGGTGAGCCCCGAGAGCGCCGCCCCGAAGACGAAACAGAGGACCCTGAAGCCGCCCGAGGCGCCGAACGACAGCGCCACGGTGCCGTTCGGCCGGACCACCTTGGTGGCCGTGAAGAAGATCAGCACCGCCAGCGGCACGAGGACAATGCCGATGGCACGGAACTGGCGCCGCAAGAAGGCCGCCGCTCCCTCCTGGATGGCGCCTGCGATCTCGCGCATCTTCGGCGTCCCCGTGTCGGCGCGCAGCACCTCTCGCATGAGCACCACTCCCATAACGAGCCCAAAGACGGCAGCGAGCAGGGCAATCACAAGCCACACTCGCTCTGCGCTGGTCAGTACGAATCCCTGGTAACCCTCTCCGGCGGCGAGGACGTGTGTCATCTAGTGCTGCTCCCTTGTGCTCTTGGCCCGGGCCCGCCAGGCCGTTCGGAGTCTCGGATACTCGTTCGGACCGGGACCAGGGCGGCGAAAGAAGCGCAACATCCCGAAGACCGGGAGCCGACGATATCGAGGCTGACGATACCGACTCGGCGAGACGGCAAGCAAGACAGACAGTAAGGGCCTTCCCGGGTTCTCGTGGTGGGATAGAACGCCGGGGTCCGAGAGCCGACAGGGCCCCGGGGTCCGAGAGCCGACAGGGCCCCGGGGTCCGAGAACCGACAGGGCCCCGGGGACGAGACTTTGCACCCGTAGACTCCCCTTATGTGGAGGCGGCCTTCTTCGACCTGGACAAGACGGTCATAGCTAGGGCCTCGATTGCAGCCTTCGGCCACACCTTCTACCGAGGTGGGCTGATCTCGCGCACGACGGTCATGCGCGCTCTGGCTTCACAGCTTGTCTACCTGCACCTCGGAGCGAGCGAGCAGAAGCTGGCGAAGATACGGGACTCGGTGTTGGCGCTCACGCGGGGATGGGACCAGCGTGAAGTGGCGCGCCTGGTGCGCGAAGCACTCGACGACGTGGTGGAGCCCATCATCTACGCCGAGGCGATCGAGCTGATCGAGAAACATCACGCGGCAGGGCGAAAGACCTACATCGTCTCGGCGTCCCCCGAGGAGATCGTCCAGCCCCTGGCCGAGTACTTGGCGGTGGACGGAACGATCGCCAGCCGGGCAGTCGTCGACCTCGACGGTCGTTACACCGGCGAGATGGCATTCTACGCCTACGGGCCGTACAAGGCGCAGTCGATGCGGGACTTGGCGGTGGTCGAGGACATCGACCTCTCGGAGTCCTATGCCTACAGCGATTCCTACACCGACGTGCGCATGCTCGAGGTAGTCGGCCACCCCATAGCCGTGAACCCCGACCGTGTTCTGGCGCGTTTGGCGCGCGACCGCGGCTGGGAGGTGGCCCAGTTCACCAGACCTGTGCGCCTACGCGACCGAGTCCCGGTCCCGAACCTCCCTACCACAGCGGCCCTAACCGGGGTGACGGTAGCAGCAGCGGGCGCGGCGACGCTCGCGTGGCGCTACAGCCGAAGGCTGCGCGGCCCGAGCTAGAGCCGGCTCAGTATCGAAGGATCAGGCTTCGCGCAGGCGGCGAGCAGCCACGATCCCAAGGGCAATGAGGATGGCGAGGATCAGGAGCTTCTTCACGAAGAAGATCCTAGACGGTGAGCAGGTCGCGAGCGCCGGTGTCAGACGAGGGATGGCGCAACTTCGACATGGCCCGCGCCTCGATCTGGCGTATGCGCTCGCGGGTGAGGTTGAAGTGCTCCCCCACCTCCTCGAGCGTGCGCGGCTCACCCCGGTCGAGCCCGAAACGCAGCCTCAGGATCTCTCGTTCGCGCTCGTCGAGCGGGGAGAGCAGGCGGTTGATCTCGTCGGGGAGCAATGCGGTAGATGCAACCTCGAACGGGGACTCCGCGGAACGGTCCTCGACCACGTCCCCGAGTTCCGCGTCGCCGTCCTCGCGAAGCGGCTCCGACAGGGACAGTGGCTCGGCCCGGAACCGCAGAGCCTCGATGAGCTTGTCCTCGGGCATCTCGACCTCGGTGCCTAGCTCAGCCAACGTAGCGGGCCTGCCGAGCTTGAGCTCCAGCCTGGCCTGGGCTTTTTGCACCCTGGCCAGGGTGTCGCCGGCGTGCACAGGGAGGCGGATGGTCCGGCCGGTGTTGGCAATGCCCCTGGTGATCGCCTGGCGGATCCACCACGTGGCATACGTGGAGAACTTGAAACCCTTGCGCCAATCGAACTTCTCTACTGCGTGCATGAGGCCGAGGTTGCCCTCTTGGATCAGGTCCAGGAGCGGGAGCCCGGATGCCTGGTACTTCTTGGCTATCGAGACCACCAGCCGCAGGTTGGACTGCACGAACGTCTGCTGGGCCTGCTCTCCTGTCTGGAGCTTGCGCTTCAGCTCGCGGCGCTTCGACGGGGTGACCTGCTTCGACCTGGCGAAGAGCTCGAGCTCGGCATCACGCCCCCCCTCAATCGCCTGTGCCAGCCGCACCTCGTCATCTTTCGTGAGCAACGGGTACTGCCCGATGTCAGTTAAGTACAGGCGTACGAGATCTTCTTCGTCGCGCTCGACGCGCTCCTTCGCCACAGCTTTCAACCCCTCGTCGGACCCAGGCCGGTATTTCGAGCCTGTGGGCGAAATCCTTTCTGCTGCTCACAGCCTGGACAATTGCTCAGACCATTGATTGTCCAGGTGTATGAGCGCTGCCGGCCTGTGGATCCAAGTGTAACGGCACAGTCAAGCCCCAATGTCACGGGTCAAGCCCACAGGTCATGGCGCGTGTGGGCAGGCCACCGAACGAGTCCGGCCCTACCCCCGCGAACGCCTCCTCCGTCGACCTCAGGTGCCCGGCTGTCGCGCCGAGGTCATCGGTGCCCCGAAGCAGGCCCTGGGGCATGACCTCTGTGGCCTGTCAGGCCTCCAGCTAGAGCATCTTGCCCCTCGGGCACCCGGGGAGCTTCAGCGACCACCAGCGTGGCTTCCTTGTACGTCCCGTACGTCTTCGCCGTCTTCGCCGTCTTCGCCGTCGAAGGTGCCGACGTCCTTTCTGGCACCGAATGAAGCGCGATCGCGGTAACGGTTAGTGATCGGCATACGGCGGTCCTTGCCGAAAGCCTTGGCGCTTATACGCACGCCCGGCGGCGACTGCCTGCGCTTGTACTCGGCCGCGTCGACGAGCTGGGCGACGCGTGTAACCACAGAAGCGTCAAAACCTCTGGCGGCGACCTCTGCGATCGAGCGGTCCCGGGCGACGAGGCCCTCGAGCACCGGGTCAAGCACCTCGTAGGGCGGGAGGCTCTCGTCGTCACGCTGATCGGGGCGAAGCTCCGCGGACGGTGCCTTTCGAAACACTGGTTCAGGAATCAGATCGGTTCCCGCGAGTGAGTTGCGGTAACTGCACAATCGGTACACGAGCATCTTCGGCACATCCCTGATCACAGCGAACCCACCGGCCGAGTCGCCGTAAAGAGTCGAGTAACCGGTCGCGAGCTCGCTCTTGTTCCCCGTCGTGAGCACGATCCACCCTTTGGCGTTGGACACCGCCATCAGGAGAAGCCCGCGTATGCGCGACTGGAGATTCTCGTCGCAAAGGCCCGCCGGCAGACCGCCCAGCACCGGCGACAGGAGATCGGACAGCGCCACATGCGCAGCCTCGATGGGAACCGTCCACAGGTCGATCCCCAAGTGCTCGGCGAGCACAGCCGCGTCCGTGTAGGAACTCTCGCTCGAGTACCGCGATGGCATGGAGATGCCATGGACGTGCTCCGGGCCGAGCGCGTCGACTGACAGCACCGCGACCAACGAGGAGTCGATCCCTCCCGAAAGACCGATGACCGCATCAGTGAACCCGTTCTTCGCCAAGTAGTCGCGCGTCCCGAGCACGAGCGCTTGGTAGGCCTCTGGCTCCTCGTCCAGGTGAACGGGCACCTTCGGTGGCGCGCGCCTGGTGGGGTCGCGAGGATGATCGCTCAAGTGCACGGTGCGCAGGAGTCTCGCCTCATGGCGAAGCCGCGGTGCAACGCGTGGCTCATCGTCCATCTCGACGTCGACGACAAGGAGCGCCTCGGTGAACAACGGGGCGGCGGCGACAACTGTTCCGTGGTCGTCCACCACCATCGATCCACCGTCGAAGACCAGTTCGTCCTGCCCGCCGACCTGGTTCACGTAAGCGATTACACAACGAGCTTCGGTCACGCGCTCGCGTACAACGGCCAAACGCTCTTCGAACCTACCGATCGAGTACGGAGACGCATTGACGTTCACCACCAGACGGGCGCCCCCCTCTGACTCCATGGAGATTGGCCCGTCGGCAAACCAGAGATCCTCGCATATCGAGACGCCCACTCTGACGCCTGCGACCTCGTACAACCTCGGTTCACCGGTACCGCGCCCGAACCAGCGCTCCTCGTCGAAGACCCCGTAGTTCGGCAGCAGGCGCTTGTGGTAGATGCCGGCAACTTGCCCTGCCGCGCACACCGCCACAGCGTTTCGCAGCTGCCGGGGTGCGCCGCGCACCGCGGCTTCGCGCGACAGCGCGCCAGCTCCCTCCGCGCCGGCGACCGCTTCTGGGACACCGTCGGGACCGACCACATCCACGAAGCCGACCAGCGCCGCACATCGCGAGGTCGCCTTCGCCACGAGGGCCATCGCCTCGAGGTTGTCGGCGACGAAAGCCGGCTTGAGCAGCAGGTCCTCAGGCGGGTAGCCGGTGATGGTCAGCTCGGGAAAGGCGACCAGGTCCGCGCCTTCGGCATCAGCGCGCGACAGGCCGGCGAGGATGCGCTCGGTGTTGCCTGCGATGTCACCGACGACGGTGTCGAGCTGGCACAGCGCCGCTCGTATGCGAGTCACCGTGCGAAGCCTACCGGTGCAATGCGCGGCCAGATCGTGGCACCGGGCGCGTGACATTGGAAAGCCCACGGGCCAAGGTGATGAGATGAGGCAGTGGTTGCAAAGCCTCTGGCGCGTGCAGGCAAACGCTCGGCGGCGCCCGAAGCCGTGGCCGTCGCGCTGGAGAGACTGGCCGAGGACCGGCCCGACGAGATCGAACGGCTAGTAGCGGGCTCCGACACCACCCCTTTGGGGCGCCGCCTGGTGGCCGTGATGGCGGCCAGCCGCTCACTGGGCCGGCTCTGCCTGGCCGAACCGGCCGCGCTCGACGTTCTCGACGCCCTGGAAAAGCCCGTTACCATCGACGCGAGCAGTGCCGAGGCGCTCGTGCGGTCGAAACATCTCGAGCTCCTGCGGATCGCGGCGCGCGACCTGCTCGGAATGGTGCAGCTCGAGGAGGTGGGCGCCGACCTTGCAGCACTCGCCGACTCCGTCCTCGAAGGCACTGTGACCCTGGTCGAGGGAGGGCCAGACGGGCTGGCGGTCATCGGCATGGGCAAGCTCGGAGGCCAGGAGCTCAACTACGCGAGCGACGTGGACGTGCTCTTCGTCGCGGCCGAAGCGTCGGGCAACGAGCGTGCCAGGCGGGTGCTGGGCATCGCCCGCAGGTGCTTTCGCGTCGACGCCAACCTACGCCCTGACGGGCGGTCGGGCCCGCTCACGCGATCGGTGGCGGGATACCGCGCCTACTGGCAGCGGCGCGCCGCGACGTGGGAGCTCCAGGCTCTTATAAAGGCGAGGCCAGTCGCTGGTGACGGTACGCTCGGCCGGCATTTTGCCGAGACCGCCGCTCGAGAGCTGTGGGGACACGTCTACGGCGCCGACGAGCTGGCCGAAGTGCGAAGGATGAAAGCCCGCGCAGAGGAGATGGTGGCACGGCGAGGGCTCGCCACGAGCGAGATTAAGCGCGGGCCCGGTGGGATCCGCGACGTGGAGTTCGCGGTGCAGCTGCTGCAGCTCGTGCATGGTCGTCACGACCCGCAGATCCGCGACCCGTCCACTCTGGGTGCCCTCTCGGAGCTGTCTGAGGCGGGCTATGTCGGAGGCGAAGACGCGGCGGTATTCGCCGACGCCTACAGGTTCTTGCGCGCGGTGGAACACAGGCTGCAGCTGGTCGAGGAAGAACAGACCCACCAGGTGCCGACCGAGTTGGCGGCGCGCCAGCACCTAGCCAGGGTTCTCGGCTTTCGTGATGACCCGTCCTCCGCTGCGGCAGAGAAGTTCGACCAGGCGCTGCGCTCTTGCCAGCGTGACGTTCGCGCCGTGCACCAGCGGCTCTTCTTCCGCCCGCTGCTCGAGACCTTCGCCGCCCTGGATCTGCAGGGGCGAGGCGGGCGTGCCGGCGAGGAGGTGGTCCCGGACGAGGACGGCACGGTCATGGACCCCGCTGCGGTCGCCGAGCGCCTCGCCGCTTTCGGGTTCACCGATCAGTCGCGTACGCGCGCTGCCGTTTCCGAACTCGCAGGAGGCCTCACGCGCAGCTCGCGGCTCATGGTCCAGCTGTTGCCGCTCTTGCTCGACTGGCTGTCTCTTACTCCTGACCCCGACCTCGGTCTGCTCGGACTGCGTAATCTCGTCGTCCAGGCCCACCCGCGCGCCCGGATGGTGGAAACCTTCCGAGAGTCACCCGAGGCTGCCAGGCGTCTTTGCCTCCTGCTCGGGTCGAGCCGTGCTCTCGCCGAGTACATCACTCATAATCCGGAGCTGATCGGCTCGTTGGGCAACGAGAGCGCACTGGTCCCCACACCGCGCGACTCGCTCGTTGCCGAGGCACAGACCCGCATCCGTCAGCGCTCCAATAACGCCAGGCGGCGGGCGCAACTGATCAGCCTCCGTCAGGACCAGCTGGTGAAGATTGCCGCGCGCGACCTTCTCGACATCGACGACGTCCCCGTGACAGGAGCAGCTCTCAGCTCGTTGGCCGAAGCTCTGCTCGAGGCGGCACTGGGCGCGACATGCGCGCAGGTCCCCTTCTGCGTTATCGGTATGGGCCGGTTCGGAGGGGCGGAGCTGTCCTATGCCAGCGACCTCGACGTCCTCTTCGTGCACGACGCGGGCGGCGCCGACCCTGCCGACGAAACAGCAGCCGCCAGGGGCGAGACGATCGCGGAGTCCCTCCTGCACTTCGTGCACGGCCCGAACCCCGCCCAACGTGTGGCAGTGCTGGACTTGGGCCTGCGACCCGAGGGAAAGCATGGCCGTCTGGCACGCGATCTGCGCGGGTACGCCACCTATTTCGCGCGCTGGGCGCAAACCTGGGAACGCCAGGCTCTTCTGCGTGCGCGCGTGGTCGCGGGGGACCGAGCGCTAGGAGAACGATTCCTTGCCATGGCCGCCAGCTTCGTGTGGGACCGCGCGCTCACGAAGACCGACGTCGCCGACATCAGGCGGATGAAGGCTCGCATCGAACGTGAGCGAATCCCGGTTAACGAAGATCCACAATTCCACTTGAAGCTCGGCCGGGGATCCTTGTCGGACGTCGAATGGACCGTGCAGCTGCTACAACTGTTCCACGGCATCCCGGGTGCCAGCACCATGGCCACGCTCGAGCACTTGGTCGAGCGCGGGGCACTCGAAGCGGCAGATGCCGAGGCGCTGAGCGACTCTTACCGCTTCTGCGAGAGAACCCGCAACCGCTGGTACCTGGTTGGCGCACTGCCCGGCGGTCAATCGCCAGGCGACGCGCTGCCAACCCAGGCCCACCAGCTCTCTCGCCTGGCACGCAGCCTCGGCACCACCCCTACGGCTCTTCGTGACGAGTACCGAAGGGTCACCCGACGAGCCAGGAGGGTCGTGGAACGGCTGTTCTATGGCATCGACCTATGGGGATAACGAGCCGGCGAGTAGCATCTCCTTGACGCCACGGGTGGGGTCGGGTGGCCCGCTCCATGCACGAGCCTGGCGCTCGCGACGCAGCCGGACGGCGCGAGAGATCTCGTGACCGGCCAGACCCGCACTTGCGGGGGGAACGGTGACGACTGGACCAAGTGAGAGAGCGCCCACGGAGGGGCGCAGCGCCGAGCGCGCGACAGACGACCTCGTCGGTGCAGTCGTACGGCTCATGCCGGATGCCGCGGTAGTGGTCGACGACCACGGGTTCATCGTTGCAGCCAACGCTCTTGCCGAGACACTCTTCGGCTATCCGGCAGGAGGCCTTTCCGGCGAGTTTGTTGACCGCCTCGTTCCCGAACGTCTTCATTCGAGCCACGCGGTTCACCGCTCAACCTATTCGTCGCACCCTACGCAGCACCCAATGGGAGCTGATCTGGAGCTCTGGGCCAAACGACGCGACGGCAGCGAGCTCCCCGTGGACATCAGTCTCGCGCCTCTCGGCGTCCCCGAGCGACCGCTCTTTTTGGCCGCCGTGCACGACCTGACCCAGCGCAGAGCTGACTGGGCAGAGATGGGACGCCTCGCAGCCATCGTGTCCACCTCCGACGACGCCATCGTGTCGATCGACCTAAAGGGAACGGTAACAAGCTGGAACCCTGGGGCGAAGCGGCTGCTCGGATACCGGGCCGAGGAGATCGTGGGACGCCCGATCTTCCGCCTGGTTTCTGCCGAGCACCGAGGTGAGGTCGAAGAGCACCTGGCTCGCATGCGCGCCGGCATGCGCATGTCGACCCTTGACACCCGACGGCTGCGCAAGGACGGTGAGAAGGTCGACGTCTCGGAATCCATGTCTGTCATCAGAGACACTTCGGGGCAACCGATCGGCTTCACCTGGCTGATGCGCGACGTGACCGAGCACAAGCTCGCGGAACTCGAACAGCGCAGGTTGCTCGTCGAGACCCAACGCCGTGAGCGGTGGATCGCTGCGATCTCCGAGATCCAGCTTAGCCTTCTCGCTGGAGGAGGCTTGGGCGAGTGGCTCAAGCTCATCGTACAGCGCGTGTGCGAGCTAGCCGACACCGAGGGAGCGGCGATCCTCCTTGCACCACAGAGCCCCGGCCCCATGACAGTCACCGCATTCGAGGGTGAGCCCATGTCGCGACTTCGCGCAGAGGACGTCGCCGTCGACGGGTCGATCTTTGGTGCCGTCCTCACCTCAGGTGAGACCTGGACCTCGTCTGACCTCGCGCGTACGGATGGCGAGCCCACCGGCGACGCCATGGTGCAAGAGCACCCCGCACGTAGGGACCACTGCGTACGTCGGGACCTCGACGTCAATATCGGAACCTGGCCACGATCCGAAGACAGAGCCTTGATAGGCCCACTCATGCTCGCCCCGCTCACCACCTCGCACGGCACCGGTGGGGTCCTGCTGGTCTCGAGGGCGCCGGGACGGAAGGCATTCGACGATGAAGACGCTCGCATGGTGGAGAGCTTCGCCTAGGAGGCAGGTCTCGCCGTCGAGATCGCCCGGGCGCGGAGCGACCGTGAGCAACTGGCACTCGTTGCTGATCGCGAACGGCTCGCCCGCGACCTTCACGACCACGTGGTCCAGAGGCTCTTCAAGGTGGGGATGACACTTCAGGCTGCGATCCGCTCGATCACCGACACCCGGGTGCTCGAGCGGATCAACGACTCGGTGGAGGAGCTCGATGCCACGATCCGTGATGTGCGCTCGGCCATCTTCTCCCTAGAGGTCCGCGCTGTCGAGTACGTCGAGACGAGCACATGCTCTCGGATCTTGGAGGCGGCATCCGTGGCCACCAGCGGGCTCGGCTTCCAACCCCGATTGCAATTCGACGGTCCGGTCGACACTCGCGTCCCCAAGGAGTTGGTGCCCGACGTGCTGGCGGTGATCCATAAGTCCCTGTCGAACGCGGCGTGCCATGCCGCATCGACAGTGGAGGTGCGGATCCAAGTCCACGACGACCTGGTGATCACCGTGACAAACGACGGGCGGGCTCACGACGGTACAACTGGCTCGATTGGGCTCATCAATATGCGCGCCCGCGCGGAGAGCTGGCAAGGCTCGATGTCCGTCGGACCAGCCGACGATCACGGTACCCGGATCGAGTGGAGAGTCCCCTTGCCCAAATGAGAAGCACCTCGGACACGGCCCTTCCGTCGTTTTGCCCGGTACTCACGTTGGTAACTCCACGAGTAGGCTTGCCCCGAGCTACGTAGCATGAGGTCGGTGACTCAGGCGATGGCACCCTGCGTCTGGTCCGACGAGAGGTATGGAGGAAGCAACCGAGAATGGCTAAGCAAGCGCTGGTTACGGGGTCGACGAGGCGGATACAAGAGGTCAATGACGCGCTCAGCGCAGCCGGCTTTGAGGTTCTCAAGGCCGAGGGACTGGAGGCGCTGCAACGCCTAGCCGCAGAGCTCGGACCCCGGTCGCTCGATGCCTACATCCAGTTGCCGGTGGATGTCCGGTCCGATGCCAAGACCGTCACCGGTCAGATAGAGGCTCTCTTACAACAGGGGATCCTCTTGCGGTTCCGAGAAGCCGAGATCGTTCTTCCCCTTCTTAGCCCTGGTGCTCGAGTTATCCTTGTACCGGGGAACCTACCGCCCGACTTGTCTACTCCCGATGACCATCATGCTCGCCATTCCCTGCTACGAGTTCTTGCCCACACGCTTCATGCCGACCGCGCGCCCGAAAAGCTGTCGGTGACGGTCGCCACGTCCCAGCATCCTCCCGAGAAGATCGCCCTCATCGCTCAAGGCGCCAAAGTGGCGCATCCGTCACCACCCGAATACGCAGAGATGTGGCCGGACATGGATTACGACGAGTGGCGGTTGGCCGTGCTCGGCTTGGCGAGCCTGGAGGGATAGCCTCAACGAGGTGGGTGGTGTCGCTCGACCACGGGCATCCCACAGACACGAACATCCCGCGGACAAAGTGGGTGCCCGGCAAAATAGTGCCGTCACGTTTGTGCCGTGCAACGTCACGGTCGTCGCGCGAGCCCTTCGCTGAACGTGAACGCGCTCGCGTGAACAAACAGACCCTTGGCGCAGGAAAGTCCCGTGCGCCCGCTTCGCCCAACTTATGCTTCTCTCATGACTAACCGGCCTCCCGTCGGATCGGCGCCTGACGAGGAGGACGACACACCATCCCGCTCAGCTTGGGAACTGCCCGAGATCGTTGCGGTGTCGGTCCTAGTTGCGTTCTTCGGGCTGGTCGTGGGCGGCTTGGTGACCGCGATAGTGGTGGGCACGACACCCATTGAGCCGTCTCCTGGCAACCAACTCGTGGGGGAGGCGATCCAGCTCGGCGCCGAGTGGGCGGATCCCTTGCTAACAGCCCTCCTGCTCGCAGTACTCGGGCTGTGCTGGTGGCAGTTCCAGGCGTGGGCCGCTGCCGCCGAAACGACCAGTGACGACGAGCAAACCTCCGAAGTGCTCGATCACCTCCGGTGGCGTCCCGCGGCTGGTGTAAAAGCCGACTGACGCGGTTCCTGTCGATCATCCTACGCGGCGGCTGTAACAGCCTCGTCGACCACCTCCTCATCGT
>Ga0224558_1003447_pt1 | contig 13185 bp, 14 predicted proteins | sample 714S32024metaG_FD_180682 | JGI IMG/M metagenome (GOLD analysis project Ga0224558, IMG submission 180682) | Peat soil microbial communities from Stordalen Mire, Sweden - 717 S3 20-24 | ecosystem: Environmental > Terrestrial > Soil > Wetlands > Peat | place: Sweden: Norrbotten County, Stordalen... | reverse complement strand
CCCTTCTTCACTTCCAGCCTGACCGCGGTCCCCCACTTACGCTGCCGCAACGATTGTTCAATAGTGATCAGAAAGTCTTCCCCCTCTTCCTCATCGAGGGTCAGGTCAGCGTTGCGGGTGATCCGGTAACAATTGGAGGTGAGGATGCGGTGCCCTGTAAACAGCGTATCGAGCTTCATCCTGATCAGCTCCTCGAGCAGGATGAAGGCTCTGACCCGGTCCCCTGCAGGCACTTCCACCAACCGGTCGAGCACCGAGGGCACCTGCACGGTGGCAAAGATGTGGTCGTTGCCCGCGGCCGCATTCTTGTCCTGCAGCAACACGGCAACGTTCAGGGTCCGGTTGAGGATCAGAGGAAAGCGCCGGCTCTGGTCGACCACCATCGGGGTCAGGACCGGATAGACGCTGTTTTTGTAGTAGTAATCCAAAAAGTCCCGCTGCTTTTTGTCGAGATCATGTTCTTCAAGGAACAGGATCTGTTCTTTTTTAAGTGCCTGCCTCAAGGAGCGATTGTAGCAGTTATAAATGTCCTGCATCAGGTGATGCGCCTTGACGGAGATCCTGCTCAACTGTTCAACGGGAGCGAGCCCGGCCGGGTCGGGGTCGGTGACCCCGGCGTTGATCCGGTCGCACAGCGACCCCACCCTGATCATGAAGAATTCGTCCAGGTTGGAACAGGTTATGGCCAGGAACTTCAACCGCTCAAACAGTGGGTTGCCCTGGTCCTGCGCCTCTTCGAAGACGCGGGCGTTAAATTCCAGCCAGCTCAGTTCGCGGCTGATGAAGTTCTGGGGTAAATCGTAGCCACTTGCCATCTAGATCGCCCCTTTGCGCTTTAACAGCGGATATGATTGATGGGGGCCGGAGACTGAACAAGATGAGTTGCTCATACTGCATTCTACCATACTCCCGGCAAACCTGCCGTCAAGACCAGGTAAAGAGAGCATTCTCCTCCCAGATACGGGTAGCGTGCCGTTGTGGTAGAATATTAGCAGGGGTCAGACTGTATGGTCGGGGCCCCGGAAACATACCCGGCGGCCACCCTGAATTCGGCGCCCTAAAAATCCAACCCGGGGCCTGTTCAGACCTTCAACTGGTTATTGAGGAGTACCCATTGAAAAAGATCGGGATCATCGATATCGGTTCCAACTCCGTGCGCCTGGTAGTGGCCCAGGCCGGCCCCGGAGGCTCATTCAAGGTCATCGACAGCATCAAGGACTCGGTGCGCCTCGGCCAGAATCTGGGGCCGGGTAATGACCTGAACGCCGCCAAGATGGAGCAGGCACTGGACACCCTGCGCTTCTTCAAGGATCTCTGCGGCGCCCTCGAGGCTGACCCAGTGCTGGTTGTGGCGACCGAGGCGGTGAGGCAATCTGCAAACCAGAAGCAGTTCTTATCGCTGGCGCAGAGCAAACTCGGCTTTGACGTGAGGGTGATCTCGGGAGCGGAAGAAGCTTTCTACGATTACCTGGGCGTGGTCAACAGCATGGATATCCGCGACGGGCTGATCATGGATATCGGCGGCAGCAGCACCGAACTGATACTAGTCAATGACCGGCAACTGCGGGAGCGAACAAGTATTCACTGGGGCGCCATCAATCTCACCGACCAGTATAATGGCTTGAATGCGAGCAATGCACAGCATGGCCACCAGTTCAGGGAGTTCCTGCTGCAGATCTATCGCGACATCCCCTGGCTGCAGCAGGACACCGGATCCCCCCTGATCGGCATCGGCGGCACCATGCGCAACATCGGCCGGATAGACCGCAAGAAGGCCAACTACCCGCTGGACATCACCCACAACTACCATTTCACCGCCCAGGATCTGTCCGCCATCTACTATATGGTCAAGGACACCGACCTCCGGCATGGGAAAAAAATCAGAGGCCTATCCAGAGACCGCACCGATATCTTCACCGGGGCCGTGGCAGCGGCCAAGCACCTGGTGGAATACTGCCGCATCCAGGAGATCTATATCAGTGGCAGCGGTCTCAGAGAGGGCATTGCCTACCAATACCTGCTGGGAAATGACACCCCGGTCGCAGACGTGCTCGCTTTTTCACTCGACAACGTCATCTCCTACCTGGGCTTGAACAGGGATCACGCCTACCAGATCTGGTGTCTGCTCAGCAGCCTGTTCGAGCAGTTAAAACCGGTGCACAAGATCGAGCAACCGCTGACCAAGGTCATCAAGACGGCCGCCCTGCTGCACGATGCCGGCATCACGATCAACTACTACGACCATCACAAGCACTCCTTCTATATGATCCTGAACTCCGACCTGCATGGCCTATCCCACCGTGAACTGCTGATGGCGGCCTGCGTCGCCGGTTCCCACCGCAAAGATGATTTCAAGATCGCTATCGATAACTATAGCTTGTTGATCAACGATGCCGACCTCCTTCTGATCCGGCAACTCGGCGTCTTACTGAAGCTCTGCGAGAGCTTCGACAGAAGAAAGCAGCGCTACATCCGGGAGGTGCGATGCGCTGTGCAGGGAGACACGGTAACCATGAAGCTGGACTCGGAGGCGGAACCCCGGCTGGAGATGGATGAAGCCAGGGAGTCCGGACCCCTGTTCGAGAAGCTGTTTGGCAAGAAACTGGCCATCGTTTAGGGGAGACCAACCTACAGATATTTAACTGCCTCACGCACACTTAGAGGCTGCAGGTTATGGCTTTGCAAAAACGACCTCACCCATTCTTTATTGGTCTTTGAATACTCTCTCAAAGCCCACCCGATAGCTTTAGCTACAAAAAATTCCTTGGAATCGCTGTTTTGATCGATAATCTGGGCCAGCAATGGCGCATCTGTCTTATCTTTATATTTTAGTTGGAATAAAATTGCGATACGGACCAACCAAATATTATCGCTTTTTGCCCAACTTATAAGATGGCTCTGGATAAGCTCCGTATCCTTTGCGCATAAGACTCCTGTAATGTTTTCAGCCAGGCTGTCCACGGTATCCCACCAGGACTTGGTTATTATCAGTGTCTTGATTCTATCGATATCGGACTTTTGCAAAATGTTATTAAGAACACGTAGATATTCAACGGCCAGATACTGAAACTCCCGTTCCGGCAAATCCCAGAGCATGAGCGCCCAGGCCCAGTCAACCTCTATCTGTTTCTTGGCTAGCCCGAGGAATTCTTTTTGCAGTTCGGCTCGCCGTGGCTTGGGAATACCGAGAAAAGGAAAATTATTTTTCATATAAGCCGACATCATCCTGGCTTGTTCAGCATTTTTATGCTCATAGAATGATTCGATCAGTTGCTGATACGGTAACTTTGACCAGTCGGGGAAACTATCCGGAAGCTTGCCGCGGTGATACTTGGTTTCCTGATAAAAAGCATCTCCAACGTGCTCTTTCATGGCAATCTCCTCTATTTTTTTGTCTGGCCAGTCTACCTCCTGCACTTTAACATTTCTCCGTTTTGACTACAGATGACGTAGCCGCTCTAATGCCCCCGCTTCCTCCGAAGCGGTGGGATAAGAGCGGCTACGTCATCTTTATTACCAAGAACACCCTGACTGCAAACGAGGGGCGCTATTCAACCCAGGCCACCTTGGTGGCCAAATCCTTCCTTGGAGGAGCAGTCGCTTCCATGTCCGGGTAGCCCAGCGGAGTAAGGGCGACGATCTCCTTGTCAGGCGCTATCCCTAGAATGCTGCGGATCTGATCCTCCTCGAGCATCGGCCCCATCGCCCAGCAAGTGCCCAGGCCCTCGGCGCAGGCAGCCAGCAACAGGTTCTCAAAGGCGGCGCTGACGCTTTCCACATGCATCTTCTGCTCGAAGGCGTTGCTCGATTTCGGCGCCAGAGCGACGATGACATGCGGCGCCCAGTTGAACTTCCGGGCAGCAGCCCGCGCCATCTGGCGCTGTTCTTCAGGCCATTCGTGTCCTATCTTGTCCATGGCCTTTTCATATGGCACTCCCAGTTGTTCCTTCTTGTCTCCCGTAACCACGATGAACTCCCACTGCTGCAGGTTCATGCCCGAGGGCGCCCAGCAGGCGGCGTCCAAAATCCTCAAGATCACGTCCCGGGGTACCACCTCCGGCTTATACTTGCGGATCGATCGCCGATTATGCACCACATTGTAAAACTCCATCTTATCGCCTCCTTGTAAGATCGTAAGATTGTAACGGTTAATGATTGTCTTCCCTTCACTTCCAAATTATACTCAAGCTGGCGGTAAAAACAAGTGTCGCAGATGCCGGATTCGCCATTGGGACATCGGGGGCAAGCCCCCTGCCATCAGCTATCTGGGAATATCCTTGAGCAGTCCCCTGATCGGTAGCTTCTGGGGACAGAGATCCCTGCACTGCCCGCGCTCTTTGCAGGCATCCGCCAACTGCATAAGCAAAGAAAAATTAAGATAAATAGGCGTTTTACAGGATAATTAGTCAGGTATATAATAGGTAGGAGATTTTTTGCCCCATGATCCCAAAATGATCCAAATGAGAAAGCAAAGAAAAGGCAGATTCAATATGATCCTTGGGAGAGGAACAGATGAACTGGAGAATAGGCCCGGTGGTTTGTGCGTTGTTAGCCCCTATCCGCCAACTTTTTGGAGCGAATGAGTGTGTATCTGGAGCCAGGAGAGGCACGGGAAAAACCTCCGCGGCAAGGCGCCGGTATAGGGAACTGATGTCGGTAATCAAAGCATTGCCTGAGATCCATAGAGCAGCCAGGAGACCGCGGGTCCGGTGGGAGCCGCTGCCCCCGGAAAGGTGGTCCTGGCTGGCTGGGATGGCGGTTATGGGCGGTGCGTGCTCATCGACCACGGGGACGGCTTGGCCACCCGCTACGCCCACCTGTCACGGATCGACGTGGGCCTCGGGGAGCAGGTAAGCAGGGGGGCGGTAATCGGCAACGTTGGTGAATCCGGCAATGCCGACGGTCCCCATCTCCATTTTGAGGTCATTATCAATGGAAACGTACAAAACCCCTTGCTTTACCTTCACTAAGGCGGGATTGTGTTGAAACGTCCCTCTGTCTCGATCTGAAGTGTCCCTTAGCGATTGTACCAGGGTTGGCGCCAACCATATCAATGGCGAATGAAACCGAAAGGCATTATCATGGTGAGAATTTTTGATCAGTAATTTGTTCAAATTAAGCATGCTCTCTAAAAACCCTTAAAAAGGCAGGACTTGATATGACACTTTTTCAAGCTCTCATTTTTGCCATAGTCCAAGGAATAACCGAGTTATTTCCGATAAGCAGCGTGGGCCACGGTGTTCTTACGCCTTACGTCTTCCATTGGAATCTTAATCAGGCATTTCTTAATGAACACTTCCTGCCCTTTCTCGTCATGCTTCATTTAGGCACAGCCCTGGCTCTCCTTATTTTTTTCTGGAGGGAGTGGCTGACAATTATCCGCTCTCTCTTCGCCCGCAGCCAGAATCGGCTATTACTGCTGATCATTGTCGGTTCCATCCCGGCAGGACTAATTGGGGTGCTACTAGAAAAGCCACTGACCCATTTATTTACCAATGTTACGAGCGCGGCCTTTTTCTTGATCATCAACGGCCTGCTGCTCTTCTTTGGTGAGAGACTGCGCTCCAAGGGCAAAAAGAAAATTAATGATCTTACCTACGGGCAGGCTCTTGTTATAGGATTATTCCAGTCTCTGGCATTAATACCGGGTTTTTCTCGTGAAGGCGCCAGCATGACGGCGGGTTTTTGGGCCGGTTTGAAGCATGAAGAGGCGGCCCGTTTCTCCATGCTCCTGGCCACACCCGTCATCGCTGGAGCGGGTTTGCTAGAGGTTCCGAAACTGGCGAAGTCAGGGATCCATGGTTTATTTCAGATATCCTTGATCGGGGGCCTTTTTGCCGGTCTCTTTGCGTATCTCAGCGTGACTATCTTGATTCGCTGGTTTAAGAAAAATGAGATTGACGCCATGAAACCTTTTGCTTATTATTGCTGGATTGTCGGTACCGTAGTATTGATAACCCGGCTTTTGACAAGATAACGCATTCAACCTCGGTAAAGTAAAAATTCTAAAGGGCCAGGCAGGATTCCTTACTCAACTTCAAAAGAAGAATCATAGAAGCGAGTGAAAAGCCTGAAAACAGGTTTTGTGTTCCATTATATTGTAATAAAGTTGATAAATGGGTAATACTAGAGGAGGTGATATGCTATAACAAAGTTTTGGAGTGAGTCTGATTAAACCCTATAGGTCGCCTCTAATCTTTTGCCTGACCATTCTCTTTGTCTTTATTTTTGCCGTTGCTGCCCAGGCTCATAGCGTGGGTCAGCCGAGCTTCTTCAAGATTGACGGCAAGTATGCCGGTTATTACAATGTCCTGTTTACCTCTTCTTTTTTCGACGTGCCTCAAGACAAGGCCCCGGAAGACTATCTTGTCAACCAGGACCTGGACTTTGAAATAGACATCGTACCCCTGCAGGTCTCTCCATCTGTCCTGAAGCAGACAACCTTCAACTGGGATTTTGGTGACGGCGCAACCGCCCAGGGGCTGACAAACACCCACCGGTACACCAGGCCGGGGTCTTACGTGGTGAAGATAGTCGCCTCATACGGCAACGAACAGTCACAGTTGATCGAATCAGCGCTGGTACAGATTTTGCCATACAAGGGTTATCAATTGCCAAAGGCAGTCATCCTAACCGATGGAGAGCAAGAGTCTGAAATCCTGCTGCCTTTCAGCAAACCGGTTCCTTTGGATGCCACCAGAAGTGTGGCATCAACTAAAAACGTCAGCTATGCCTGGGACTTTGACGATCAGACATCAAGCAACCAGCCTGTCGTCCAGCATCAATACGATCAGCAGGATCAGCACGATGACTTGCAGATGGCTTACGTTCTCCTGAGGGTGAAAGATGGTAATGGCTTTTTTTCAGATACCTATGTTGAGCTTGTCAATCAGGACGCCAACCGCCAGGCGGTGCTGCCCCCGTCGATTGCGCAGAACAACACGCCGGGCGTATTCTCCCAACCGACAACCATACCTAACCCTGCGGCCAGCCAAGGTTTTTTAGACCGGATAGTGGCACAGATCAACATGTTGTCAAGCAGGCTGCTCGACACTATCCTAAATGCTAAAACCGGCAGCCTGTTGGCCATGGCCTTTCTGCTCGTGTTTTTGGCAGGAGGGTTGCATGCCTTGGCGCCAGGGCATGGCAAGAGTTTGATGGCCGTCTGTCTCGGCGGTAAAAAAGGGAGCAACTTCGGTGACGTCCTGCTGCTGTCGGGGTCGATCACCTTTACCCACACCGTTGTGGTTCTTCTCCTCGGCTTCATCTTTCTATTTATCGATCAGAAACATTCCCTCGCAGAGACGCTTCCCTATTTCGAAATGATCGGAGCGCTGATCGTCGCCATCCTCGCCTTGAACCTGATCAGAACAGGGTGGCATAATCTTCGGTACCATAGCCGCAGCCATGATCACTCAGACTGTCATCCACATTTACACCAACATGCCCATCCTCACAGCCATGAATTGTCCAATACCGGAGGCAGTGGCAGCAAAAGCCTATTGTGCGCCGGATTTGCCGGCGGTATCGTACCCTGTTCCGATGCTTTTGCGCTACTGCTGTTGCTGGTCAGCGCAGGGAAGGACTTGCTAGGTGTCATCTTCGTGCTGGTCTTCAGCGCAGGTCTTGCCATGACCATGGTGATCCTGGGACTGCTCCTGGTGATCGGGAAAAACTCGCTTAACCTGGATGGAAAACTGGGGATGGTGGTAGAGGCCTACGCCCCGATGGTATCAGGAATCTTGCTCCTCGCCATTGCCTTGCACCTGTTTCTGCCTTAGAGTAGCGACTGGCGAAACGAGGTCGCCTTGAGCCTGGCTTTGAAACAGACCTCAGCAACCTGATACGCCACAGGGTGTTGCTCCCGTAAGGAAAGCACGCCGGGCTAGTCTTCTGTCAGAAAATCGGTGATACCTCGGGCAATGGCGGCCCCTGCCTTCTGCTGGAAATTAGGGTCGCTCAACAGGCTCTCCTCCACGGGGTTGCTGAGGAATGCCACCTCCACTAGGGCTGCAGGCATTTGGGCGTTACGCAACTCCTCCAAGTTATCCTCGTAGATCCCTCTGCTATGCAATCTTAGTGTGTCAACCAGGGCGTTCTGCAGGCAGTCTGCCAGCTTCAGGCGGATATCCAGATGCTGCCCCAGGGGAATGCCCGGAAATGGGGAGTAGGTATAGGTTCCGGTGCCACCGATGATGCGGTCTGCTGTGTATGAGTTGCCGTGGATGCTTACGAAAACATCCGCCCCGGCACGGTTGGCAATGTCGGTGCGGTCGTACAGGCTCGGATTGGTATCACCGGTCCTGGTCATGATCACTGTGGCGCCCTCCTGCCGGAGCACCTGTGCTGCCTCAGTTGCAATTGGAATGGTGATCCATTTTTCCTCAATGCCGTCCGGCCCGATCGTTCCGGTATCATTGCCTCCGTGCCCGGGGTCGAGCACCACGATCTTACCTGCCAGGACACCATGTGCGCTCCGGTTATTCGGTTGCTGTTGTGACAACTGCGATGTCTCCAACGACGATGTTTCAAGCCCGTTTGAGGAGTGCTCCGCCTCTGTTGCCGACACTACTGCTGCTATCGTGCCACTGCCTGGTAGCGCCATCTCGTTGGCATCTGCCAATCCGCTCATGAGAATACCGGACAGGGAACCGGGATCGACTCCGGTCAAGCCGGCGATGACCATGTTCAGCGATGGTTGCCCGTTCCCATGCTCTTGCATATTATCGGGCAACCCCCAGGCCAGGATCGTACGATAGGAATCACTCTGCGCTGAAATCAGGAGCGGAACATGCAACACTCCCCATAACAGGATCAGGCAGATCAGCACCCACATTGGCGGCAGCAAAGACGATGGCCTACATGCCCGCCAAGTGTCTACCTGTCGTCTTACCACCACATGAGCCGGCATAGTGGTCACCTCCAGGATTGCCTGTCTGATCATTTTATTCGTGCCGATGGCAACCCATGTCCAGAATTACCGAGACGCATCATAAAACGTCCCTAAACTATAAGTTATTTGAAACCTGGACATATAATTTTATGATTGCGCGGGATATCTATGATAACCTAGCGAAAAAAATAAAGTACCGCTCTTTAGCGGTACTATGTATTTAAGTAGGTTTATCGACATTATGTGACCATAATCGATAATATAATTATTATAAATGGGGTGGAATCGTGCGTAGGCTTAGTATCACGGCTACGATATGAAGAATATTTGGCCAAAAGAGACTTTTTGCAGCAGAATCAGAATAGCCTTCATTCTTGAGATACTTAGAGAATTGGATGCTATTATTGTTTTTATTTGAACGCCAAGAAGTATAATAGACGTATTTGAAGTTTGTGCATCTCATAGAAATGCCCCATAGTTAATCTAACAAATATTGTAAATTGAGGAATAGTTTGTCCAGAAATGCGGCAGGTAGCTTTACCACAGATGACTACCCGCTCTAATCCCACCGTGCGGAGCACATCTGAAGCGGTGGGATAAGAGCGGCTACATTACTGTATTAACTGGGTCTTAGCTTCAGTGGGGGAAAGCAATACGCCTCTGAAGCCAAGACCCAGTTGAATGGAACATTGAACCAGGACGCAGGTGCCTGGGAAAAGCAACGGAGGGAGATTATCTTTTGGGGACATATACCCGTCTATTCTTATTTCTTTCCCTTGCCATTATATTAACTGGTTGTAATGCAAAAATGCCCTGGGGGTCACAAGGTGCTATAAGCCCAGGTGCTATTGCAGTCAGCCAGGTTATCGCCCAAGTTAGCGTCAATACCACCAGTCAGGGCCAGACAGAAACCGTTGTAAAGCCCACTGTTTCTCACGTAAAGAGGGCGGTCCCGCCGGGTCCGGCTGCACCGGTGGTTTGGTCTGCCCCCATAAAACAGCGGGCAGTGTTCATTACCATTGACGATGGGTGGTTCCCCAGTCCAAAGGTGTTGCAATTGATGAGACTTTATCATCTTCCTCTGACAGCATTTTTGATACAGGAAGCAGCGGCGCAAAATACTCCTTATTGGCAGGAGTTTGTTAAATTAGGCGGAAGCATTGAGGATCATACCTATTCGCACCCATTTCTTACGAAGGTGTCCCCAAGAGAAGATTTGATGCAGATATCTTCACCGATAAATTATTTTATGCAATTTGGTGCGAACTGTACTGAGCTTAGGCCGCCCTATGGCGACTGCGATATAGTTGTACAAAAAATGGCGGCTAAAGCCGGAATAAGATATGTGGTGATGTGGGACGCCATTATGGATGATGGTAAACTTACCACATATAACGGAAAGCCGCTGTCTCCCGGCGATATAGTGCTCCTGCACTGGCTTCCGGGCCTGGGACAAGACCTGGAAACCCTGCTTGGTATCCTAAAACAAGAAAATCTTGGTGCGGCAAGCCTGAGTGACGTTTTAGACGGCAGACCAGTGCGGGTTGTTTGGCCGGAAGGATTGGGCTTACCCTCGACAGTAAACTCTGTATATGGGAGTGTATATAACAGTCGTGGCTGAGGGAGAACTGCTGCTCAAAGATATGTTTATTGGAGTGCATTCCGAGATGCCGACGCATGTCCAGTCGTCGGGCAAGTTTTCGAAGGGTGTGCCCGGTGTGATGCCCCTGTCTGGATCTCCTATAGCCGGGTCGTAAACATAGCTCGGGAGGAAACCCTTTGGATTCTCAAGGAACCCCTGGACATCGGGGCAGTAAATTGTTATTCTCATCTTGCAATGGGGGCTTCTAGCCACCATCTTGTGGGGCATAGGGAGGCAAGTCGGCCAAACTCTGTTACTCCCTATGCCGTGGGAAACACAATGCTATCTGATGAAAGGAGGCTTCCAAAGTGACTAAATTAAACCGTATCGCACTGGTGCTAGTGATCATAGGAGCGCTCAACTGGCTGCTGGTGGGCGTGGCCAAGTATAACGTGGTAGCAGTCTTGTTCGGATCGGACTCCATTGTCAGCAGGGTGATCTATGTCCTAATCGGAATTGCCGGGCTCTGGGTGATAAAAATTCTGTACGGAAAGCACCCCAAGTTCTAATCAGGGTGCATCTAACCGCCTGCCACGCACATCGGCCAACCGGGGTACCCCAGGTCTATTCTTTTTTAAGAAAAATACCTCCACTGCCTCTACTGCATCCACCTTGCTCATCCTATCATCGTTTTTAAGGTAGAGGCACGGTGGAAGCATTACTCCCCGCACAAAATGTCTCTACCAAAGTTGCCGCCCCCATTTCCCCCAGATCGGGCGCTTGCATCTAAATCTTTGGCAACAACCCTGCATTGCCCCTGGGTCTGAAGAACAGCAAATACACTATCTCCAAAATCCCAACGGTATTTAGAATAAACATAGCCACATACCAGGCAGTTTGAGTGTTGCGGGCAGAATGCCATAAGGCAATTCCTTTCCAGATAAGGCTCCAGACGATTAATATGCCCAGCAGCCAGGGGCTAAGGTGAGAAATTGCATGCACTAGTTTTATGCCTCCTTTTAATCTAATGCGGAAAGAGCATTCCGTAAATATAACTCCTCCGCCACTTGCACAAGTCCGCCAGAAACAGCCAGCCGCAACATATTAGGATTCAAATCATTTATCCGTACTCTATCTAATCCATCGGCATCCTTGAAAAGCATGAGCAGCTTCTGTGTCCTATCCGTCTCCTGAAAAGCATAATGCTCTCATCATCCCAGTCATATGAGAAAGCATGCTCATGAACTGTTTTACAAGGTAAAAGAGAACTGTCCCTACAGGCATAATTTATTCTGTTTCAGTTTTATGCTCTTTTATGATTATATCTGCCCTTTCTCTCATATTCGGGTATAAATCAGCCGGTACACATTCTTTTCCGATTGCGGACACTATTTTATACCTAGCACATAAGGTTTTATCGCCTTCACAATAATTTTTCTTATATAGTTGGCCCAGACCACTCTCAATCGGCAAACGCATGTTATAAAAAGGGCAACCATCAAACATCTCACAAATCATTATTATATTCCTCCTTTTCTTCCTCAATGTTTAAAAGATCTGCATGTTCCCGCGGGTCTTTAAGGGAGTTTTAGTTTGTCACTGCCTGTTTGAGACCTTTTCCGGGCGAAAACGCCGGTACCCGGCTGGCCATGATCTGAATCTCATCCCCGGTCTGGGGATTGCGGCCTATACGGGCAGCCCGGTTCTTAACCTAGAACGTTCCGAATCCGATTATGCAAACCTTCTCACTTTTAGCCAGCGCATCGGTAATGACATCCCATAAAGCATCGATGGTGTTGCCGGTATTTTTCTTGGTGATGCCATTCTTCCCTGCCACTGCGTCCAACAGTTCCTGCTTGTTCAAACAATATCCTCCTTCAGTGCAAATAAAAAAAGGCGGGGCTAACAACCCCGCCCCACCTGTTGTTAAGCTATTTTCACATAAAGTGCATTTTCCTCAGCATTATAGTCAGCTATGTAATTTCCGATATCGCTGATTTTGAAGCTCTCAAAAAAGCCCTTGGCTGCTACCTTTGTCTTCTTTAACGACACCCCACATACCTTACCAGCAGGCTTTATGCGTATAGTGCCTGTGTCAGTATCAAAGGCCAACTCCAGGTATTCCGGGTTATTCAGCCTTTCCCTGGCCACTTTGCTTAAGACAAGTGAATTTTTAGATAGCCTGATAATGGGGCTCTTTGCTTTTGTTGTTGCTCTGGTTCTTGGGCGATAGACTTCGAAGGACATTTTGCTCACCTCATTTTTTGATATTGGCTAGAAATCTGGCTAAAATGAACAACTTGGCGAATATCATACTCTACATACTATAACCCATACTTTCGAGTCATGCAAGGTTTCTGGCTGTGTTATTATACATATTTCGGACAAAATGCTCACCCTCAATTTTCCCTCTTTTATGCAAAGCGGCTCCAACCCTATTTCCAATTTGGATCTTGACAATGTTTCCTTCCGGGTCTCACGTCTAAGCAACTGCCAAAACTCCTACACCTTCTATTTCCTTCTTGACTATATCTCCCAGCTTCAGATTAAGTGCTTCCTCTATCGCCTTGGCTACATTTTCTTTGAAGACTGCTGTTTAAACCCACTTTACGTGTCAGCAGAATAGGGTGAATTCGTCACAATAGCCGGCGGTAAAATATTGATTTGTCCCCGTCAGTAGCCTAATCCCGTATGTACAGTGACGGCAGAT
>Ga0224558_1003446_pt1 | contig 13187 bp, 5 predicted proteins | sample 714S32024metaG_FD_180682 | JGI IMG/M metagenome (GOLD analysis project Ga0224558, IMG submission 180682) | Peat soil microbial communities from Stordalen Mire, Sweden - 717 S3 20-24 | ecosystem: Environmental > Terrestrial > Soil > Wetlands > Peat | place: Sweden: Norrbotten County, Stordalen... | reverse complement strand
GCAAACCGCACGCTGATTGGCAGCAGTTCCTGGGACGATTTCACCCATTAGCCGTGCATCTGCCTATTGGCCTGCTGGTGTTGCTCCCGATTCTTGAAGTGATGGGAGGCTCACGGCACTCTCTTCGCGAGGCTGCGGAGTTTGTCCTGGGGCTCTGCTTTGCCTGTTGCCTCGGCGCTGCGGCACTGGGGTATTTGCTGGCATTTGGAAGCGGTGATGCTGGAGCGGGCGTAACAAGACATATGTGGGGCGGCATCGCGCTCACCTTTTGTGTGCTCTTCTGTGTGCTGGCCCGGCGTGCCTGGCTGGCCGGAGATGCGCCATGGGTTTATCCGGGGTTGCTAGCGAGTGTGCTTGTGCTGCTTACGTGGACGGCCGATCAGGGTGGCGCATTGACGCACGGCAGCAACTACCTTACCCAATACATGCCGGCTTCAATCAAGCGCCTGACGGGGCTCGGTGCCGCAGGCCGAGCGCCCTCAGCCGGCTCCTTTTACGTACGGCACATCGACACGGTTTTCGAGACAAACTGCGTGGCGTGTCATGGGGAAGGTAAAGTCAAGGGCGGTTTGCGCCTGGACTCCTATGATGCGCTGATGAAGGGAGGAAAGGACGGCGCTGTAATTGTGGCCGGACAACCGGACAAGAGCCTTCTCGTCGTGCGCGTCACGCTCCCTACAGATCACAAGCAGTTCATGCCCGCCGAAGGAAAGCCACCGCTGAGACCGGAGGAGATTAACTGGCTCAAGGCGTGGATCGAGCAAGGCGCATCTCCCACAGCCACGCAACTTGCTGGGGTGTTCATTCGCGAAGAGATGCCAGATTTGCCGTTGCAACCTGTGGGCGACTACAGTGCGTTCATGGATGATATCCACCGGATGGCGGAGGGCCAGGGAGCAAAACTTGTGTCTGTATCGAGCAAGCCCGCTGACGGGCTGATTCTGAATACTGTGGATGTGGCAGCGAGCTTTGGAGACACGCAGTTGGCGCAATTCAACAAGTACGCCCCATTTATTGTTGAAGCAGAGTTGGGGCGCGCGGCGGTCACCGATGCGAGTTTTGCTACGCTGAGCAGGTTTACCCATCTGCGGTCGCTCCATCTGGAAGGGACTGCAGTGACTGGCGACGGGCTTGAGAAACTGGCTTCGCTTTCGCAGTTGAGTTACATCAATTTGAGTAGTACCCGGGTGACGAAGGCTGCCGCGGCTCAACTTGATTCGTTGAAATCCCTTCGCCATGTCTATCTCTACAACACGCCTGCTCAGCCAGAATCCGCAGGAAACCTGGTGCAGCCCGTCGCGAGGAATACGCCATGAAGCCTTCAGGGAATGCGAAAACTAAATTCAGCAGGCGGGAATTCTGCACGCTTGCGGGAAGTGCCGCGCTGGCTGCACTTGCCACGAAGCAAGCAAGTGCGCAGACAGCTACGGCCAAAACGCGAACAGGAGAACCAATGATGAAGACCGGCAACGGTGAGTGGACGTATGAAGTAGTGCAGGGATGGGGACGGTTGCCTTCAGGCACTGAATTTGGAGGGACACACGGAGCGATTGCAACTGACAGGGCTGGACGCGTCTATGTCAGCACGCAAAGCGAAACCGGGATCCTGGTCTATGGCGCCGATGGTACGCTGCTGAAAACGATTGCCCACGAATATCCTGAGGCTCACTCGATTGTCCACGCTGAAGAGGGCGGCGACGAGTTTTTCTACTGCACAGTGCAGAAGGGAACGCCGAAGGAGAACTGGCTGTTCGTGAAGATGAAGACTGACGGCACGGTGGTACAGAAGATCACGGCTCCTCAAGAAGCCGGATTCAAGACGCCGAATGAGTGGCGATTGACCGCAGCCGTTCCAGCGCCAGACGGCTCTATCTTCATCGCCAATGGTTACGGGGATTCGCGGCTCTTCCGGTTCGACAAGAATGGCGCGTTTCGCGCAAGTTATGCAGGGAAGGGATGCACGGAAGGATTGTTCAACTGCAATCACGGATTGGCGGTTGATACGCGCTACGATCAGCCGCTGTTGTTGGTGGTGGACCGGGAGAACCGCCGGCTTTGCCACTTTGACTTCGATGGAAAGTTCGTGCGAACAACAACTCTTCACCTGCGGCGGCCGTGCCAGGTGAGTTTTAACGGAGACCATGCTGTGATCTCCGAGTTAGAAGGCCGCGTAACGATTCTCGATAAAGACAACGCTCCTGTTGCGTTCCTTGGGGACAATCCCCAGAAGACGCAGTGGGCAAATTATGCGCTGTTACCGAGCGACATTCCGACCGCGGTCTTCAGTGCCGCTCACGGCTGCTTTATCGACCGCAATGGCGACATCTATGTCTCCGATTGGAATCGGACAGGCCGCATTACCAAGCTGGTGAAGTCCAGTTCCTGAGCCCATTGCCAGATTCGACCTGATGTGCGAATTCAGGGGATCGCTGCTGTGTGGCTTTATTCAGGCAACACAGGTCACGTGCTGGTTGAGGGGTTGCGACAGGCGCGGTAGTATACTTCGATGTTTCGAGCCGGGAGCCAATCATTATGAAGTCCTCCGTCTTTCCGCGCCGCAATTTCCTGGAGCGAGCGAGCCTTTTTGGATTCGCATCCATCTTCCCCTTTGGCCATTCCCTTCAGGCCGCTGGAGTTCCTCTCTATGGCGATTCGACCGGCCAGGCGCCGGTCAGCCCAGCTGCGCAAGACCGCTCGCAGCTTTCGAAGGGCGCTTTCAACTTCTTGCCGCTCGGGTCGATTCGTCCACTCGGCTGGCTCAAGAGCCAGCTTCAAATCCAGGTCAACGGCCTGAGTGGACATCTGGATGAAACATGGGCCGATGTTGGTCCCAATAGCGGATGGCTGGGAGGCAATGGGGAATCGTGGGAGCGCGGCCCTTACTTTCTGGATGGGCTTGTGCCTCTTGCGTGGCAGCTTGACGATGATCGACTCAAAGCCAAAATTCAACGCTTTATCGACTGGACGCTGGAGCACCAGGCCGCAAGCGGAATGATCGGGCCGGCGTCAAACGACGACTGGTGGCCGCGTATTGTGATGCTGAAAGTGCTGACGCAATATGAAGAATTAGCGGGCGACACGCGTGTAATTCCATTGATGGATCGATACTTCCAATTTCAGCTGAAGGAGCTTCCCGGCCGGCCGCTTCGAGACTGGGGCAAGTTCCGCTGGCAGGATGAGGTCCTGAGCGTGATTTGGCTGTATCGGCGTACGGGTGCGCCGTATCTGTTGGAACTGGCGCGCTTGTTACGTGAGCAGGGCCACGACTGGGTGGGGCAATACGCGAATTTCGAATACAAGCAGCGGATCACTGCGGAGTTTCTCAAGCTGAGCGAGGGAGATGGCCTGAAGGATCTGGCGCTCGCCACGCACGGCGTGAATAACGGACAAGCGGTGAAGGCTGGCCCGATCTGGTCGTTGGTTTCCGGTTCTGATGCCGACAGATCAGCGGCGGCAAAGATGATTGCAGAGCTGGACAAGTATCATGGCTTGCCGAACGGCATGTTTTCCTGTGACGAACATCTTGCTGGCCCGGATCCTTCGCAGGGCTCTGAACTATGTACAGTGGTTGAGTTCATGTTCTCTCTCGAGCATTGTCTTGCGGTCACCGGTGATCCGTTTTTTGCAGACCGGCTTGAGCGATTGGCGTTCAACGCTTTGCCGGGCACATTCACTGATGATATGTGGGCACACCAGTACAACCAGGAACCAAACCAGGTGGAGTGCAGCCTGCACAGGAAACCGTGGACAACGGATGGTCCCGAGTCAAACCTGTACGGACTTGAGCCGAACTTCGGTTGCTGCACGGCGAATTTTCACCAGGGATGGCCAAAGTTCACCGACGCGTTGTTTATGTGTACGGTCGAGGGGACCGGTGGCGATAACGATGGACTGGTGGCAGCGGTGTATGCACCTTGCGAGGTTCGTACTACGCTGAGCGGCACGGCTGTCCATCTTGTGGAGGAAACCGATTATCCATTTCGCGGGAAGGTACGGCTTTCCATCAATCCGAGTTCGTCCCTCAGCTTCCCGTTGCGGCTGCGGATTCCGGAGTGGGCCAAGGGGGTAAGAATACATGTGAATGGCGAAGGGATTGGCGATGCAGCGCCAGGTACCTTCGCAAAGGTTGAGCGTGAATGGAGGGCTGGGGATGTGGTTGAAATTACCTTCCCCATGGCTCCGCGCATTCCAAGGGGATTCAATAACTCGATTTCGATTGAGCGTGGGCCGTTGGTATTTTCCTACGGCATCGGGGAAAGCTGGGTAAAGCTTCGCGACCGGGGGATGACCGCGGACTGGCAGGTATTCCCGACCACCCAATGGAATTACGCACTGATTCTCGATAAGGACGACCCTGCGAAGAGCATTGCCGCAGCCGAAAGTGCTGTTGGCGAGGCGCCTTTTACGCGCGGAAACGCTCCGGTGAAGCTGAGCGTGAAAGCGCGAAAACTCAATCGATGGCGTGCAGTGGATGGAGTTGCCGATCCGTTGCCACCGAGTCCAGTGGAAACAGATGAGCCGCTTGAAGAAATCACGCTGATTCCGTATGCTGCGGCCAAGTTGCGCATTACGGCATTTCCGGAATGCAAGGCATAAGCATCATCCGAGGGGCAAGCCGATCGGTAAGCTCGCTTTAAAACTCGTGATGTTTATCCACCAGGCTTTCGATCGTGTGCGGTGCGTGATCTGCCGGCAATTGCTGACTGGGTAGCGATTCTGCCGATTCAGTCTGGGCGCGCAACCGGGCTACTGCGAGCCAGTTGTCCTTGTGAGGCTGGTCTGCGATCCAAGGCGGCAGCGGCATGCAAAGGTACTCGCTCAGCGCGGCGGCATAGCCCTCATAAAGTGCACGCATATCGCGTAGCCGATTAAAAAAGTGCAAATCGCGGCATGCGCTCAAACCAGTCTGGCAAAGCATGCCATGAAGTCGCTCGTAGCGCTCAAGCGGAAGCCGGTCGGGCAAACCCTGAAGCGGCTTTAGGGAAAAAATCTGGGTGAGGTCGACCATTGCATGACGGGCCATTGCAAAGGTCAGTTGGGCCTGGCGTGCTTCATTTCCCCGCACACCGACGATGAGAAGTGCTGAAGAGTCGAGGATCGCGGTCAGTGCGCTGATCCAGCTTTGATTGGTATGTTGCGAACGAAAATAGCAGAGTTGGGGATAGGAGATATGGCTTTCAAGCAGTTCGGCAGACCAGCGTTCCCACTCTTCCAGCAGAGTTGAAAGAGCCTGCTCTGCGCCTTGATAAGAATGGCGACGTATCAGTTCCGCGGCGGTGGGAGGCGATCCTGCTCGCGCGTCGAGCAGGGAGATGCTTACCTCGCGACGGGAAAATGCGCCATAGAGAACCGGAAAGTATCCCATGACCACCGCCAGAAAACCGAGCCCCGTTCCAGCTTCAAGGACCACGATCACTCGTGTCAGTTGGCTTTGCGGTGTTACGTCCCCAAGTCCCAACGTAAAGATGGTTGTACCGCTGACGTAAAGGTCGGATCGAAGCTGCGTAGGTTGTGTTGGGTCGTGGAAAGGACTGCCGAGAGAATAGAAAATGAGCGCGAAGCCGACGACCATCGATCCCGCCCACACCATGAGCAAAAGGATCAGTGACAATGGTCCGTAGTAGCTGAGGACCGTTTCGCGTTTTCGCGCATTGTGGATGCTCCCGGTGAAGAACACCCACGGTTTCCATGTGGCAATGTAGAAGATCCGCGTCAGTCGAAATCGTCCGGTGGCGCGACGCGGCAGAATGATGGTTTGGAACGAATCGATCAATACGGTGAACAGACAGACAATGCCTGCAAGCAACGAAAAAATCCGCATCGATTCTCCTTTATGCTGAAATCAGGACCCCGCTTGCATTCCGCACTTTCACTGTACCTTAACGGAGATTGTCCGCAAACAACCGGAGGGGCGAGCGCTTGGGGATGGATTCCTGCGGCTTTTGGGTTCCGAAGGCCACCAAGGCCAAAACGTGGTGCCATCAGGCCTTACGCGGTATATACTTTACCCACAACCAGCCCGGATGGGCCCCTTGGCGCGCGAGTCGGGCGCGCTTTCCTCAATTCTTAGCGTTGGCTGTCGAGCCCAAAAATGGATGACTCCAAACCAAGACCGGACGGTAAGCCCGTGTCCAAAATGCCGGGAGGAGCCGGCGTAGGGACCCCGTTTGCCGGCGAGAGCTCCAGCGGCGGTGAAACCATTGTTCCGCAGAACTCAGCTCCGACGTCCGGCTCGGTTGCGGAGTCGGTCGATCCCGGCGCCACCATGGTGGGTTCCGGCCCGGTGCAATTTGATCCAAACGCGACTGTGATTGATGCCCGGTTGCCTGTCGACCCCAACGCCACTCTCTACGACGCGGGCGCAACCATCGCACCGCGCTCTTCGCCGCGGCGCACACCGGCGCCGAACTCGGGTGGCGAGATGTATTCCGGCGCAGCCGTGTTGCAGATCGGCGACGTGCTCGGTGGCCGCTATGAAATCCTGCAACTGCTGGGTCAAGGCGGAATGGGAGCGGTCTACAAGGCATCGGACCGCGAACTCGACCGGTTCGTGGCGCTCAAAGTCATTCGTCCTGAGCTTGCTTCGAACCCCTCCATTTTGGCGCGTTTCAAGCAGGAATTGCTCCTCTCGCACCAGGTCACGCACCGCAACGTCATCCGCATTTACGATTTAGGTGAAGCTGAGGGACTCCGCTTCATCACCATGGAGTTCGTCGAGGGCAAGGATCTACGTTCGATCATCCTTGAAAGATCAAAGTTTCCGCCCGAGGAAGCAGTCGTCATTATCGAGCAAGTATGCCTGGCTCTGGAGGCGGCACACAATGTAGGAGTAATTCACCGCGACTTGAAGCCGCAAAACATCATGCAGGACCGAACGGGCCGCATCCTGGTGATGGATTTTGGCCTGGCGCGCATGGTTGAGGGCGACGGCATGACCCAGACGGGTGCGCTGGTCGGCACCATGGACTACATGTCGCCTGAGCAGGCGCTCGGCAAGGAGCTCGATCAACGTTCGGACCTTTTTGCGATTGGCCTGATTCTCTACGAACTGCTGACCGGGGCCATGCCGTTCAAGGCGGAGAGCGCGCTGGCAAGCCTCATCAAGCGGACCCAGGAGCGCGCCATTCCAGTGGCAGAACTGGACGCCCAAATTCCCGGTGCGTTAAGCGGAATTGTCAGCAAGTGCATCGAACGCGATCTTGAATTCAGGTACAAGAGCGTTTCCGATGTCCTAAAGGATCTTCGCACATGGGAGGGCGAGCACTCGGTTCACGTCCTGCCGCCTGACGCGAAGGCCAAGCTCACGGTACAACTTCGGCTGTGGATGAAGTTTGCGGGGATTGCCGCCGTCGTCCTTGTGGCAATTGTGCTCTTCCTGCTGCGCGGCCAGATTTTCAAGCCTGGGACCAACGCACACTCCGGACCCAGCGGTCCGGTCGTTTCGCTGGCGATTCTACCGTTTCGCAATGCGTCCTCCGATTCATCTCTCGACTGGCTTGGGCCCAGCCTGGCTGACATGCTCAGCACGGATGTCGGCCAGTCCGCGCAATTGCGCACGGTGAGCCCGAACAGCTTGCACCAGATCTTCAGTGACCTGCGCATCTCCTCTGACACGGTGCTTGACGCGGCAACGATCGGGCGAGTCGCGAGTTTCTCCAGCGCGGATCGCGTGGTTTGGGGACAGTTTGCCCGGTTTGGCACGTCCATCCGAATCGATGCCACAGTCCAGGACATCAAGAGCGGGCATACGGACTCGCTGAAGGTGGATGTGGCGAATGACAATGAGATCCCGGCCGCAGTCGACCGTCTGGCCGATTCAATCCGCCAGAAGCTGGCCCTGCCGGCCAGCGTACTGAGCGACCTGAAGGCTAGCTCGTTTCAGCCCACCTCAAAATCAGTGGCCGCACTGCGCGACTTCAACTTGGGCATCACGCTGCAGCGCGACGGCAAGAATCTTGAAGCGCAAAAGCAATTCCTGGCAGCCACAAAGGAAGACCCCAGCTTTGCGCTCGCTTTTTCAAGGCTCGCTCAAGTGGACGCCCTTCTCGGTTACGACGGCGACGCGGAAGAGTCCGCGAAGGAAGCTGTTGGTCTGAGCCAGGACCTGCCGACCGCAGAGAAGTACCTGATCTCTGCCATCGAACTGCAGGTGATGAACAACTATCCCGACGCCATCAAGGCCTATGAGAATCTGGCCGCGGTTTCACCCGACAACTCCGACGTTAAAGCAGCGCTGGCCAAACTCTACGAAGATTCAGGCGACGTGCCGAAAGCTCGCTCCTACTACGAGAAGATTCTCGCCTCGAATCCCAAGGATGTTGGCGCCAACATTGACATGGGCCGCATCCAGATCAAGAGCCAGGATCCGCAGGGCAGCCTTCAGTCGCTGAACCAGGCGTACAGCCTCGCCGTGCAGGTGGACAACCAGGAACAGAAGGCAACCAGTCTGCATCTGATGGCGGTGGCATACCGCATGTTGAGCAAGCCGGATGAAGTTGTGCGCAACGAGCAGGAGGCGCTGACCATCTGGCGGAGCATTGGACAGAAGAAAGGAATGGGATTGAGCCTGAATGAACTTGCCACGGCAGAGGTTTCGCTTGGCAAGAACCAGGACGCTCTGACGAATTACCAGGAGGCGCTGCAGATTCGCACCGACATCGGCGACAAACGCGGCATGGGCGGAACGCTGATGGATCTGGGTAATTTCTTTGATGATCGCGGCGACCACGAGCAGGCGCTGAAAAACTACAAAGACGCACTCGAGCTGGAGCGCGAACTCGGCAATGAAAGTGCGCAGGCTGACTTGCTGAACAACATCGGCCAGACATATTCGGAAGAGAGCCGTTACGAAGACGCGCTCACCTATCTGCAGCAAGTGCTTCAACTGCGCGAGAAATCGAAGAATCCCGCGGACATTGTCGACGCATTGCACAATCTGGGCCAGGCACTTGCGAGCATGGGGCAATACGACCAGGCGATCGCCGACTACATGAGGGCACTGGATTTGCGGCGCAGCATCAACGATCAACATGGTGCGGCGCTGGAATCGTATGGCCTGGGAGCCGTGTTTGATTACCAGGGTCGCTACGGCGCGGCCGTGAACGCCAAGCAGGAGGCCCTGAAGACTTTCCGCAACCTGAAGGACAGGACCTTCTGGATGGCGGAGATTCTGGGAGGTTACGGCGATGCGCTCATCCTGGCGGGGCGTGCGGATGAAGCCAAAGCTGCACTGGACGAGGCGCTGGGACTTTCGCGCGAGTTGAAAAATGACGGTTTGGTGGGCCAGACCCTTGGATTCCAGGGGGATGCACTTTTCTACCAGGGGAACTACAAAGCGGCTCACGCGCTCTACGATCAAGCGCTGCAGGCCGCCACGCGGAGCAAGGAGAGCGAGCGGATTTTGCTGGCCAAGATAGCTCTTGCGCAGGTGCAGGTGCGCGAGAAGTCCGGGGGGGCTGCAATTTCGAATCTCAAAGGCCTGATCGAGAAAGCCGATGAAGCAAGCCTGAAGTACTCCTCGACGGAGGCCGGCATTTATATGGCCGAGGCCATGATGCAGAGCCACGACAATGCCCACGCCCGGCAGGAATTGCAGCGCGATTTGCCCAAGGCGGATAAGCTCGGGCAACAGGCGCTCAGCGCGCATGCGCATTATCTGCTGGCAGGCATTGCGCGGGAGTCCGGCGACACGGCTGCGTCGCAGAACAACTACCGGCTGGTTACGCAGGCACTGGATACGATGCGGAAGGATCCCGGCGCGGAGAAGCTGCTGCAGCGCGCCGACATGAAGGCCATGTACGACGACTCCAACCATTGGCTGCAGGGCGGGAAGTAAACAGCGGTCAGCGGTCAGTGGTCAGTGGTCAGTTTTTTGTTTTGCCGGGGCCGAATTTTATTTGAACGGGGTTTCGGGGGTGACGCGGCTCACGAAGTGGGGCGATAAGTGGAACCATTTGTGGTACTTCGACAACGTTAACCATTCAAATTCATTTAGCCGAAACAGCGCGAAATGTTCAATCAGAGTGTTACGAAACGTGCGAAATGTTCAATCAGAGTGTTACGATTTTCGAGATACTTAACCTGGAAATTCAATGAATTGGGTGTTTTGTAACCGAAGAATTTCCCATTTAAGGGAAAGAGTTCAATTTAAATTTCCCGAAAACACGCTAAAAGCGTGTTTTTTGCAATTAAAAGCAGGTATTTAGCGTCGTTTTGGCAGCTTTTCGACGTTATTTCGGCCTGTTTTTGCGCCTGTGGAGCCCGTGAAACTGTGAAACTGCGGATGGATGGGTCACCCCGGAGTTTGAGCTGGGATGAGCGAAAAGCAACGACAGATCCCCACTCGGCTACGCTCAGGGCAGGCTTTCGACTCCCCACTCGCTTCGCTCAGGGTCACTCGGGATGATCATTTGTTTCGGGTTTGAATTTGGCGGCAGGCTGGCTTTGGGTGCTTCCAAAGCCAGCCTGTTGCCCGGTGGTTATTTGCCGGTGCCGCTGAGAGAGATGGTCTTCGATGCGCCGTTGAGGGCGTTGCTGGTGATGGTTACGGTGCCGCTATAGTTCGTGTTCTTCGTGGTGGTTGGCGGGGAGAAGATGACGCTGATTGTGCACGTTCCGCCGGGGACGAGAGTGGTTGTGCCAGTGGTGCTGCAGGTGCCGGTGGTGAACGCGTAGTCGGTACCGCTGATCGACGGTGCGTTCAAGGTGAGATTTGTCAGCCCAGAGTTCTTGACGGTGACCGTTTTGGTTGCCGTGGCTGGGGGTGTCACCGTGCCAAAGCTCATGCTGCTGGAACTCAGCGAGATGAGCGGATCGACGATGGTGGCGGTTAACCCCACGGACTGCGGGCTGCCGGTGGCGCTGTCTGTGATGACCAGCGAGGCGTAGGGTTTGAGGTTATCGTTGTCGGCGCCGAACGTGACCTTGATGGTGCAACTGGAGTTTGCGGCGATCGAAGATCCGCAGGCGCTCAGGAAGGAAAAGTCGTCCGGATCGCCTGCCGAGTCCAACTCCGTGTTCGAGCCGGGAATCTTGATGCTTGAAATCTTAATGGCCGTTGCGCTGTTGTTCTTCAGAGTGAGGGTCTGCGAGACGGATGTATTGTTGGGCTGGTTGACCCAGCTCAGGCTTGGGGGGTTGATCGACAGCGTGGGTGGATTGGCGGTGAAGTTGGCTGTTACGGTAGCGGGCCCGCTCAACGTCACCGAGTTCGTACCTAAGCTGGCATTCGCACTCGGGCTTGCTGACCAGCTTGAGAATGTGTACCCGCTATTCGCACTGGCCGAAATCGAAACCGCGGTGTTGGCCGGTTCATAGACTGGAGCGGAAGGCGACACCGTGCCCGCGCCTGCCGGGCTGACGGCGGTGGTTAGCTGGTAGAGGGTGTTGAAGTACACAGTGTAGGAGGTTGTCCCCGCAGTCGCGGTCACCGATTCCGACGGCTGTCCGGCAACCGGCGAGCTTTTGAATGTGTATTCCGTTCCGCTGGATGGTGTTTGTGTCGCGGCGGAGAGAATATGCGTCGATCCGATCGTCCAACTCTGGGAGTAGGACGCGTAGGTTGTGCCATCCACCGTGAAAGAGAGCCCGGCGACGCTTGGTGAGATCGTTACGGTCTCAGTGCCTGGGTTTACGGTCAGCGTGAATGTTTGAACCGCGTTGGGAGAAACGCCGTTCGAGGCGGTAATCGAGAACGTCACCGATGTGGGCTGGGTGATGGTGGCAACGGACGGATTGACGCTGATGGTGGCTGTTCCAGTATTGCTAACAGTGCCAATCGTGAGCCAGCTGGGCAGGGCTGTGGTCGGCAGCACAGGGGCCAGGGAGATGGTGGTCGCTACTGGATAGCCGGTTGTCGTTACGTTGATCGAACCAGGAGTGCCGGCGGTGAATGTCAGGTTAGTCGAGACAGTCGGGTTCGTGATGGCCAGGGGCTGATCCACAATGATTGTGATGTTTTCAGTGGGCGACCCTGCGCCATTGGTCGCAGTGATAGTGACGTTGTAGGAGCCGCCGCTTCCGGCGCTTGGTGTTCCGCCAATCGTGGCGGTTCCATTGAGGTGATCCGTGAGACTCAGGCCAGGAGGCAAGCCGCCTGCTGAGAGGGAAGGAGCGGGGTAACCTGTGGTGGTTATTTCGAAAGACGTACCGTTGACGCCTACCGTGAAGTATTCGGTGGGTGTGACGCCGAACGCAGGAGGCGACTGCACGGTGTAGGTGACCGTCTGGTAATTGGTGTTCAAAGCCGAATCGGTTACGTAGGCAGTGTAAGTAAAGGAACCCGCTACGCTGGTGTCGAAGGTTGGGGGATAGCTGCATGAGCCGGCAGGGACCGTCAAATAAGGTCCGGTGACGGCCGTGCCGTAGTTGACCGCGCTGCAACTGACTTGAGCGGTCACCGCGTTTGAGCCAAGCGAGTAGGGGGTGTTAGCAGTAGGCGCCATGATGGTCACGGTTGGCAGCTCGTTGGGGGTCAGGTAGGTGACAACCCAGCAGGAGTTGGTGTTGCCGCTGGAGGCCTTTGCGCCGCCGCTGGTATCGGGGTCAAGGACGAAGCTGCTGATCTGGTTGCTCTGGAATAGTGGCGGCGGATTGATGCCCGAGAACGGAGTGCAGGGATGGATGGGATCGGGTCCTTGCCCTTTGAGGAGGCCGACTGCGGGATACCCGGTAGCCTCTGTTGTCCCCGCCCCCGCAACTCCCAAAACGGGCGACAAGGAAGTTGGTGGAAAATCGCTCAAGGTCAGGCTCAGGTTGTCGTTCGAACCGTCGTCGGTGGTGAGAAAGGGGAATTCGCTGCCCAGCGTCGCTGGGAACGTGCCAGCGCCGGAATCGCACACGCCGGCCGGCGGGCAGGTAAGTTCGAACATGACGGGCTGATCGATGCCCGGGCCCCCCGCGTTTTGATAGACAAAGCACTCAGCTCCGGAGAAGAGCGAGTTAGCCCGCACGAGAGCATTGCAGGCAGCCTGACTACTAATGGGGATGGAAGTAACGACGGCGGAGACCGGGTTGCCGGAAGTCAGTTGTGCGTTGAAGTTGTAGCCGGTGGCGGTGTTTTGCACGTAGCCGCCCTGGAAATTGAAGTTGGTCTGACTGGTGGTAGTAACGATGCCGGTTGTGGATGCGCCTGCGGGCGTGAATACCCAGCTGAGGATGTTGTTGGCTTCGCTATGGGAAGTGCCATC
>Ga0224558_1003444_pt1 | contig 13189 bp, 17 predicted proteins | sample 714S32024metaG_FD_180682 | JGI IMG/M metagenome (GOLD analysis project Ga0224558, IMG submission 180682) | Peat soil microbial communities from Stordalen Mire, Sweden - 717 S3 20-24 | ecosystem: Environmental > Terrestrial > Soil > Wetlands > Peat | place: Sweden: Norrbotten County, Stordalen... | reverse complement strand
CAATACAGCACCAACTCGACGGTCTTGTCCGGATAGCCGGTTTCGATATCGCGGCGGAGCCAGAGCATCTTACGCCCTTCCAGGGCTGAATCGTCGTCGTGCTTGTTCCCACGGCTTGCGCCGTGGGCTACTATCTACCGCTCCTGCGGAGCTGGCCTCGCCCTATTTCTCCAGCGGCAGGCCCGATTCCTTCAGCGCGCGCCAGCCGCCGTCGAGCGAAACGACGTTGGTGTAGCCCATCCTCTGCAGATTGTCGGCCGCCAGCGCCGAGCGGAAGCCGCCGCCGCAATACAGCACCAGCTCGACGGTCTTGTCCGGGCACATGGTTTCGATATCGCGCTCGATGATTCCCTTGCTCAGGTGCACCGCGCCCGCTACGTGGCCGTCGGCCCACTCGCGGTCTTCGCGCGTGTCTACCAGCACGTGCGGCGCCTTGGCGGCAACTATCTTCTTATAGCCTTCGATATCGATTTGCCTGATGCGCGATTTCGCGTCATCCACCAGTTTGAGAAATCCCGGAGTATGTGTCATGGTTTATTCCACCCGCCGAATCCCGGCGCCCACCGCCGCGAGTTTCGTTTCGATTCTCTCATAGCCGCGGTCGATGTGGTACACGCGGTCGATCACGGTCTCGCCCCTGGCCGCCAGCGCCGCCAGCACCAGCGAGGCGCTCGCCCGCAGGTCCGACGCGATCACCCCGGCGCCGGTCAGCTCGCGCGGCCCGGCCACGATGGCCTGCTTGCCCTCGAGCCGGATGTCTGCCCCCATGCGCGCCAACTCCTGGGCGTGCATGAAGCGGTTCTCGAAAATCGTCTCGATGACAATTGCGATCCCGTCGGCCTGCGTCATCAGCGCCATGTATTGCGCCTGAAGATCGGTTGCGAAACCGGGATACTCTTCGGTGGTCATGTCCACCGAGCGCAACCTGCCGCCGCCCCGGACCCGCAGCGTGGTGGCATCCGGCTGTGTCAGCTCCGCCCCGGCCTGTTGCAGCTTGGCGACGAGCGCTCCCAGGTGCTCCGGGTTGCAGCCCGTCACGGTGACGTCGCCGCCAGTGATCGCCCCGGCAATCAGGAACGTCCCCGTCTCGATGCGATCCGGAATGATGGTGTGCTCGGCGCCATGCAGCCGCTCGACGCCCTGAATCCGGATGGTGGAAGTGCCTGCGCCTGCGATCTTCGCCCCCATCTTGCCGAGCAAATCGGCCAGGTCGGCCACCTCCGGCTCGCGCGCCGCGTTGCGCAGCGTGGTCTCGCCCTTGGCCAGCACGGCCGCCATCATGAGGTCCTCGGTGCCCGTGACGGTAATCCGGTCGAAGTGCACCATCGCACCGTGAAGGCCTTCCGGGGCGGCGGCTTCGATGTAGCCATGAGCCTGGTGGATGCGCGCACCAAGCTGTTCCAGCCCGAAAATGTGCAGGTTGATGGGCCGGTCCCCGATGGCGCAGCCGCCCGGGAGGGAAACGCGCGCGCGCCCGCAGCGCGCCACCAGCGGCCCCAGCACCAGGCTCGAGGCGCGCATGGTCTTTACCAATTCGTACGGCGCTTCGGGACAAACGATCCGGGGCGTATGGAGCCGCACGGTCTCACCCTGGGCCTCCACCGTGGATCCGATATCCACCAGCAGCCGCTCGATAGTCCGGATGTCCCGCACGCGCGGAATGCGCTTCAGGATCACCGGCTCATCGGTCAGCAGCGCCGCGGCCAGCGCGGGCAGAGCCGAGTTCTTCGACCCGCTGGCGGGGATCTCCCCTTGGAGCGTGGTCCCGCCCGTAATCGCGAACTTATCCATTTAGAGCCCTCGAAATACTGCCGCCGGCTGCGGCCAGCCTCCGCTCGGCCTCTTCGCGCGCGGCGCCGGTCTTGCCCATCAGAATGGCCGCGCGCACGCTGTCGCCGGCTGCGTCCAGCAGTTCGCCCGCACGCTCGTAGGTAACGCCGGCGGCCTGTGCGACAATGCGGCGGGCGCGGTCCGCCAGTTTCGCGTTCTTCGGCTGGACGTTGACCATCAGGTTGCCGTAAACGTATCCCAACCGGATGAACGCTCCTGTAGTGAGCATATTGAGCACCAGTTTTTGCGCCGTCCCCGCCTTCATGCGGGTAGAGCCGGCGATCACCTCCGGCCCCACCAGCGGCGTGATGGCAATCGCCGCCGCGCGCGCCAGCTCCGAATCGGGCGTGCAACTGATTCCCACGGTGACGGCGCCCAGACGCCTGGCTTCCGCAACGGCTCCCAGCACGTACGGCGTCCGCCCGCTGGCGGCGATCCCCACCAGCACATCGCGCGCCGTAAATCCGCGCTCCGTCAGATCGCGCGCGCCGATGGCCGGGTCATCCTCGGTGGTTTCAGTCGCGCAGCTCAAGGCCGCCGGGCCGCCGGCGATGATTCCCTGCACCATCTCCGGCGGCACACTGAACGTTGGCGGGCATTCCGAAGCGTCCAGCACGCCCAACCGCCCGCTGGTCCCCGCGCCAATGTAGAACAGCCGCCCGCCGCGCTGGAACGCCTCGACAATGGCATCCACCGCGCGCGCGATGGCTGGAATCTCGCGCCTCACCGCGTCCGCCACCTTGCGGTCCTCGGCGTTGACGATGCGCAACACCCTTTCGGTAGGCAGCGTGTCAATCTCCGCCGAAGCCGGATTCCGCTGTTCGGTGAGAAGTTTATCGAGCCCCGGCATGGCTCTATCTTAACAACCCGCGTTTCCTCGGCATGCGGCACGCGAGTTCATGGATGCCTTCGCCGTTCGCAACGGCAGCTATCTTTGCCGCGACCTGCTTTCCGGCTGCGATCTGAGGTCGGAAGAAGGCCAGCGCCACTTCAAAGAGCACGGCCTGTTTGAGAAGGTCTGCAAACCGTGCGTGCGCAGCGCCGCGGAAATACTTCAAGAGATGGCGTGAGCCGCGACGAGAGTCTCCCATCGTCGTCGTCGGCCGGCTGTGTTAGCCTGTATACAACCGATGACAGAAGTCCTTTCCGTGCGCGTGGATGCCACCGTCAAGAAGCGTCTGGAAGCGCTGGCCAAAAACGCCAGACGGTCGAAGTCCTTTCTTGCGGCTGAAGCTATTGCCGCATACGTTCAGGCCGAGGAGTGGCAGCTTGGGGAGATCCAACAGGGATTAAGGGAACTGGATGCCGGGCAAGCAGTGAGTCATGAGAGAGTCTCTACCTGGCTTCGCTCCTGGGGCAAGCCCGGTGAAGGTAAAGCGCCGCGATGAAGATCGTTTGGTCGCGTCGTGCTGTTCAACACCTGGCCTAAACGCCTTTAGGCCCCTGCCCGCTCCTCACGCTATATTCAGATTAGTGCGCTATTTCTTCACCGGCCGGCAGCTTCCTGTCAACGCGATTCTCCTGGTCGAAAGCGGATCGCGCGGGCTTCTGGAAGGGCTCATCCCCAGCCTCCGCCAAACCTGGGGCAGCGATGTCCCGATCGACCTGGTGACTTGCTATTCCAGCCTCCCGAGGGGTTTTAACCCGGAGACCACGAGCGTCTACCGCGTTGCCGACTATCGCGGCCGCCAAGGCCGCCGCAAACTCTACCGCAAACTCGCCCGGACCCGCTATTCCCTGCTGGGGATCATCTGCTCCGAAGAGCCCGTCATGACCAAGTGGAAATGGGTGCTGGCCCTTCGTATCCCCGCCAAGGTTTTTGTGGTCAACGAGAACGGCGATTACTTCTGGCTCGACCGCCAGCACCTGGGCGTCATCCGTCAGTTTGTGCTGCTCCGCTCCGGCCTGGCGGGCGCCGGAGCCGTCCGCACCCTGGCCCGCCTGTTTTTGTTTCCGTTCACTTTGCTCTATCTACTGCTGTACGCCGCGACCGTTCATGCGCGGAGGGCTCTGCGTTCAGAGCCGCGACCGTCAGGGAGCGGTGGGTGATCGACCGAAGGAGGTTAATTGATGAAATCCATTCAAGTGAAAGTGCCCGGTGGTCCCGAAAAGATGGAATTGGTGGAAGTCCCCAAGCCCGCGCCGGGTCCCAAACAAGCGCTGGTGCGCATCGCCGCCAGCGGTGTGAACTTTATCGACGTCTATTTCCGCACGGGTCTCTATAAGGCGGATATCCCCATCACGCTCGGCAGCGAAGGCGCGGGCACGGTGGAGGCCGTCGGTGCGGATGTCGGCGAAGTTGCCGCCGGCGACCGTGTAGCCTACGCCATGGCGCGCGGCTCTTACGCCGAGTATGCGCTAGTTCCGGCCGCGCTGCTGGTCAAGATCCCCGATGGTATCGACTTCCAGACCGCCGCGGCCGCCATGCTTCAGGGCATGACCGCTCACTACCTTACGCACTCCACCTATGCGCTCAAGAGCGGCGATACCTGCCTGGTTCACGCGGCGGCGGGCGGCGCCGGCGGCCTGACGGTCCAAATGGCCAAGATGCTCGGCGCGCGCGTGTTCGGCACCGTTTCCACCGAAGAGAAAGCCCGCGTCGCGCGACAAGCGGGCGCGGACGAAGCCATCCTCTACACCGAGCGGGATTTCGAAGCCGAAGTGAAGCGGCTCACCGGCGGCCGCGGGGTCGACGTGGTGTACGACTCGGTGGGCAAGACCACCTTCGAGAAAAGTCTGAATTGTCTGCGCCCGCGCGGCCTGATGGCGCTCTTCGGACAATCCAGCGGACCGGTTCCGCCGTTCGACCCCACCATTCTCAACGGCAAAGGGTCGCTCTACCTCACGCGCCCCAGCCTGGGGCACTACGTGCTCACGCGCGAGGAACTGCTCTGGCGCGCGGGCGACGTGCTGAGCTGGGTGGCCTCCGGCAAGCTCAAATTGCGCATCGACCGCACCTACCCGCTCGAGGATGCGGCCGCGGCCCATCGCGACCTGGAAAGCCGCAAAACCGCCGGCAAACTGGTGCTGCTTGTCCAGTAGCAACCCATTCGACCAGCGCAGACACGTCGTGGCCTCCGGCCTCGCGGAACGCAAACTGGACGGCCTGTTGGTTGCGTTCAGCCCCAACCTCCGATACCTCACCGGCTTCACCGGCAGCAATGGCAGCCTGCTGGTGCTGGGCGGCAAATCCATTCTCTTCACCGACCCGCGCTACCGGATCCAGGCCACCCAGGAAGTCACGTGCCGGGTGAAGATCGCCAAGGGTCCGTTGCTGGCGGAGGTCGCCGCGGCCATCGCCAGGCTGGGGCTGAAACGCATTGGGTACGAACCCGCCCGCATGACGTGCGATTCCTACGAGTCGCTGAAATCGCATCTCCCCATGCGGGCCTCGCTCGAACCGGTGAAGGGGTGGATCGAGGAACTGCGGATGGTGAAGTCGCCCGCCGAGCTTGCGCGCATCCGCAAGTCGGTGGAGACCAATTCCCGCGCTTTCGAGCAGGCCGTGGCGCGCGTCCGCCCCGGCATGACGGAGCAGGACCTGGCGGCCGAACTGGAATACCGCATGCGCCGCCTGGGCGCCGAAAAACCGGCCTTCGAGACCATCGTGGCCGCGGGTGTCCGCTCCGCGCTGCCGCACGCCGGACCGACCGCCGCGCGCCTCAATCCGCGCGACCTTGTGTTAGTGGACATGGGCGCGCAGCAGGATGGTTACTGCAGTGACATGACGCGCATGTTGTTCCTCGGCGCTCCCACCGCCAAGGTGAAGCGCGTCTATCGCGCGGTGCTCGAAGCGCAGCTTGCGGCGATTGCGATGGTGCGCGCCGGCGTTTCCACCGCGGCCGTGGATCGCGTCGCGCGCCGGGTGTTAAGAGGCCACGGCCTGGACCGCGCCTTTGTGCACTCCACCGGCCACGGCCTGGGCCTGGAGATCCACGAACCCCCGCGCCTCGGCAAGCGCGACAAGGCCCGCCTCGAAGCCGGCATGGCGATCACCATCGAGCCCGGCGTCTACCTGGAGGGTTTCGGCGGCATCCGCATCGAAGACACGGTGGTGGTAACCGAGAACGGCTGTGAGATCCTGACGCCGACAGGCAAAGAACTGAGGGTGATGTAGCTGATCGGCAGAGCGCGGCCCTGGCGACGTGCGGAGTTATGATTCCAAGTGTGGCCGATGCCGAACAGAGCGATCTCAAATGGGAGAAGGCCGGGACCTCACTTGAGATCAGAACTAAGGGCACGTTGCCTAATGGAAAGCCCGCGCTTGATGAGGTTGTCGCGAGTGGTGCCACGGTGCACCTGGAACAAATGGACGATCACCAGTGGTGGATGGGAATTCAGGCAGGCGGCAGGGACTTCCATCTCTGGTTCAGCTTGGAAGATGGGCGCTTGTGCGTTCGGCTCTCCGACCAGGATGACGAAGAAGCACTGTGGGAAGGTGATAACCGCGAAAAGCCATTGCCCGGAGCGGCTGACTCCACTTGACGCGAGTTCGAACGTGACTAAGAAGCTCACTGGCCGCGCGCTCGCCCGATTCGAGGCGGACCGTGACATCTGGCAGGAGGTCCTGGACGGTGTGCGTGAAATCAAGGCTGGCGGTGGCAAACGGACTTCGGTTGAGCCTCGTTCGCCTATCGTACGCGCGCGCTTGAAATCCGGCCTGACACAGGCGCAGTTCGCCGCTCTGCTCGGAGTCTACACCGAGCGGAGCGGCAAAGACGTTGATCAGGGTCGCGGGACTGCACCCCGAAGTGCTCCGCGAGATTGCGGCGTGAGCCGGTAGAACGCAGCCCTGAATTCCTCCGACTGTTTCCAAGTCGCGCGGCGAGCCGTCATGCGGTACCTTGAGAGTATGCAGACGGTGAGGGCGGAAATCCCGGCGGAGTTGGTCGTGGCGGCAGGATTGGACGCGGCCAACCTATCAGCGGAGGCCACCCGCCTGCTCGCATTGGAACTCTACCGGGAGGACAGGGTCTCACTGGGACGCGCCGCCGAACTTTGTCACCTGCCAGTTGAACGGTTCATGGAGTTTTCCGGCCGGCACAACGTTCCGCTCCATTTTGGCGTCGATGACTTGGAGGAGGATCGCCGAACGTTGGAACGGCTTGGCTTGTGATTGTCGTTTCTAATTCCTCCCCGCTCATTGCCCTCTCCCGAATTGGCCGCCTTGAGATTCTCGCCTCGTTCTACGAACGCATCCTGGTTCCAGCCGAAGTCCACTATGAAGTGACCGTGGATGGGCGTGGTCTTCCCGGAGCTGAGGAAGTCAGGAAGGCCGTCTGGATTGAAGTGGCACCGCGAGCCTCGCCCACGGATCCCTTATTGGAGCAGGCATGTCAGGGCCTCGGTGCGGGCGAGCGCGGCGCCATCCTTCTGGCCAAGAGTCTGCCAGCCGACCTCGTCCTTCTGGATGAATGGAGGGCGCGCCGCATCGCGCGGGAGGCGGGCCTCGCCATCACCGGCTGCTTAGGGGTGCTTGAGGCGGCCAGCCGTAAGGGCCTCGTCCCCGATCTTCGCCAAGCGTATATAGACCTGCTGCGACAAGGGATACGATTCGACATCGGGCTTCTTCAAGACAGCCTGACGCGGCTGGGATTACCAAAGCTGTAGTCGCCTCCTCATGGTTGTACGGGGCGGGAATCTTGTGCTCGCGCAGGTGGAATCGCATTTCCCAGATGCTCACGCCAGTTTCCCGTGCGGCGCTTCCATCGAACGTCAATCGAGATCCATCGCGGCCTTCAGCCCCTCCTCGACTTCACGCAGGGACTCGGACGGCAACGCGCCGAGCCTCTTGGTCAGCTTAACGCGGTCCAGCGTGGTCACCTGGTGGCATACCGCAAAGCTCATCTTCGGCAGACCGGCAGCCCCGACCGGAAGTTCAATGACGGTAGGTCCGCGCTTGCCCTGCGCCGAGGAGGTTGAGATCGGGACCACGATGATGGACCTCCATCCGGGAGTCTGGTTGAAACCATCATGCGACACCACGATGACGGGACGCCGGGCCGCCTGCTCCGATCCCGATCGGGGGACAAGATCGGCCCAGTAAACCTCGCCTCGTTTCATGTTGCTGCCCTGCCGGTTTTCACGAAGTGCTCGATCCCAGCCGACTCCAAATCGGCGTCGAGATCGAGATGCGTCCCCGCCATTTCCATCGCGTAAGCCGCGATCGCGTCGTGCCTTGCCTTTCGGAATTGTTGCCGCAGCCACCAATCGACGGCCTCGCGCGCCAGGGCCGTCGCGGGCACCTGTGTCCGTTCGGCCTCCGCCCTGAGACGGGTGTAGGTCCGCTCCGGTAGCGGCAGGTGGAAGTTCTTCATCGCCTCACTCCTTGCCTCATTATGCCATGAATTGATGGCAGTAGTGATGGCAATATTGCAGTGGCAGGAGTCAAATCTGACCGAATACTCGATCGCGGGCGGATAATTGGATCATGCCCGCAACTCTTCGTCTTCTTGCCGCATGTTCGTTGATTTCGGTCTGCGGCGCCGTGGCGGCGCCTTCGACCACGCTGGCACATCTGCCGAACACCACCATCAACGCCGTCAAGGTGGACGCTTCGGGGAACATCTATGTCGCTGGTTTTCAGGGAACGGTTGGCACGCCCGACTCCTACGATGCCTTCGTCACCAAGCTGAGTCCGGACGGCTCGAAGATCCTCTATTCGACCAAGTTCGCCGGGAGCAAGTCCGACTACGTCGGCGCCCTGGATATCGACTCCACCGGCGCGGCGTATGTCTTCGGCCAGACGCAATCGCCCGACTTTCCGGTTACCCCCGGAGCGCTCCAGACCACCATGCTCGCCAGCTCAGCGCAGGGATTTGTGGCCAAGGTGGACGCGCAGGGAAAGGTGGTCTACGCAACGCTGATCGGGGGCGGTTCGGAGGTCTATACTACGCCCGGCGGGCTTCTGGTGGATGCCGCTGGCGAGGCGGTCGTGTCGGGCCAGACGATCGGAGGGAATTTCCCGAACACGCCTGGAGCGCCATTCACGAGTAGCGACACCAATACGTTCTTCGTGCTGAAGCTCGACGCCAGTGGCGGAAAGCTTCTCGCGGCCATTCGCGGTGTCGGGGGCCGGATCGCGACAGACGACCAGGGCAGTATCTACGTCGCCGGCTCGCAGTATGGGGGTTCCACGGCGATTCCAATCACTCCGGGAGCGTTCCAATCGACGCATGCGGAGAACGCGTGTGCCGGTACGGGTCAAGTGGGCATGGGCTGCTTCTATCAGTTCGTGACCAAGCTCAACGCGAACCTCAGCCAGATCGTGTATTCCACGTACGTCACGGGATCGTGGGGCGCGGCGCCGGCGGCAATTTCGGTGGATGCGCAAAGAAACGTAATGCTAGCGGGGACCACGAACTCGCCGGATTATCCCACGACGTCCAACGCGTTCCAGCCCATCTACATCGCCAACGCTCCTCCTCCGCCCAACACCTGTCTGTTCGGTTGTAATGTCCCGCCCCCAGACAGCGGGTACGTAACGAAATTGAATGCCACCGGCACGGGCTTGGTCTATTCGACCTTCCTGAGCGGAACGCAGGCCGACACCATCGCATTCGCGGCATTCACGAGTGGGGGGATCTATTTGTCGGGCCAAGCCCGATCCGCCGATTTTCCGGGTCTGGAGGGTGCCCCCGTACAGTGCCTGCCGTCAGCCTACGAGACGCGCCTTAGCCTGGACGGCTTAACCATTACGGCCGCCCGGATGGTACCCGGCAACGCGATGGCCTATGATCAGGCCACGGGCATGCTGCTGGCGTGGACCGGAGCGGATCTCATCGGTTTTGACCCGGCGGCCCCACCGGCTCCTATCACTTGCATTTTAGATGCCGCCGACTTGCAGCCCGTGACCTCGATTGCGCCCGGCGAGTTGCTGTCCATCTTTAGCGAGCGCTTGCCATTCTGGGGCGGCATTTCTTATGGGACATTTCCCACTTCTCTTGGCGGCATCACCGTTACCTTTAATGGAATCGCAGGCCCCTTGCTGTACGTTTCAACGCAGCAGATCAACGTTCAGGCGCCGTATGAAATCGCTGGCGGAGCGCAGACAACCCTGACGCTCAATACACAGCAAACGAACACCTCCGATTCCAGGACCCTGCCCGTGATCGCCAGGAATCCGGTCGCATTCCTGACTACTCCGGCCTACGCCGATCTCGAGAAGTGCGACCTGGTTCTCCTGGGGTATCCACCTGGGCCTTTCCCGCTGGCTTTCAACAGCGATGGTTCCCCTAACACGTGCTTGAATCCAGCCGTCGCCGGCTCGGTCGTCAGGATCTTTCTCGCGGGCCTCGGAGTGACTGTGCCCGCGCCCGTCACCGGTTCGGTGAATCCGAGTCCAGGCATTCCGTTGAACCTGCCAATCACATTCGGCGGCGGTTTGGCTGCCACGGTTGTCTCCGCCGTCGCGTTGCCCGGATCGATTTCCGGCGTCTGGCAGGTAGACGTGCGCACGCCCGCGAACCGCGGACCGATCCCGGTTTCGCTCTTCGTCGACTCGGTTCCGGTCCGCGATACGAATCTCTCCATTTGGCTGCGTGCGACCGGCCCTTGACTCATGTACAAGGCCCCTGGGTAATCGTGCGCCGACAATGGTCTCGATGTCGCGCCGAATGTCGGAACAGCTCGGCTTTCAGGCGTCGCCGGTGAGCTGGATGGTGCGATATATTGAAGCCAGGGCGCCCGTCCGCCAGTGGAGTAATCATGAGTGACCTGGAGCGACTTCACGAGATCGTCGACAGTTTGCCGCCGCAGCAGGTCCACGCTCTCTTGACCCTTCTGGAATCCGTGCAGCCCGTCAGCGATGAGGAATTCGCCCGCCGGCTCGCTGAGGCCACTGAGGAAGAAGCCGACGAAGAGACTGTTGCGCGCATCCTGGCCGCTGAAGCCGAACAGGGAGAGATGGTCTCCCACGGCGAAATGAAGCGGCGGCTGGGTTTGTGAAGCGGCGTTTTGCCACCACCGGTCACGGCGACGTAAAGGCGTTGAAGGGCGCGCTGAAAGGCCGCTATCGCTTGCGTGTGGGCAAGTGGCACGCCTTTTTCAGTCTCGATCCGCCAGGCAGCATAGTCGTGAGCGACATCGACAACCGCGGCCAGGCTTACTGATTCTCATAAATCCAGCAATTACGGGCGCATAATTGGATCATGCCTGCAACTCTTCGGCTTCTTGTCGCATGTTCGCTGATTTCTGTCTGCAACGCCGCGGCGGGACCCTCGACAACACTGGCACACCTGCCGAATACCAGCATCAACGCCGTCAAGGTGGACGCTTCGGGGAACATCTATGTCGCAGGTTTTCAAGGAACGGCCGGCACGCCCGGCTCTTCCGACGCCTTCGTAGCCAAGTTGAGTCCGGACGGCTCGAAGATCTTGTATTCGACCAAGTTCGCTGGAAGCAAGTCAGACTACGTCGCCGCGCTGGACATCGACTCCACCGGCGCGGCGTATGTCTTCGGCCAGACGCAATCGCCTGACTTTCCGGTCACGGTCGGCGCGCTCCAGACCACAATGCTTGCTACTTCGGTGCAAGGCTTTGTGGCCAAAGTGGACGCGCAGGGAAGGGTGGTCTATGCAACGCTGATCGGTGGCAACTCGGATGTTTATCCCAGCCCCGGCGGGATTCTGGTGGATTCCGCCGGCGAGGCCATCGTGTCGGGCCAGGACTTCGTGCTGAAGCTCGACGCCAGCGGCGGAAAACTCCTCGCGACCATGCGGGGTATCGGGGGCCGCATCGCGGCGGACGATCAGGGCAGTATCTACGTTGTCGGCGTGGATTGGCCCTCGACGATTCCGATCACTCCGGGAGCGTTTCAATCGACCCATCAGTTGAATGCTTGCGCCGGTACGGGTCAACTCGGCTTGGGCTGCTCCTATCAGTACGTAACCAAGCTGAATGCGGCCCTCAGCCAGATTCTGTATTCGACATATGTCACCGGATCGTGGGGTGCGTCGCCGGCGGCAATTTCGGTGGATGCTCAAAGAAACGTGGTGCTCGCGGGAACCACGAACTCGCCGGACTATCCCACGACTTCCAACGCATTCCAGCCGTTCTACATCGCCAACGCACCATCACCGCTCGATACCTGTTTTTGGAGCTGTGTTTTCCCGCCGCCGGCCAGCGGATACATGACGAAATTGAATGCCACCGGTACGGGCCTGATCTATTCGACTTTCCTCAGCGGAACGCAGGCCGACACGATCGCATTCGCTGCATTCACGGCCGGCGGAATCTATTTGTCAGGCCAGGTCGAATCTCCCGATTTTCCGGGGCTGGACGGAGTTCCTTTGCAGTGCATGCCAGAAACCTACGAGACGCGCCTGAGCCTCGACGGCTTGGCCGTTACGGCTGCCCGCATGGTACCCGGCAGCGTGCTGGCGTATGATCCGGCCACGGGCATGTTGCTGGCGTGGACCGGCGCCGATCTCATCGGCTTCGATCCGGCGGCCCCGCCGACTCCCATAGCCTGCATTCTGGATGCGGCCGACTTGCAGCCCGTAACTTCGATCGCTCCCGGCGAGTTGCTGTCTGTTTTTGGCGCGCACTTTAACGGCACACCCAGCCAGGCTCCTGGAGGTTTTGTTACTTCTCTTGCCGGTGTCACCGTGGACTTCAATGGAGTGGCAGGCCCGTTGCTGTACGTCTCGCCGCAGCAGATCAACGTTCAGGCGCCGTATGAAGTCGCCAGCGCATCGCTGGCAACGCTGACGCTCACGTCCCAGCAGATGAATGCTTCCGACTCGCGAACGCTGCCCGTCATTGCCAGGAATCCTGTCGCATTCCTGACTCCTCCGGTCTACTCCGATCTCGAGAAGTGCGGCCTGTCCGACACGGGGTATCCACTTGGGCCTCTCCCGCTGGCTTTCAACAGCGATGGTTCCCCTAACACGTGCTTGAATCCAGCCAGCGCTGGCTCGGTCGTCAGAATCTTTCTCGCGGGCCTCGGAGTGACCGTGCCCGCTCCTGTCACCGGATCGATCAACACGAATCCAGGCACTCCTCTGAACCTGCCAATCACGTTCGGTGGCGGCCTGGCTGCTAAGGTTGTCTCTGCCGTCGCGTTGCCCGGATCGATTTCTGGCGTCTGGCAGGTGGACGTGCGCATGCCCGCGAACCAAGCCGGGGCGGTCCCTGTTTTGCTGAACCGAGCCGAGGCGGTCCCTGTTTCGCTATTCGTCGATTCGGTTCCAGTCCGCGATACGAATCTCACCATTTGGACGCGTATGACTAGCCCAGCATATTCTAATCGAACAGTGAGCCTGGAGAAGGAGCGAAGCTCCGCCGCCAGGCCCTCCTTTCTGAACTTGGTCATCCAAGGCAAATCGTAGGCAGTGGGAAAGTGGGAAACCTGCTTTTG
>Ga0224558_1003443_pt1 | contig 13197 bp, 15 predicted proteins | sample 714S32024metaG_FD_180682 | JGI IMG/M metagenome (GOLD analysis project Ga0224558, IMG submission 180682) | Peat soil microbial communities from Stordalen Mire, Sweden - 717 S3 20-24 | ecosystem: Environmental > Terrestrial > Soil > Wetlands > Peat | place: Sweden: Norrbotten County, Stordalen... | reverse complement strand
GCGTACGGAGTTCCGTCAACGGCGACCAGCATCTCGCCTTGTTTGATGCCAGCGAGGTGAGCTGGGCCGTCTTCGAAGACGTCCAGGAAGTGCCAGCGTTGCTGACCATCAGGCCCAAAGGCGCGGATGGTCGCATTGATCGAGTGTTGGGGCTGAAGGCGGTTGGTCCGCTCGTGGTAGAAGACCGTATGGCTGCTGGCAAGTTCCGCCAGGGCCTTGCGTACCCCATCTTCGAACTCCTCAATGTCCACGCCGAGCAGGGAAGGTAATCGCTCCTCAAACCGACTTGCCCAGTCGGCGTAGCTCACACCTCCTCGCTGGTCGAGCGCGCTACCGCCAATTTGAGGCGCAGCTCGGAAATTGATCGTTGGTCCTTCCTCGCCTGCTCAGGAGCGACGGCGCCCGCCATAAGGAGGTCGGCCGTCACGCGTCCCCTGACCTGCTCAATGACCGAGTAAGCTTTAGCCGGATCGTTGAATCGATCCGCGACCAGCGCAAAATGCTGCGAATATAACTCGCTGGATGCTTTGATGACGGCTGTCTTCTCGAGGACGCTGGAATAGTCGCCGATCAGTGCATCGACGAATGTTGACGCGCGGTCAAATACGCGGTCCGCCTCATCATACTTGCCTTGTTTGGTATCCAGCACGGCCACGGTGAGCAGACGCCGTGGGACCGACCAAGTGTCGCCGCTTTTCTGAGTGGAAGTCGCAGCCAGATTTGCAAACTCGGTCGCCTTCTCCAGTTCGCCACGGTCCCGGTAGATGTTTGACGCCAGAGCCTGCGCACCCGCGAGTTCCCTGATAAAACCGCCAGATTTTGACAATGCCATTGCTTGTTGGAGAGTGTTCAGCGCTGCCGCGTCGTCGTGTCGTTGCTTCGCGATATCAGCTTCGAGCGTCAACACAATGGCCTCGGCCTGAGGATGGCGTCGTTGCTGTGCCTGTGCCAGAATCTCATCGGCCAACTTCTGGGCGGCGTCCGGCTTTTTGGCGTCGATCAGATTCTCCAAGAGTGCTTCCTTGGTAAAGAACGGGTACTCGGTGTCTGGAATCGTACTGGCGATCTTGAGGGCATTGTCGAAATACGTCGAAGCCTGTTCGTTCATCTGCGACTCGCGAAGGCCGATCCCAAGCATAGTAAGGAAAACAACCTGCGCAGCAGCGTCTTTGCTCTTGGTGGCCGCGACCAAGGCTCGGCCGACGTTCTTTCCGGCAGTATCCAGATCGCCGTTGTAGAAGGCGGCCACACCAAGTTGAGCGAGCGCGCGATACTGCCATCTGTCGTTGCCCAATTCCTTTGCAAGTTCCTGCACCTCCTCCCAATCCTCACGCATCGCACGAGCGTCGATTTCGCCGTCAATGTCGCCCTTGACGATTAGACAAAAAAGACGAAGTTGTTTGTCCGTTTGCAGCAGAGAATTCTTTTCCAATTCCGAGGCGAGCTGCGCCGAAGTTGCGGGCAGGACTAGTTGGTCGATGGTCGAACGGATCTTGCCAAGCTTGGCATACAAGGCGTTCCGTTCGTCGCCGGCAGCAAGGAACAGTTTCTCGGCTTCGGCAAAATCCTCGCCGGCGTCGTCCCAGTTGTAGAGATCGGCGAAGTGGAGGGCACGATCCAAGAGTTCCTGCGCCGAGCGGCGGTCCTGTGGACGCAGCGGCACGGACCCGACCGTCGTCAGAAATAACACGAAAAATGGAATCAATCGCATCGTAAGGTTCACTCCAAAACCAACGGATAACGGCGCACTGACGAGTTCCGTGATTGAATGGCGAGGGTGTAGCTGCCGGCCGGAACGTTGCGCAGATCGGCCTTTACCTTTAAGGCCTCGGCTGTCCCGTCCCAGGTCGCGGTCCCAGTTATCTCGGCGATGGATTCGTTGTTGTTGTTTCGGAACTGCACCGTGAAGCTTCCGTCTTCGGTCCCGATCGGCAACATGATGGTGAGGTCGAACCGCCCCCGGGTCAGATGGGGGGGCTCAGTGGTCCGCGGTCGCGACTGCTCCGAGCGCTCGGTCGTCCAATTCCTGTAGTCGAGCGTCGCGGTGAGCGCGGGCGCGGGTGACTGTTTGGCCGCAGACTCCCTGGGATATGGGCGTTCGGCCGGGCCGTGTCGCCACAGGAGTCCTAGCCCCAGCAGCCCCACACAGCTCAACAATACTAGGCCCGCATTACGAAGCCAGTGGCGCTGCCGCCGGCGATTATACTCCTCAAAACAGGGAGCGCATGTTGCAATATGATCGACGACGTCATCAAAATGTGGGAACTCCAGACGCCGCCCAACAACTGCTCCGACCGCGCCGGAACCCGGACATCCAATGCGCTCTGGATTCGAGCAGTGCCGCCTGATGGCCTCACCCGCCACCTTGATGAGCCGTTTTTCGACCCGCCTGGACGGAAGGTCGCATGCAAGTTTGTCGCTCATCAGTCTGGCTCCTCGGAGTGATCGGCACCCTTTGCTCCGCTGCTATGCAGCTTGGCGTGCAACTTGTCTAGTGCGTAATAGAATCGAGACCTGGCTTGTTTTCCCGATATGCGAAGGGCTCGACCGATCTCACTCCAAGTGAAACCCAGAATTCTGTAATTAAGCATGCGACGCGGTTGGTCATGCAGTAGGCCGACCACGATCTGCAAACACAGCTCCCATTCGATGACCGCCTCCCAGTCCGGTCCAGTTAGGCGATGGTTCCGTTCTAATTCCCGAAGGAGACCCTCATACGAGAGCCGGTTTTCCCTTACCAATTGCCGGTGTACTTGGCGGTGAAAGGCGGTGATGAAATAGCCCGCCAGATTCTGGGCTACTCCCGGCTCTGCATGCAGCCGGCTGGAGACCTTAAGTGCCACTCCCTCCACAAGCTGTGCGGCGCTGGCGGAATCGCGCAGTTCTCGTTGGACATGCCGGTATGCCCACGGCCAAATCCGTTCGGACACCGCGACAACACGCGGGTCGATTGGCCGGCCCTGTGAGTCCCGAGCCCGTATCCAGAGCGGCGGCACCTGCTCGGCGGGTACTCGCCGCGTGTCGTATCGAGGGTCCCTCATAGTCAAGGTAGTTGTGCGATAAGCGAAGTTGCCATAGACGGCGGGTGGCACTGCTTGAGAACGACAGCATCTTCCCCTACTTTAAATAAGCACTGTAATGGCAAAAGTGCCCGAAAAGAAATTGTAGATATTTTCGTCATTATGACGGAACAAAGTAAGCATTTTTCCACTCCACTGCGTGAGTAGCGTCCGAAAACGCGATTTATCATATTCCAGCAGCCGCTCAACCTGGCGCAACAATTCTAAGATGCGCGTGCTCACCAAAATGATTGAAGGAAAATTGTATGGAACCAAAACCGTTGTGTGATTTAAATCCCGAATCGACGCCGGGAGCAATCAGCCTTTTCTTGATGCAGAATACTTATTCGATTACAGGCGGAGTGCGGAGCAGGTCCTGGAGGGGTTTTGGTTGCGCGTGCTCCGGAGAAGCAGTCTTCGAGGACGAGAATAGGAGGGTTTTGCTGTGGCAGCGAGGGGCAAGGGAGTCATCATCATACCGTTCGATTATGAAGAGTTGCCAGAAGCCCAGCGGAAGAAGATCGTTCCCATCTGCATCGCTTCCGCGGACCGCCACGGCAACCCCATCGCGCCGATTTGGTTCGAGCAAGGCGTTGCTCCCGTACAGAACGAGCTTCGCGACCTCGCCCAGTACAGACTGCGGGACGTTCACCGTGTCTCGGAGTTGGCAGAGATCACAGTACACAAGTTGTGGGAGATGCATGGCGAGGACGCAGGGGCCTGCCCATGGCGCCGCGTGTGGGTGCGAGCCATTTGGGAGGCGCGAGACATGGCTGCTGGCGAATCCAGGTGGTTTCTTCGGCGCACGGTTCCACTGGCGCTTGTCTCGCTGGAACAGGACCTGTATGGAAACGCCCTGACCGATCCGACGCGCTATGACGACGTCGTTGCACGAAAGTTACTGGTCGAACTGGTTGAGCGCCGGATCGAGAACGACCACCGCGAGGATTTCCGCGAAGCGTTCAAGATGTTGCGTCAAGGTTATACGTGGGACGAAATCGCCATACGGCTCCATGAGCCGCAGCCAATAACGCTGAAGAAACGTTTTTGGCGCTGGATCAGAGACAACGTTCCGTAAAACCCAAGCAGGGGTTTTGCATCCAGCACGGCATCTGCCATAATGGCAGGCGGACATGAAGGGCGAATCTCCGCAGCAGAAATGGGATCGCTTGCAACGCGAGTACCAGAAGGCGGTGCAGGCCTCGTACCCCAACCCAGAACGGCGCGGTTGCCCCGGAACGGATGTTCTTCGGGACCTCGCCGCCAGATCTGCGCGGTTCGAGGACATCGAGGAGGACGAACAGTGGAGGCATGTGATCCACTGTGCGCCATGCTACCAGCAATATCTCGACTTGCGGGAATCGTGCCGGCTTGGCGATGAGGCCAGGGCGCATCGCAAATCGCGGTGAGTCCGGCCCGGTGTAATCCGCCCATTCAGGCCCAGTTGCCGTCGGGTTCCGGTCCAACGAGGTGCGGCTTGGGCGGCGGCTGGTGCTGCCGAAGAAACTCGAGATGGCGACAACTGCGCCTTGCGGGGGCGAAGATGGCTTCACTGAGAGAAGAATGCAACTCGCAGGACCGCAAAATCGCCGTTTGGTTTAAACTGGGGCCTGGAAGTCCAAAAAGGAAATTCCGGTTTAAGCTTAAATAGACCTCAGAAAGGTAGGGTTCAAAAATGAATCGTCTCTTCACTTCGGCATGGGGAATCCCGTTGCTTTCCGTCATCGCTCTGCTACTCGCTGTGATCGCGCTGAAACCGATCCTGCAGCCCTCACCAGTCATGGCACAAGGGAACGTCAGTGGTGTCCAATTCTCCTCCGACATGAGTGGCGGTTACTGGTTCTTTGACGCTCACACTGGCGATCTTTGGCACTATATCGACAACGGCGACGTTGCCACGGTTAAGCGGCACTACAGAATAGCGAAACTTGGCGAGTCTTTCCGTCCCATACATTGAAGGACTGCGGAAGCACGTCAGGGCCATCAGTGGATAGTGAGCTTGATCCCCCTTCACGGGAATCGTGTCGGCTTGGCGATAAGGCTGGGGCGCATCGCGAATCGCGGTGAGGCCAACCCGGTATAATCCGCTGCCGAGCGTTCGTACTACCCGTCCCCCCGGCACGAGGTTGACCGTGTCGGTTTTGAATCGCGTGACTCGACGGGAGATCTAGCTGTATTCATTTCGTGATGGCATGGTGCGAGGCGGGGAGGTCCGTTTATCACCTGTTTTGTCGTGCCGGCGGCTATCGCGTTTCCCACATCCATTCGTCTTGGCGCTACAATCAGCGACAAGGCGAACAAGCCCACCATCGAAGTGCCGCCTTGACACTTCACGACAAGCATTTCAAAACATGGAGGAGTTTGACGATGATACGTCAGCGAACCGGTCTATTTTTCGGGATACTGGCATTACTGTTTGCCGCGACATACGCCCACGCGAAAAAGCAACCCTGGCAGGCCGAGCTTGAGAAATCCCTGGCCGCCACCTATGAAATCAGCAAGATCTCCATCGACGCCACCAGGGTCACTAAGCCCGGCGTCATGCTGGTGATCCGTAAAGACGGGGTCAGCGCTGACATTGCCGGGGCCCTTACCTTATGGAAAAACAAGGTGGTTGACGGGAAGGTTCAGCAAGGCTCCGGCACAGCCTATGTCTTCAAGCCTGGTGAGAAGGTCTATGTGCGCGCGCTATTCGTCACGGACACCGAAGTCCAGTTCATGCTGGTTTCGGCAGAAATGTACGACCTGAACGTGCGTGGCACGACCCAGAGGACCCGGTACCAGTCCAACGTCAACTTCGAGTTTCCTAAGGGCACCCTTGAGACCGCTGATGCAGCAGCCGTGAAGAAAGTTATTGACGAGGTTCTGGCTACGGAAGAGACTGTAAACGCGGTCAAAACCTCGACCGTCGAGCTCGGCCAGACCCCCGAACAGGTCGAAGCCGCCATGGGCAAGCCGGAGACGATCGTGAAGCTTGGGGCGAAAATGACTTACGTATACAAGACGATGAAGATCATTTTCCAGGACGGCAAGGTGGCCGACGTGCAATAGAGAATAGTCGGCTGGGTCGAAAAGCCACCTTAACCCGTTGAAAATATGAGAGGCTGAAAAAGCGAAGTTTCGCGGGCCGCAGGCCCTCTGCAGCACATGGGACCTTCCCCGCCCGGCCCCGCCAGCGCGCCTCTACGCCATCAGCATAATGGGACTTGCCAGAAGGCGGCTTTCTGGGCGGCGGATCGACCACAAAGATCCGGCAGGTATAACGGCCGGGGGGCAAGCCAGACGGCAGAAACACTCGCGTCAATTCCGAGCCGCAACGGTTTAGGAGCCACGGTCAGGTCCGCTCGGGAGGTTCCGTCTAAAAAGTTTGATAGTGGGCCGTATACTGAATTCAGAGGATAAGACAGTGTTGTCCAAAAACACCGGGTTTCATCGTTGGATTAGTTTTCTCGTCTACGCGGCCACCCTAACGTGTTGGGGCGTTGTCCTCGCCCAGACTCAAATGGCCAATCATCAGGCAGCGCCAGGTCGTCCCGGCGTATTGGCGCTGAACCAGACCCAATATCGCCTCCGGGCGGGTGAATCCACTACGGTTGACGCCACATCCGAGGCGCTCGGTTTCCTGGTGCGCGCCAAAACTCGGCGTGTCGAGATCGCCGGCAACGAAGTGCACGGGATCGTGGTCGGACCAAATCGGGTCGGAGATCAGATCTTGCTCGCCGTTTCCCTCGCCATGAAACCAGGTGAATATACCCTCGCGCTATCGGCTACCAATGAAGCGGGCGAGAACCGCGGTGCGATCCTGACTGTTACGGTCGATGCGCTAGCGCCCGTGCCTTCGAGCGCAACAGAGCCGCCGGTGATATTGCTAAATGGCTGGCAACCGCCAAGTCTGCTTCCCCCAAGCAGTTGTCCAATCCTACCCGCATCGGACACTTTTGGCAATCTGGAAGACTATCTCCAAAGCGACGGCGTACCAGTGGTGTACTGGTTTGACAACTGTACAGTTTGCCAAAATTGTGCCATCGAGACACTTGGCAGCGACCTCAGTCAAGCTATCGCCTCAATCCAATATGACAATGGCACGCCGGTACCGCAGGTTGACCTGATCGCTCACAGCATGGGTGGTTTGATTATCCGGTCGTATCTCTCTGGGAAGCAGACAACGTCCGGCGCATTCGACCCGCCGATTAACCCGAAGGTCCGAAAAGCAATCTTTATCGCGACACCTCATTTCGGATCGTTTCAGGCTGATAACTTAGCAGCAGATGTTCTCTTCTTTGCCGGCTCGCAGACAAACGAGATGAAGCCCGGAAGCCAGTTTCTGTTTGATCTCGCCAAATGGAACCAATTCCAGGACGATCTCCGGGGTATAGATGCGCTAGGCATCATTGGGAATGCGGGCTCGTATAATGGTGTGCAGGGAGCAAGCGATGGGGTCGTTTCGCTGACCAGCGCCTCTCTTAAGTTGACCAGCTTCTCTCTTGCGTACGCTGAACCGGACGTACGCACCCGCATAGTTGCTTACTGTCACAGCGATTTCACGGGGACGGCGACCAGCGAAATAGGCAGTTTGTTAGGTTGCATCGGTCCAGGTATTGCTGACATCGATACTACCTTGCATCCTACGTACCAGATCATCCGGTCATTTCTTGCAAACACCGCAACATGGCAGGATACGGCCATCAGTACAACTCCAAGTGTGGATCCGTACCTATCGACGTACGGTGGCGTAATCATTGGCGCCAAGAGCACCAACGATCAGTACTTAACGAATCTGACTTCCTTAATCGTTCCAAACGCCAATCTGAGTTTTATGTCAGGTCCCAGTAATTCGGTTTCAAGCTTGTTCTACGACGAATGGGTTCCGGCAGGCAACTATGAGTTTAGTCTGTATGATTCCAGCGGCGACATGTCCCCGGACAACCTGAGTACAATTCCAGGCGGAGGCATGGCGATATACTACAAGGAGGCGCCCACCATCCACTCGGTTGGTCCGCTGGCAAATATGCCTGGCTTGACTGTTAGTGCAGGCGCTACGATAACTATCAATGGCGTAGGTTTTGGGTCGCAGTTGTGCTCAGGATGTCAAGTACTTGTTGCCGTTCCTGGCTCTACAGTTGGTTATATTCTGCCGGTGTCTTTGTGGAGCGATCAGGCAATTTCAGCATCCTTTGCACCAGCGAACTTGCCTAACGTGCCTATACCTGGTTATGTAACGATCTATGTAGAATTATCTTCATCGGCGTGGGATTCCATCAACATCATGGCACTTCCGAGCGAAACCATCTCGGCAGCGCCCACGAGCCTGCAGTTCTCCTATACTGTCGGAGGATCGACTGCTTCCGCGCAGCGTATTCAGGTTACCAGTAGCGGGCTCTACGCTCTTCCGTTCACTGCCACGGCAAGCACGTCTTCGGGCGGGGACTGGTTGGCAGTCTCTTCGGTGGGTACCACCGTCCCGGCTGCTTTGAGGGTAGCAGTGAGTCCGGCTGGCCTGACTGCGGGCTCCTACACGGGCAACATTCATGTTTCGGCCCTGGGCGCGTCCAACAGCTCGATATCTATCCCTGTTGCCCTTACCGTTGCTGCGGCTCCGGTAACTGCGGCTACTTTCACGGTAGTGTTGTCCGCGTCGGGCCAGGTTGAGCCATTTGCCGCGCAATCGATAGTGTCAGCATACGGTACCAATCTGGCCACAGGAACGGCTACCGCGAGCAGCTTGTCTCAGCCAACGTCACTCGACGGGACCACGGTGACCGTGACGGATTCGGCTGGCGTGGCGCGCCTGGCGCCGCTGTTCTTCGTTTCGCCGGGGCAGGTCAATTGCGAGATCCCGGTAGGCACGGCCGCGGGCGCGGCGACGATGAGCATCGAGAATCAAAATGAGATTACTCAGAATGCAACTATTCAAATCGGTAGCGTTTCACCGGGGCTGTTTGCATTGAATGCCTCAGGACTGATAGCGGCCTTAGTCCTGCCGGTAGATTCGGGAGTTCAGGGAGCTTTGCAGCCCGATTACCAGTTGGGCGCAGGAAACAGCGTAGTTCCCCTGCCGATCAATCTCGGGTCAGCCGCCGACCAGATCTATCTGGAGATGTACGGCACGGGCATACGCAACGCCAACGTGAGCAGCGTCACCGTAACGGTCGGCGGCTTGAGCGTGCCGGTGCTATTCGCCGGGGCGGCGCCGGGGTTCGCTGGAGAGGACCAGGTAAACATCGGCCCGCTGCCACGTACACTGGCCGGCCAAGGTAACGTGAACATCGTGCTTACAGCAGACGGACAGGCAGCTAATACGGTCAATGTGACGATCCAGTAAAAAGCCGTCACAGACGGAACGTTCCTCTGCGTGCGCTGTCGGCGGATTCATAGGGTTGCAGGTACACGTGCATCCGTGCATCTCGGGGCTGGCGCTGAATACTCTGGTCACGCTGGCGATCAGCTTCTGGCCGTCCAGGACCGTGGGATTCATGACCTGCGGCTTGCCGTTGCCGGCGTTGGAGGGAGTGCCGCGCGTGGTCTACGCTACCACTGCCTTCTTCGCTGCTTTGGCCGCTCGTGCTTTCGCCAGATTTGCCACCAGTGCGGCCTTGCGTGCCGGTGACAGTTTCCGCTTCGCCTTTTTCGCAGCGGGCGCTGCTTTCTTTGCGGTGGTTTGCGCCTTCGAAGCTTCCGCCTTCTTCAACTCCCACCGCTTCTTCGTGGCAGCGATAATCGCCTTCCTTCCAGCCGCCGAGAGCTTGCGTTTAGGTTTGGGAACCGCTTCCGGGGCTATCGGTTGAGAGCCTTCTTTGACGCAGCCCATCTTCTTCGCTGCGCTTCGGCGATCCGGGCACGGGCCGCGGCGCTCATCTTCCGGCGCTTGCGCGGCAGCGTCTCGGGCGTGTCAGTGGGCTTGGCGGAATCGCCGGAGAGCGCTTGACGAAGCCCTGCGATTTGGGCGTCAATACTTCGCTTCTGCGCCTCGAAACCTTCGATGGCTGCGGCGACAATTTCCTTAGTCAGCTTTGTTGGCATGTGAGTGTTCGGCTCTACTACAACTCCTTACGCCCATGATGGCACAAAAGAAGCGGGCTAAACCCTGCATAACTCTGGTGGCTTTCTGCGCCGTCTCCTGGCCCGGAGTGATCTAATCCGGCAGTACCGACCGATGACCTTTGGAGTCAGGAAGAGGTGCCGGGTTTGCCGTGACAGGATCAGCATTGTCGACATCCGGCCCGAGAAGTAGAACGCGAATTGTAAAACTTTGTTGTTTCTTGTCCCGGACCATCCCCGCCGTTCCCTTTAATGTAGGGAGTCTATTGGCATGAATGCTTCCACTGAGAGATCGCGAGAATCAAATGAAACAATGGGCAAGACCGCAGCGGTAGTTCAGCAACAGGTTGCGGCAATGGGTTCCGAGCTGTTCGAGGTTGGGCTGTACAAGCCGGATGCCGGGGCCGGCGAATCGGTCATGATCGCCCGTGTATGGGATGCCGGAACAGTCGTTAAGTCGGTGCCCTGGCTGCGCCACCAGAATCGCGAGGGGCGCAACATCTACATTCGGCCCAAGGGTGAGCACGATCTGAGCATGGTCGATGATCTGACCCAGGATGCAGTTTCAACGATGAAGCAGGCGGGTTTCAATCCCGCTGTCCTCGTGGAAACGTCCCCCGGAAACTACCAAGCCTGGCTGAAGCACTCCGAGCGACTCAGCAAGGAGGTGAGCACGGCCACCGCGCGAGCGTTGGCGGAGCGATTCGGCGGTGACCGTGGTGCCGCAGACTGGCGGCATTTTGGAAGGCTTGCCGGCCTAACTAATAGAAAAGGCCGGCACATCGATGCCCGCACCGGATTGTATCCGTTCGTTCGGCTCATCGAGGCCGGCGGAAAAGTTTACCCCAAGGCGGAGCGGTTCCTGGCAGATGTTAGAAGCGACCTTGAACGACGGCATGCCGAGCGGGAACAGTTGAGGCAACGTGCCAAGGCGGTAACCACTCACCCAAAGAATCTAAAGAGCATTGACGCCTTTCGCGCAGATGGTCGCTACGGCGGAGATGGAACGCGAATCGATCTTGCGTACGCAGTGTATTCTCTGTCGCACGGCGTGATCGCAGACGAGGTTGTGGCCGCGATCCGATCACGTGATTTGTCGCACAAAGGGAACGAGCGACGGCAGAACGATTACATAATGCGGACCATCAAGAAGGCGCTGACCACAATCGAGCGCGAGCGTTAATGCTTGGGCGTTGATCTCAACGCCCGCACAGGATCAACAGGTCGGCGTTCCGCGTCCGGGACCGCCGCGGTTTGCATTGGCCGTGGCTGATCAAATGCCTCATGCACGAAACAGTACAGGAAGAAGGCCATGATGAGCATCCATCCGGCAACGAACCGCAAGAAGTTCTTCCGTCCCAGCAAGTTCAAGAGGAGAACCAAAGTCCACATATTCGAACCTTTCAGACCGATCCGCTAATGCAGAGACGTCCCAAGCCAAACACCGCCACAGAACAGCAACGCACCGGCTATTAAGCCAGCAGCGGACCAACGAATCAACGCGGGGCGGCGGTGCGCTTCGTTCACCAGATGCACAATCTCACGCGCCTTCAGACCTGCAATGTGAATGTCATTCTGCAAACCCTGCCGCATCTGTGCCCCCGATTCCTTCACTCCTTGCGCCAGCATACTTCCCGCTCGCCTCTCCGCTCTCTGCATAGATGCGTGGAATTCGCCGATCGTTGCGCGAATTTGCGCATGGATTCTCTCCATTGCGTCCTCGAGAACGAGCCGGTTCATTGTGACCAAGGCGATGCCCGGATCGTCCGGCCTAAGGAAGACATTGTGCCGGGCCGCGACCTCCGCGATCAGCCGCTGAATGTCGATTGGTCCGTCTCCGTTAGACATAGTTGTCACCCGATATCCAGCCTGTCGAGCTGTTCGAATAGCTCGCGTCGCACAATCGCCAGACGCTGCTTCGATACCAGGGAGAAGTCCGCGCTTTGGATCGCTTCTCCGAACGTCAAGCGGCGTTCCAGCATTTGGCGCACATCGTCGCCGTAGGTGTGCGGGTTCCTCTCCCGAATCACGACCGTGCCAACGAGCTTGGGCGCGTACTCCTCGATGGCCTGGAATTCATCGAACGGCTGTCCATCCTTAGTGACCTCGCCGAAGTATTCATTCAGCCAGACAACGACGTTTTTCTCAGACGTGGTTTGCGCCAGCCGTTCCAAGCCATTCAGCGTGTCGCTCATAGCCTGGCCGCCAGTCACCACCGAATGGACAAATACGTTGCGGCCGTGGGATCGAAAGAAGGCGAGAATCTCATTCTCCAGCATGTAGTTCCACAGAGGAACGAACGTCGTAGCACCGGTGTCCACGATAAATACTCCGTCGCCGTGACACACCTTCTCGACCATCAGGTCAAACTGCTTTTCGTTCACGGTTCCCCGCCGGAGGACCTTCAGGTGCTCAGCTGCAAGCACGCGGTATTGCGCAAACGTCGCATTGACCGGATCGGTATCCAGGCAGTGTACCGTGGCTGATTTCGTTTGAAAGTACTGGGCCAGGATTGCCGAGACGAAGCTTTTCCCGACGCCACCCTTCCCTTGCAGTACGACGTGAACCGAAGGCTGTGTTTCACTTTTCATAATGCTCCTCTCAATCGATCAGGTTCTTGTTAATCGAGAACGGATCGTACTCGAATGTCGTTAGTTTCTTTTTCTCCCGCTGCTCCCTCAGATTGCGGAATGGATCGGCCGGTAGCGGAGCTGGCGGATCGGGCTCACCATTAACGACTGTGGGCGGTTGCTGGGGGACCGTCGTTGTTCGCTGCCGGCGGCGCCGGAGCCTGGAAATGTAGACGCGGAATTGGGCGTATGACATCTCCAGTCCGTCACGGCTCGCCGCCTGCCAGACCTCTTTGAGCTTCATTCCCGCGGCCAGGCCGGCCTCGATTTCGGCCCAAACCCAGGTCACCTGCCCGATCTTCGTAGCAGGCTGGGTCGAGGGGAGGGACTGCAAGTGAGTCATATCCGATCTTGATTTTCGGCGGCGCGACTGTGGAGGACCGTCCATCGGCTTTGCTCGAATTGCCCCCTCACTTATATAGGTAATGGCGACGGCAGGCCGGGACATCAATTTACATCTTTTTTGTGAA
>Ga0224558_1003442_pt1 | contig 13198 bp, 7 predicted proteins | sample 714S32024metaG_FD_180682 | JGI IMG/M metagenome (GOLD analysis project Ga0224558, IMG submission 180682) | Peat soil microbial communities from Stordalen Mire, Sweden - 717 S3 20-24 | ecosystem: Environmental > Terrestrial > Soil > Wetlands > Peat | place: Sweden: Norrbotten County, Stordalen... | reverse complement strand
CATGAATTGGTAATTAGCCATGGACAAGCGCGGGCGAGGACGCCCGCGCTACAGCCGGCCGGGAGGCCGGCGCTACATTCATGCAATTACCAAATCACGCGGTCACCGTACTAGTCGCCCTGCTTTCATGGCGGTAAACAGACAAAAAAAGAACCTGCGGCTGGATTGAGGCCGCAGGTTCTTTTTTGTCTGTTTATCGGGTTCGAGATTCACCAGCGCGTGAAGGATTGCTTCCATATTCGGCAGTTGAGCCGCCGAATATGGGCGGATTCCGCTCCATGGAAATGCTACGCGGCTTCCACCTGCGTGCTCAGGTAGCGCTCGTAACCAATTTCCTTGATTTGGCTCAGTTGCGCTTCGAGCTCGTCGGCGTGGCCCTCCTCGTCCTTCAGGATGGCGGTAAACAGATCGGCGCTTCCATTGTCACCCTCGGTCCGCGCAGTCTTTACCGCGTCGTTGTATGAGTTCACTGCGCCGAGTTCGGCCTCCAGATCGTTTTCCAACTGTTCCTTCACAGTCTTGCCAATTTTCAGTTTCGCTGGATAAGCCAAATCCGGAGTTCCCTCCAGGAAAAGAATGCGCTCGATCAATTTCTCCGCATGTTTCATCTCAACGATCGAGAGCTTTTTGGTGGCCTTGGCGCGCTTTCCATACTTCCAGTTTTCGCACATTTCGGCATGAACAAAATACTGGCTGAGCGCGGTCAACTCTTCGTGCAGAGCCTTGTTCAGCGTGGCAATGACGTTATCGTTTCCCTTCATTTTGCGAATCCTCCAGTACATTCAGAGATTTATGGAACCAGTTTTTTGTGCGGTTATGCATTTACCAGCATGGTGTGAAGTGAGCAGACCGGGCGGCCTGCTCACTTCGTCCTAACCTACCGCATCACTTCAAACCTTGCCCAGGGAGCATTGCAGACCGGGCAGCGTTCATGCTCGTTCGGCGTTTCCGTGGTGTAGCCGCAGACCGGGCAAACAAAGAACTCCTTGGTCTTGCCGACCCAGGCATCCTTTTTCCCGGCTTCAACCAGCGCAATCGCTTCGCTATAAAGCCGGACGTGCGTCTTTTCAGCCTCCAAGGCTCCGTGGAAGGTGCGAATGGCCGCGGTATTGTTGTGCGCAGTGGCTTCCGCCAGGAATCCCGGATACATCGTCTGGACTTCGTACTGCTCGCCAGCCAATGCCGTCTTCAGGTTTTCCAGCGTGCTCTTCACTTCGATCTCGTGGATCTTGAAGCTGACCTCGCCGCCCAGTTGCACAATGACCCGCGCATGGTTGCCGGCGTGGATCTGCTCGGCGCGCGCCGCGGCGCGAAACAGGCTGGCAGCTCCGTGGAATCCATCCGCATCCGCCTTGGTGGCAAACGCGTTGTACTTGGCATTCGCATTGGACTCGCCTTCAAGAGCGCTCAACAAATTCTGAACAGTGACTACATTTTCTGATGCAATTTCTGCCATGATTACCCCTTTTTTTAGTGATGACTGCTTTTTCTGTTTGATGCGAGGCTACGAGAACTGGATGAAGAAAAAAATAATTGTGACGCAAATCACAACGAGCCGCCAGAGAGAAGCTTCTGCTCTGGCCATGCAACGAACTCTCGCACAGTCGCGTGGAAGTTGGCAAACCCCCTCAATGCCCTCAAAGACTCTACGCAAACAGGGAAACCACTCTAAAATGTATCTGACACTCAACCGGCAAGTAATTTGAAGTGACCGTGGTTCCTAGGAATCGTCCAGAGTCCAATGAACGACGGGAAGGATTCGGGGATCAATGCAAATCAAGAAAGCAGTCATCACGGCGGCAGGCAGAGGCCAACGCCAGCTCCCGCTACAAACGCTCATCGATCAGCAGGGCACGGAGCGCTCCGTACTGAGTTTGGTGGTCAGTGAAGCGGTGCGCGCTGGTATTGAAGAAGTTTGCGTCGTTGTCTGGCCTGGCGACGAGCAGGCTTACGCAAAGCTTCTGGCAGATACGACCGCACGGCTGACGTTCGTGCCGCAGACAGAGCCCCGGGGATACGCGCACGCGCTGGCCTGCGCACGGGAGTTTGTCGGCGAACAGCCGTTCCTGCATCTGGTTGGCGATCACATTTATGTGAGTCCGGAGCCCGGCGGATGCGCACGGCAACTGGTCGAGGTGGCGACTGCCGAAGACTGCTCGGTTTCCGCCGTGCAGGTTTCGCCGGAGCGCTTTCTTCCCTTTTATGGCACGGTCGGCGGACAGCAGGTTCATGGCAAACCGGGGCTCTATTGCGTCGATATGGTGCTGGAAAAGCCCACGCCGACGGAGGCCGAGCAGCGCCTGATTGTTCCCGGACTTCGCAGCTGGCATTATCTGTGCTTTCACGGCATGCATGTGCTGACACCGGCTATTTTCGAGATTCTTTTGCCGATGCTGGCGAGCGCTCCGGACGGGCGCGTGAACCTGTCCTCGGCGCTAGCCGAGCTGGCCCGCCGCGAACGCTATCTGGCCATGATTCAGAAATACAAGCGATACGATGTGGGCGTGAAATATGGGCTATTCACCGCCCAGTTGGCCTTGGCGCTTGACGGCCGCGATCGGAATGACGTGCTGACGGAGGTTGTCAATGTCTTGGCTTCTCGCCAGATGCTCTCCGAAAAAGGAGAGGCCGAGTGAGCGAACTTTGGTCCATCATCACGTCGACGAACCCTGAAGTCCGCAACCGCTCTCTGGATGCCGTCTGCCAGCCGCTTTCGGCCGAGGCCCTGTTGGCAGAGGCCGCCGAGCTGGAACAGCGGCGGCACACCTGCGAAAACCTCTACGAACGCGTTCGCGCGCTGTTTTTCCTTTACGCGATCCATCGCTTCCATCTGCCGGACAAGCTCGAAACCGATAGCCAAGCGCTGATCTCTTTCAGCGGCTATGACAAACTCCTGCAACGGCGTTACGAGGAGGCGATTGGCAACTTTCTCTCGTCCGTGCGGGAACGAGGGTGCAGCGATGGGCTCTGTAGCGCCCTGGCCGCAGCCTATCGCGGACTGGCCTTTGAAACCCTGGCCAATCAGGTCCGCCATAGTGTCCGCGCCGTCCGGGGAAACCAGTGGATGTTCCGCACCGGGCATCCCGCCGACTACGCCTTGCGCATCCGTCCCGAGTTGCTGCGGCATGAAGCCTGCGAGCCGTTTCCCATCCTGCACGAGACCACGCCCGTGCGCATGGATCTCAGCCACAGCGGCTGGAGCGACATTTTCTTCCTCGGCATGGATTTGCCCGAAGCGGCGCGGGTTCTCAACGTCTCCATCGATTTGTCCTTGCATGGCGTCAAAGCGCCCCAGCCGCCGGTGGAAACCTATTTCCGCGTGATTGACCGCCCGGTGATTCGCCTGGTGAGTGTCGACCTGAATGCCAGCGTCGAGATTTTAGAGCTTCGGGAACTCTTCGATTTTGGCCGCGACTATCTGGGTTTGCTGAAGGCTGCGGTCATCGCCTCGGGGTTGGTCCCGCCGGGGCTGGAAAGCTCCGAGCAGCCATTGTCGCGCCTTTTGCAGCAACTGCTGGGGCAGGAGGGCCTGGGAATTGAAATCGTCAGCCGCGTGAACGACATCCCGAAGGGTTCGCGGCTGGCGGTTTCCACCACGCTGTTAGCTTCGCTGATTTCGGTTTGCATGAGGGCCACCGGCCAATCCGCATCGCTGACCGGCTCTTTGGCCGAGGCTGAGCGCCGTCTTGTCGCGGCCCGAGCCATTCTCGGCGAGTGGCTCGGAGGGTCGGGCGGCGGCTGGCAGGATTCGGGCGGCGTGTGGCCGGGAATCAAGCTCATCGAGGGCGTGCGCGCTGTCGCGGGCGACACGGAATTCGGCGTCAGCCGTGGCCGTCTGCTGCCGGACTATCGCATTCTTCCCTTGTCGGAAGTGACGGCGGAAACGCGCCAGCGGCTGCAGGACAGTCTGGTTCTGGTGCATGGCGGCATGGCTCAGGACGTGGGGCCGATTCTGGAAATGGTCACGGAACGCTACCTGCTCCGTTCGGAAGCCGAGTGGACCGGCCGTCAGCAGGCGGGCAAGATTCTGGATGAAATTCTTGAGGACTTGCACAGCGGGGATGTGCGCGCGATTGGCGGCGCGACCCAGAGAAATTTTGAGGGGCCGATTCAGACCATCATTCCCTGGGCCAGCAATCTTTTCACTGAGACGCTGATTGCGGAGGTCGGCAAGGCTTTCGGCCAGGACTTCTGGGGCTTCTGGATGCTGGGCGGCATGTCGGGCGGCGGCATGGGCTTCATCTTCGATCCCGCACGGAAAGCGGAGGCGCAGCTTCGCCTCGGCAGCCTGATGCGCGAAATCAGCCACAAACTTGCCGGTGGCGTTCCGTTCGCCATGGAACCCGTGGTGTACGACTTTTCCATCAACGAACACGGAACCTTTGCGGAATTTCTCACGGGCGGCTCCGCGCTGCTGCCGGAGGGCTACTACGACCTGATTCTGCCCTCCGTTCTGCGCAAGGATCAGCGGTCGCTGTCGGCCAGCGAGCGCTCCGATCTGGAACGGTTCAGCCTTTCCTGCCACAGAGGGGCGGGCTCTCTTGATCGCGCGCAAAGTTTTCTTGATCGCCTTCTGCCGCGTCAGATCGGAGCGGATGAACACGGCGAGACGCTCGACGCGCTGCTGAAGCAACATGGCTTTGATCCCATCGAGCATGAACGCATTCAAACGCAGTTGCGCGCCGGGCGGATCGGACTCGCGCAGAATCGCCTTCCCGTCTCCAGCCGCATTGAAGACGCACCGAAGGATCAGGTTTTGGACGCCAGATCGGGCTTGAAGGCACGCTATCGCCGGCTCGGCGCGGAGGCGCTGGCCGCGGGCGAGGTCGCCGTTGTTACCCTGGCCGGAGGCGCAGGCAGCCGCTGGACTCATGGCGCGGGCGTCGTCAAGGGCCTCAATCCCTTCTGCCGTCTCGCGGGAAAGCATCGCACCTTTCTGGAGCTGCATCTGGCGAAAAGTCGGCGCATCAGCCGCCTTTATGGCGCTGCCGTGCCGCACGTCATCACCACCAGCTACCTGACCCACGAGCCCACGGAGCAGTCTCTCGCACGCAACGGCAACTACGGTTACGAGGGGCCGCTCTATCTTTCGCAGGGACGCTTCGTCGGCCTGCGCATGGTTCCCATGGAGCGCGACCTGCGTTTTGCCTGGGAGCAGACGTCCCAGCAGATGCTCGACGCGCAGGCTCAAAAAGTGAGGGAAAGCACGCGCTCCGCTCTGCTGGCCTGGGCGCGGCAGGCTGGCGAGGGAAGCGATTACACCGACAATCTTCCCTTGCAATGCCTCCATCCCGTCGGCCATTGGTACGAAGTGCCCAACATGTTTCGCAACGGCGTGCTCCAGAAGATGCTGGAAGAAAGGCCAGGCCTACGCTATCTCATGGTTCACAACGTGGACACGGTCGGGGCCGACCTCGATCCAGAAATCCTCGGCTGGCACATCGCGCGCCAGGCAGCCATGACCGTGGAGATGGTGACGCGGCGCATTGAGGACCACGGCGGCGGGCTCGCCTCGCTCGATGGGCGCTTGCGCTTGATTGAAGGCATGGCCATGCCGGACGAAGAAACCGAGTTCCGGCTCTCCTGCTACAACTCCAACACCTTCTGGATCGACATCGACGCCCTGCTGAAGGCCTTCGGTCTGAACCGTGCTTTGCTCGGCAAACCGGAGAAGGTTTCAGCCGCTGTGCGCGCCATGGCCGCCCGTATGCCGACCTATATCACCCTGAAAGACGTGAAGCGCCGCTGGGGCAAGGGGCAGGAGGACATTTTCCCGGTCGCTCAGTTTGAAAAGCTTTGGGTGGACATGACAGCTCTGCCTGAACTTGCCTGCGAATACGTGATCGTGCCGCGCATGCGCGGTCAGCAACTGAAGGAACCCGCCCAGCTCGACGGCTGGCTGCGGGATGGTTCGGCGGCTTTTGTCACCAAGCTCTGCGAATTTGGCGATCACGTCTAGGGGAGCTCTGAATAAGTCCAGTTTTGAAAGGGCACGATTGCCGATAACGTCTGCAAAATCAAAGGGGCTTCACAGGCTGCGGAAAAACTTGAATGAGGCTAGGTCTTGTGTCAGGGCACGACTTTAGAGCATTTTCGGAATACATGTGGACTTTTCAATAGTGTTGGAAGGTGGCTTTTTCTTGAGGAAAAAGCTACTTAGCAGCATGGCTTCGGTCTACACCAATTCCGAAAATGCTTTAGTCGTGCCGTAACCGCAACAAAGTAAAAACGAGGGCTTTAGCCCCTGCCAAACCATTTCTTCCGAACAGCCTGATTCAGGCTTTTTCCCGCAGCCTGTTTAGCCCCCGAGGGAACGCTGATATTTCCAGGAACTTGTCCAGAGCTTCCCGAAACCGCGACCTTGCGCCCATCCTCGTCGGTCACAGGTTGAATCCCAGCCACGCCATTCCTCTCCAGCGTCTTTCTGCCAGATTCAACGTCGCTCCAGCTTCGATTGGACATCAAGATGAAGCGATAGGTCTTTAGCCGTTTCCGGTTTACTGCGATCCAGCTCGAAGCTCAAAGGCTGAAATCTTCTGGTTCCTAGTTGTAGCCTTCAATGTGGGAAGGCGATTTGGCGGAAATTCAGAATTCATTCTAGCAACAAGAGCGTATATCATTAGGCGATCAGAGGCTTTGATTTTTTGCCTTTCTGATGATGGAGTTCAAATGTGGCTCTGACGCGCAATAACCACTTCGTCCCGCAGCTGTACCTGAAGAATTTCGCGACAGATTCTGGCAAGGTTCTGGAATACCGCACACTTGTCAGTCATCCGAAAGTTCCCACCTGGAATTCCGTTAACGTGGTCGGAACAGGATACGAGAAAAACCTGTACACGAGGATTGTGCGCGGCGAAGAAGCAGACGATATCGAACAATGGCTAGGTCGCGAATTTGAATCGCCATCTGAGGAACCCTTTCAAAAAGTCCTTGCGGACAAAGAGTTGACACCCGATGATTGGGAAATACTCGTTCGCTTTCTTGCGTCTCAAATCGTCCGGACGCCCGCGTTTCTTATTAAGAACCTGCCAATTTGGAATAAGATGGCACCAATAGTATTAGAAGAGGCTAGGAAAGACGTTGAAGCGCGCTTTCGCGAGGCATTAGAGACTGGCCAGAAAATTGTCAAAGATAATGTTCCGTACGCTGAATACTGTCCTATAAAAACTGATTATAAGGATCTGCCTGAAGAAAAGAAGGTTCTATTCACCACGACGCTGTTAGTGGATCGTCGGCTCTGGTATTACACAATGAAGCACACCTTGACGGATACGCTAAAATTTCTTCATAGACATAAATGGACTATATTTGAAGCGCCCGCACGTTTGAAATGGTTCACAAGCGACGATCCTGTTATTTGCCTGAATTATCGATCCGAGTCTGATTACAACTTCAATGGTGGCTGGGGTAATGAGCGAGCAAATATCCTCTTTCCACTAAGCCCACGCCATCTTATGTTTACACAAATCGGTACAAAATCATACCCAAGGCAGGTTCCCTCTCGTTATCACGCCAGATTAATTCGACGCATGATCGCCGAACATGCTTATCGAAGCATTTACTCTCAGTCAGAGGACAACAAAGTTCCACAGTTAAGACCTCGGGTCGAAGATGCCTTGACTTATCAGAATGAAAGGAAGTTCTGGGAGACCTGGTACGAGAATCAGTCCAGAGCCGAGCAGGCTCTCTAGATACGCAGTATAAAATCCGTCTTTTCTTTGTAGTAAACTGCGCTATCTATTGCTATTTCCATCTTTTAATCGCCGATTTGTACCGAGAAGTCGCGAGGGTTAACCGACTTTTCTGAACAAGGACGTCAACTGTTGCCAACACCACATTGCGCTCACCGATTTGCACAGCCGTTTTTTCCGGTCCCGCGTGCGCTGCCCAATCCCACCTCAGCCCCTCCCCGCCTTCCACAGCCTCCCGCTCCCCGCTGCCTTATTCTCAATACAGACAGCTCCATGAATGACTTTGCCCAAACCGTGAAGCAGCAGGCCGACATCGTCAAGGTGATCGAGGGCTACATCCGCCTGCGCAAGGCCGGGGCGCAGAACTACACCGGCCTTTGCCCCTTCCACAAGGAAAAATCGCCCTCGTTTTCCGTCCATGCGGTGCGACAGTTCTACCACTGCTTCGGCTGCGGCGTCTCGGGCGACGTGTTCAGCTTTGTGGAAAAAATTGAGAGCGTCACGTTCCCCGAGGCGGTGCGGATTGTGGCCGGAAAGTGCGGCATTCCGCTGCCCAAGCGCGAGTTTTCCTCGCCTGAGCAGGCCGCCGAAGCGCGCCTCCGGGCAAAGCTTCTGGAGCTGAACTCAACCGCCACCGCTTGGTTTGAGGAGCGTTTGCAAGGACCGGAAGGAGCCGTCGCGCGCGAATATCTGGCTGGCCGCGGCCTCACGCCCGAGGGCATCAAGAAATTCCGCATCGGCTTCGCGCCCGACAGCTTCAACGCCCTGCGCGACCGGCTCAGCGGCATGGCCGACAACGAAACGCTGCGCGCCAGTGGTCTTTTCGCCTGGAAAGAACAGGGCGACGGCAGCCAGGGATCGATCTACGACCGCTTCCGCAACCGCGTGGCCTTCCCCATCTGCAACGAGAGCGGGCGGGTGATCGCCTTCACGGCGCGGACGCTGGAAACCGGCGACAAGGCCGGAGCCAAGTACATCAACTCGCCGGAGACGCCGCTCTACTCCAAGGGCCAGGTGCTCTTTAACCTGGACAAAGCCAAGACGGCCATTCGCCAAATGGAGTTTGCCTTGCTGGTCGAGGGCCAGATGGACTGCATCTCCGTTTTTCTGCGCGGGATACAGAACGTGATCGCGACCAGCGGCACCGCCTTTACTGAGCAGCAGGTGGCGCTCTTGCGGCGGCACACCTCGCAGGTGGTGGTCAACTTCGATCCCGACACAGCGGGCTCGAACGCCTCGGAAAAGTCGATTTCCCTGCTCACCGAGGAGGGCTTCACCCTGAAGATCGTTACCCTCGACGGTGGCCTCGACCCGGACCGCTACATCCGCGAACGCGGCGTGGAAGCCTACACGGCAGCGCTGCGCGGCGCGCGCCGGCAGTCGGATTACCTGATTGAGCGGGCTCGTGCGGCCTTCCCCGGCGCCAGCGCGGAGCAGAAGGTGAAAGCCATGAACTACCTGCTGCCGCACATGCGCCGAATGCCGCAGAAGCTGGCGCGGGAGCAGTTTGCCGCCGACGCCTCACAGAAGCTGGGCATCGACTCGGCCGTCCTGCGCGAGGAGTTGCATCAGGCCGCACTCCGTCGGCGCGACCACGTCGAGGTGCGTGCCTCCTCGCTGACCGAGGTCGAGCGGGTTCTGCTGCGGGCGCTGGCCATTGACGATCCGGAGTTCGAGCAGTCGCGGCGGCTGGTGGTCGCGGCGCTGGCCCAGCAGCCGGCGTGGTTCGAGCATCTGGGCGCATTCGCGGCCCTGCAGGCGCTGGCCGGACGTCAGGCCCAGGACCCGATGAGCGTGGTTGAAGACGAGGCGCAGCGGGCATTGCTGGCCGAGACTTTGCTGGCCGAAACCAAGCCGCCCGAGGAGCGCGAGGTTCAAAGCGCCTTGCAGGAGATTCAGGAGCGGGCCGTCGAAAACCGGCTCCGCGAGTTGCGTGGCCTGATTGCCGAGGCCGAGCGCAGCGGCGACTTTGCCGAGCTGGCCGCGCTGACACAGCAGAAGCTGGACCTGGACCGGAACCTGCACCAGTTGCATAACCAGCAGCCGCCAGAGTAGAAACAGTCTCAAAACTTGCGCAAACCTCCAATCTTGACTCGCAAATCATGCGTCCATTTATGTATTTTCGGCGTCCAATAAACAGAAAAGCCAGAGTGGGTGGAAGGCAAGAGTGCCCGTTCCCGCTGTGAGGTTGACCGAAAGCCCATGAGGTTGCTTGGATTCTGTGATGGCAAGACCGGGGCTGGACGTGCTAAACTATTAATCTCTGTGCAGATGCGCGCCACTTTGCCCCAACCATGAGCTACGGCTCGAGGGCGACCCAGGTAAAACCTGATGCGCTAGTCATCCTGTTCCGAGCAAACCCCCGAAACCGCTTTTTATGCGGGTAACCGCAGTTCTGTGTACGGATGCGCCTAAATTTCCTGATTTTTTCGGATTTTTTTGCGTCCGAATCAGAACGCAGCACCGGTGCGCAAGACGGTGCTGAATCTGCCTTGCGCAGGTCATGACGCGGGAAGATGAATTCCTGCGTTACAAGCGTTCAGTCGACGCACCTCAAAGGAGCGGCGACTCGCTACAAAATTGAGCAGAGCCCAGTATCCCTGGGAATGCCGCAGAGAGTAGGAGCATTTTGGCGATCGACGACAAGCTGGAACACGAAAACGAACAGGATCACGAGCAGGAACACGATGTTGACGGCATCATTGAAGTTGGCAAGGAAAAGGGCTATCTGACCTTTGGCGACGTCAATGAAATGTTGCCGGATGATATGGCCACCTCGCCCGCGGATCTGGATGACCTGATTACCACCATCGGGACTCATGGCATCGACCTGCTCGACAATTCCTCCAAGTTCGGCAAGAAGGGCGAGGCGGAAGATGGCGACGAGCTGGACCTGACGCCCGGCACCATGGAAAAGACCAATGACCCGGTCCGCATGTACCTGCGCGAGATGGGCACCGTCCCGCTGTTGACGCGCGAAGGCGAAGTTGAGATTGCCAAGCGCATCGAGCGCGGGCAGTTGCGCGTGCTGAAGGCCATTTCGCGCTCTCCCATCGTGATTCGCGAGATTGTCGCCCTGGGCGAGGACCTCAAGCGCGGCGTGCGCAACATCAAGGAAGTGGTGATCTTCGACGACGAGGAACTCACCGAAGAGGTTGTGCAAGCACGTGTGAAGGCCACCGTGGCCCGGATCGAAGTGCTGGTGAAGCACCACAAAAAAATTGTTGCGCTGGAAGAAAAGATCGCCACGCCTGCGCCTGCCGCCAAGACCAAAGCCAAAACCGCGCGCCACAACCACTGGCTCATCTCCCGTGAAAAGGTGCTTATCTCGCGCATTGTGCGCGAGCTGAAATACACGGCCATGGAGCGCAAGCGCCTGCTGGACAAGGTCAACAAGACCGTGGACACCATGCGCACGCTGGAGCGGCAGATTCGTTCGCTTGAGCAGAAGCATGAGGCCAGCCGCAGCGAAGAGCTGAAGAAGGAATACCGCCGCCAGCAGAAAAACTGCAAGGCCGATCTGGAAAAGACCGAGGCAGAAGCAGGCGTCGACATCGTCGAGCTGAAGCGCACGCAGCGCGAAATGATTCAGGGCGACATGGACGCCGATCAGGCCAAGCGCGAGCTGATTGAGGCCAACCTTCGCCTGGTGGTTTCCATCGCCAAGAAGTACACCAATCGCGGCTTGCAGTTCCTCGACCTGATTCAGGAGGGAAACATCGGCCTGATGAAGGCGGTCGATAAGTTCGAGTACCGCCGCGGCTACAAATTTTCGACTTATGCCACTTGGTGGATTCGCCAAGCCATCACAAGAGCCATCGCCGATCAGGCCCGGACGATTCGCATCCCGGTGCACATGATCGAGACCATCAACAAGCTGATCCGCACCAGCCGCCAGCTTGTGCAGGAGCTGGGCCGCGAGCCCACCAGCGAAGAGATCGCCAAGCGCATGGATATTCCCGTGGCCAAGGTGCGCAAGGTGCTGAAGATCGCGCAGGAACCGATCTCGCTTGAAACTCCCATCGGCGAAGAGGAAGACTCGCACTTGGGCGATTTCATTGAGGATCGTCAGGCGGTTTCGCCCTCCGATGCGGTTATCGGCGTGAACCTGAAGGAGTACACCTCGCAGGTTCTGCGCACGCTGACGCCGCGCGAAGAGCGGGTCATCAAGATGCGCTTCGGTCTGGAAGACGGCTCCGAGCACACGCTGGAAGAGGTAGGCCAGAGCTTCCAGGTAACGCGCGAGCGCATCCGCCAAATCGAAGCCAAGGCCCTGCGCAAACTGCGCCATCCCAGCCGCAGCCGCAAGCTGAAGGCCTTTGTCGATGGCGTCAAGGAAGGTATGTAACTCGGCCGTGCCGCAGAGCACTTCTAGCACCGTGACCGCATAATTTGATCATTACGACAAGAACAGAACGGGTGCCTCCGGTCTCGATTCTGAGACCGGGGATCTAAGAACTCGATGGAGCTTCTTTACCTTGTCAGAGACCTAGGTGAAGGGTACGGGCTTTAGCCCGTACATCAAACCAGCAAACTCAACGCGGGCTTTAGCCCCCGAGGGAATGCGGGCATTCCAAGAGACTTGTTCATAGCTTCCAACAAGAGAGCCGCAATTCGCCAGGGTTGCGGCTCTCTTGTTTTTGATTCCAACAGATCGATCCACCAAGCAATCTTAGAATCAGTCCAGCTTTAAAAAGGCGCGACTTCACAGGCCGAAAAAACGATGTCTTGTGTCAGTTGTCCACCGTCTTCGCCGACCCGCGATCGATGAAACTGTGCCCCATCCATCGGACGTCTTTGTTTTTGTCCGATGGGTGGGAGTCCGTAGAACTCCCGGACGACGGACCATTTTGTTGACCTTGCATTCTTGTTTCTTTTTATTGATCCGGCACAAACGATTGCATCACCAACGATTTGTCATCCTGAGCGACCGGAGCGCAGCGAAGGAAGTCGAAGGACCTGCGGCTGTTTTTTCCTTCTCTCGTATCGCAATCCAACTGTGCCAGATCAATAACCCCCGCAAAAAGCTCACAGACTGCGGAAGAGCGATGTCTTGTGTCAGGGCACGACTTTAGTCGTGCCGAACGGCCCACAAAAGCACGCGGGCTTTAGCCCCGGAAAATATCTTGCGCGGACTGAATAGCCTTGATGCGAACTCATCCATCCTCTCCGGCAAAAGGACCGATTGGCCCCGATCCTCGCCAACTGAAATTCGTGCGCAAAAAATCTACCGTACACTGGGCGACTCATGGAGAGCAATCCGTCTTGGGATGCTACTTGTACGAGAAGCCGGCTATACGTGCAGCGCCCACATCATCCCGCGATTGCGCAAATAATCATCGAACATTTTTTCATCTCAATGAGATTCCTGAATTATCAGAAATTCCAATCTGAATGAAACCGTTGAAAAAATAAGGGATGCTTCATATTTTACAGGAATACGCGTTAGTGATACGATCTTCTTAAATTCTGGTCCGATCGGAGATCTGATGGTCAGAAACGGTTTC
>Ga0224558_1003437_pt1 | contig 13204 bp, 8 predicted proteins | sample 714S32024metaG_FD_180682 | JGI IMG/M metagenome (GOLD analysis project Ga0224558, IMG submission 180682) | Peat soil microbial communities from Stordalen Mire, Sweden - 717 S3 20-24 | ecosystem: Environmental > Terrestrial > Soil > Wetlands > Peat | place: Sweden: Norrbotten County, Stordalen... | reverse complement strand
AGAAGGGTTTTGTTTGGGTTTTTCAAACGGGGCGAATCCCCCGTCGGGTGCAGGAGACTCCCACCGATTCAGCTACGAATTCCCAAGAAGATCCTCAATCCTACCCATAGATTCTGCTACAGAGCCCCATTTCTTCAAGTGCTCCTCCGCCCGCTTGGGCTGCTTGTAATCCCAGAACAGTTGGAAGGCTTCTTTGAGGTAGTAAGCGCGCACAATCGGCGTGTTCCACCGTACCAACGTCGACAGGCGTTCTTTCTGGTCGTCGCTGAGATTCCATGGATTCTTCAACAGCAACCAGCGGCTGCGCTTGAATGCCACCTTCTCCTTCCGACTCAGACGGCGCATTTCACTGCGCCGGACTTCTTCGACCGCTTCGTTGAGGTGCTTGACGATGTGGAACCGGTCGAACAGGATCTGGGCCTTGGGTGCGTGGTCTTTCACCAGCTTGGCGTAGGGCGCCCACATATCCATGCAGATGACCTGGAGCGTGCGGCAGCGGCGCCGCCCCATTTCTTCGGTGAAGAACGGCCTGACTGCCTCCTCGGTCCGGTCGTCGCCGACCCACAGAAGAACCCGTCGCTCCAGATCGTAGACCACCGTAAGATAGACTTGGCCCTTGCGCCGGCTCACCTCATCGATGCCAATCACGTGGACTGGCGGTCGCGGCCGGTCTTTCAACCCATACTGCACCGCCCGCTTCACAATCGTGGCCACGCTTTTCCAATTCAGCCCGTACTGGCGTGCCGTTCCCTGCCAACTCAACTCCCGCGCCAACTTGGCCACCGCGTGGAATAGGGCTGTGGTCACCCTCGCCCAAGGCTCTGCCCACGGAAAGTCCTCCACTCGCACCCCGCACCGGGGGCATTCCACCCGGCGCGGACAGTAGCGCAACTTCAATGGCAACTTCCGCATGGACAGGTCACGCCACTCCCGTTCCTTTCGGATGTCGTGCACTTCCAGGCATCGCTGCCGGCAAACCCCGCAGCGCAAAAGCCGCTTGCCCAGCCGGTCGATGTGCACCAGCATGTGCTCGTCGGCCTCTTCCACCCTGGTCACGGTGTGGGCTTTCAGACGCAACTGTTTTCTGATAAAAGTTTCTATGAGCACCTCGTTCGGTCCTTTCGTAGTCCTTGGTCAGGAAACTACGAAGGTAAACCGATACGGGGTGCTTCTCAATCCGCGTCAATCCACAACCTGAAGCATTCAAAGGGCTTCAACTGCCATTACACTTTTGGGACAGGAACCCTGCCCGAGAAGGAACGGGAAGCGCGTTCCGTGCGCATCACCAGCGATTTCATCCGGCTGACAAGCCCAGGACACCTGTCGATCATCGAGTTCCGCGACGAGAAGGAGCGGAAGTTCGTCGAGCGTATTTATCTCGGTGTCCCGCCCCTCTCGAAGAAGCTCAACGGCGAGGGCGAATGGAACGTTGAGTTTCACCGCGAACTGGACATGACCGATGATGCATGGCGGTTCCGCCGACGCCGGTGGCTGCTCGAACGGGGCTGCCGTCCAGAGAACAGTGGGTTTGTTGCCCAGCCAGCGGATTGGTACAGGTCCCGCTCCGACGAGTTCGTCCCCGGCATTCGGTACATCGTCCCGGAGGGCACGAAATACCGCGTCACCTCCGAAAAGCCGCCAGATGACGAGAAGAAGAAGGGTAGCCGCGGGCAAAGGATGCAGGCCGTCATGGGTTTCGTTCTCCGAACCCGCGTCAACGACGAGCATGAAATGCCGGTGGTTCCCGATGCCCGATACGTGCCGCTCTACGAAGGCCGCATGGTTCACCAGTTCGACCATGCCGCAAAAGCCTATGTGAGCGGCGAGGGTCGCGGTGCCGCATGGAGGACGCTTGGATACTCCGAGAAGCAAATCGTTCCGCACTACTATTTGGATGGTAGTGACTATCCCGTACCAGCGAGAGCGGGGTTTTGCGAAATTACTGGCCAGACTAACGAACGGTCGATGTTGGCTACGCTGCTTCCGGAGCAGCACCCGGCTGGCCGCAAGGTTCCCAAACTCGAAACTGATGGCGGTCTGGAAGGGCACCTTGCCTGGCTGGCCCTGGTTAACTCCTTTCTCGCTGACTTCCTCATCAGACCCAAGATAACGACGACCGTGCCCGCTTTCGTCCTGGACGGGCTACCCCTCATGCGGCCGAAGCTGAAAACGCGACCCTTTGCAGCAATTACCGCCAACGCCGCTCGCCTCGTCTCTATCACCCCCGAAATCCAACTCGCTGAGCCTGCCCTCGACCTTCGTGAACGCGCCGGCCTGCGCGCCGAAATCGACGCTATCGTCGCCGGGCTCTACAACCTCTCGCCCGCCGAGTTCGGCTACATCCTGACCACCTTCCCGCTGCTCGACCGCGATCAGCCGCCGCTACCCGACGACTTCTTCGTTCGCTGGAACAAGCAGGGCAAGCCGAAGCTCGAACCCCGATCCTACGTCACGCGCGACACGGTTCTGCTCGCCTATTTCCGCCATCGCAGCATCGCTCCGCCCGACGACCTCTCCGTCTGGTACCGCGATGAGGTCGCTGTCAACATGATCGACGACGAGTCCTGCCCGTTCCGCATGGGGCTTATCCGCAACCTGGAACAGCGCGTCGCCGAATACAGCCGCCGCGGCGCCATCGCTTACGTCCCGAGCAAGGCAAAGAAGTGGGATCCGAACGGCCCGTACCAGCCGCTAACGAACGTACAACTTCAATGAAGGTGACCCGATGTGGACAGTGACGGCTCGCTTGTTTAGTGAACAACTTCGATTGCCGATCATGCAGGAGAATGGCGTGCTTCCATCGAGTCAGCGCGCCTATGAGATCGCATCAGCTTCGAGACGTGAGTTGTCCCGTACGGTCGGCGTTGATCGGTTGGCACAATACCTAGCGGCGGAAGCGCGAAGCCAGGAGAGCGAGTCTGTCGCACGTCCTCCTGTCCAGGAACTCTTCCGCGAAAACGAGAGTGCGATCACGGAAACCCTATTCCGGGACGAGCCTATCCTGTCGTCGCTTCGACAAACCAGGCATGCCCCGACATTGTTCGTTGCTCCCCTGCGCGGCGATGAGCAAGACCTCGGGTTCGAGTTTCAACTGCAGTCCCTTCCCCTAGAATGGAGGTCGGCGAAGGGGCCCTCGTATTACGCCCTGGATTGGAGGGCATACCTCGGCACTGGCACGGCGATTCTCGACGGGCGGACACGCCCAATTAAGGTCTGGCCCAACTGGAAGCGGCTCAGGTTTAGGTTGCAGGGTCTCCCACACCTTCCATGCCTCCTCGTGGGATATCTACTGCAGTTCACAGGCACGAACCTCGATCTTCGTCTTCGATATGACCCAACGTTCCCCGGCCGGTGTGCACGAATGGAAGCGGAGTATTCAACGCTCACACAGCAGTTTCCGGATCTGCGATCAACCCTACCAGTTTCTCAGCCGAGCGCGGCAGTATTTGTACACGGCGCGCACTCCCATTGTTTGGAGAGCCTGAAGGACCTCGCCCCCTTCAGCCACAATGTGAACGCCCTATTTCGCTTCGAGCACGACACCTTCGTTTCGCTTGCCGAGAGCGGCACCGAACTATTTGATCTAATTGACCAGAAGATCCAGACTAACTTTCTAACCCTCATTGCCCATTCGCGTGGCGGGCTCGTTGCGCGGTTCGCGAGACAGAAGCTGAAACTAAAGGGCTACACCCCGCGCGTCAGGATAATCACCTGCGGAACACCCCACCGTGGGACTCCGCTCGTGAACTGCCTTGAGGGGAATGCATCTCTGGTCTTCCGGCTCGGAAGACTCGGGTTCATGGGACTGCCAGCACTCTCTGGATTGGAATATGCCCTGTCCTGTCTGCTGAATGTCCAGGTCGTTCCCGCGGGCATCGCGTGTATGGAGGACGGCAGCGAGGCATTGAGCACTCTGAACGGACTGGACGACCCCGCTGGAATCGAATGCTGGGGTGCGAAATTCGACCCTGGCCGTGCTGAAGGCGGCTACGGCGTGTTCGTAAATGGGGTTCTTGAGGGCACACTATCTGGTATCGACAATGACCTCGTGGTCCCCACGGAGTCGGCGCGCAGTTTCGGCACAGCACAACCAGCTCTCGGCTGCGCCCATTCCGGCTACTTCCACCAGTCGGCGGTGCGGACGAACATTCAATTGGCCTGCCCCGGACTTCTCTACTGAGCAAGTCCGCTCTCAGACCGTCAGAGCATAGCGCGTATAAGACATGAGCGGGCCTGCATAGCCGAGCAAAATTCAATATAGTTAGCTTTTGAGTTCGTTGGTCAAGAGGTATGAAACGATGAATCCGCTGCGCATCGCCGAACAACTTCGCACCGACTACCTGCAACTCCTGACCACCACGTTTGCTCCGCGTCAGGAGCGGTTGAAGCGGGACTTCCGCACCGCCGTCGAGCGCGAGGGATTCCTCACGCGGGAGCCGTTCGTCTCCCTGGCGCTGCCCTATCAAGGGTCACCCGCGCTCACTGAGTTGCTGCCGGAGACGCGGGAGCGGTTCGGGGCCATTGCGGAGTCCCCGTACGCGCACCAGGGTGAAGCGGTCCGACGCATTCTGTCCGGGTTACCGACGGTGGTCGCCACCGGTACCGGGTCGGGCAAGACTGAAGCCTTCCTGATGCCGATCGTCGATCATTGCCTGCGCGTGGCGGCGCCGGACACGTTGAAGGCGATTCTGGTCTACCCGATGAACGCGCTGGCGAACGATCAACGCGACCGTATACGCAAGCTGCTCGCTGGGACCAAAGTCAGCTTTGGCGTGTACACCGGCGAGACGCGGCAGTGGGGCCAGCGCCCGGAGGGCATCCCGGAGAATGAGCGGCTTATGCGCTCCGAGTTCCGCGCGCATCCGCCGGATATCCTGTTGACCAACTACCGGATGCTCGAATACCTGCTGCTGCGGGGAGACGGGCGCGCGCTATTCCGCAATCACGCCGTGCGGTTCATCGTGCTGGACGAGGTCCACACGTACAAAGGGGCGCTGGGCACGGACGTTGCCTGCCTGGTGCGGCGGTTGCGCGCGGCCTTGGGCGAAGCCAGGCCGCTGTTCATCGGCACGTCGGCCACCTTGCAATCGGGGGAAGGCGATCCGCGCACGGGTGTCGCGGAGTTCTTCGCGCGGCTGACGGGACAGCCCACGCCGGCGGAGGCGGTCATTCGGGAACGGACCGCCGCCCCGGCGCTTCCCGAAGGCGTGCCGCTGGCTGCGCCGCCCGAGATTTCACAAGCAGATCTGGATGCCTTCTCGCCTGATGATCCCGACCGCGTGCTGGCTCTGGCCCGGAAGCTGACCGGCTCCAGTGCGGGCAGCTTGGAGGCGTGCTGGGCGTCCACCGCGCTGCCCTATCTGCTGCTGAACTGGCTGAAAGATCCGCAACCGCTTTCCGGCGTGGTGGAGAGGCTGGCCGAGCGTGCGGAGCGCGCCGGGGTGACAGACGAGGCCCTGGCACGGGAGGCACAAGCGGCGCTGCTGGTGGGGCCTTGCCTGGATCTTAAACACTCATTGCGCCTGCGGCCGCGCGTGCATCGCTTTCTGAGAGGTCTGGCGCGCTTCTGGCGTTGCACCAATCCGGCCTGCGGCAAACTGCTCGATTCCGGAGTGGGAACGTGCGACGCCTGCGGCTGCCGGTCGCTGCCGCTGGCCCTTTGCCGCACCTGCGGATGGGACTTCTTTGTCGGGCGCGAAGAGGATTACGCCGGTGCGGCAACCGCGGTTGCGCCGTGGCTCGGTCGCCGCTCGACGAAGCGGACGACCTTCGTTTACGATCCGGCGGTTGCTGTGGAGGTCGACCCCGAAGAGTCACCCGATGAAGGTGGCGAAGGTGAGGCGGCAGAGCCGGATGGCGAGACGGTTCCGGAAGCTCCCGATGCCACGCACTGGCTTTGCCCGCAGTGTCTGGTGTTGACCTCGGACCCCGATGATCGGCTGTGCGGCTGTGAACCGCCGCTGCGCCCTGTCCGGCTGCTCCAGGGCCGCGGAACCAATTGCCCGGTATGTCGCAGCCGGTATGGCCGCTTCGATGTCATTACGCCGGTCAGCCTGGGCAATTCCTCGGCGCTGACGCACGTTGCGCGCACGCTCCTGCGCGAATTGCCTCCGGAACGGCGCAAACTGCTGATCTTCACCGATAGCCGGCAGGATGCCGCTCACCAGGCGCGGTTCATTCAGGGAGCGGAACGGTTGCTCCGTCTGCGGCGCTTCATCCACTCTGCGTTGGAGTCCTCGCCGGAGCCTCACGATTTGCGCTGGCTGGAGGAGCGGGTCTACCAGAAATACGTCGATGCGGGCGATTTCACGGCACGCTGCTCTCGGGATGAGCGGGAAAGACGCCGGCACACGCTGGATGGCGACCTGTTGCACGAGTTCGTAATCGCGCCCAATGTTCGCCAAAGTCTGGAGCGGCTGGGGTTGGTGGAGATTGGCTACTCCCAACTCGACGAAGAACTGCACGGCGACGATTTCGCGCGGGTGGTGCGCGATCAAAAACTGGATTTCGACCAGGCTTGCCTCGCGGTGAAGCGGCTGCTGGATCTATTTCGGACCCGGCGCGCCATCGCGCACGAGGCGATGCAACGCTACCTGCGCGGCAATGACTCGCTGGCGCGGGAATACAACATCACTCCGGGGCGGGAGGTGGGCATCCCGGTGGCCTATCGCGAAGTGGGGCAGTCATCCGACCTCAAGCAGACCTACAAACTGTTCAGTTGCTGGAACTGGACCGGCATGCCGGCGGGGCCGCAGAGCATCTGGCGGCAGACGGTCGACAATCAGGCGACTGAGCAATCGCTCGAAGCAGTGGTGCAGTGGATGCTGGACGGCGGCCGGTTTCTAGTCCGCGGCAGGATCGGGCGCAACGCGCAGGAAGTGGAAGGGATTCTGCTGCGCCACGATGCCGTGGAAGCCTCCGTCGCCCGCAGTTTTACACGGTGTGGCGTCTGCGGCCGCATCGAAGCCAACGGCACACCGAACTCGGGTTGCGCCAGGCCAAGGTGTTCCGGCGCAATGTTGCCGTACGTGGGTCCGGTTGCCGAAGGCAATCTGAACGCCAGGCTGATCGCCGAGTCGTTTGCCCCGACGCTGCTGCCGGGGGAGCATTCGGCTGCGGTTACCGAGGAAGAGCGTCTCAAAGCGGAAGAGGGCTTCAAACAGAGCCCGCCGCGCCCGAACGTGCTGGTCTGTACCCCGACACTCGAACTCGGCGTTAACATCGGCGACCTGGAAGGCGTTGCGATGCGCAACGTCCCGCCGAGCCCCGCCAATTATGCGCAACGCGCCGGCCGTACCGGGCGTGAAACCCGGACCGGCATCATCGCCGGCTTCGCTCGCGGCACACCGCACGATGGGTATTTCTTCGATCACCCCGATGAAGTGATCAGCGGCGCCATTCCGCCGCCCCGCTTCAACCTGGACAACCTCGCTGCCCTGGAGAGGCAACTCAACAGTCTGGTGTTGGAAGAAGCGGCGCTGGAGTATGCGAACAGCCTGGAGCCGATGCTGACGGACAGGGGAGAATTGATCGAATCCAACGTCAGCGATCTGATACGCCGGCTGGAACAGGCGGCGGCGGACGCGGCAATGCGTGCGGAGAGTATTTTCGGCAGCGTTGCTGGAGTCACCATCTCGTGGCTTCAAGGTGTGACGGCAGCCTTTCCTGGCAGGGTGCGGGCGGCATTGGTGCAGCGGGGCGCACTCATCGCGCACGCGGTTCGGCAAATGAGTGACCTGGGGCAGCGGGTTGGCTTGAACCGGATCGAGGAGATCACGGAATCATCCTACCGGCGGCTGGCCCAGAAGCTACGGGAGGACCACAAGTACGCCTACCTGCCTTCTGTTCTGGCAGAGGCCGGACTGTTGCCAGGATATGCGTTTCCGGGCGACCCCGGGTCGTTATCTCTCGGCGTGGAGGCCGACGTGGTATTCGCCGGCCGACTTCAGGCGCAGCGGGAATTCTGTCCTGGCCAGACGGTATATGCGCGAGGCCACCGATGGGTAGTGCGGGGATTGGCACTGCATCGCCCTGGTGCGTTGGGGACAGGCCGAGGGGCAGAGAAATTCGCTTACACAGAATGCCCGGTATGCGGCTTGGCGCAAGCGTCGAACAACAATTGCCGGCGCTGCCAGGCGGAACTCGCGGCAGCGAACCTCGAAGCCTGGGACGCGGCCTCTTTTCAATCCTGGCTGGACGAGGTGGAGCCGGATAGCGAAGAGGAGCGCCAGCAGGGAAGCTACGACGTACGGCCTCATCCCCAGCGGGACGTTGCGGCGCAGGCTTGGGCGGTCGGCGACTGGCGTCTGGAATTGCGGCGCCAGGAACAGATCTGGTGGATCAACCATGGTCCGATGGGTCTACCGTCTGACGGGGACGGCGATAGCAGCGGCACTCGTTCCGAAGGATTCCGGATGTGTCCCACTTGCGGCGAGATGGTGCGATTGATAGTACTACCGCAGCCAGTTCCCGATGTGCCGCGGCGCGGCCGAAGGCAGACGCGCGATCCACGCGCCGATCAGGACCCACACGCGAGAAAGTGCCATGGAGAGCCGAGATCGGTGACTTTGGGTCAGCAGGCCAAGGCCGACACCTTGCGGCTCCTTGTAGAAGGCATGGAGGAGCAGGGGGAGGATGGAGTGGCTTGGGCCTGGTCGATTGGCACGGCGCTGCTCGAAGGCGCGCGCAGGCACTTCGAACTGGATGACGATGATCTCGATGTGATCGCCCAAACCGCAAGGAGCGCCGATGGGCGTAGCCGAGCGCTGGAGATCCTATGGGTAGACAAGATCCTCGGCGGTTCCGGCATTATCGACGCGATGGTTCGGGAGTTCCAGCAGGTGGCGCGCGCTGCCGTGCGGCACCTTGAAGGTCATGATTGCCCGGCGTCCTGCTACCGTTGCCTGCGCAGCTATCGCAATCAGCGGGTCCACGGCATTCTCAACTGGAGGTTGGCAATGCCCTGCCTTCAGGCCGCCGCCGCGAGCGAGTTGGAACCGCTGGTCTCCACCGCGCCGCCATCGAGGGGTGAGGGGCCAGAGTGGGATGAGGCTCGCCGTGAAGGCTGCGAATCGCCGCTGGAACTCCGGCTGCTCAAAGCGATACGCGCCGCCGGATTGCCGGAACCGGTGAAGCAGCATGAGGTCTACGATTCGCGTGGCCGGCTATTGACGCGTGCTGACTTCGCTTACGTCACGCCGAAGCGCATCCTGATCTACGCCGACGGCCTGGAATTCCATTCCGCCATCCGTCAGCGCATCCACGACATGCGGCAGTCCAACCAGCTTCAGACCGAGGGCTGGCAAGTGCTGCGTTTCCTGGGGCCGCAGGTCCATCGCAACCCAGCCGACTGCATAGCGCAGCTACGGAATGCACTCAGGCTGTGAAGGGATCTAAACCCTACACGCCGACTTGCAGCTTGATCTCATCATTCGGCGCGTGAACGAGATCCTGCTTCGTGCCAAGTTATCGCTCCGTCGTCGGCACGGACGCGTACCTCACGCGCAACTGGAATCCGGTCAAGTTCCTCGCGTACCTTTTACCACCCGACGAACAAGGTCGCCTTTCGATCCCGAGAGAAAATCTTCGGGAAGGCCAGCCAACAAATGGTATTCGCGGATCATCCCGAGGGGAAGGAGACGCGACCGTACGTCATTTTCAAGGTTCTCGTACTGCGAGAGTTTTCGGCTCCCCGGCCGTAGGCCGGCGTTGCTCACAACCTGCACAAATCTGACATTCGATGCGAAGGGAACGGAGATTCTCGTGCCGCGTGCGATGAAAGACCGGCAGAGGGCCGCGGTGCAGAGTTTACCGAGTAAACGATGGGGCGGGAAGCCGTGCGCGCCAGCCTCCTCGATCTCGAGTATCAGCCGAACTCTGTCGTCGTGAAGGATTCCATCAGCACACGTGTACTTAGCTGGCCTGCTCTTTGAGCCTTCGCGGAAGAGAGAAACCAACTGGTCCCCACCGCAAGCGGTATCCCAAACAAATCGGGACGGGGCTGGATTGAATGTAGAAAGTGCTTCTCGGATTGCTACGTGAAAAGGATGATCTTCCATAGAAGCTTATACCGCGGGGAGGCTCGCTCAACAACGTTAAATTCTGTTCATTTCAGCCCGGCGCCTCAGTTAAACCGCCACTCTCAACTTGATGCCATCGTTTGGCGCGTTCACCAAGTCCTGCTTGGTGCCCAGGTACCGCTCGGTCGTCTGGACCGACGCGTGGCCCAGGAGCAACTGAATCTGCTCCAACTCGCCCCCGGAGGCCCGGCAGAGCTTCGCGGCCGTGCGACGACAGTCGTGCGGCGCGATGCCCGGCACGCCGGCAGCCGTCGCGTACGGCCGAAGCATCTGCCAGACCACCTTTTCGGAAAGGACCTCGCCCTGCACCTGGTCGCCGCGGTGGACGGGCCGGAACACGCGGCCGTCCACCACGCCGGCGGGGCCGGTCCAGGCGTCGATTGCTACCTTGACCCACGTCGGCATCGGCACCGTTCGCACGCGCCCGTGCTTCCCGAACAGGTCCACGATGCACCACCGGCCATCGCGCTGCTGGATGTGCCCCATGGTCAGCGCGGCCACCTCCGACCGCCGTAAGCCGCAGCCGAGGAGTACGGCAATGATGGCACGGTCGCGCAGGCCTTTCGTCGTCGTGATGTCCGGCGCGTTCAACAGCGCCTGCGCCTGCTTCAGCGACAGCCAGTTCCCCGTGCGCACGCCCATCGACTTCGCGCTCTTCACGCGGGCGATTCCGGCCGCCAGTTCCGGCGCCAGTAGCCCGTTGTCGGCCGCCTCGGCTGCCAGTTTCCGGACGGCGGTAATCCGGACGTTGATGCTGACCGAGCCGAGGCCGCGGGACTCAAGGGCGACGCGCCAAGCACTGACGGTAGCCTTGGTGAAACCGGGCCGCGGCTCCTGGCCGTACCACCCGAAGAATTCGTCCAGCGCGTGGTTATACACCCGTTTCGTGATCGGGGAGGAGACGCTGTCCAGCACCAGTGCCTTGAGTTTCTGCCATTGGTTCGTTTGCGGAACTACAACCAAATCATTCATTTACGGTCCTCATAATGGGCAATATCGGTAGCCATGTGAACATTACCTCTGGGCGGTTAGGACATCAAGCAAAACCGGTGTCGTGGTGGCGGTTGTCCACACACCGCTTCAGCGCTGCCGCCGTGAGATCGGATACGTAGTTCTCAGATTGCAAGAGGCTACAAAAAGCCGGGCCTGTGCTAATCGGCAGTGGTACTCACCGTAAGAGGCTTCTTGAGGTCTGGCCAGCAGGTCTCGATCTCAACCCACGCATCCGGTCGGGTTATCCGGCGTGCTAGGTCTTCGACCGCCTGAAAAGGTTCTATCAAACACTTTCATTAAAGAATGTTTTGGGGCATACTGGTGGTATGTCGCGGCGCCCCATTCCGATTAAAGTCAAGTCTACGGACCTCACGCATATCGGTGAGATACTGCGCGGAGGCATTCAACAGGTTGGCGTCGTCATGCGAGCGCTTTCGCTACGCCAGCTTGCCGACGGTTTCACCGCACCTCAAGTCGCTCAGGCTCTCCCCCTTACTTCGAAGGCGGTCCGCCAGATCGCCCATCGCTACATGAGCGACGGCTTGGATGCCGCCGTCTACGCCAAACAGCGGCCGGGAGCCCAGGAGATTCTCGACGGCCCACAGAAGCAGCGTATTGTCGCCATGGTCTGCAGCAAACCGCCGGAAGGCCGTGCCCGATGGACCGTGCGCTTGATCGCCGAAGAGTCCGTCAAACGGAAGCTGGTTCCCAAGGTGGGCCGAGAGACAATCCGAGTTTTGCTGCAAAGCCACGAGTTGAAGCCGTGGCGGAAAAAAAATGTGGTGCATCGCCGAGTTGGACCAGCCGTACATCCAAAAGATGGAAGACGTGCTGGCGATCTACGAGAAGCCCTACAATCCCGCCCAACCCGTACTCTGCCTGGATGAGAAACCAATCTCGTTGCATGCCGACGTGCGAGCGCCGATCCCGGCCCAGCCAGGTAAGGTAGCCAAGCAAGACAACGAGTATAAACGGTGCGGCACGGCGAACGTATTTGGCGTCGTGGAGCCGAAGGGCGGCCGGCACTTCAGCACCGCCACTCCCAACGGTTCTGGCGCGGAGTTCGCACGCATGGTGGAGCACGTTGTGAAACAGTACCCCACCGCCGATACGATCCACCTCGTCATGGACAACCTCAATATCCACTGCCGCAAGTCGTTGACCAACCATTTCGGCGAAGAGAAGGGTGGGGACATCTGGGATCGGCTCAGCGTGCATTACACGCCGAAGCACGGAAGTTGGCTCGATCAGGCAGAGATTGAACTCAGCTTGTACTCGCGGCAATGCCTGGGCACGCGAAGGATTCCGGATCTGGAAACACTGAAGCGGGAAACCAAGGCCTGGAACCGGCAGGCCAACCGGAAACGGACCAGGATCAACTGGCGGTTCACGCGAAAGAAGGCCAGGAAGTTGTTCAAGTACGATTCACCCGGCCGGAGAGGCTGAAACCCGGACCGCCGCGGCGAGGCACCCGAACCGGCACATAAGCGGCAAAAGCTGGGTGAGGTGCGCCTCACAACCGCCTCGGCGAGGCACAAACCGCGTTCACGAAAGCCTCGCCGTACAAATCGGTGTGCTCAGAGACGGATAAACCGCCCAGGGCGAAACTCAACCAATACAGGATGTCATTAATCGAACCTTTTCAGGCGGTCATAGACCTAGCACCCACGGCGCCACAGCCGTGTAGTACCCGCAGATCGTTTGGCCTAGCACTCTGTCAAGGAGTGCTCGGTCGGCAGCATTCGCATTGACCGCGTGAGCAATCTCTTCAAAAAAGTTAAGGATGTCGGTCGCGATAGATCGGGCGACCTCGTCATCCTGCAGCCGCTGGCGTACAGACGCCGGCGGCTGCGTGCGCAACTCGTCGTAGAGCGTGTGCCATTCCTTGCGAAAAGATGTCAGTTGTGGATCGTTCCAACGCTCGACAAACCGGAGCGCTACCGCAGCGCGCGCCGCGACGGCTGTCCGGCGAATACTCTCTGCCGCCACGGCGATCGCCGTGACGGTCAAAAATGCGACGAACAAGTCCTTTGCCAGCACGATCGACGCTCGTAGCTGGGGGTACGTTTGATGCAGATATCAATCCGGCCATAAGTAGGTAGACCTTTGAGGGCCTGATTCAGAGAGCGGCG
>Ga0224558_1003435_pt1 | contig 13210 bp, 9 predicted proteins | sample 714S32024metaG_FD_180682 | JGI IMG/M metagenome (GOLD analysis project Ga0224558, IMG submission 180682) | Peat soil microbial communities from Stordalen Mire, Sweden - 717 S3 20-24 | ecosystem: Environmental > Terrestrial > Soil > Wetlands > Peat | place: Sweden: Norrbotten County, Stordalen... | reverse complement strand
TACCTTCGAGGCCATGGAAATTGCCCTTTATCACAACCTGGGACGACTCCCAGAACCAGAATCACCCCACAGATTCTGCTGAGGAAGCGTTCTTCTCAATGCAATTGCGGTTTGTTGAAACGTGAGGATCGCCGCAGCTACAAAATCGACTACAGCAGGGTTTTTGAGGGGGTGAGAAATGGACGTAAGTATTTGATTCTATTGGTCGGGGCGGGGCGATTTGAACGCCCGACCCCCTGCGCCCAAGGGACGCGAGTGATCTCCAACGGCTCCGTCGTTTTTCGCAGACTCCTAAAGTTTACAACAATCTGGGGAATCTGCTTTCGCTCAAAAAGCAATTCCAATGATTGAAACGGATGCAGTTCGGACACAGTTTTGGCACAGCCAAAAAGCAGCGGCGCTACTACCACCTGAACATCTGATCCCCGCTCCTGATCTTCCAACCCCTCCGAGGAGTCTATGACCAGGTTCACCGGTTTCTTGTGGCTGAACCCCGCGGGGCGGAACAGTTCTGCGCACCCGACGGGCGTGCCGGAACTTGGAGACCGGCGCGTCGTCTGCAAAGAACGCTCAGCTCTGTTGCTGCGAGTCGTGTTTGTTGAGTGGTCCCTCCCGCACCTGGAGCGCTGAACTCTTCTACCAGGGAGAAAGGGCAGGGTGCGGGGCAAGGATTCTCGGAGTTTCCTTCCGTGACTTGACCAAAAATGGTAACCCGTCCCTAGTTTCCGTGTCTCAGCACAGGGGTTCCAGTCCAAACATCAGTTTCAGGTAGCCTGCGCCGCAAGCGTGTTTCATCGACGCGGTTGGCTGTCAACCTCGCGTAATTCGACGCCGTTGCTTTGGCGAATCCTCGTCGCGCGTGTTTTCCGGCACAACTGTGGCATGACGATGGTGGACTTCATCCGGCAACTCCGTGTCGATTTCGCTCGGGAACGCCTGCAGCGCAGCGACACGCCGCTCGTCGATATCGCGTTGAGCGCCGGGTTTCCCTCACAGGCCTACTTCTCAACCACGTTCAAGCAGGAAACCGGACTCACGCCGGGTAAGTACCGCCGCACCTGCCGCAGAGGTCGCTAACCCTTCAAACCGTATTGAAGCCATCGAGATGCTCTTCCACGTAGCCCGACGCGGTGAGCCCGTGGTCTTCTCTGCTGTGCGTCCCGGCACGCCCGTATTGAAGCGCGGAGTTGCGGGTGGGAAACCTCAGGCTCGAACGGGATCGAGCTTCCAACGGTACAGCGGGAAGCGGGCAGTAAGCGCGCCGACCTTAGCCCGCACATCGGCGATGGCATCTGCATCGGAGATGTGGTTGAGCACTTCGGCGATGAGCCGGGCGGTTTCGCGCATTTCGGCCTCCCCGAAGCCGCGCGTGGTGACGGCGGGCGAGCCCAGGCGGATGCCGCTGGGGTTCATGGGAGGATTGGTGTCGAAGGGGATGGCGTTCTTGTTGACCGTGATGCGGGCGGCGTCCAGGGCCTTTTCGGCCTCCTTGCCGCGCAAGCCCTTGGAGAACACGTCGAGAAGCATGAGGTGTGTATCGGTGCCGCCGGAAACAACCCGGAAGCCCTCGGCCGCGAGGGTTTCAGCGAGAGCGCGGGCATTCGCCACCACCTGCTTCTGGTAGGCAACAAACTCAGGCTGCATGGCTTCGAGGAAGCAGACTGCTTTGGCGGCCAACACATGCACTAGCGGGCCACCCTGGATGCCGGGGAAGACCGTCTTATCAATGGCCGCGCCAAATTTCTCCTTGGCCAGAATCAAGCCGGCGCGCGGGCCGCGGAGTGTCTTGTGGGTGGTGGAGGTGACGATGTCGGCGTAATCGCACGGGTTGGGATGCAGACCGGCGGCAACCAGGCCGGAGATGTGCGCCATGTCCACCAGGAAGATCGCGCCCACGGAATCGGCAATCTGGCGGAAGCGCGCGAAATCCAGGGTGCGGGGATAGGCGCTGGCGCCGGCGATGATCATCTTCGGCCGGTGCTCTTCGGCGAGGGCCTGAAGCGCGTCATAATCGATGCGCTCGTCTCCCTTGCGCACGCCGTAAGGAACAATCTTGTAAGTCTTGCCGGAGAAATTGAGGGGGTGGCCGTGCGTGAGATGGCCGCCGTGCGCCAGGTTGAGGCCCATGACGGTGTCACCCGGCGTGAGCACCGAGGCGTAGGCAGCCTGGTTTGCCTGGGAACCGGAGTGCGGCTGCACGTTGGCGTACTCGGCGCGAAAGAGCTTCTTGGCGCGCTCGCGGGCCAGGTTTTCGACGACATCGGTGAATTCGCAGCCGCCGTAGTAGCGCTTGCCGGGATACCCCTCGGCGTACTTATTGGTGAAGACACTGCCGGTGGCCTGCATCACCGCTTCCGAGGTGAAGTTCTCACTGGCGATCAATTCGAGCTGCGAGTGCTGGCGCTCGACCTCGTGCTGGATCGCGTCAAAAACCTCGGGATCCACTTCGGCAAGCGGGCGTTCAATCGATATCATAGGTTGGTTCCTCCGCGGCAGGGGCGAAGTGTCGCTCCCCGGTCGCTCTTTAAGGTCGTGCACGGGCACCGGAAACTTCCCGATGACCAAGATGGGGGGACTGAACTGAATCCCTACCTCGGCGGCGCGTCCGCCGTTACCGGTCTGAAGTGCAACTCCTGGAAATCGAAGCTCCAATCAGTCAGCGGTGAAACCGGCTCCATTTTCACCTCGCCGATCGAGCCGTCCGGTTTCAAAGAGAATGTCACGTAGGCGTCGGCCTCCAGCGTGCGGTCGCGCCAGCGAGCCACAAATGTATCGTACTGCCAGTGCTCCAGGTCGCCCGTGAGGCGACGGGTGTGTGTGAAGGAGATCGTCAGCTTGCCGCCGTGTTCCTCAATCACCATGTCCCCGTACCACGAATCGCGATAGCGCCCGGCATAACTCGCCAGCGGCAGCGAGGGCCGCGAGTTCGCGTTCCGTTTGGCGGCCGCCCTTTTCACGGATTCCTCCGCGTCGGCTTCCCCCTTCCTGGCCTGGGCCAGAAATGGGGCGACCCAATCGGTCTCGGGAGCGCCCAGGTAGTGATCCAGAATGGTGTAGGTCACGGCTTGGGAAGCTCCGCCAGCTTGCTGGTTGGTGAGCACGACGACGCCCAGCTTCAAGTCTGGGACCATGGTCACACGTGAAAGGTATGCCCAAAGGTCGCCCGTGTGAGATACGATTCTCTTCCCCCGGTAGTCGTTCAACACCCAGCCCAGTCCGTAGGCGCTGAAACTGGGCCGCAGGGCGGCCAGGACCGCCGGCGAGCCGCTCAAGGGGTCGCTAACCGGGATGATGGCCTGAGGCGACCACATCTCTTTGGACTGAGCCTCGCTGAACAGCCGCGAGCCTCCCATGTCCCCGTGGTTGAGTTGGACCGTCACCCACTTCGCCAGATCCGCAACACACGAATTGATAGCGCACGACGGAGCGTTGTTGTCGAAGTCCTCCGGCGGTAGCGGCTCCAGTTTGCCGCCGGCCTTGGAGTGCGATATCGCCACATCGCTCGCCGTCTTGAGCGCCCGCGAGCTGGCATTCGTGGAAGTCATGCCCAGCGGAATGAAGATACGCTCCTTCACGAAATCGTCCCAGCTCTTTCCTGTGACGGCCGGAATGAGCTGGCCCGCCACGAGGTACAGCAGGTTGTCATACGCATACCTGCTGCGGAAACTGGTGACCGGCTTGACAAACCGCAGCCGCCGGATAATCTCTTCTCGGCTGAGGTCGCTGGGCGGGAAGAACATTAGGTCGCCCGCGCCCAGCCCCAGCCCGCTGTGATGCACCAGCAGGTCCCTCACGGTGAGTTCGCGCGTGACGTACGGGTCGTACATCTGGAAATCGCGCATGTGTTGGATCACCGGGTCGTCCCAACGGATCTTGCCCTCGTCCACCAGCATCGCCAGCGCCGCCGCCGTGAAGGCTTTGGTATTGGAGGCGATGCGGAAGAGCGAGTGTGGCGTCACCGCCGCCGGTTCGCCCAATTTCCGCACGCCGTACCCTTTGGCCAGGACCACGCTGCCGTCCTTGACAATCGCCACGGCGATCCCCGGAACCTGAAATTCCTTTCGGGCGCGTTCCACCACCTGGTCGACGTAATCCTGGGCCGGGCAAACCGCCGCAGCCGCCAAGAGCCCGATTAAGACACCAAGCGCTTTAGGGGCGGAGCCCCTGCCTGTCACGCTACAACTTCTCATAGATCTCGCTCTTTGGCGTCGCGCGCCGCCGGTCCGCTCCACCTCGCTGTGCGCGCGGTATCTGACCAGCTTCAGAACTTGATTCTCGCGCTGAGCTGGACCGTGCGCGGAGCAGCGCCTTCCATCGTCTGCGTAGAGGTGATGGTTCCAAAGGACGCCGTATTTATAACCAACGCAGGGTTCCCGAGGTTGAGATGATTTATGGCATTCGCCGCCGCCGCGCCAAACTGCAACTGGACTCGCTCGGTGATGTTCACGGTCTTGAACATTGAGAGCGATATCGCCTCAGTACCGGGGCCATTGACGGCACCCACCGACTCCAGCGGATAGCGTCCCACGTTGTTCGGCGGAACCGCGAAAGCGGCCTTGTTGATCCAAAGGCCCGTATTCTGCACGGCCGGATAAAGGGGCTGGCCGGAGACGATATCGGCGCGTCCGTTCCCCTGAGCCGATGGGTAATTGTTCCCGGCCGGATCGGCGCCGGAAGCGGCTACCGTCAGGAATGGACCCGACTGGAACAGCAACACGCCCGCGACTTCCCAACCACCCACAACCCCGTCCAGCACCCGACCTGCGTTGCCCAGAAACGGCCGATTCTTGCCGAACGGCAGGTCATACAGAAACGTGGTCAGAAACCGGTTGCGGCGCGTATAGGCGACGTTTCCGTAGTCGAGATTGAAATCGAACCTGTCGGTCACCATTCCACCCATTTCGTTGGCGAAGGCGGAGGGAATAGGGCCCATCGCGTTCGAAAGGTTCTTGGCGAAGACATAACTGGATTGGAACTGAAGGCCTTTGTACAGGCGCCGCGTCACGGCAATGGTCAGCGCGTTGTAGTTGGCGCGCCCGCCGCCCGTGTTCTGCCTGATTTCCGCAAACAACGGATAAGGCATGCCTGCGCCCGCGACCGAGTAACCCACGGTGTTGGCCGGCACCTGGTTCGCGTTGTAGCTTATCCCAAGATCGGTTGTTTGGTTGCCGTCGTAGGAGACGCGGACGCCGAGGTTGGCGCCCAGGTCACGCTCGATGGTCAGGTTCCACTCCTGTACGTATGGATCCTTGTAGTGGATGGCGGCGGCCGAGAGAAAGTTCGCGGTTCCGGGCGTCGCCGCGAGACTGGAGGGGAACGGGTACGGGAACGTCAGAGTCGGTTTGCCGTTGACAACGGTGTTGGTGAAGGTTCCGTTATAGCCACCCGCAACTCCCGCCTCCCCATACAGCAACATCCCGAGCTCCGTCTCGATGTACTTGCCGTAGCCGCCGCGAATCACCGTCTTGTTGACCGGACGCCATGCGAACCCGAAGCGGGGAGCAAAGTCCGTCCTTTGCGAGTAACGTAGCGTCTGCGGCAGTCCGGCCTGCGTGGCCGTCAGGATCGGCGTAGGCGCGATCGACCCGGCGAAGTTCTGATCGACGCTATTGAGGAAGGCATCCGGAACCCCCACCGCGCCATGCACCGTCTTCCCGTTCACCACCGCGTAATTGTCGGGCAGGAAGTTAGCGGTATTGTGCATGGAGTCCGAGAACATGGGATGGTACTCCCAACGCAGTCCGAAGTTCAATGTGAGCCGCGAGTTCACCTTCCAGTCGTCCTGCCCGTAGAACGCGTAGTGACGCGCATGCGCATCGTTGTCCCCCTGAGTCACCGTCGCCACCTGGGTTGAGTCGGGAATACCCAAAAGGAACGCCGCGAACGGGTTCCCGATAATCGACTTGGTTACGGCATTGGAGAAGTTAAAAATTCCCATGCGTTGGTATCCCCAGTTATTGTTGTCATACAAACTCAGGAACCGGATATCGCCTCCCATCTTCAGAGTGTGGCCGCCGCGCGTGTAGGTCAGGTTGTCGATGATCTGTGTAGTCCTGGTTCGCGAGACGGACGACTGACCGTCGTTGGTCGCTTGGAATCCGGTAATGTTGAAGTTCGGAATTTCATTGCCGGCAGGCACCGGCCCTGGCAGGGTCAGACCGAGTTCACTCTGAATGGTGCTGGCCGCCATCCCGAAGCTGTTGGACGAATTCGCGCCGCTGAGGCCCGCTCGGAGTTCGTTCAGCAGCCGGGGACTGATGATGAAGTTGTGCGCCACCGTCAAACCGTAATCATTTTCGGGCTGGATGCTCGGGCCGGCCAAAGCGGTTCCCGTCGGAGCAGCGTTCACCAGACGCCGCTTGTAGGTGAACCGGGCAAAGACACTCTGCCGGGGACCGATGTTCTGATCCAGCCGGATATCGCCCTGATTGCTGGTGATCGATGCCGGGGAATTCGCAACGTAGTTGTTTGCGATGGCGTTCGAAGAACCGACATTCGGGAGCGGAAACAGGTACTGGAGGGCATTCTGCGACAACGTGGAAATGCGCGCGAGCGGGATCTGATTTCCCGCAAACGGCGTACCGGACAGCGGGTCCAGAATTGATCCGGCGGAATATGCGGAAAGGTTGCCGCTTCGCAGCGCCACCGAAGGCACGCTCTCGGTGAGAGTCGTCTGTCGCGGCAGGCGCAGCCCTTCGTAGCTCATGAAGAAGAACGTTTTGTCCTTCCCGTGGTAGATCCCGGGAATCGATGCGGGGCCGCCCAAGTATAACCCGAAGTCGTTCATCACGAGGTGGGGCATGGTAATGGCAAACGGGTTCATGGCGTCTAACGCGGCCGTCTGGTTGTTCTCAAACATACCGCCGTGGAATTGATTGCCGCCGCCTTTCGAGATCGTAGTGACGTCGCTGATGCCCCCGAACTCCGCGGAGTTGTTAACCTCACTCACACGGATTTCAGCGATTGCGTTGAAGGATGGGAAAAGCTCCGCAATCGGAGCGGAAGCAACGGGACTCATAGTGCTGATGCCGTCGATGCTCACCGACATCATACTGTACTTCGCACCCGCCACCGAAATGTTGCCGGCATTGTCCGTCAGCACGCCGGGCTGCGTGGTCAGCGTGGTGATCGGACTGGTGGAGCCCGCGGCGCGCGAAGTGATCGCGACCGGCAGGTCGATCAGTTCGCGGCCGGTCTTGGTCACCGCGAGATTCGAAACGTCCGTCTCGATCACCGGGGCCGTCTCCTGCACGCTCACCGTCTGGGTTTGCCCACCCACGGTCATGCTGACGTCAAGGCGGGCCGTTTCACGCGCGGTCAGGATTACCGACGGGATGCGGGACTGTTCAAAGCCGGGGGCCTCCACCACCAGATCATACGTGCCTGGCTCGATGTTGACAAACACATAGGAGCCGTCCCGAGACGTAGTGGCGGATCGCTTCGCCGACGTGCCCGTGTTCGTGATCGAAACGGTGGCGTTCACGATCACGGCGCCCGAAGGGTCGCGCACGATACCGAGAACGGAGCCGAAGGTCGATTGCGCCCATCCGGAGACGGCGCAGAACAGAACGAGCGCCGCGATCGCAGCGCAGGAGGAAAGACTAGCGAAAACACGCGACGGAGCTTTCCCGCTCGCCGTGTTCCGCGATTGTATCATGAAATTGGATTCCATTGTTGACACACCATCCTCTATGTTTTCATGCGGGCTTTCCAAAGTACCCGTTACAAGGGCGCCTCGGACACCTCACGTCATTTCCATGCCCCGATTCACACGAGGGTACCGAGCACAAGACACGCCCACTCATTTGGGCTAAACCTGAACAAGAATAATGATACCTGCCAAGGAGTCCCGAATCTTCCGGCGATCAAACCAATTTTCGGATACTGCACATCCTTCCACGGTCTTTTCCCGGGATCTCCGCTTTGCCCTCCCGGCCACGAAGCGAGTGTACTCCCAATCGAAGTATTCGGAACTGTTTATCTCATTCTCTCCACAAGCGACCGTAGGGACCACCTGAGTCAACTGAATATCCACCCAACAGAATATTGAGCGATCCTCAAGCATAGTGAGACGTTTGGGCATTGTCGCGCGAACGGCGATGATCATTCTTTCCGTCATCGATGGATGGCGACCTCGGCTACCGCTTCGTTCACCGCCTCCAGCGCCTCTGCGCAATCTTTACGGGTGATATCGTAGTGCGTCACCGCGCGCACCTGTCGCTCATTAATCGCATTCATCAATACGCCGCACTGCTTCAGGTGCGCGCTGAGGGCCGCGGGAGGCAAGCCCGTCCCGGTGACATCGAAGACCACGATGTTGGTCGCCACCGGTCGCGGTTCGATCCCCGGTATGCGCGCCAGTCCCTCTGCCAGGAAACGCGCGTTGGCGTGGTCGGCGGCCAGCTTTTTGGGAGAATCTTCCAGCGCCACCAGGCACGCGGCCGCCAGCACCCCCACCTGCCGCATGCCCCCGCCCAGTCGCTTGCGGTGCAGGCGTCCCTTGGCGATCAGGTTGGCCGGGCCCGCCAGTATCGAACCCACCGGCGCCCCCAGTCCCTTCGAGAAGCAGAACATCACCGTGTCCGCCGGCGCGCAGATCTCCCGCACCGGCATGCCGATCGCCTCCGCCGCGTTGAAGATTCGCGCCCCGTCCATGTGGACTTTGAGACCGCGCTCGTGCGCGCCGTCGCAGATCTCATGAATCGTGTTCATCGGGTACACCGTCCCGCCCCACATGTTGTGCGTGTTCTCGATAGACACCAGGCCCGTGGGCGCGGAATACGGGTTGACCGGCTTGATCAGCGGCTTCACCTGGTCCCAGGAGAGGATGCCGTCCCCAGTGGCGATGGCGCGAATCGCGCACCCGGAAAACCAAGCCACCATCGACATCTCGTAGTCCATAAGGTGCGCGCGAGAGTCGCAGATCACTTCCTGCCCGTGCTCGGTGAGCAACTTGACCGCGATCACGTTCCCCATCGTGCCGGTGGGAACGAACAGTCCGGCCTGCTTGCCGGCCAACTCGGCGGCTTGCTCCTCGAGACGGTTTACAGTGGGATCCTCGCCGAAAACGTCGTCGCCCACTTCGGCTTCCATCATGGCGCGCCGCATCTCCGGCGTCGGCTTGGTGACGGTATCGCTACGCAGGTCGATTACTTTCATGAAGTGAGAAACTCCTGAAAAGCTTCGTTGGAAAGCAGCATGCCGCGGCTCGTGAGCCGCAGGATGCCGTCCTCGGTCTCCAGCAGCCCCGCATCCACGAAGCGCCGTATCGTTTGTTGCCACTCGCCGGGGCAGGGACGGCCGCTAGCCATGAGGCGCAGACCCACGAAGAAGCGCCCGTCGGTGCGCACGAGTGCTGGCCCGCGGCGGCACAGCCTAACGCATGTGCCCACGTGCCCCTCGACCGATTCGGGATTCTCCCATCGCGTGCCGCCGATTATTTGGGGTTCTCGGAACGGCGCAGGGCCTCGATGTCTTTGAGCATCGTCGCGAGAATCGCTTTCGTCACCAGTTCTCCCTTCTCGCGCGTGGCGAGCGTCGCGTCGCCGAAGATGCCGCTGGCCGAGTACACGCCGGGCTTGTTGGGATCGCGAGTGAGACCACCGGCCGTCGATGGATGGTAGTCTTTCACCGCTTTGCTCATGTCCACCGTGGCAGGGTCGATGTAGAGGAGCATCGAGGTCTCGATCTCGTCGGCGTGGGTGCCGCCTTCCTCCTTCTTCACCTGCTTCTCCGCTTCCGCGCCCGCTTCCAGGATGTTCGTGTAGGTGAACCGAATGCCATCGGCGGCTAGGATCTCGGCGGCGGGTTTGAGCGCGCGCAGCGTGCTGACGCCGGTGTTGAGGACGTAGAAGCGGCGCGGTCCGTACTTCGATAGCACCCGGCAGATGTCGACGAACATGTCGCGCGCGGTTTCCAGGCGCAGCGTCGTGGATCCGGGATACTCGACAAACGACGGATAGAAGCTGTAGTTGACAGTGGGCGCGATCACCACGTCGGCGCGCTCCAGCACCTGGCGCTTGAAGTACTCCGCAAGGATGAAGTCGTTCTTCAGCTTGAGGTGAGGTCCATGTTCTTTGGATTCCGCGCCCAGCGGGATCACGACGACAGTGTCGGGCTTCAACACCTTCTCGGCTTCCACCCAGGTGAGGTCTTCGAGGAGGATGCCTTTGGGCTGAGCGGCGGCGGCCACCGCGACTGCTCCGGCAATGATGACAATGCGGAAGAATACGTTTGGCATATAGAGTGTTTTCTCCGGGTACCGATGTAATAGGATAGCTGCATAAGGAGTCCCGAGTCTTCCGGCGATCAAACTTTTTTCGAAAATGACCCATGCTTCCAGGGTCCATTCCCCAGGACCTCCGCTTTGCCATCCCCGCCACAAAGCGATTGCCAGTCAGAACGTATTCCGGCGAGTCCGCTCTGGAACGATCCTGCGAGCCTAGCTCTTCGGTCGCTAGCTGCAAGGTCGAGCAAAGCCGTTGCAAGCAGGATCGCCGGCGAAGGCTCGGGCGCGGTACGCCGACGCAGGCAGATCCGGCCATGATCTAGGGGGCCATGGAGCGCTTGGAAATCCCTCTTAGTTCGCTTCCCTCTCATTGCACTTGCCAGCTTTCAGCTTGCCGACCGCCTTATTTCCAGAAGGCCGCCATTTCCTTCGGAGAAATCGCGAGCCTATGGCCTGGGGAGACTTTCACCTCAGGCTGCTAGGGTGTCGTACGGGACGGCGTGGGCGCTCGGGGCGACAGATGTAGCAAAATTCAACAGCTTGCTGGAATGATCCGTGGGTCCGGCCCTACAACCTGCTGCTACAAACCGCTGGTTGAGGTAGCGATAGCCCCGTGTTATAATCATCACGATCTATTTTTCAGCGCATTGGGGGACTGAATGGAGCTTGGCATTCACAGTCCTATTGCTGCGGAGCCAACGATTGATCAACTTGGGGAGACGGTGTCGTGGTCGATCCGGCCAAACTCGCCAGTACTGAAGGCATTCACGGCAATATCCAGCGCACAGTCGCTGCTCCTGATGTCTTGATGACGGAGAGCCTGTACCCTCCCAATAGCAGAGTGAGCCCTCATGCACATGAGGAGGGCTGCTTCGTGTTCATCCTGGAGGGCGAATACTTGGAGGCTGTTCGGCATCAAGAGATTGTTTGCGGACCCCGAATGGTGCTGTTCCGCCCGCCGCTGATCGAACACTGGAGTTCGAAAGGGAAAGCGGGGGCTCGCGCCTTGTTCCTCGAAGTCTCAGAGAGGTGGCTGAATGAGATACGAGAATATTCTCTGATTCTCAGCCGACCCAGCTTGTTACAGTCGGCCCACATCCACACGTTGGCCGCATCCATGTCTCGCCAATGGACAGCAGGTTCTCGTGCCGCTCCGCTCGCCGTCGAAGGCCTCCTTTATGAGATCGCCGCCGATATCTGCCAGGAAAAGCCGGAATCCAAAGAGCATAGGCCCAAATGGCTCAACACGGTTCTCGAACTTCTGCACGAGAAATTCAACGAGCCGCTGAAGTTGTCGGATGTCGCGCGCGAAGTCGGCTACCACCCTGTTCATGTAACGCGCGTATTCCGCCGCCACTACGGCGTGTCCATGGGAGACTTCATCCGCCAACTACGAATCGATTTCGCGCGGGAACACCTGTTGCGCAACGACATGCCACTGGTCGATGTCGCGTTGAGTGCAGGCTTCCCCTCACAGGCCTATTTTTCAACAACATTCAAGCGGGAAACCGGACTCACACCGGGGCAGTACCGCCGCGCGAAAGCTAAGATGCGCTGACCTTTTGAGGGGATTGCGAACCTCCAGCGATCAAGATGGTCTGAACCGTAGCCGATACCATGGTCTAACCGGCATCCGTCGGTGGGTTGGTCTCGGCGTGAGCAGCCCGGTCGAAATCCTCCGAAAACCTCTGACAAGTGCTCACGGTGGCGAAAAGGCTCATTTTGCGCCGGAAAGTAGCTACACCCCGCGTAGCGGGTCGACGTGTTTTAGGTGATTTTCCCGAAAAAACGTTCTATTGCGGAAAGACTGGGGATTTCGTCGCTGCTAAAATCATGATGAAGTCAGGTTATTGGCTGCGCAGACGGTAGCTATGAAGGGCTTCCGGACCGGGATGATAGAGAGTGTACGTGTAGATGTCGGCATGTCCGCCATGGTCAACGCCAAACTGGAAAAGGGGGCAGTGGCCAGAACTACCACGCTAGGTTACCACATATGCACCGGCGCACGTTTCTAGCGTCTCCCATCTTTGCCACTGCGGTTTCCATGGCTTCTCCTGCTGCTAATGGTTCCCTCGTTCGAGCCACCGGAGATGGCATTGACCAAACCCCGGCGGAGTATGCGGCGCTTCTCCACGGGATTGCCGCCACCATCGAGCCGGATGATTACTCCCGAGGCGGTGTAGTCACCGAACTGGAACAGTCGGTGGCTGCGGACCTCGGAAAGGAGATGGCCGTCTGGGTCTCCACGGGCACTCTCGCCAATCACCTCGCCGTCCGCCTCCTCGCCGGTGACAAGCGGCGCGTGCTTGTTCAGCACGAGTGCCACCTCTTCAACGACTGCGGCGATTGCTGCCAAACCCTCAGCGGCCTGAACCTGATCCCTCTGGCTCCCGGCAAAGCTACCTTTAGGGTCGAAGACCTCGATCGCGAAGTCGAGCGCAGCGAATCCGGCCGGGTGTCCGTGCCAATAGGGGCGATCCAGATCGAAAGCCCTGTTCGCCGCAAAGCCGGTGAAACCTTCGACTTGATTGAAATGAAGCGCGTTTCCGAATGGGCCCGCCAACGCGGAATCGGTCTCCACCTCGATGGCGCCAGACTCTACATCGCCGCTGCATATAGCGGCGTCTCTGTTCGCGAATACGCAGGTTTATTCGACACCGTCTACATCTCCATGTACAAGTACTTCAATGCGCCGAGCGGCGCCGTGCTCGCCGGCCCGAGAAGGCTTCTCGAGAATCTGTTTCATCCGCGCCGCATGTTCGGTAACGGGCTCAACAGAGTGTGGCCGTTCGCTGCGGTTGCGCTACATTTCTTCAAAGGCTTCGCCGACCGCTACGCCCGGGCTGTTGCCACTTCCGAAAAAGTCATTACGGCACTTCAGTCTGACCCTCGTTTTGAGGTGACCCGTGTCCCTAACGGCACCAACATCTTTTACCTTGGCGTCAAAGGTGTCGATGCCCAGGTTTTTCAACGTCGGGCTAT
>Ga0224558_1003434_pt1 | contig 13211 bp, 12 predicted proteins | sample 714S32024metaG_FD_180682 | JGI IMG/M metagenome (GOLD analysis project Ga0224558, IMG submission 180682) | Peat soil microbial communities from Stordalen Mire, Sweden - 717 S3 20-24 | ecosystem: Environmental > Terrestrial > Soil > Wetlands > Peat | place: Sweden: Norrbotten County, Stordalen... | reverse complement strand
GGGCGGCATCGAGCTCCCCCTCGAGGTCTCGGCCATCGACTCCTACGCGTCAGCCACCGACGCGGCCGAGCGCCGGCTCAACATCGTTGCCCGGTCCCCCGTCTCGCTCACCCGGGTGCTGGCCGGCGAGGAGATGATGTGCGACGTCTTCGACCGGTGCCTGTCGGTCAGCCGCTACCTCCTCGACTCGGCGGGCAACTGGCTGGGGTGACCGGCTCCGGCACCCGGGGGTCAGCCCGGCGGCTCGCCGTGGGCATCGTGGTCACCATCGGGCTCGGCGCCGCGGTCAGCGCCTGTGGCAACGGCGGCACCTCCCTGGCCGTGCAGGCCTGCTCCCACGTCGACCGGTCCATCACCCTGCTCCAGGAGTCGCACCGCCAGTCCCAGCCCGACCGGGCCGCCCAACTCCAGGAGCAGGCCTACATCCAGCTCCGCCAGGCGCTGCCCGTCGCCGCCGAGGCCGCGTTCCACGACGGCCAGTGGCAGGCACTGATGACGACCATCGCCGAGAGCAGCCGGGTTCCGGAGGGGACCCTGGTGACCGCGCTGAGCGCCCAGTGCCAGGCGGCCGACAGCCCGGCTTTCGGCCAGCCGTCACCGGGCTCGTCCATCCCGCCACCGGCACCCGCCTCGTCGTCTCCCTGAGCGATCCCGGACGGTGACGGTGTTCAGGCCGTTCAGGGCTGGTGGTGGGGCCGTCCCGACGCCGCCAGCGTCGGGGTCGGCCCCGACGACGTCGGCGTGGGTGCGGGGACCAGGCCCTGGCCGGCCATCTGCAGCCGCCCGAGCCTGACCACCTGCGGCAGCACTCGGGCGTCCAGCCACTCCCCGGCGGCCGCCGTCGGCTCGATGTGCACGCCGTCGCCGTCCCGGACCTGCACCCCGTCAAAGGTGGTGGTGAAGACCCCTCCGGGACAGAGCTGACCGCCGAGGTCGTCGAGCTGCACCGTCGTCGCATGTTCGGCGGCCACCTGCCGCACCGTGTCGTTGTAGGCGGCCAGCCGGGCTGCCGAGTCCTCCGGCCAGGGCTGCCCGTCGTCCTGCTCCCCCGAGTCGAAGCAGGGGGACGTCATCAGCACCATGAGCGCACAGGTCGACGTGCCCACCTGCACCGCCTGTTCGAGCGACTTCCTGAGCTCGCCGTCGAAGGCCGGCTCCCCGATGTGCATCCACCGCCCGCCGATCAGCCGCTCGGAGACCTCCCAACGTCCGGCCAGCAGCACCACCACGTCGGGCCGGAACTGCGCGAGATCCCCCTTCCACTGGGCCGGCCACTGCTCGGACGGCGGCGAGGATGTGTTGCACTCCCTGGTCTCCGGAATGCGGGTGCCACCGGCCTCGTACGCGGTGCTCCGCAGCACGCCGCATCCGACGATGGCCCCGTTGTCGATGTTCACGTCGTAGCTCTCCTGTGGCTGGCTGGCCAGCATGGCGAAGCCGAGGCGCCAGGCCACCGAGTCCCCGACCACCAGGACCTTGACCGGAGGGCCGGTGAACTGGGCACCAACCGCCTGCGGGCTCCCCGCCGCCTCGGCGGCCGACGGCACCGTGGCCGCCACGGTCACCAGGACCACTCCGAGGAAGGCGCCCGTCGTCAGCAGCCATGCCCGCCATTCGGTGAACGACCGGGTCCGCCTGCGGCGGATCGGCTCCTCCACCACGTAGAACGACCCGGTGGCGACCACCAGGGTGACGGCGATCCTCACGCCCAGCAGGGGGTACCCGGTGAGGTGCAGCCGCGCCCCGTCCAGGAGGGAGAAGAGGGGGAAGTGCCAGAGGTAGATGCCGTAGGAGATCTTTCCGACGTACCGGAACACCGGGTTCCCCAAGCTCCGGGCTAGCGACGCGGCCTGGGTGGTGACCACGCAGAAGATGACCAGGGCCACGCCCAGGGCGAACAGGAAGTACCCGCCCTGGAACAGGAAGGGGGTCGGTCCGGTGAGCCGGGTGCAGAGGAAGACGGCCGCGCCCACGGCCGACCAGCCGAGGACCTGGAGGACCAGCCGTGCCGTCGGCCCGGCGATCTCCCAGGCGCTGATCGGGCGGATTCCCGGTCCCCGGCGCCGGTGCAGGTCGCGCCGGTGCGGGCGGGGTGGGTACTGACCGGTGGTGCCGGCGGCGGGATGCGACCGCTCGACCCGGCCCCGGCCCGGGCCGCTCGTCGCGTCACCGGGGAGTTCGGCGCGGTGCTGGGCCCAGATGGCCATGCCGATGGCCAGCGCTGCGCCGACGAGGATGTCCTGGCTCCGCGTGTCGGTTCCCTCGTAGAGCCGCATGACCGACGCGCCGGACCGGTAGGACAGGAGCATGTCGAGCGCAGACGCCACCGCACCGACCACCGCCGTCGCCAGGATCGGCCAGAGGCGTCGGGACGGCCGGAGCCTGCGGCCCAGGTGGAGCATGAGCAGGGCCACCGGCGGCCAGACGATGTAGAACTGCTCCTCGATGGACAGCGACCACATGTGCTGGAGCGGCGAGGGTTGGGCGGTCATGTCGAAGTAATTGCTGCCACCGGCTATGAAGTGCCAGTTGGACACGTAGAACAGCGTCGACAGCGAGTCGAGTCGGAGGTCGGCGAACTCGCCGGGGGTGGCGAACACCTTGGCGTAGACAGCCACCCCCACCAGCATCACCAACAAGGCGGGCAGCAGCCTCCGGGCCCGGCGGGCCCAGAACTCGCCGAGCTTGATGGTCAGGCGTCTGGTCCACTCGCCGAGCAGCAACGACGTGATCAGGAAGCCGGACAGCACGAAGAAGACGTCGATGGTGAGGAAGCCGCCGCTGGCCACCGGCGCGCCACCGTGGTACAGCATGAGCCCGAGGACGGACACCGCCCGCAGTCCGTCCAGAGCCGGTACGAAGCTGAACGCGATGGGGCGCCCCCGGGACACCGGGCCGACGTCCCGGGAGGTCACTGACCGCTTGGTGGCCGCGTGGGCGCCAGGACTCATCGGATCAGGCGCCTCCCGGTACGCCGGTCGCGTGCGGCCCCTCGTCGGACGGCGCACCAACTCCCCCATGATCGCAGACGAGCGGGCCGCACCCGTCGCGGTCCACGACGGGGTGCTGCACAACCCCGGCCCGGCCGAGCCGTCCCTGCTCTCCCGCTCCGGGCTCGGGGAGCCGTCTTCCCGCCCGTGGATGTGGCCGGCCGGTTCGGCCGGGCCCGATCACACGGTCGGGCTGTAGCCTGCAGGCAGGTTGATGGTCTTCTTCTCGAGGAAGAGTTCGAGGCCGTCCTCGCCGAACTCACGGCCGACACCCGAGGCCTTGTACCCGCCGAAGGGTGACGAGAAGTCGATCGGGATGTTGGAGTTGACCATGTAGGTGCCGGTCCGTACCTGCCGTGCGATGCCGAGGCCCCGGTCGGTGTCCCCGCCGAACACGGCGCCGCACAGCCCGTAGTCGGAGTCGTTGGCGATCCGCACCGCGTCGGCGTCGTCGTCGTAGGGGATGACAGACAGCACCGGGCCGAAGATCTCCTCCTGGGCGATGCGCATGCTGTTGTCCACGTCCACGAAGACGGTGGGCTCGACGAACCAACCCTTGTCGATCCCCTCGGGGCGGCCGCCGCCCACCGCCACCTTGGCCCCTTCCTCCTGGCCGATCCGGATGTAACCCTCCACCCGCTCACGCTGGCGCTCTGCCACCAGGGGGCCGACCTCGGTGGCCGGGTCGAGGGCGTCCCCGACCTTCATGGCCCTCACCTGTTCGACCAGGGCATCGATCACCTCGGCATACCGGTCGCGGGGAGCGAGGATCCGGGTCAGGGAGATGCACGCCTCGCCGTTGTTCATGATGGCGTTGGGCAGCATCAGCGGGATCGACTCGGCGAGGTTCACGTCGTCAAGGAGGATGGCTGCCGACTTGCCGCCCAGTTCGAGGCTGCATCGCTTGAGGTTGGCGCCACAGGCGGCCCCGATCTTGCGGCCGGCAGTGGTCGACCCCGTGAAGGAGACCTTGTCGATGCCAGGGTGGTTCACCAGGTGCTCGCCGACCTCCCGCCCGGCCGGTACCACGCTCAGGACGCCCGGGGGCAGGCCGGCATCGGCGAAGATCTCCGCCAGCACATTGGCGTCGAGGGGGGTTTCGGGTGCCGGCTTGAACACCACGGTACTGCCCGACAGGAGCGCCGGAGAGAGCTTGGCACAGGCCAGGAAGAGGGGGACGTTCCACGGGGTGATCGCCGCCACCACACCGATCGGCTCCTTGGACACCAGCACCGGCCCGAGCAGCCCGTCCTTGACCGTGTCGAAGGCGAACGTCGACCCCAGGCCGGCGTAGTAGTCGAGGATCATGGTCGGGGCCAGCACCTGGGCCATGGTGCCCCAGGAGATCGGCGACCCCATCTCGTTGGAGATCAGCTCGGAGATGCCCTGCATGTCGTTGCGGATGGCGTCGGCCACCTTGGACAGGACGGCGGCCCGGTCGGTGGGCGCCATATGGGGCCACGGCCCGTGGTCGAACGCCTCCCGGGCCGCACCGACGGCCCGGTCGATGTCGGCGTTCTGGGCCTCCGGCACCCGGCCGACGACCTCCTCGGTGGTGGGCGACACCACGTCGAACACGGAGCCGGACGACGGCTCGACCCACTCCCCTCCGATGAACAGACGATCGTACGACTTCACGGGCCCTCCCTGGTTCGAACCGCTGGTGCGCAGCAGTGTGGTGGTCGGTCGACCGGAGCCACTTCGAGGTCGGCCGCGCGGCAATGCCGATACCGGCAAATCGTAGCCCGCACCCGCGGCGGCCGCCCCATCGTCCCGATCCTCGCTACGCTCGACTGGCCATCCCTCTGGCATCCCGACCGCCGACGGGCATCCCGCGGCCCGAACCCTCGAGGAACGACCGTGCTCTCCCCACTCGACGACTACCCGGTCCACCAGATCTCGGAGCCGATGCGCTTCGTCGGGACCTCGGACCGCAACTTCTACGACCGCTACTACTTCAACATCCACGGTGCCGAGGGCGTCCACGGGACCGATGACGAGCTCTTCGCCGTCATCGGCGTCGGCCAGTACCCGAACCTGAGCGTGGCCGACGCCTTCGTGTCGGCGTTGTGGGGAGACGACCACCGGGTGGTTCGGTCGTCCAAGACGCTCGGGGCCGACCGGATGGACGCCTCGGTCGGGCCGATCCGGGTGGAGGTGGTCAAGGGCCTCGAGAAGGTGCGGGTCGTCGTCGAGCCCAACGAGTGGGGCATCGAGCTCGACGCTGTCTACGACGGATTCTCCGAGGCGCACCTCGAGGCGAGGCACTTCGACCGTCAGTTCGGACGGGTGACCTTCGATTCCACCCGGTTCGCCCAGGTCGGCTCCTGGACCGGCACGCTCAAGGTCGGCGACCGGGAGATCCGGCTCACCCCCGACCGGTACTGGGGCTCCCGCGACCGCTCGTGGGGGGTGCGCCCGGTGGGTGAGCCGGAGCCGCCGGGCATCCGGGCCACCGACACCGAAGGCGGGTTCTTCTGGATCTACGCGCCGGTCCGCTTCGACGACCACGCCCTCGTGACCATCGTCCAGGAGCGGCCGAGCGGCGAGCGGATCATGCAGGACGCCCACCGGGTCTTCCCACTGGGCTCCGGCCGCGAGGCCGAGTGGCTGGGACGCCCCGAACACGAACTCAGGTTCGCCGAAGGCAGCCGCTCGGTCGCCGGCGCCACCCTCTCCTACTACGGTGCCCACGGGCAGAAGACCACCGAGGTCGAGGTCGAGACGCTGCTGGCCTTCCCCCTGCTCCTGGGCAGCGGGTACGGGCTCGAGCCGGACTGGAAGCACGGGATGTACCAGGGGGAGCTGGTGGTCCAGGGGCAGACGGTCCCCCCGGCCGACCCGACGTACTCGAATTGGGGCCTCACTGAGTACGCAGCCAGGTTCACGTCGGGCGGCAAGGTCGGCTACGGCATGTTCGAGTGCGCGGTGATGGGGCCCCACCAGCAGTACGGGTTCACCGGCTGGGAGTGACCGCCTCGGTGGGCGGGAGGCCGTCCCACCCGCTGCGTGCCACGCACCACGCCCACAGGTCCGAACCGGCTCGGACGAAGTCGGCGTCGTCGAGCCGGGTCCACGGGACCTTGTGCTCCCACCGGGGACGACGGTCCAGCCAGAACCGCCCGGTGGACGTCACCCCCTCGGATGCCGACGCCAGCCAGACCGCAGTGTCCGCCCCCTCCTCGGGGGACCGGAGCAGCGGCCGCATCACCTTGTAGAACCCAGGGAGTCCGGTCCGGACGCCGGGGGTGTCGGCCCACCCTGGGTGCATCCCGTGGAATCCGACGCCGGTCGCCCCCGATCGGCGGACCCACTCGTGCAACAGCACCAGCTGGGCCCGTTTGACCCGGGCGTACGCCACCGTGCCGTCGTAGTCGGACGGCCCCATCTCGAGCTCCTCGAGATCGAATCGCTGGGTGTACATCCCCCCGGAGGAGACCTGGATCACCCGTGACGGAGCGGCGGCCCGCAACAGGGGCAGGAGGAGGCCGGTGAGGAGGAAGGGGGCGACCAGTTGGGTGGCCACCGTGACCTCGGTGCCGTCGCCCGTGCGGGCGTAGGACCGCGAGAGGGCCCCGGCGTTATGGACGAGGACGTCCAGGTGGTCGTGCTCGGTGGCGAACCGCCCGGCCAGGGAGCGGACCTGGTCGAGCTCGCCCATGTCGGCGAGGTCGTACCCGACGTCCGCTCCTGGGACTGCACCGGTGATCGACTCGACGGCCCGGTCCGCCCGCTCCCGGCTCCGGGCCACGAACCGGACGGTGGCACCCAACCGGGCAACAGCGATGGCGGTGGCCAGCCCGAGACCCGAGGTGGCCCCGGTCACCACCACGACCCGACCGTCCATGGGGGGTGGGGAGCGCCACCCGGCGACACGCCTCCTCACCTGCGGCCCGATCGACGAGAAGCTCCCGACCACCGAGCCCTCGAGCAGTTCGTCGACCACGGTGGCCGTCAGCGCTCCGGCGGGAGGCAGGTCCGACGTCGGTGGGTCACCGTCACCGGGCGCCAGGACCCGGAGGCCGCCGAGCCCCTGGTCGCCGATGCGACGGAAGGGAGGGCCGAGGAGGGGGTCGAGCCACGAGAGCGCGCCCCGCAGGTGCAGGTCGGCGTCGTAGTGCAGGATCGATCCACCCTCTTCCGTCGGGGCCACCGTGACCGTGTCCTCGGAACGGATGGTCCCGTTCTCCCCCAGCAGGACCACCCGTTCCGGGCGCCGGTAGGAGACGATCCGGTAGTCCAGCGGGACGACCCGGGTCCCGACTGTCACGTCGAGGCGGAACCCGCTCCCCAGGCCGATCGGCCCCTCGTCCAGCCGGGAGGCACCCCGGACGCCCGGGTCCCACTCGGCGGCGTTGGAGAACTCTGCCAGGTAGTCGAAGGTCTCCTCTGCGGAGCGGTCCGACACGACGGTTCCCCGGTAACGGGCCACTGGAGCGTCCTCTCCACTGCTCGGACCAGCACGAACGGTTCCCAAACATAGCGGGGCGACTCCCACTCAAGTCCGGGATCATCCAAGCATGGCGACGGCTCCGAATACGGAGCGCCATACCGAAGATCGCGTGAGGAGCCCTGCCAGCTGATGAGAATCGCCATTGTGGGAACCGGCGTCTCCGGGCTGGTCTGTGCCCATTTGCTGAGCCGTCGCCATGATGTCACCGTCTTCGAGGCCGACGACCGCCCGGGTGGCCACGCCAACACCGTGCGTGTCGACCTGCCCGACGAGACCCACGAGGTCGACACCGGCTTCCTCGTCTACAACCAGCGGAACTACCCGGGCCTCGTCCGGCTGTTCGAGAGGCTCGGCGTGGCCACCAAGGCCAGCGACATGAGCTTCAGTGTGTCGGACGACGTGAGTGGTGTGGAATGGCGGGGCACCTCGCTCGACTCGGTGTTCGCCCAGCGCCGCAACGTCCTGCGACCAGCATTCCTCCACATGTTGGGCGAAGTGGTGCGGTTCAACCGGACGGCGCGCGAGCTGCTCCAGGGGCCGGAGGACCTCTCCCTGTCGCTGGCCGAACTGCTCCGATCGGGTCGGTGGTCCTCGCCGTTCGTCGAGTGGTACCTGATCCCCATGGGTTCGTCCATCTGGTCGGCCGACTCCCGGACCTTCCTCGACATGCCGGCGGTCACATTCACCCGTTTCTTCGAGAACCACGGCCTGCTCAGCTACGGGGACCAGCCGGCGTGGAGTACCGTGGCCGACGGTTCGAGACGGTACGTCGAGGCGATCCTCGACCCGCTGGGCGACGCGGTCCGGCTGTCCACACCGGTGGCCAAGGTGACCCGCCGCCACGACGGGGTGGAGCTCCACTCGGAGCGGGGCCCGGAGCAATTCGACCAGGTGGTCCTGGCCGCCCACAGCGACCAGGCCCTCCGCATGCTCTCCGATCCGTCGACCCTCGAGCAGCAGGTCCTCGGCGCCATCCGCTACCAACCCAACCGGGCCTCCCTGCACACCGACGACCGGTTGCTGCCCCGCAACCGCCGGGCCTGGGCCAGCTGGAATTACCACCGACTGGCCGACCGACCCGAAGTCGCCACCCTGACCTACCGGATGCGTAGCCTGCAGGGCATCGACTCAGCCCACGAGATCCTCATCGCCCTCAACCGGGACGACGCCATCCGGGACGACCGGGTCCTCGCCCGCTTCGACTATGCCCACCCGGTCTTCGACGTCGGAGCGATCGCCGCCCAACGGCGGCACGACGAGCTCAACGGGAGCCGACGGACCTGGTACTGCGGCGCCTATCGGGGCTACGGATTCCACGAGGACGGCGTCCAGAGCGCGCTGACGGTCTGCCGGAACCTGGCCGGGGAGGAGCTGTGACCCGTCCCGCCACGGTGCCGCTGACAGTGGATCGGCCCGCCCCGGAGGAGGCCAGGCTCCGACCGACCACCGTGCCCGTCGACCTGCCACTGCGCAGCGGCCTCTACGAGGGGACGGTCATCCACCACCGGTCCGAGCCGGTCGACCACCGGTTCTCCTACCGGATCGCCATGACCTGCCTCGACCTGGCCGAGGTCGACGAGATCTGCCAGATCCATCCGCTGTGGTCGGCCGAGCACCGGAACGCCGTGTCGTTCCGGCGCCGTGACTACCTGGGGGATCCGGCGGTGCCGCTGGACGCCGCGGTCCGTGACCGGGTCGAGGCGGAGACCGGGCGGCGCCCCACCGGGCCGATCGCCCTGCTGACCCACGTACGGACCTGGGGCTGGCTCTTCAACCCGATCAGCGTCTACTACTGCTTCGACCCCGGAGGTCGGGCCGTCGAGGCCGCGGTGGTCGAGGTCACCAACACCCCGTGGCACGAGCGTGTCACCTACGTGCTGCCGGGCACCGGCAACCATCTGGTGGACAAGAAGCTCCACGTGTCGCCCTTCCTCCCCATGGACCTGCGCCACCGATTCGTCCTCGGGCAGCCGGATGACCGTCTGGTGCTGGGAGTGGACGACCTGCGCGACGGTCGACAGGTGTTCACGGCGTCGATGGTCCTCCACCGGCGCCCGCCGGACCGTTCCTCGCTCGGACGCGTGCTGTGGCGGTTCCCACTGATGACCATGCGGGTGTCGTGGGGGATCTACCGTCAGGCCCTGGCACTGCGCCGGCTCGGTGTGCCCTTCCGTCCCCACCCCGACAGGTCGGAGGAGCGCCGGCAGGAGGCACGAAGACCGTGGTCGCCCGATCCGTTGCCCCCCGGTTCCTCCGGCTGATGGCGTCCCGGATGAACGGTGGGACGCTCACCGTGGTCGACGCGTCAGGGACCCACCGGTACGGCTCCGGGCTACCCGAGGCCACCATGGTCGTCCACGACCAGTCGGTCTACCCGATCGTCCTGCGCGAGGGCTCGGTCGGTTTCGGCCGCACCTACGCCGACGGGTTCTGGGACTGCGACGACCTCACCTCACTGGTGCGGGTCCTCTCTCGTGGGCTGCGGCCGGTGACGACGGTCCAGGACCGGGTCGGTCAGTGGGTGGGATCGGCCACCTACTGGGCCCGCCGACTGCGACCCCCGGGGAAGGCCGAGGACCGGGACAACATCCAGTCCCACTACGACCTTTCCAACGAGTTCTTCGCCCTCATGCTGGACGAGACCATGATGTACTCGGCGGCCCTCTTCGAACGTCCGGGCATGGACCTGGCCGACGCCCAGCGGGCCAAGCTCGACCGACTGTGCACCAAGCTCGGGCTCGGACCGGACGACCACGTGGTCGAGATCGGGTCCGGGTGGGGCGGGTTTGCCGTCCACGCGGCCGACCGCTACGGCTGCCGGGTCACCACCACCACCATCTCCGACGCCCAATACGCCTACGCCTCCAAGCGAGTGGCCGACGCCGGGCTGGCCGACCGGGTGAACGTGCTCGACCGCGACTACCGCGACCTGACCGGCACCTACGACAAGCTGGTGTCCATCGAGATGATCGAGGCGGTCGACTGGCGACACCACAATGCCTTCTTCGGGACCTGCGCGTCGCTGCTCCGGGACCAGGGGCTGATGGTCCTCCAGGCGATCACCATCGACGACCGCAGCTACGGGCGGGCCAAGAACGGTACCGATTTCGTACGCGAGTTCATCTTCCCGGGAGGTTGCGTCCCCTCGGTGGAGGCGATCTCCCGGTCCGTGCGGCGGTCCACGCCCTTGGTGGTGGTCGACCTGGAGGACATCGGCCGCCACTACGTCGAGACGCTCCACCACTGGTGCGAGAACGTCGACACCCGACGCGACCAGGTCGCCGCCCTCGGACTCGACGTCCGGTTCCAGCGGCTGGCGGACCTGTACCTGCGCTACTGCGAGGGGGCGTTCGCCGGGCGACATATCAGCGACGTGCAGATGGTCCTGGCCATGCCCGACTGGAGAGCGCCCCTGGCCGTCCGGGACTAGGGAACCGAGCGGATGGCGTCAGGCTCCCAGAACGCCCGCAGCGACGCGATCCTGTCGTCAGGCGAGCGCCGGTAGATGTAGACGCCGTCCACTTCCACCGCGGAGCCTCCGGCGAAGGTGATCCGGATCACTCCGACATTGGCCGCCTCGTCGCCGCAGAGGAAGGACTGGCGGATGGTGAACCTGATCGACTCGTTGGCTCCGATCACGTTGTCGTAGAAGGCGGCGATTGCCTCGGGGCCCCGGTGGCCGTTCCCTTCGGGGTCGAACGTCGAGGGCCCGATCGGGTCCTCCACCACGGCGTCGTCGGCGAAAAGCGCCAGCCACGCTCCGCGGTCACCAGCCTCGACCGCGGCCATCGACGCCCGGCCGAGCTCGCGGGCCGTCCTCACCGGCGGACCTTGGCCATCACGTCGTCCGCGAAGCGGCGGAGGTTGTCCAGCTTGACCTGGAGCGCCTCGGTGTCGGGGCCGACCGAGTAGGGCCAGCGGAAGCCGACGATCACGTCGGTCACCCCTTTGTCCTCGAGCCGCTGGACGCCGTCAGCGGTGAAGGCGTCCAGCGAGATCACATGCACCTCGAACGGGCGGTCGAGGGTGCCTTCCTCCTCCCGCAGCCGGTGGAGGCGCTCGAGCAGGCCAGGAAGGTCCGCCGGGTCACCGCCTCCGTGGAGCCACCCGTCCGAACGTGCCGCCCTACGGAGTGCGGGGGCGGCATGGCCACCGATCAGGATGGGGAGCGGCTCGGTGGGGGTGGGGGTGATCTTGACGGACGGGAGATCGTAGACGTCGCCGTGGTACTCGAAGTAGCCCCCCGCCGACAGCCCGCGCACGATGTCCACGGCCTCGTCCATCCGCTTCCCACGCCCCTCCCAGGGCACGTCGACCAACTCGTAGTCCTCGGGCCACGGGCTCGTTCCCACTCCCAGGGCCAGTCGGTTGCCGGTCATGACCGCCACCGAGGTGGCCTGCTTGGCCACCAGCAGGGGGTGCCGAGTGGGGAGCTTGAGCACGAAGGTGATGAAGCGCAGGCGCTCGGTGACAGCGCCCATGGCCGGGATCAGCGAGAACGGCTCGATGAACGGCTTGTCCTCGAGGAACTCGCGGGAGTGGTCCGGGGAGAAGGGATAGGTCGAATCGGACTCCAGCGGGTAGCAGAGGCTGTCCGGCACGACCATGCCGTCGTAACCAGCGTCCTCCGCAGCCTGGGCCAACGGAAGGTAGAAGGCCGGTTCGACCATCGATTCCGCGTAGGAGAAGCGCACGGCTCAGCCCACCCACTCGACGTGTGCGCGGATGGATCCGTCGTCGGCGACCCATCCCCTGGCGGTGGCGTACTCGAGCATGGCGGCGAGGCCCGACTCCCACGCCGAGTCGAGGGGCTGGCCCTCGTCGGTCGCCGCCGCCTCGGCAAGCCTGCGCACCGCCACCGGTGGGACCAGGACGTCGCCGTCCGGGGCCACGGTGCCGGCATCGTGGAGACTCAGCGCCGCGGCCAGGGCACCGAGCGCCCCGTTGGCGTCGTCGTCGTCAGCCTGGTTCCGCACCGCCTGGACCGAGAAGTGCTGCAGGTCTCCGTGCCGGCGGAGCACGACGCCCGCCGTGGAGAGATCGACCACCAATTCCATCGTTGCTCGTACCCCCCGACTCGTTCCGGTGCCGGAAGTGACCCTACAGCCTCGCCCCCGGGGCGGGACATCCGTTCTCCGCCGGAGCGGGGGCCGCGTCGCCCCTCGCCGGTCAGACGGGCGGTGCCGGCGGGACCGCGTTGGCCTGCAGCCGATCCGCCACCCAGGAGATGCCGTCAGGCTTGGCCATCTCCTCCGCCCAGCCGGCCAGGACGCGCTCCACCTCGGGGAGCGTGGCGATGTAGCCGATGACCATCACCAGCACCCGGTCGACCGGGATCTTCTCCACCTCGGCATCGCCGAACGGCGTCCAGCTGTCGACCTCCGGCACCAGCTCGAGCATCACGTACAGCTCGCCGGTGTCCTCCACCCAGCTGAGCTCGTAGCGACTGCCCTTGGCATCGAACCAGTCGGTGCCGAGCTCGACCTCGGCCGACTGCCGGCGGCGCTCGTCGGCGCTGTAGAACTCCTCGATGTCCATGGGTCTCCTGTTCTGGTTGGGGGGTCCGTCCGCCCGAGGCGGGCGTGGCGTACGGCTGCCAGTGCATCACTGCCTGGCTCGGTGGGGCAGGCAGGGATCGAACCTGCGACCGAGGGATTATGAGTCCCCTGCTCTGACCACTGAGCTACTGCCCCTGAACTGGGTTTTCTTTGCTGGTAGGTTGCCTTGCCCTAGTTTTTGCCCTAGTTTGTAATCCATGGCGGGAAATA
>Ga0224558_1003433_pt1 | contig 13219 bp, 8 predicted proteins | sample 714S32024metaG_FD_180682 | JGI IMG/M metagenome (GOLD analysis project Ga0224558, IMG submission 180682) | Peat soil microbial communities from Stordalen Mire, Sweden - 717 S3 20-24 | ecosystem: Environmental > Terrestrial > Soil > Wetlands > Peat | place: Sweden: Norrbotten County, Stordalen... | reverse complement strand
GGTTTCGACCCGACCTCGGCGCGCTGGGACGAGGGGGGCTTCCTCTACGGCCGGACCGTGTTCGACCCGATCGCCATCGTCACCGCGGCCGGCAAGGTCGAGCCGTATCTGGCGCAGTCGATCACCTCCAACCCGGACTTCACCGTGTTCACCATCACACTGCGCCCGGGCATCGTCTTCCACGACGGCACGCCGCTGAACTCCGCCGCCCTGCTTCTCAACCTCCAGAAACAACAGTCGTCCATCCTGACGGGGCCGGCCTTCCAGAACATCGCATCGTCGCAGATCACCGGCCCGCTCTCGGTGTCGATCACCATGAAGGCCCCCTGGGAGCCGTTTCCCTACGCCCTGGCCCAGGCCCAGACGGGGTACGTGGCGGCCCCGTCCATGCTCAACAACAAGAACGGCACCACGAACCCGGTGGGTACGGGCCCCTTCATCTACGGCGAGTGGATCCCCAACAGCCATTTCACCGCGACGGCCAATCCCCATTACTGGCGCAAGGGGCTCCCCTATCTGAGCTCCATCACCTTCAAGCCGATCATCAACCCGTCGGCCCGCGTCGACGCCCTGGAGTCGGGGACGATCGACATCATGCACACCAACACGCCGCAATCGTTCGCGAACTTCCGGCACAACTCCAAATGGTCCTACGTGGACAACAGCGGTGCCATTCTGGGACAGCCTGATGTCAACTGCGTCATGCTCAACACCGCCGCCCCGCCCTTCAACAACAAGACACTGCGCGTGGCCCTGGCCAAGGCCAGCAACTCCGAGCGGTACGCCAAGATCATCGACCTCGGCATCAACGAGCCGATGTCGGGGCTGTTCCTCCCGGGCAGCCCGTACTACACCAAGACCGCCTACCCCACCCCGGACCCCAAGGGTGCGGCGAAATTGGTCACGCAGATCGCGAAGCAGACCGGCCAGCCGGTCGCCTTCACCCTGACCGCCACCAACAACCCAGACGTCGAGCGGGCCGCGCAATTCCTCCAGCAGGAATGGGGCCAGGCCGGCATGAAGGTCACCATCAACATTCAGGAGCAGAACAACCTCATCAACGACGCCCTGGCCGGCAAGTACCAGGCCACGACCTGGCGGCAGTTCGGGGCGGTCGACCCCGACCTCAACTACGTCTGGTGGAGCACGACGACCGCCAGCGGCCCCATCCCGCTCAACATGGCCCGCAACTCCGATCCCCGCATTCAGGCCGCGCTCCTCGTCGGGCGTACCTCGAGCGATCCGGCGGCCCGGATCAAGGCGTACCAGGAGATCAACCAGTACCTGGGCGAGGACATCCCCTACATCTACGGCGATCGTTCGACCTGGGCCATCGCGGCCAATCCCAACGTGCAGAACTTCAACAACCCCAAGACCCCGAGTGGAGCGACGGCCATCGGGCTCGACGCCGGCGTCATCTGGCCGACGCAGGTGTGGGTGTCGTGAGTCAGCGCATCTCGATGTCGTCGAGGTAGTCGTCGCGCCAGTGGGTGAACTGCTCTTCGGGTAGGCGAAGGCAGTAGGTCGGCACCAATGCCTCCACGAATCCCCGCTCGTGGCTCACGGCGATGATCGTGCCCGGCCACTGCCCGAGCATGGTTCCCACGGCCGTGATGGACGAGGGGTCAAGGTTGTTCGTGGGCTCGTCGAGGAGGAGCAGGTTGGTCTCGCCCGCCGACAGCATGGCCAGGCCGAGCTTGGCCCGCTCACCCCCCGACAGCGTGGCCGGCAGCTGGTCGGCGGCCTTGGACGGAAGTCCGAACGAGCCCAGCAGCGCCCGCCGTTCCCGTTCGGTGGACAGGACCGCATCGCTCACGTTGTCCAGGGTCGTTACCGTGGGATCGATCTGCTCGTGCTCCTGGGCGAAGTAGCCCAGCGTCACGTTGGCGCCGAACTCGATCACCCCGTTCGTCGGCTCCTGTACCCCGGCCAGGCAACGGAGCAGGCTCGACTTTCCTGCGCCGTTCCGGCCGATGATGACAATGCGATCGCCCCGGCTGACATGGAAATTAACGTTGCTCAAGACTTCGTTCTTGCCGTAGTGCACGGCCAGTTTGGTGACCTCGAGAGGGACAATCCCCGCGCGCGGCGGGGTCGGCAGGCGGAACTTGCTCGCCTTCTCCCTCTTGTCCACGTGGGTTCGCTGTCCCTCTATGCGCTCGACGCGCCGATCGAGGGACTTGGCCACCTTCGCCCGCTTCGCCGTCTGGCCGCGCATGGAATCGGCCAGGGACGACAGCCGGGCGACCTCCCGCTGCTCCAGCGCAGACGCTCGCTCCCGCTGCGATTGGTCGGCCTCGTGCTGCGCCTCGAACTTCGAGTAGTTGCCCTTCCACTCCGTGAGGCGCTGGTTGGAAATGTGCAGAACCTTGGAGATGGAGCGGTCCAGGAGCTTCAAGTCGTGGCTCACGACCAGGATCGCCCCGGGAAAGCGCTCGAGCTCGTCGAGCAGCCAGCGCTTCGCGGCCCGGTCGAGGTGGTTCGTGGGCTCGTCCAAGATCATCAATTCGGGTTCCTGGAAGAGGACGCGCATGAGGTCCACGCGGCGACGCTGGCCCCCGGAGAGCGACTCGATGTCCTCCAACAGGAGCTCCTGGCGCAGACCGAGGCCATCGGCCAGACGCGCCATCACCGACTCCGCCTCGTAACCCCCGTTGCTCTGGAATTTCTCCTGCAGGTCGGTGAAGAGCTCGATGTTCTCCGCCGAGGGATCGTCCGCCATGGCCTGGCGCGCCGCCCCGACGGCTTCGTCGAGCACGTCGAGGCCACGGGCCGAGAGGATGTGGGAGAACCCGGTCGGCTCCAGGCCCAGCCCGCCGGGCACCGGGGCCTGGGGGAGGAAGCCGAACGAGCCCAGGAGCCGGACGTTGCCACGGTGGCGCAACTGGGGGGTGGGCTCACCGACCACGACCGAGATGAAGGACGATTTGCCCGTCCCGTTCCGGCCGACCAGGCCCACCTTCTCGCCCGCCCCGACGACGAACGAGGCGTCGGAGACCAGCACCCGATCGCCAATTTCGATGGTGAGGGAGGAGCCAACGATCACGCACCATTGTACGAGCCGACACAGGGCCTCGATACACTCCGCAGATGCCCGGCCTGGACCGCAAGTGGTGGACCCTGATCGCGGTCTGCACAGCGATCTTCATGCTGCTGCTCGACATCACCGTCGTCAATGTGGCGCTGCCCGACATCCAGCGCTCGTTGCACTCGAGCTTTTCGGACCTGCAGTGGGTGGTCGATGCCTATTCGCTGACGCTGGCCGCCTTCCTGCTCACCGCCGGCGTGGTCGGTGACATCTACGGGCGGCGCGAGGTCTTCGCCAGTGGCCTGGCCCTCTTCTCGCTCGCCTCGCTCGTCTGCGGGCTCTCGACCGACTCACTGATGCTCAATCTGTCCCGCGCCGTACAGGGGGTGGGGGGCGCCATCATGTTCGCCACCTCGCTGGCCCTCATCGCGCAGGCCTTCCAGGGGAGGGACCGCGGCACCGCGTTCGGCATCTACGGCGGCGTCATCGGTGGCGCCGTCGCGGTGGGCCCTTTGGTCGGGGGCGCCATCACCAGCGGTATCGGATGGAGATGGATCTTCTTCGTCAACGTCCCGATCGGAGTGGTGGCGATCTTCATCACGCTGACGAAGATCGCAGAGTCGAAGGATCCGACGGCGCGCCGCATCGACTGGGTCGGCTTCATCTCCTTCTCCGTCAGCCTCTTCCTTCTGGTGTTCGCCCTGGTGCGCGGCAACGACGAGGGTTGGTCGAGCGCGACCACCGTCGGGTTCATCGTCGCCGCAGTCGTCCTCATGATCGTCTTCTTCGTGAACGAGCGACGGAGCAAGGATCCGATGCTCGACCTCGCGCTCTTCAAGAAACCGGCCTTCGTGGGGGTCTCGATCGTGGCGGTGGGGATCTCGGCATCCATCTTTGCGATGTTCTTGTACCTGACGCTGTACGTCCAGGACAGCTTGGGCTACGGGCCGTTCCCCGCCGGCGTGCGCTTCCTCCCGCTCACCGTCCTGGCGTTCGTCGTCGCCCCCTTCGCCGGCCGGCTCACGGTGCGTATCCATTCGCGCTACCTGCTCGGCACGGGGCTGCTCCTCATCACCGCCGGCCTCCTGCTCATGGCCCGGACCCATCCGGACTCGACGTGGACGGTGCTGCTACCGGGGTTCATCGTGGCCGGGGCCGGGATCGGGATGGTGAACCCCGTGCTGGCCTCCACGTCAATCTCGGTCGTGGAGCCGCGACGGAGCGGGATGGCGTCGGGGGCCAACAACACCTTTCGCCAAGTAGGCATCGCCACGGGCATCGCCATTCTCGGGGCCATCTTCCAGAGCCAGATCGTCAGCCACACGTCGGCCCTGCTGAACCAGAGCGCCGTCGGTCGAGAGGTGCTGCACAAGGGGGGGAGCCAGCTCACGGCCGCCTTGGCGGGCGGTGGCGTGACGCAGGCGGCGGCGCAGATCCCCCTGGCGTCGGCACGGTCCGATCTCCTGCACGCGTACCATATCGGTTTCTCCTCGACGCTGAACCACCTCGCGGTGATCGCGGCCATCATCGCGTTCGCAGGTTCGCTGGGAGGGTTTCTCCTCGTCCGCCAGCGCGACTTCATCGTTCCGGCCGGGCAGGGTGGGGGAGGCGGCCATGCCTGAGCCCATCGTGCTCGAAGGGCGCTTCGTCCGTCTGGAGCCGCTGTCCGAGACGCACATCGACCCTCTGGTGGTGGCGGCGTCGGAGGATCGGAGCAACTACCAGTGGAGTACCGCTCCGAACGGTCGGGCCCAGACGGAGCGTTACGTCGCCGACGCCATCGCGAAGGTGGCCAGGGGCGAGCAAGTCGCCTTCGCCACGGTACGAAAGGGCGGAGGAAGCGCCGATCGCGTGGTCGGCTCGACGCGCTTCTACGAGGTCGCTACCTGGCGGTGGCCGGATGGCTCACCCCTTCAGCGGGTTGGTGTACCCGACGTCGTCGACATCGGGTACACGTGGCTGGCCGCGTCGGCGCAACGGTCGCCGGTGAACACCGAGGCCAAGCTCCTCATGCTGGGCCACGCCTTCGAGGTCTGGCACGTGCACCGGGTGGGGTTCCAGACCGACGAGCGCAATACCCGCTCACGCAAGGCCATCGAACGGATCGGCGGCCGGCTGGACGGGCTCTTGCGCGCCGACCAGCCCGGCACCGACGACACGGTACGCACCTCGGCCCGCTTCTCCATCCTGGCGTCCGAATGGCCGGAGGTGAAGGAGCGCTTGACGTCCCGGCTCGGCAGAGGGGCGCAACCGGTCGAAGGCTGATCAGGCCCGGGCGAGGGAGGCGGAGATCTTGCGCCGGTGCAGATCGCGTACGGCCGCCTCGGCCTCTTCCTTGGGCCGGATCGCCGCCACGGCCTTCCCGGTGCGGTGGATGGTCCACGCCAGCTGGTCGGCGCGCTCCACGGAGTGATGGAAGATCTCGACAAAGGCCTGGATCACCGTTTGAAAGGTGGTGACATCGTCGTTCCACACGATGATGGCCCAGAGGTCCTCGATGTCGAAGAATGCGTCCACGTCCGCGTCGTCGATGACCGGATGGTCGATGGTGGTCTGTTGGTCGAGGATGAGGGTCATGGGCGTTTCGGGAACCTGCGACTGGTTTCGAGGTCCCGCAATTGGCAGGCTCCACACTAGTTCCCCGGACTGATCTGCCAGGTGCAGTCGGCGCGACGGGCCAGAAGCGCGAGCCTACCGGCCCGTCGAATCGCCCTCCGGTGGCGTCGTGATCGTGGTGCCGGGTCTGAACGGCTGGGCCCCTTCGGGGTCGTCGGGCGTCCGGTTGCGTACGGCCGGCCATTCGGTCCGCCCCAGCCCGGGACGGGGGAGGAACCAGGGGGCCGGGGGCGGCATGATGAGTTTGGTGAGGACGTCCACAATCGACTCGTAATTGATGCGCCACCCCTGGAAGTGGCGCCACGAATCATCGAGGCTGCGCTCCAGCGGGAAGTGCACCTCCTCCAGTCGCTGGAAACCCTGCGCGAACTCCTCCTTCGTCAGCCGCGTTCCCGCCGTGGGAATCGGATCGGGGTCGAAGGAGATGTGCAGCGCCCCGGCCATGGAGCGGAGACAGTTTGTCCCCATCGACAGGGTGAGCCGTGCCTGCCGGGGCGTCTGGCCCGGGCTCACGGAGTGGTACAGCGCCGCTGAGTCCATGATGGCGACCAGGCCTAGCAGCCAGCTACGTGAGGACACCGGCGAGCGTAACCATATGAGCGCGGGATAGTTGGAATGGCTCTCGGAGACCGCCGCCGCCCAACGCTCCCAGTCGGCGTAGAGCGGGGGAAGTTCGTCGATGCTGTCCAGCAGGTAGTGGCGGGCCAGGATCTCGGGACCCCAGGCCGGAGTGCCCGCACGGGTGGCGAGGAGCGTGACTTCCGTCTCCCGCGTGGAGAAGGCGCTGTAGAGAGCGGGGAGATAGGCGATCTCCAGGGCCACGACCAGCAGACCCACACCCGCGGCGATGATCTCGATCGACCTGGTCCCCGATCCCGGGTTGGTGACGATTCCGAGGGTGAAGACGGAGGAGCCCGCAATCTCGAACGCGGAGCCCAGGCTCTCTCCGCTGGACCACCAGGTGACCAGCCCGAACCCGAGGACGAGCGCGCCCAGCCACAGGACGAACAGCGTGATCATGGCGGACGGGCCCACGAACGCCATGAGCCGATCACGCACCTCGTAGGTCGGGAGGTGGGGCAGGATGCGGCGGGTCGCCCTGCCGATGCCGCGGGCCACGGTGCGCATGGAGCGAGACGAGCTCACCCGGGGCACGACCAGCGCGGTGAACACGCTGAGGGCAGTGGACCCGAGGACGAACACGCCGACGATCAGCCCGGCCACCCGGAGGAACGTCTCCATCACGTCATCCTGCCATGTCGCATTCGGCCCCCAATGGGAGCCGAGGGTCCTCGCGCTAAATGCTGACGGGCTGCTGGCCGATGAGGCGGGCCAGCTCTTCAGCCACCGCGGCCTGGTGGGCCTCGGCGTCCCGGCGGGCGGACGACGGCCTCCAGCGGCCTCCGGTCACCCAGATCACGGGGATGAAGACAAGCATGCCGGCCACATCGACGTAGAACCAGTGCTGCCATTGATGGGGGGCCTGGGCGGAGCCCTTCTCGAGCGTCTGCAGCGCCGCCTGGTGCGCCTGAATGAAGGTCAGCTGATCCTGGTAGGGCGCGACGAGCGTCGCCAGCTGAGTCTTGTACTTGGCCAGCTCGGCCAGTCCGCCGCCCCCGAACGCCTTCGCCGCGGCGGCGATGTTGGCGGCCGAGGGATCGGCCGCCACCGCGGCGGCCGCGGCGGGGTCCTTGGCCAGTATGGCCAGGAGTCCCGTGTGCGACTGGGCGAAGGCGATCGTCTTGGGGTGCTCGGCCACGAAGTTGGCCACGGTCTGACCGTGAATGACGGTGTTGGCGACCGGCAGGTTGTCCACGACCGGGTTCACGCTGGTGATGATCAACGTGATCACAATCAGGGCGGCCCCGATCGTGATGCGCAGGACCCAACCCCACAGCGCCAGGCCGGTGGCGACAAGGGCCGGGTTCTTTTCCTCGACGCTCTCGGTGAAGCTGGCGATCCACGGCGCAAAGACGAGAGCGATACCGACTCCGAGCATCGCTGCTTCAACGGCCAAGGTGTAATAGCCCGTGTGCGGATGGGTGGCGTTCCTCAAGAAGCTGAGAAGGACGACGATGGAGAACACGCTGCCCACGACCATGAACGGTTTGCGGACCCTGAGTGCGTCCGACAACAGGCCGACCACGATCAACCCGACCAGGTCCGCCACCCAGAACCACGTGTTGAGCCCGTTCGCCTGCGTGACGGTGAAGTTGGTGCCGTTGGGATTCTTGAAGATCACCGGGTAGTACACCGTGAAGAGGCTGGCGGCGGCGTAGTAGAGCAGGAGGAACAGCGAGATCCCCAAAGAAGCGACAACGAGATCCCATTTGAGGATCTGTGGCCACGGGCGCTCGGCCGCTTCGAGAAGCTGGTGATCGGTCAGGCCACGGGCGCGCGCTTCGACGAGCGCCTGATCGCGCGCGGACACCATCAGTTGGTCCCGCAGCCGGAGCGAGAGGTCCTTGAGCGCGAAGAGCGAGATGACGAAGACGAGCAGCGCGGCGCATCCGGCAATGACGAACTGGCTCTTCCAGTGGGTCTGCCCGAAGTGGTTCAGCGTGTGCAGGGCCACGATCGATGAGATGAGACTGCCCGCCACCGGGCCGATGGTCCAAAAGCCCATGGCGGAGGCTCGACCCAGCTGAGGGCTGAAGTCGCGCACGAGCGCCGGGGTGGCCACGAGAATGGCACCCTCCACTATCCCGATCAGGCAGATCAGGACGAGGTAGACCCACTTGCCGTTGGTCAGGGGGATGGCGACCGCGGTGAGGAGGCCGACGGCCAGAGTCCCGTAGATGACCACGTTCGACCTGCCGACGCGATCGGTTCCGCTGGCGAACAGCGAGGCGAAGGCGCCGAGAAGGTTGGAAGCCACATCGATGGCGATGAAGAAGTTGAAGCTCATGTGGTAGCTGGCCAAGATGTTGGGCGTCACGCCGAACTGCACGAAGTACGCGTAGTAAAGGACGATGGCGGCCAGGACCGCTACGGCCAGATAGCCGGCCCGTCGCAGGCCCTGCGGGTACTCACTGACGGTGTGATCGAAGAAGAATCGTCCGATGGGGCCGCGAAGGCTCGGCTGTCCCGCCGAAGCCCCGTTGAGGGCGACGCCGCCCTCCCCCCTGTCCAAACTTGATGACGGTCCCACTTGTTAATTTGCTGCCTTCGCCGCGCGGAGAGGTGCGAGGTTCACATTCGCCCCGTGCACGCGCATGAGGCCACTCTAACGTCAGGGTGTCGACGTGAGGTGGAATGGCCGATCAAACCCCCTCTCGAGCGGGCCCGGTCCCGAAATGACCGGCGGGGCCTGCGTAACATGGACAAATGGAACCTCGTGAGGTGCTGGCGGCCGACCAGATCGATCTGTCGGACATCGGCTTCTGGGAACGCCCGCTCGACGAGCGCGAGGGCGCGTTCGCGCTCTTACGGAGGGAGCGGCCACTGGCCTTCTTCAAAGAGCCCCCCGTTCTGCCCGAACTGTCCCTCTTCGTGCCGGAGGGTCCGGGCTACCGCGCCGTGACACGGCACGCGCACATTGTCGAAGTCAGCCGGCACCCCGAGATCTACCAGTCCGGCAAGGGCGCCACCAGCATTCCGGACATGCCCGAAGAGCTGTTGGAGTACTTCGGCTCCATGGTCAACACGGACAACCCGCGCCACGCGCAGCTGCGCCGGATCGTCTCCGCCGCCTTCAGCCCCCGCATGATCAAGAGCATCGAGGATCGCATCGAGCTCGTGGCCAGGCAGGTCATCGATCGCATCGCCACAAAGGGCGGGTGCGACTTCGTGGTGGACGTGGCCGCCCAGCTACCTCTCGCGATCATCTGCGGCATGATGGGCATCGGCCCCGCGGACTACGGCACGGTCTTGCGCGCATCCAACGTCATCACCGTCTCGGGCAATGCGATCGCCGGCTCGGGGGACCCGGAGTATCTCCCCGCCGATGCCGATCCCCTGGTGGCGCTGATGGAGGCTTCGCAAGCGCTCACCTCGCTCATGTCCGAGCTGGCCGAGGCCCGCCGGAGCGACCCGACCGACGACGTCACCTCGGCCCTCGTCCACAGCAACATCGACGGTGAGTCGCTCTCCCCCGCCGAAGTGGCGTCCTTCTTCATCCTTTTGGTGATCGCCGGGAACGACACGACCCGCAATGCCATCAGCAACGGCCTTCTGGCCTTTGCGGAGCACCCCGATCAGCGGGCGCGCTGGCAGGCCGACCCGGCAGGGATCGCCCCCACGGGCGTGGACGAGATCGTGCGGTGGGGCTCCCCCATCATCTGGATGCGCCGCACGGTCGCCGAACACACCGTGCTCGGCGGCGAGGAGCTGGCCCCCGGCGAGAAGCTGCTCTTGTTCTACAACTCCGCCAACCGTGATGAAGACGCGTTCGAGAACCCCCACACCTTCGACGTGCGGCGTACCCCCAACCCGCATCTGGGCTTCGGAGCGGCCGGTCCGCACTTCTGCCTGGGGGCCCATCTGGCCCGCCAGGAGATCGAAGTGCTCTTCCGTCAGCTGTTCGCGCGCCTCCCCGACATCTCCGTCTCCGGAGAGCCCGACCGGCTGCGCTCGACCTTCATCAACGGGATCAAGCACATGGACTGCGAGTTCACCCCCACGTCCGCAGCACGCTGACTCCGGCGCGTCAGCCGGCGGTGAGTGCGGCCCGGCGCGCCGCCGGGCCGCCGCGGTCCACGAAAGAGGCAGGAACGCGCACGGCATGGGAACGCAGTCGCTCCGCCATCCCCTTGGCCTGGGTGTCCAGCCGGAGATTGGACGCCACACCCCAACCGAGTATGCCGCGCACCACGAAGTTGACAGCGCGCAGGTTGGGAAGCGGATACCGGCTCACTTCGAACGGGGCCGACTCGGGGAGCGCCTCTTTGAACAGCCCCACGTCGAAGCTGTCGCAGAGCCAGCGGGCCACGGGTTCGGTGTCGGCCCACAGCCCCACGTTGGCGTCGCCGCCCTTGTCGCCCGATCTCCCGCCGATGAGCACCCACAGCGGTACGGTGATCAGATCCTCGGCGGTGCCGTCGTGGCGCGACGGTCGGGCGGGCACCGCCGGCGGTGCAACCGGATCAGGCTGCTGCGTTGCGGGCCGCCGCGTCGGCCGGGAGGCGGCGACCTGTTTCCCCTCGCACTCGATGCGCGGCGTGACATCCCCGGCGGCGATCGTCGTCGGCCAGTAGCGGGCGACTGCCTGCGCGTTGCCAGGCGCCGAGGTGAAGAACGTACCCGGGTAGCTGGACAGGCTCGTCTCGACGACCGCGCCCGAGAAGCCTCGCCCCACCGCATGCGCGTCGTCTCCGCGCACGGCCAGCCGCAAGAACGCCATGCCCGCACCGGTGAGATCACCGGAGAGGTCCTCGGACGTCTCGGCGAACGCGGTGCGGCCCCCGGAGATGCCCGCCCAGACCGCGGCCGCGGCCAGCGCGGCCTTCTCCTCGACCCGTGAGCCGGTTATGGCCAGGGTCATCGAGTTCCGCCATCCGGCGTCGAGATTGGCCGTCACCTTCAACGTCGACGGCGGTGGTTCGCCCTCCACCTTGCTGATGCGCACCCGGTCGGGCCCGATCTGCTCCACCGCCATGGTGTCGAACCGGGCCACGGCGTCCGGACTCACGTACCGCGGTCCGGCGATTTCGTAGAGGAGTTGCGCCGTCACGGTTCCGACCGTCAGCGCCCCGCCGGTTCCCGGATGCTTGGTGATGACCGAGGAGCCGTCCGGGTACAGCTCGGCGAGGGGGAAGCCGATCCGGCTGGTGTCGGGGATCTCCTCGAAGAACGCGTAGTTGCCGCCGCAACACTGCGCCCCGCACTCAATGACATGGCCGGCCACCACCGCACCCGCAATGGCGTCGTAGTCCTCGTCGGCCCACCCGAATGCATGGAGCGCCGGGCCCACGGTGAGTGACGCGTCGGTGACCCGGCCGGTCACCACGACCTGGGCCCCTGCGTCGAGCGCGTCGGCGATGGGGCGCGCCCCGAGGTAGGCGTTCGCCGTCACCAGGGGCACATCGGGAGCGAGGGGTTCCCCGGTGTCGAGGTTGACGAACTCGTTCCCGGCGGCCACCAGATCGGGAACCCGCGCGGTGATGTCGTCACCCGATACCGACGCCACGCGCACCGACACCCCCTGGCGCCGGGCGAGCTCCCGCACGGCGGTGGCGAGCCCTTCGGGGTTGAGCCCACCGGCGTTGGACACGATCGTGATGCCCCGCTCGATGCACGTCGGCAGCACCTCTTCGAGCTGCTGGAGGAACGTGCGGGCATACCCCCCGCTGCGCTCGCGGGTCTTGTGAAGGATGTACATCGTCAGCTCGGCCAGCCAGTCTCCGGTGAGCACGTCGATCGGGCCGCCCTCCACCATCTCGCGCGCCGCGGAGATCCGGTCCCCGAAGAAACCGCTGCAGTTGGCCACCCGGAGGACCTTCGACCCTGCACTCATCTGAGGCTGGCTCACTCCGGCTCCACCACCACGAGCACGTCCCCTACGTCCACCTGGACGCCGGGTGCGCACAGGATCTGGGTCACCGTCCCCGCGCCGCCGGACCGCAGCGTGTGCTCCATCTTCATGGCCTCCAACACCACCAACCGATCGCCGTCTTCGACGACGTCACCGACCGACACCAGGACCCGCGTGATGGCACCGGGCAGCGGGGCCCGGCACTCCCCCGCCGTCCCACCCTGCTCGTCCGGGTCGTCCTCGGTGCGCAGCGTGAAGCTGGACTGGCCCTCGGGCCCGTTGACATCGACGTGCGGCGCGGCCAAACGGACGCGGTGACGCCGCCGTATCCCGGCGGAGGTGAGGTCGACGACATCGTCCGTCGTCGTGGCGGTGCCCACCTCGTGCCATTCTCCGGCCACCAGCACCGCCACGTCGTGGTCCGGTCCCCGGGTTCGTAGGGCGAGCGTCCCCAGGTCGTCGGCGAGAGTGTCGACATGGTGGGCGAGGCCGACGTTGCGCCACCCGGCGGCCGGGACGGGGACGAGGCTCTCGGCGGCGCGGTGGTGCAGGAGGGCCAGGGCAGCCGCGGCGGCGTGACGGTGACGCACGTCATCGGCGGGAACGGCATCACGCAGATCGTCCCGCCCGTCGAGGTAGTCGATGCCCGCCTCACCACGGCGGAACACGGGATCGCGCAGGATCGCCCCGAGGAGGTCGCGATTGGTCTCGAGTCCATCCACCTCGAGCGCAGCCAGCGCCCGGGACAGGCGCCCGATGGCCGTGGGCCGGGAGTCGGCATGGGCCATGACCTTGGCCACCAGGGAGTCGAACGAGGAGCTGACCGTGCTCCCCGACTCGATGGCCGCATCGGTCCGCAGCCCTGGCCCCTCCGGCCAGGCCACGTGCCCGGCCGTACCGGGCGTGGGCCGGTAGCCCTCGCGCGGCCGCTCGGCACAGAGCCGGGCCTCGACGGCGTGGCCGGACACCGTCACGTGCTCCTGGGCCAGCGGGAGGGGTTGTCCGGCGGCCACCAGCAGTTGCAGCCCCACCAGATCGAGTCCCGTCACCAGTTCCGTGACCCCGTGCTCGACCTGCAGCCGCGTGTTCATCTCCAGGAAATA
>Ga0224558_1003423_pt1 | contig 13240 bp, 12 predicted proteins | sample 714S32024metaG_FD_180682 | JGI IMG/M metagenome (GOLD analysis project Ga0224558, IMG submission 180682) | Peat soil microbial communities from Stordalen Mire, Sweden - 717 S3 20-24 | ecosystem: Environmental > Terrestrial > Soil > Wetlands > Peat | place: Sweden: Norrbotten County, Stordalen... | reverse complement strand
GCTCTTGGAGGCCTCCTTGAGCTCCAGCGGCGTCCCATCAGCAACCACGAGCCCGTGGTTCACCACCACGATGCGGTTGGCCAGCTCGTCCGCCTCCTCCAGGTACTGCGTCGTCAGCAGCACGGTCACGCCCTCGTCCCGCAGGGTGCGGATGGCGTCTCACACCCGCTGGCGTGACGTCGGGTCCAGCCCCGTCGTCGGCTCGTCGAGGAACAGCACCGGCGGCCGGGTCATGAGCGACGCCGCCAGGTCCAGCCGGCGCCGCATGCCGCCCGAGTAGCCCTTCAGCACCCGGTCGGCTGCATGGGTGAGCTCGAACTGCTCGAGCAGTTCGGCCGCCCGGGCCTTCGACCCCCCGCGCCCCATGTCACACAACTCCCCGACCAGGGTGAGGTTCTGGCGGCCGGTCAGCAGCCCGTCCAACGTCGCGTCCTGGGCGGCCACGCCGATGTGGTGCCGCACTTCGTTCGGGCGCTTCACCACGTCGATCCCGGCCACCGTGGCCGACCCGGCGTCGGGTACGGCCAGCGTGGTCAGGATCCGGACCGCTGTGGTCTTGCCGGCGCCATTGGGCCCGAGCAGGCCGAGGATGGTGCCCGCCATAACGTCGAAGGACACGCCGGCCAGGGCCTGGGTGTCGCCGTAGCGCTTCTGCAATCCTTCGGCTCGAATCATCAGATCAGTAACCATGGACACACTTACCTGTCGTTAAGTAAACCCCTTACCAACCGCATGGTAAGGATGAACTTACCTTTCGTCAAGTAGGCTGAAATCAAGATATGACCCAGACCGCACAACCAGGCACGATCGACCAGGAGCCGGGCACGCAAACCGACCCCGCCACAGACGACGCCCTCCCGCATAAGTTCGCCCAGGCCGCCAAGGCCAAGCGCCGGTCCCTCGCACACGACGCCAACTCCACCCGCGAGCGCATTCTCGATGTGGCCCTCGACCTCTTCGTGGCTCAGGGCTACGACGGCACCAGCCTGCGGCAGATCGCCGAGCAGCTGAGCGTCACCAAGGCGGCCCTCTACTACCACTTCGAGAGCAAGGAGGACATCCTCCGGGCCCTCCACATGCGCCTGCACGAGTTCGGCAAGGACGCCCTCAACACCGTGGGCGACGAACCGATGACCCTCGAGCTCTGGGGCCAGTTGCTCGACCAGGTGGTAGACCAGATGCTGGTCCAGCGCAAGCTCTTCCTCATGCACGAGCGGAACCAGGCCACACTCGAGAAGCTGCACACCGTGGAGCACGACGCCGAGCACGACGACATCCAGAACCAGTTCCGCAAGATCCTCCTCGACACCCGGGTGGCCGCGCGGGACCGGGTACGCATGGCGGCCGCCTTTGGAGCTGCCTTCGCGGGACTGTTCCTCGCCGGCGAGAGCTTTCCCGACTCCGGCACCGCCAAGTTGGGTGACATGCTCCGCGAGTGCATCAGGGATGTCATCTCGGGATGACGGAATCGGTGATCCGGGCCGACCATCGCATCGGTCAACGGATTCGCCGTGAACGGCGAGACGGAGATCGTGAATCGCTCCGCCTGCCCCGCCATGATTCCCGTGTGACTTCGGCTGCGCGCCAGCTCGCCCGACGACGCGCCCGCTGTCGTTGGCAGTCCTCGACTCGTTCACGACGTCCGAGCGGAACACGATGCTGCTCATCGGGGTCTTGATGGCGGTCACGGCGATGACCGGCGCCGGGCTGCTCGGGGGAAGTCGCGCGTGACCGCCGCACTCGAAGTCGCAGTCGTTCGGCAGATCGGCGAGTTCGAGCTGGACGTCGCCTTCACCGCCGAGTCAGGCATATTGGTGCTATTCGGCCCATCGGGGGCAGGGAAGTCGTTGACGTTGGCGCTCATCGCGGGTCTTATCCGTCCCGACACCGGCACCATCACAATCAACGGCCACATCGTCACCGACTGTGCCGAGCGCATCCACGTCTCCACCCAGGATCGCCGTATCGGAATGGTCTTTCAGGATGGCTTGCTGCTGCCGCACCGCTCCGTTCTCGACAACGTCGCCCTCGCCGTCCGTCAGTCCAGCGGCCGCCGGGCACGACGAGAGGTCGCCCGCTCATGGCTCGAACAGGTTGGAGCGGACGAGCTCGCCGACCGGCGACCAAGCTCGCTTTCGGGCGGTCAGCGCCAGCGAGTGGCACTGGCGCGCGGCCTCGCCGGCGACCCAGCGCTCGTACTGCTCGACGAGCCGCTCTCCGCGCTCGACTTGACGGTGCGCCGTGAGCTGAGAGAGCTGATCCGGCGCGTCATCGTGTCGTCTGGTGTTCCGGCTGTGCTCGTGACACACGATGCCGAGGAAGCAGAGGGTCTCGGTGACGTTGTTGTTTCCTACGACAACGGACGGGTGACCGGGAGAAGCAACGTCAAGCGACCTGCCTGCCCCGAGCCTCAGCGGCGCGCGCCGGAGAGCACCGAGTCAGCGTGACCGCACTGGTCAGGTACCTCCTCGCAAGTTCTGGGTCTCGGACACTGCCCCTGAGCTCACGTGATCACCAAAGATGACCTCGGCACTCACCGGCCTGGCGAGATCTGCCAGATCGGCGGCAAGGTCTATCAGAAGGTCGTCAATGGTAATCATCCCTGCGAACTGTCCGTCTTGCACAACCGCCAGACGTCGCACCCCGTGGGTCCGAAACAGTGGAAACGCGTCCCGCAACTCAGCGTCGAAAGGAATCGTGAGCACCGGCGAAGACATCACTCCGTCGATTCGGCCGTCCGGAGGTACTCCAACGGCGAGAGCTCTTCGGACGAGATCGCGGTCGGTCACAATCCCGACAAGCCGCGTGCCGTCTATAACGGCCAGGGAACCGACGCCGCTACGCTCCATGACCACCGCGGCATCGTGGATTGTCCGTTGTGGCCCGATCCCGATTCCGGATCGGCGTACGGCATCGATCGTGCGCATCGTTCCTCCCTTACTTGGACTCGTAGGCCGCAACTTCGGCGTCGGATCCGGGGAAGAAGAGGGCTTCGTGTCCGCTGTCATCCCATCGCACTAGGTAGGGGGCGCCCCCATCCGGTCCGTGTACCTCGAGCACCTGACAATCACGAATAGGTTCACCGACACGATGACCCTTTATCACGATCCGATCTCCCACCTTGGCCTTCATTGTCGCCTCCCTTCGATCCTTAAGAGGATCCTGCGTGACGCGTGCCGTATGCGTTAGGGCCGAAGGTCCTCTGAGCGGGTATTCGACGCGGGTTCGACCGTTCAGTGTCCGGGAGGTCGCACGCGTCCCAGGTCGAACACCTCGCAAAATCCTTCCTCGATACAGGCAGCCAATTTTGGACTGTCGGACACGGCCGCTGAGTCGACGGCTATACCCACACACTCACGCCCAGCCAGTGAGATCAGAGAGACGTTCAGAGCTGCCCCCGACGGCGGAGCAAAGGCGTAGATTCGTTCGACTCGGGAGTTGGCGATGAACGCCTTGAATGCCGGGCCCGGAATGTTTGTCACGCAGAAGTCATCACCTTTCAGCATGGAACCCCATATCGATGTCGCCACAGGGGCAGGCAGGAAGCTGAGTGCGTTCGCCAGCACATCGCTAAGCGCCAGACCCGGTGCGTGCTTCCATTGACCGGTGATCTTCTGGACCGCGCGTACGCACTCGCTGGCATCCGTTCCCGTGGACACGACAAAGCGTGCCGGCACGAAGTGATTTCCACCGAGCGGGTTGTCCTTCGCGCGGACGTTCACAGGCATCAGTGCCCTGGTCTCATCGAGCACAGCGCCGTGGAGGCCATGGTACCGCTTGAGCCCCCGTATAACGGAAGCTACAAATGCATCATTGAGCGTGCAGCCCGTGGCCGTGGCGGCACGCCGTAGCTTTCCCCTAGGCAGGTCGACCACTTCGAAGGTTCGTCGGAAGCTTCGTCCGGTCATCAGTGGAGAAATCGGTTGGCGGGCGGGGGCGAGGAGGCGCGCCACCGACATTCCGGTTGCAGCGAGGTGCTGGATTGACCCTGCTGGCTGCGTGACGGCCTGAAGTGCAGCGTCCATTACTTTGCGCGGACCTTGCAGATACCTCGTCAGGTCGAATGCCGAGGGAGGTTTGGCATCTGTTGAGACCGGTGCACGCGTGGTCGCGGCCGTGCGTTTTGTGTCCAAGAGGTGCAGTAGGACCGCGAATCCACCGACACCGTCTACCAGTGAGTGGTGGAGTTTGATGATAAGTGCTGCACGCTCTCCGTCGAAACTGTCGATTTCGGCAACTTCCCAGAGCGGAAGAAACGGGTCGAAACCTGTGGTGCCCATGATCTGTGCGATATCGAGCACATCTCTGAATGTGGCTCTGGGAGGCAGCGCCATGCGCCTGAGATGGAGAGAAAGATCGAATTGGCCGTCTTCGACGAACTGTGGCCTGCCCCGTCCCCAGGGACGGACGACTGCATGTGACCGTAGTCGGGGGACGATCTCGGTGAGGGTCGCGACACGAGCCTGCACGGTCGCCCAATCGGGAGACTTGTCCAACACCATCACAGCGATGACCGTTGGACGTAGGACTGGGTTCCTGCCGATTGTCCACAGCAAGGCGTCGGCGCCACTCATCGTGTCCACGACGCGTTCACGCTTCTCGTCCATTGATCTCCACCTAGCGTAGTTGCCTCCGCATCGGATCGCCTGACTTACGCGAGTCAGGTGTTCCGCTCTCATACTGCTAAAGGAACGTCCGGATCCTCGACCCGGGGTGCCTCCATGCGGAGCTTCGCCAATTCCACTTCCACCAGTCGCTCATGATCCTCGAAGTCTTGCCTGGCAGCTTTGGGGCTCCATCGACCTCGCATGGTAAGTACCAGCAGACCGAAGACCACCTGACCGGCCAGGCAGATCAACCACCACCGCTTCCATTGATTGGGAGAGGCCTTCTGTGCTGGAACAAGCTGCTTTTCCGCCCGAAGGAGATCGGCGAGATTCTGTGAGTGCGAACCCACCTTCGCGGAGATCTCACTGTCGCTCACCGGCCTCCCGTTTTGGATGGCGACGGCTAGGGGGTTGTAAGCGAGTAGCCCTTGCACTTGTGGGTTCGAAAGGCCTCCGGCCGTGTTGACCGCTTGAAGCAGGTTGTGGGTTCGATCACAGGACGTGATGATCGTCGCCAATGTCTGAGGCCCCGGCTCGTTGGTCGCCCTCAAACCGGCGACGATGCTCGTTGGAGCGTTCTTCTGCGCGCACGCTGTCGCGGATGGTGCATATGGCACTGCCGCCTGGATCGTCTGCAGGGTCGAGGCAGCACCCTGGTTGTCAACCAGCGTCGTGGACGTTGTGATTACCCGAGGGAGGACGAGGAAGGACACCGCCACGACAATCCGCAGAATCCAACCCCACACGGCAAGACCGGTCGCTGCGAGCGCAGGATTATGTGATTCGACCTGCTCAGTGTAGTTGGCCATCCAGGGCGCATAGGCACACCCAATGGCTAAGGCGAGAAGCGAAATGACGAGGACGTTTGAGTAATACCCGGTATGCGGATGGCCGACCTGAAGTATCAGAAACACCGTCATCAAAATGCATGCCGCCGCGCCGACGAGCATGAATGGCTTTCGGACTCGCACTATGTCCGAAAGCACTCCGAAGAGAACAAGCGACCCCGAAAGGACGGCTGCGTACCACACGTTGATGCCATTGGCGTTAGAGGCCGAGCGCCCGAAGACGACAACCCAATACAGGGTGAGCACGCTGACCGAGGCGAAGTAGAAAAGCAAGAGAAGTGAGATCGCCACAGACGACGAGATCAGGTCGAGCCGCATCATGGATCTAATTGGATGAGCCGTGGCCGCTTCCTCGTCGATCCCTTTGGCACGAGCCTCGACCAAAGCGCGTTCATTCTCGGACACCATGATTTGGTCCCGGAGCCCCGGGGACAGCTCGCGCAAAAAGAAGAGCGAGATCACTACTACTCCAATGCACACGAGTCCAGAGATGATGAATTGGTCCTGAAATGGATGGAGGTGAGTGAGGGTGTGCGTAGCGACCAGGCTTGCGGCCAGACTCCCCATCGTGGGACCGAGCGCCCAGAAGCCCATGGCGGCCCCTCGACCCATCTGGGGCGAGAAGTCGCGCATGAGTGCGGGAGTCGAAACGAGGATGACGCCTTCCACGAAGCCAATCACGCAGTACGCGGCAGCGAAGCCGAACTCACTATGGATATGTGGAATGGCGAACAGCTGGACGAGACCGACGATGAGGGTGCCGTAGATCGTCAGATTGGCACGTCCGATCTTGTCCGACAGCCCGCCGATGAAGGCGCTGAACGCGCCGATGGCATTGGAAACGACAAGTAGATAGAGGAAATACGCGAACGACATGTGGTAGTAGGGCAGCAGGAGAGGCGTGACGGCCCCCTCTACGTAGTACAGGTAGTAGAGGACTACCGTGGTCAAGACCACGACGCCGAGGTACCCCAAGCGGGGAATCGTGTTGGGATAGCTGCGAAGCTGACGCCATGTCCATACCCGTGCAATGCGCCCGGGACCCGAAACCGGAGTTGCTGCCGTTGCCACTGTCATGGTCGCCTCCCCTTAGTCCCCCGCCATCCGGCAGGTTCCTGCCGTCAGCCACCGTGCTCTTGGCTCGGGAACCCTTTTGGGCGCTCCGAAAGAGCAAGAGACGGCTTCCACTCAGACTCTAGGAAGAGATCGAGACTTCCGTCAGAGCCGAAGGTCCCATCTCCTTGCCGGGGGCTGGGGCCCGCCGCCTGAAGCCCTCTACCCATATTTCTCCGGGCTCACGGCTGGCGTGCTCTGGTAGGGACTTTCGGCTCTACCGTCGAGGGTCAGAACCCGAAGACTGGTGGTGCAGCGCCTGCTGACCCAGGAAGGAAGGATGTCCCATGGACCAGTCAAGAGACGTGCAGCAACGGATTGATCGTTTGGTCGAACGAGCCCAAAGTGAGGTGCTCAGTGCCAGCCGTCGGCTAGCGGCAGGGATCACCAAGGAGACGGAGCGGTTCGTCCCGCCCGTTTCGCAAGATATCGAGCGGATTGTTGACGAGGTGTTCGATTTCGCCGAGCGGGTGATGAAGGGCCAGCGAAAGATGGTCAGTGACATGGTGAAGGCCATCAACGAGCAATCACATCGCACGCCTACGACGAGTCGAACGGGCGCCACCCGGGCCGTCAAGAAGGCACCACCCAGGAAGACGGCGACGGCCAAGAAGGCGCCCGCGAGGAAGCGGACCGCCGTCAGGGCGTAGGGGCTTTCTCTCGGACGTGATCGCTCGGGGCCGAGTGACCAGTCGATCGTGCCCATACCGGAACCTGGCGCTCCTTGCTCTTGCGGGTAGCGACCGGTCCTCGGAAGATCGGTGGTGACACGGTGGTCATGCTCCTAGACCGAGTGGTGTGGTTGGGAGACCGTCGCTCGCGCCGTTCGGCCCAAGGGTCTGGAGGAACGTCTTCCCTCGTGCTGCGGCCAGCGACGTGTGCCTGAACGGTGGTCGAGGTCGCGGATAGACGAGGTTAAGGCCGTGGTGGGTGAAAGATTGGCCAAGCAGTCATGATCTATCTGTCTTCTTCGCTCGTGCTCGGCTTGAGCGCTTGTTGCCGAGCCTCACAAGAGCTCGGTTGCGGAGTTCTGCAATGTCGACCGGAATCGCGGCGGCAAGGACGCCTACGTTGGGCACAGTCGCGTAGTCCCCCGTGACACCAAAAAAGAGCTTCCCCTGATAGGACAAGATCGCCGTGCCCACGCGCAGTCCGTGACTGATCGGGACGAATGGACGGTACTCGAGCATCTCATGACTGAGGCAGTAGAGAGGAAACTGGGGCCCGGGGACGTTCGTCGTGACGGTATTCAACGAGTGCTGCCCGAAGAGGTGAATAGATCGGATTGCTAGCCGGGTGACTGGTCCGACGACCATCGGCGGTGCCAAGTTGCCTACCGTGGTAATCACCTCACCTACTTCTGAGATATGGGAAGCCTTCAGCGTGGCCATCTGATCATGGACAAATTCGAGCCTTTCTGCCGGATCGGAGAGATGGATCGGAAGCTCGCACAGGAGAGCGGATACCCGGTTGTCGAGCACGCCGTGTCCGTCGTCGTGTCGCGTTGACACGGGCACGAGCGAGCGGAGGACGGCCCGGTCGGGGTCATCGGCGTTCTCGCGTAACAATTCCCGATAGCCGCCTGCGACGGCCGCGAGCACGACATCGTTCACCGTTCCGCCGAACACTGACCGAACCGTCTTCACGTCCGCGAGGCTGGCAACGGAGTGCGCCCACGCTCGTCGAGGGCCGATGGAGCCTTCAATCGATAACGGCCGGGTCGGGGCCAAGAGGCGGATGAAACGGATTGCACCCATGGCGTCGGCGACGGTGGATCGAGTCGTTGCCACCGGATGAATGACCGCATGCGGGAGGCTTCGGGCAGTCGAAAAAGTGTTCGAGACAAGTCCGTTCCAGGCGTCAAGTACCTTGAGCCAGCCGGGAGGTTCCGCCCGGGGTACCCAGGGCTCGGGCTTACCGAGGGCGGTGTTGACTTCGACATCCAGTAGGACCGTGAGCAGTTCGACCCCGGCGATGCCGTCCACCATGCAGTGGTGAACCTTGAAGATGAGCACCCAGCGACCGCCCTCGAGGCCCTCGACGAGCACGGCCTCCCACAATGGGCGCTCGCGGTCGAGCGGCTGGGACATGATCCGCCCCATCAGAGAGCAGAATGCCGCATCGTCACCCGGCGCAGGCAGCACCGTGCGCCGCACATGGTAGCTGAGATCGAAATTGGGGTCGTCCACCCACACCGGCCGTCCTAGCTCGAGTGGCACCGTGCGAACACGCTGGCGGTACCGCGGTATCAGGTGGAGCTTGGAGGCGATCAGCGCCGTGATGTCGTCGACCGTCGGTGGCGGGTTGTCGAAAACACAGGCGCCGGCTATGTGCATATGGACGAACCCGTCCTCTAGGTGAAGGAATTCCGTATCAAGAGCATTCAGTCGTTCCACCGCTCCTCCTTTGTCGCCTGCTTCATCCATACGATCCAAGGCAACTGGTCAACGGCATCACGGGATCGGAGCTCTGGCCTCGAGACAGAGGATCGACCGGGCGCTTCGATCACGACGATGCCCGGTTTGGGTTCGACCAAGCGGCGAGCGCACGGCGGGCCTCGAGGCGCCCGGCACGCATGAAGGCAGGCCACTCACTGGTGTCGAGGAATTGACGATAGAACCCCGCCCCGCGGACCTTGGTGTAGGGAACCGGCTCAATCATCATCACGTCGCACTCCCTTTCGAGCCGGGCCAGGTTGGTCCTCGCCAGCTCGATTTGCTGGCTAGTGCGCACCTGGCTGGCGACGTAGAGGATGCTGTTCCGCCGGTCCTGCCAGCCGGAAGCATTCTCGCCGGCGAATCTTGGGGGGTAAAAGCCGTTGATGGCTAACGCCACTTCTGGACGCTCCTCGATGTCGAGTACGGGCCGCACCGGGAAAATGTCGACGATCCCACCGTCGCACCAATAGCCGTTGCCGAGCGTCACGGGTTCGATAAACATCGGCAGCGCGATCGCCATATGGATGGCCCGAGCGACAGACATGTCAGGGTAGGTGCGGGGGCCGATGTATTCGATGCGATTGTCCTCGATACTCCAGACCGGAGCGTATGCAGGGATCGGCATTTCGCCGAGGGTCATGTCGCCAAGCAGCCGTCGGTACCTCGCCTCGATCCGCTCACCTCGGATGATGCCGGCGAACCCTGTGCCAACCCGCGGAATTAGGGAAGCCAGCATGCGCCAGTCGACGTCGACGTACTCCTCGGGACGGAGGCTGAGCGTAAAGGCAGCGACCTTGTCAGCGGGTATACCAGCGGCGATGGGGAACCCGAATAGAGCGGACCCTGAGCAAAGAGAAATGACGGCTGGGCGCACTCCCGCCTCCTCCAGGGCTCTGGCAGCTCCAACGACCGAGGCGAGAGCGCCACTGCCCCCGGTCGCCAACAACGCCAGCCGGTGCCCCTTCAGGTCGGCGGACAACAGGGGTTGTCTCGAGGGAAACGGATGGAGGTCGGGCTCTCGGGGCTGATCGAAAGGAAGGGCTATTAGTGCTCGTCGGGCGTCATTGATCAGACCAGCGTCCTCTCGCACTCCTTCGACGAACTCCCTTGTTCGGGTGATGATGTTGAAGTACTGGCGGAGGCGGAAAACGTCGAGGGCGGCACCAAGCATGCATCCCATTGTTCTGCGCATGTGCTCATCCGAATAGGGTCCAACGACTCCTGCTGAGTCTTGACCCGGCGGGACCCGGGGCCGACCCCGTCGAGCCTCCTGAGCGGCGGTGGTTTTCCGGCAGGATATCGGGCTCCCCTCATCACCCTTTCAATCTGACCAAGGTCGACGGCGTCCTCGCTACAAATGGCCGCCTGCGTGGGAATTCCCACTCGTCGAACTGATGTTCGATGCAGGTCTGTACCCGGCCTGCCGACTGGATAGGCAGTGAGGACCTTCGTCAGTGGTTACCGTCATGGTCGCCCTCCGATTCCGCGACCATGACGTTTCCGACCTCAACGCCGTGGAGGTGCTCTTAGAATGGCGATTCTCAAAGAACGGGTTGGGGGGTGTCTTTCGGTGAATCGAGTTTCAAGGGCAGTTCGACCGGATGGTGATCCCCCGCGAGCACGAGTACTTCTTCGAACCCCTCACGGAAACACTCCATGAGCACGTCGCAATCGGGCACCGCTGCGGTGTCGATCGTGAAGCCCACGCAGCACGTTCCGCAATAGGTGAACAGTGTGACGTTCACCGCCGAGCCGGTCGTCGGCCCGAACGCGTAGTACCCCGAAACGGGTGCCCCACCGAGGTAGAGTGGCACATTCATTCCTGGTACGTTGCTCGCTAGCAAATCGATGTGCTTGAGCATGCTCCCGACCACGCCTGAGGGTAGAAGGTTCAATGTGCCAGCGATGGCGTCCGACAGCGGCAGCGCGCGCTCGTCGCGAGCAGAACGGCACCGCTGGCCGGTGAGCTGCACCCGCTCGGCAGGGTCGGCCACTCCGACTGGTATTTTGAACCGGGCGAGCGTAATCCGATTGCTTGCCGCTGGGTCGTGCTCTTTGCGGGTCGAGATGGGCATGGTGATCCTGAGCTCTCCGACCGGGGCACCGTGGAGCTCATGGTAGCGACGCAGCCCGCCCGTGACTGAGGCCACGAAAGCATCGTTGAGCGAACCTCCGGCCGAAACTGCTGCCTGCTTCAGGTCGTGGAAGTCGACGCTGATCATATTCAGGTTCCGGGCGAGGCCCCTGCCGGTCATCACCTGGGAGAGTGTGTCGGAGACAGGCCGCACGAAGCGACCGATCGAACGAGCCGTCGTCAACATGTCGGAAGTGGAGCCCAACGGATCACGGACGATGTGCATCACCGCAGGCAGCGCCTCGGACAGCCCTCGGTGAATCGTCTTGACGACGCGGTGCGTGTCGTAAGTGAGCGAATGGCATAGGAGCTCGACCGCGCCGGGCGAATACCCGTGCTTCTCTGGCGCTGGGACATATTCGCCAGGATCGGCTTGATTCGTGGTCTCGAACAAGAGAAGGGCCAGCTCCGCTCCGCCGATTCCATCGGTCAGCGAGTGGTGGACTTTCATGACCAACGCTGCTCGGTCGTCGGCCAGGCTTTCGATGAGCGTGAATTGCCATGGCGGCCGCGAAAAATCGAAGCTGCTCATCGCCTCGATTCGGGCAAAATCGATCACGGTGGCCCGAGTATGCGGCGGAGGGGAATCGATGCGGTGCAGGTGGAGCGACAGATCAAAGTCCGTGTCAACCCAGAGCGGAGTCGCCAATCGACCCGGCGGCTGGAGCGGACGTTGCCGGAAGCGCGAGGCCAGTCGGGTCGCCCGCTCCAGCCGAGCCGCCAACACATCGAAATCAGGCCGCTCGTCGAGCCAGGCGATGGCGACGATTGTCGCGCGGAGACCAGGATCGGCCTCGAGGTACCACGAGAACGCGTCAGTGTTTCGCATGAACAGTTCGTCTCGCTCGGTCATCGTGGCTCCTTGGGGCTCGCCACCCAATCCGAATCTAGGGCACTCTTTTCATCATCTCTAGAGCCGAAGGTCCGTTCTTGAGCACGGCCCGCACGCCCGGAACGGAATTCGTGCACTTCTTCCTGGTTGACCAAAACGGCGAGGTCACCCTCATCGACGCCGGCCTAAGGGGACACCGTGACACCCTGACGCCCGCCCTCTCGGTTTCGACCGCCGACTGCGCAACCCGACCACGGCACCCCCATCCCCGAGCGGCACCGCGGCAGGCTCTTCGGAGCCAACATTTCACCCGCTCTCGCCAGGACAACGCCGCCGGCCGAAACGGCGGAACTCGTGCTCATCGTGCAAGACCCCGACGTCCCCCTCGGGAAACCCGCCACTCATGCGCTCACGCTCGGCGTCGACCCGTCGCTAAGCAGCCTCCCCAAGAACGGCCTCACCCACCCGAGCCCGATCCCCGGGCTCAAACACGGCAAAGGCACCCTCGGCCACCGCGGCTGGGCCGGCCCCAAGCCTCCGCGATCGCACGGACCACACTCCTATGTCTTTCAACTCTTCGCCCTGGACCACCAGCTCGACCTGCCCGACAAGTTCACCCTCGCCGATGCACTCCACGCCATGGCCGGACATGTCATCGCACGCGCCCGCCTCGACGGCACCTACGAAAAACGGTAACCGCGCACCGCATCGCGAAAGAGCTTCTGGTGCGACCAGGAATTGGCTCGACAGGCGGTAGTGGCTATCGAAACCTCGACTACCCCATAGCGCGGGCTGGTGACACCGTGGTCACTCCCTTGAAGCCTGAAACTTAGAGTCTTCACCCTTGTGAAAGTAGATGTGGTCGTTCAGCGAGCCATCGGATTGGAGGGCCGCCCACCCTCGTCAGGAGGTATGGTCGCATTCGTCCTGGCGGAATTCGACAAGAGCGGATCCCGCCAATTGCGCCGCCTCAGGAGGGACGTCGCATCCACAAGAAGCAGATCCCAGCTAGAAGTGCGGCCAGGCCGAGAAAGTTGGCCGTCTCGTACCACTGGAACGTCCAGAATCGGCTCTCGGGTTGATAGGTGATTAGTTCATGGAACCTGGCTCCGAGGTTGGTGGCGCAACTCGCGTAGTTCACCTGGTGTTGGCGGCATGACTACCTGGTGACGTAGCCCCCTGTTTCGGCAACGCTGTTTTGGGACGCGATGAGGCGTCCGGGTACCTGCGGCGAGGAAGATGTGTGGTCCCTGTTACGCGAGGGACCC
>Ga0224558_1003422_pt1 | contig 13240 bp, 11 predicted proteins | sample 714S32024metaG_FD_180682 | JGI IMG/M metagenome (GOLD analysis project Ga0224558, IMG submission 180682) | Peat soil microbial communities from Stordalen Mire, Sweden - 717 S3 20-24 | ecosystem: Environmental > Terrestrial > Soil > Wetlands > Peat | place: Sweden: Norrbotten County, Stordalen... | reverse complement strand
TGTAGGATACAACGGCAAGCCGGTAGCGCAAGCCAAAAGGAAAATGCTCCTCTTTCCGAAAACGCCCTAACCCGTTGCCGCCAGATAGATTGGAATCACGAAGCCAACTACCTTACGGAATCGCCGTGTGGAGGGTTCGGAGTGTAGAGTTGACGGCGTTCCCATGTCAGCCCCGCCTGATTTCGAGGCGGCGAGTGAGGCCGATCAGCGACCGGCCAATTCCTGCCAGCGGTCGCATAAGCGCGTCACTTCGGCCTTCGCGGCTTCTAAATCCGCGATCAGCCTGTACGATGACGACTGGGCGCCCATGAACTGGATTGTGCTCGATAAGGGCGATATCGACCTGGGCGGGTCAGGCGCGTTGCTCGCCGATGTGGCTGGCGCCACGCCCTCACAGCTCGCCGTTTCCCATGGCAAGGACGGAAACGCCTATCTGCTCAATCGCACCAACCTTGGCGGCGTCAGTGTGCCTGTCGCGCAGGCGCACGTCTCGAACTCTGAGATTACCAGCCCGCGCGCACCCCTTCCACCGTGATGGTCTGTCCCTCAGCCATTTGGGCGGTGGTGCCATCTCGGAAGGTGATAAACCCATCGCCTCTGACGCGGGTTCCGTCGTACATCCCAATGATTACGTTAGGAGACGGAAGGGGAATCAAGGCCCCGGATTTATACACTACTATCTTGCCGTTATTAAAGCGGATAGTGTCCAGTCCACCCATGGGAACGCCCGCCAGCGTCAGGAGTTGGCCGTCCACCAGGCGGGAGCGGCGCCCGTTGGGGCGCAGATAAGTGCCGTCGGGATTGATACCCGTGCCATCGGGCAGGACCAGCGTGTCCGTTAGCGCTTCGCCTTCGCCGTCTTTGAAGACCACCACCTTGGATCCGCTCATGGCAATGTGGTCGCAAACGGGCATGATCGAGCCGTCCGGATTCAACAGGTAGCCATCGGGGCGAAGGAGCTGCCCCTCCTGCAAGTGGCGAGTCTTGCCTTGGCTAACTCGGAACGTGCCATTGGTGAACACCTCGATCCCGCCCGGCATCGTCATCTTGGCCTCCAGCAGTGTCCGCTCGCTGCCGCGCTGAAGCATCGTTCGGTTGGTGCGACAGGTCACGCCTTCGGTGGAGAATTTGGACTGGGCGCAAAGCAGGCCCGCGTTTGCGGCCAGCAAGAATTGGATGACTAACAGCCCGCGTAAGGTCGTCCGCTTCATAATGCTTTACTATACCATTGAATTGGGGACTTACCAGACCCTAACCACTGGGCAATCACCAAGGCGTTTTTTCTCTCGCTTCATTCGTTGAGCTGAAGGAACCTATGGCCGGCCTGGACTTAGAAGATCATGAATGCCCAAGACCCCAACGCGACCATGGCGGTGTATCTCGACCTGGAGAACATCGCCCTCGGTGCCCACGATGCCCATTACCCGACGTTCAGCATTCAGAAGGTGCTTGAACGGCTGCTGCTCAAGGGGCATATCGTCGTCAAGAAAGCTTACTGCGATTTCGACCGTTACAAGGCGTTCAAGCGGGACCTGCATGAGGCCGCTTTCGAACTCATCGAGATTCCCCACGTGCGGCAGTCCGGCAAGAACTCGGCCGACATCCGGATGGTGGTCGATGCCCTGGACCTGTGCTACACCAAAGGCCACGTCGATACCTTTGTCATCCTGAGCGGCGATTCGGACTTCTCGCCGCTGGTGAGCAAGCTGCGCGAGAATGCCAAGAAGGTCATCGGCGTAGGGGTGAAGAATTCCACCTCCGACCTGTTCATCAGCAACTGCGACGAGTTCATTTATTACGACGACCTGGTCCGCGCGGAGCCATCCCGCGGGCGGCGACGCACCTCGCCAGGCGCCCTCCCGCCGAAGCCTGTGGAAGGCGAGAACCAGGGGCCTTCGCTGGAAAAAGCGTTCGACCTGGTGGTGGAAACGCTGGAAGCTATCACCCAGGAGCGCGAGGCGGACGAGCCGATATGGGGTTCGATGATCAAGCAGGCGATCAAGCGCCGCAACCCTGGTTTCAACGAGCGCGCCTACGGGTTCCGTTCATTTAACGACTTGCTGTCGGAAGCGCAGAAGCGCGGTCTGCTGAAGCTGGAGGCGGACGAGAAGTCCGGTGGTTGCAGGGTTCGAGCGGTGGATTAGCTCATTTCAGAAATGAATTAACGGCGGCCATTTACAGCCGGCGCTTCACCGAGTATAATGAGCCCGCCTGCGGAGAAACTTATATGCCGCAGCCGAATCAACCAACAGTATAGAATCAAAGTTATGGGCGATAAATCCCCGAAGGCCACTCAGAAGAAATCCGGGCAGAAACAGGCCAAAGCCGACAGCGCCGCCGCAAAGAAAAGAGCGGCCGTGCTGAGCAAGCAGGCCTCCGACAAGGAGAGGTAGCCGTCTCTCCGGGAGTCAAAGTCCGGAGCGACGGATTCCTCCCCCACCAAAGTGCCTCATGCCGCTCAATCTTCGGCAAGATCGGGTTTGGATTCCATTATGGTGCCAGGGCGGTACCAGGCTGGTGCCGGGTTGAGGGGGCGCAAGCTGCTCTTCTCAATATTGCGAGTGCTTATATTGCGCCGGTGCTTGTTGTTCTCTGCTCTTAATGCCAATCGCGCCAGACTGCGGCGGCAGACTGGCGCAGCTTTTCGGGCGTCCAGGTGGTCTGGTCGGGGGGCGGCACGGAGCTGCCGGGGCAGGCCACCAGGAACGTCAGTTCTTGAGTTGCGTGGGCCGCTAGCTTGAGGGCGTATTCCACCCGGCCGCCTGCGTAGAGGGACTGGTCGTTGCCGCCGCCCACCGCGACGTAACGCATGGCAGCGGCATTCAGCTTGCCCGCGATGACCTGCTCCAGGTTCGGGCTAGCGTCTCCCGGGAAAAGCCAAATCGCATTCAGGATGGGGTTTTGATTGGGAGCGCCGGGCTTGGGCAGAACGGAAACATCCAGCGTGCCGTCGCCGTTGGCGTCGGATGCGGCAAACAGGATGGCTCCAGGCCGGTGCTGACCCCAGCGAGCCAGCGGATCAACTTCCTGGGCTGGGGCGCCTTCAACCTGGCAGATCACCGGGCGCTGGTCGGCTTGCGCCCAAAAGCTTTCGCAGAAGCCGAGCACGACGTTGACCTTGGCTTTGGGGTCCACCTTGAAGTGGTAGAGTATCGGAACGCCGCCTATGCCGGCCCTGATATTCTGGAAGGCGGGGTCACACTGCACGGCCGGCCGCGCCCAGCCGGGCATTGCGACGGCATCGTCAACCCAACCCCAGTCGCGCGTGGCTTGGGACACTCTCGTGCCGGCGGGGAGGCCAAGCACGGCCCGGCCGCCGAGCGTGACGGTCTTCAAGCCGAGGTGGACGGTTTCCGGCAGGGCCAGCGAGAGTTGCACCGGAGTGCCCTGGCCGGCGGTTTCTGCCAGGCGCACCGTCAGGACGTCGAGTCCCGCCGGCCACACTGGGGCGCGAAACGCAGTCACCGTCAGGGCTACCGTGCCGTAACTCGACTGCGCCTGGGCCGCGGGGATGAAGTCGTCGAGTTTGACGCTTCGGACAGAGGCGGGGGCGGTTGCGGGCAATCCGGTCCCAGCCACTTTGACGGTGATCGAGCCCCAGTCCTCGACCAAGCTGCCCTGGTCATCCATGCGAGTGGGGGCAAGCCCCGGGGAGGTGAACGTGACCTCCCCATGCAATCCAGTGGCGGAAAGCAGGGCGATCAAACCGGGCCACCAACACCGCCAGAATTCGTGCACTAGCCACGGTTGCGAGCCTCGAACTGTGGGCTGCAAACTTTTTCTCTTCATATCATTGCTTCGGTCTTTGGCGCATCACGCATCACGTTTTACGTCTCACGTTTCACGCCGCCTTCCCGTGGCTGGCGCGTTCCGGGGAATGGATGACCTTGATGCCGTAGAGTTGGCAGAAGGCTTCCACCATGTGCCGATGGGTGCCGAGCGTGACCACCTGGTGGAAGCCGAGCACGTCGCGGCAGTCTTCGATGTTGTTCATTCTAATTTCCAACGAGGTGCGGCAACCACCGGCGGGCGGGGTGTCAATGTTGCTGACCACGGTGCCGGTATCGATGATAAGCTCACTGGGGTTTTGGAAGCGGATGAGGGAAACGGGGGCGCCGACCGGCCATAATACCTGCACCGAGATTCCCAGGCCGGATTCGGAATGACTGCGGAGGATGTAAGGGGCGGGTTTCTGACCAAACCCGTTGAGACGCGTGCCGGAAACGCAGTGGGCGGTGACGAGGAGGTTTTTGGCGGTTTCAGCAACCGGATCATTCATGTAACCCGGGCGGTCGAGCAGGTAACTGGTCAGCATGAGCGAGGTGGCGCCGAACAGGTCGGCTTCGCAGCCACAGGTGACGCCCATGTCCTGGAACATCGTCCAGGCGCCACAGGGCGGAGTGGGGACCAGTTTGGCGCTGACCATGCCGAGGCAATCCATGGAGAGGGCGTTGGCCTGCTCGTCGGTGAGCAGGCGCTTGGTAGTGGTATAGACGCGGGCGGAGTTGAGGCTGTCCTGCCAGGTGGGTTCGACGACGCGCTTGGCGTGCTTGCGGAACGTCGCGGCGACGTCTTTGACCTCCTCGTTGACGGGCATTTTATCGAACAACTCGTTGAAGGTGTTGCGGGGGATGGCGCGCACCTTCGTTCCGAGGCGATCCAGGACGGTCTCGTTACGCTGGTTGCCTTGAATCCAGAGCACGCGGGTTTCCTCGAACATGCGTTTGGCGCGGACCATGCGAAGGCCGTCCTCGACGGCGGACCATTCAAGCGAGGAAACCACATAGACGCCCGGTTGGCGCGAGATGCCGGCGACATGGCCGGTGAAGGAGGTGCCGATGGGGGAGAAGACGATGAGCGGCACGCCGGCTTCGTTGGCCAGACGATTCACCCAGTTCCAGCAGTTCATGTGCTGGAGGATGACCAGCAGGCCGTCGGGCTTGCGCTCCCGGACGGCCTTCACAAAGGCCGTCATCGCGGCTTCGTCTTCAATGGGTTTGTCTTCCTCGTGCAACTCAATGGCCAGGCGTCGGCAGGAGCCGGCCAACTGCCCGCGGTATTCCTTCTGGCGCTGGTCGAGGTTGTACGTGCTGCCGGGCCAACCAAGCCAATAGGGCCGGGGTTGCTCCAGGATGGCCGCGTCCACGCGGACCTTGGGATGAGGACGCAGCCTTGTGGGGTCAACGAAGTCTGGGTCGGCTTTGCGTGCCTTCGCCAGGGCCGGAAAGAACTCGCCGCTGAAGGCCAGGCCAGCCGCGGCCGTAGTGATGATTTGAAGACAGTGCCGCCGGGAAAGGCAGCCGGAGCATTGATGGGGAGTTTGCATAAGTTTGAAGGATTCAGACTGTGTTTGTCATAAGCGACAAGGAAGGTCCTACCCCAGCAGCGTAGCGGCGGCAAGAGAAATCCTTTCGAGACCCCATTGCAGGGTCTTCCACATTATGTCTATGCAGGTGGCTGGCTCGCCATAGCCCGAGTTTTGGTTTCCGGGCGCTCCCTCAGGACGGGAAGGCGATGCGGTTCGACCAGGATTATACTGGCGGCCAGCATACCGAGAAGGCCGCATGCGCCCCAAAGAGCGAGGGGGCTGGAGAAGAACAGCAACATGCCGAGGCTGGGGCCGACAATAAAGGCCACCGACCAAACCAATCCATAGGTCCCCATGTACAGCCCACGCTGATGCGCGGGGGCCAGATCGGCCACATAGGCGCCGGAGACGGGCATGGCGACCATTTCGCCCAGGGTAAAGAGGACGACGGTAAGCACGAGCAAGGGCAGCGTGCGCGTCAGCGCATTTGAGGCGAAACCCGCCCCGATTAGTAACTGGCTGCGCAAGGATATGCGCCCGGTGGCACTGGCCCGCGAAGCTTTTGCCGCCGTGGGCCTGAAGCCCTATGACCAACTCGTGCGGGGCGGCACCGATGGCTCGCGACTTACGGAAATGGGACTTCCAACTCCCAACTTGTTCTGCGGCGAACACAATGCCCACGGCCTGCTCGAATGGGTGGCCGTGCAGGACATGGAACTGGCCGTAACCGCCTGCACCAGATTGGTGGAGCTTTGGGGACAAGAGAGCAAGCCCCGGTCCCGAGCCAGAAGACTCTGACGAGTGCCTTCGAACCGGAGGAACTTACCCGGAATACGTAGAGCAGGTTCCATGATCGACCTTTCCGATTCACTCGGTTGGTTTCAGGGGGCCGAGACGTTGACATTGTCGAAGAGGTTGCCGTCGTACGTGCTGGCCAGATAGGCCATGCCGTTGGATCGCGACCCGTCTTTCACAAGGGCCAGGAACTGCCCGTCGATGCTGCCTTGGATCGTCTCGCCTCGCAGGACGATCTTCATGGCATTCCAGCGCGAGGCGTCAAATTCCTTGATCGCGCCCGAGGCGAGGACCTTCTCCTGGTAGTTCAGTTTCCAGGTTCCGTCCTTGGCCAGGATCCAGCGATAGGAGAGCTTATTCTGGTCACCGTAGCGGCCGCCCAATTCCACGCTGCCGCCCTCCAGGCGCACGTCGGCAGACAGCGAGTAGTCCGACCAATTCTGGTCGCCGAGGACGGTGTAGGGCTTGACGACGTTTCGCATGTACTCCCACATGATTCCCTGCTGCGGCGCGATCTGCTTTAGGCACCTGCCGTGCCCTGGTTCATCCCAGACTTCGAAGGTGCCCTTCTGGTCCGAGAAGTAACGCGGTGAATCGCCCGGCTGGTAGGACTCGAAATCCTCGCGATACGGCAGGGGAAACGGTTTGGCGGGAGGAATGGGATGTGCGGCTTGACCCTTTCGCTGGCCGGTCGTCGTCGTCAACGAATAGATCGAGTTGCCGTCAAGTGAGATGGTCAAGACGCCGTTGGCGGGCACTCGATCGGCCTCCTTGACAAACTGGTTGTGTTCGTCGGATCGCCAGACATGGACGCAGTCGGCCTTCAGACCTTCGGCGAGAGTAACCGCCAGGGTTGTTGGGCCGTCGGTGCAGACGATCATGCTCCAGTCGTCTGTTTGCGGGTCCTTCAATGTAACGTAAGTGCCTTTCCAGGTCTTGGGATTAATCTGCCCGCAACCGCCATCGAGATACTTCCAGCCGGGCTTGGCGAACTGCGTCGTGTGCGCCACGGCCCAGACGGCTGGCCAGACGGTGTAATGCCCGGACCATGGCGTGTCCGCCTGCATCGCACCGGTGTCCGACCAGGGCAGACCGTCGTAGATCGAATCGATCGGGCACCAAATCTCGGTCTTGCAGATGCGATCGCGGATGTAGAGCTTGTTGATCAGCCGGGCCAGGAACATCGCGCCGGTGCCGTCCCATTTTGCGCCGGACATGCTCCATTCCTCGCTGGCCCAGAGCTGCTTGCCGGAGGCCCGGGCCTTGGGCGACGTATCGCGATGACTTACCTGGTCGATGTCCCATGGCTCGCGTCCGTTGACGTAGTGGTAGCCGACCGCCTCCACGGTGCCGCGATACGCTGGATCCTTCTCGAACTCCTCGAATACCTCCCAGAATCCTTTGTCGCTATCCGGCGCCTGGATATGGACCGATCGGAAACCACGCTCGTTGAGCGTCAGGCGAAGGCTATTGACGATCCAGTCACGGTCGGTGCCGTTTTCGTTCTGTGCCGCCGAGATCCAGTCCACCTCCATTTGGTACTGCTTGCGGGCCACCTCCAAAAAGGCGACAAACCAATCGGTGGCATCCTGCGAGAAGCGGCCGCGAAGCCACCCGGGATAAGACCACGGCAGGCAGTCGAGCATGATTCGCGGGTTGCGGTTGCGGGCTTCTTTCATCAGCCAGAACTCGTAGCCGCGGGCCTTGGGATGAGCCAGTTCTTCCCGGGTGATGGCATGCGAAGGTTCGCTGCCGCAGGTGGAGTTTTCGCCACCGCCGATCTCGACCTTCAGGTGCTGGAAGCCGGCGCCGAAGTCGGGCTTGAACAGGAAGTCCAACACGTCGCTTCGATACGGTTCGTCATAGTCGAAGAGCAGGCGGGTCGAGGCGCCGGCGCTGACCGCCCCGACGCCTTCGAAGGCACGGCCGGTGTCGGAGCCTCTGAGGTTTACGTTCACGGCCGGGTCCGCCTGGGAGCCCGATGCCGCCAAGCCCAAGCCAAGCAAACCCATGATGATCTTCCTGATATGTCGCTGTGTTTTCATTGTGTGTTCTCCTGCCCAGTCATTGCATTGCCCTCTATGGCCGCTGGAAATGAGGCCCACATGTTACTTCCCCGCCAGGGCAACGGTCCGATCCATGCAGCGGATGATCTCCGCCTGGCTTGTCGGGTAAAGCTTCAGGGCACCGCATCTCATACCGACCAAGGCGCCCGCAGAGCCCGCTGCATCATACGAGCGGCGCTGTCGTCGCCCACAATGGTTTCCTTTTCCGGGTCCCACCGGAGCTTGTGGCCCGTGCGAATGGCGATATCGCCGAGGTGGCTTATGAAATCGGATTGCACGGCGGAATCGATGTTGCTGGCGGGCGTGCGCCGACTCAGAACGCAGTTGAGGAAGTTGGCGTAATGATTGTTCTCCGATAGCAGATGGGTTTCACCAGGCTTGATCCTCACGCCCAACAGCGAAGCCGGCTTGGCGGCGAGAGTCTGCCGGGCACGACCTGCGGCGACCCAGCCTTCAGTGCCCACAAAGGTGGTCAGGTCCGAGCCGGTCTTCAGCGTGAAGTCCGCGCCACTGGCGTAGCGCCCGGGCACATCCCAATCGACAATCGTGTCGAACAGGCCCTCGGCCGGTATCCGGCCGGTCCCCTCATACTCGATGGGGATTTGCGGGTAGCCCCAGTGCGCGATGTCGAGCGGATGGGCGCCCCAGCCGGCGATAAAGCTAAGCGCATAGTCGTAGATATGCCAGCGTCCGACACCCAGCACCCGGTCGGAAGTGTAGGGGGCCGCCGGCGCAGGCCCTAGCCACAGGTCGTAGTACAGCCCATCCGGAACCGGCTGCGGTTGGGTTCGACCGCCAGTCTCCCCGTTGGGAGCGACGACGTGGATGGCCTTCACCTCGCCGATATACCCGTTGCGGACCAGTTCCGCAGCGAATCCGCAGTGCTGGTCGAACGAGCGTTGCTGGGTGCCATATTGGAAAACCGCGCCGTGCTGATGCACCGCCTGGCGCATGGCCTTGTTGAAATCCATACTCACGCTCAGAGGTTTCTCCACATACACGGCTTTGCCGGCCCGCACGGCGGCGATGGCAATCGGAACGTGCCAGTGATCCGGCGTGGCGACGACCACCGCGTCGATATCGTCCCACGCGATTAGTTCGCGGAAGTCGTTATAGGCCTTGCAACCCTTGTAGCCGCCCTGATCGCGAGCAGAGGCGTAGCGCTGTTCGACCAGGCGCGCTGCGCTTTCCCGCCGTTCCCGCAGCGGGTCGCAAACGGCGACGCTTTGGCCCTGGGGCAGGCCGAGAAACCCGCTGAGCAGGCCACCGCCCTGGCCGCCCACGCCGATGTGGCCCAGGGCCACCCGTTTGCTCGGTGCATTTTGGCCCAGCACCGAGGCGGGGATGATCGTGGGCAACGCCAGGGCCGAGCCGATGAGACCGGCTTGTTTCAAGAACTGCCGCCGTGAAAAGTTGATTGCGTTCATGTATTGCTCCATTGCTTGACTCGATGCTCACTTTGCCATTGCCGGCTTCCCGAATAGGCCCAGTTCCCGAATGGCGGGGCTCTGGCCGTAGTAGCCCGTGATCTTCAACTCAATCGCGCGGCATTCTGTCGGGGGCAGATCCACCGTCAGCACGTTCCTTTGATAAACTGCCTTCTCCACCTTCTTGATCACTTTGCCGTCGCCCAGCACATCGAAATCCCTGTGGGCGTAATTATGATGCTGATAGCCAAGGATGCGAAGGCAGGCGACCGTGGCCGGCTGCTTCAATTGCACGCGAAGCCAATACAGCGGCTGGTTATCGGTTTCGTCGCAATAAGTCTCCGGGTTCCCGTCCAGCGCCGCAAACGGTCCCTGCCCCTGGCCGTCTGGGGTCAGATTGTCCAAGTTCGTGGCTGTGGCTCCACGGCACAGGTTCTCCGGCGAATTGAACAGGGCGACCGCTTGATCATCCCAGGGCACGGTCGCCGCTTTCGCAAGGCGCTCCTGGATTTGATCCATGGCGGCTTTGGCTTCGTCCGCCAGGACAGGGTCGTCGAGTGAGGCTTCAATGGCCTTCAAAGCGGCGGCGTATGGAATTTCCCCGAGGGCCGCCAACAAGGCCTTTTGTTCGCCGGGAGCGCCGCCATCTCTCATCGCCCGGGTTATGATTTCCACCGCTTCCCGCGGGCGGTCTTTGGCCAAGGGTGCCAGGCGGGCCACCCCGCGCAAGGCCAAGGCTTTGGACCGGGCGTCCGACGTGGTTGAGGCCAAAGCGGCAAGGTCGTCCAGTGGGGCGGCATCAGGCCAATTCGCCAAGGCACGCACGGCGGCCACCCGCACTTGTGCGTCCTCGGCCTTCAGCTCGGCGCGGACGGCCGCCAGTGCCTGCGCTCCGTCCATCGAGCCCAGCGCCTCCAGCAGGGCCGCCTTGACCGGCGGAGGAACCATCGCCAAAGCCGTGAGCATAGGCTCTGTGGTGGCCTCGCGCCGGCAGATTTCCGCCATCGCCGACGCCGCATCGTCCGGCTCCGTCTGCATAAGCGCAATCAGGCCCGCACAGGCCGCGGTGTCGCCCAACTTCCCCACGGCCGCAATGGCCGCGTGCCTGATAGTGGCTTCCTTGCCGCCCGCCAGCTCGAAGAGAGCCGGCACGGCTGCCTTGGTCTGCCGCAGCTCCAAGGCGCGGATGAGCTCACGCTGTTCCGGAGGCGGGGCCGCCTTCAGGGCCCCAATCAGCGCGTTGTCCACGTCCCTGCCGCGCAGGCGAGCCAACGACTCGGCCGCGAGACGTTTGTCTTCATCGCTGCCTTCGGCTGCGATTCCCGTGAGCACGCGAATTGCAGAGGCGTCGCCGGCCAGGCCCAAAGCCGTCAGGGCGGCCTGCCTGACGGCCGGGACGCTGCTGGACACAGCGTTGATCAGCGCCGGTTGGGCTGACGGGTCGCGGCATTCGCCCAACCACACGATTGCCTGCGCCTGTATAGACGCGGGAAGTTTATCGAGATGTTCGGCCACGGCGCGAGCCAAGGAAGGCGGTTGGGCCGTCGAGCGCAGCGCGCGGATAGCCGCCTCTTGCAGGACCTCATCGTCGCCGGAAAGAGCGGCGATCAACATCTCCGACCCTTATCCCCGCGGGCGATAAATGCCGCCATGCGGATGAAGGGCAACTGCTCCGGGCCCATGAGCTTCTCAAGGATGGCAGAAGCTTGCTGGGTCGGCGACGACGCAACGATGCCTTCGGTGCAACTCAGCAGCGCCAGAGACCAACGCGGCTTTAGCCGCGTCGGGATCTTCCCATCGGCTGCCAAAAGCGCGGAGGCAGCCTGATCGCCGCCGATTTGGCCCAGCGCATCAAGGCACGCGCCGGCCGTCGCGGCATCGCTGTCCACGGCCAGTTTTGAAAGCTCCGGTACGGCCTCGGCGCTGCGGCGCACGGCGAGCGAGTTGATTATGCCTACTCGGACTCCGTCTGCGCTGGTCCACAGCGCCTTGAGCAAGGCCGCCTCGTCCTCCGGCCCTGGAATGCGCTCCAGCGCCAGCCGGGCGTAATAGCCCATATCCTCGTCTCCCAAAAGCGTGGCCAGGAGGGGCGCCTCCGCGCCTGAACCGATCAAAGAGAGTTGCCGGCAAGCGGCCTGTTTTGCTTCGATCGTTGCATCAATGGAGAACAAGGCGGTCAATTTGCCCGCGAGAACCCCCCTGGCCGCGGCCTCCAGGGAAACCGACGCCACCAGCTCTTCAAGGTCCAGCACGGGCTTGCGGCTATCCCTGAAGCGGTACGCGGCCAGAGCTTTGAGGACGGCATCCGCACTGGCCTGGCTGGTCATCGTCTCCGGCGCGAGCGTCACTTTGCCCGTGACGGCCCATTCGGCGCCGCGCAGCAGCAGCGACTGGAAACCGGGCGTGGCCATGAAGGCGGCGCTGTGGCCGAGTAACAGCGTAAAGCCCCTGCCCCTGCCAAATTCAAGCGCGAAGGCGACGGGCTGGTCGTCGCCGATGGCCAGCGCGCGCGAAAGGGAACCCACCCCCGGCTGTACCCAGAGCTCGTCGGTGGTTTTGAAAGGCTTCATGCCGCGCGTGATGGGATGGTCATTCAAGGCCTTGACTGCAAACTCGTGCGGATTGCCATGACTGGTCTGGCCCATCTTCCACGAGGCGCCCACAAGCTGCTGGTACTCCGGCCAATCGTAGAAAGAGCAGCCGCCGGCATGGACCACGACCAAGCCTTTGCCGCTGCGCACAAAATCGAGCAGCGCCGCGCGCGTGGCCTCCGGCCAATTCGTGGCCTGGGGATTGCCAAAAGTGTTCCAGTTGCTGATCAGCGCGTCGTAACGCGACAAATTTTGGGCGTCGCACTGCTCCGGGTGCTCGGTGACCTCCACCGCGAAGCGGCCGCTGGCGGTTAGGATCGATTTGAGCTCGGGGATGGTCTGTCGCCAGTCATGGTTGTCCTGCCCGCTCAGAATCAGCACGCGCAAAGGCGCCTCAGCCGCCCACTCCTCCCCGCTGACAACCAGGGCCGCCACCAGCAGCCAGGTGTTTCGCATCACGTTCATAGCCAACTTTGTGTCTAATACCTGCGCATGGCGAATTGAAAATTCTCATTTTCGAACGCGGTTGGCTGGCTCCCTTTCTCGAAGTTCGCCAGAGCCTGCAGGCGCCCCCGGGAGCCTAAATGTTATCCCCGGTGAGGCTCCGGTGTGTGTCCGGCGATCGCGACATGAAGTTGCAATGTTTACTGCTGTAATCAGTCCTGTGTTTCGCCACAGGTATTCTACGGAAGCAGGCGCCAGACGCGTCGCGTCATGGGGTCTGAAGCCTTCCGGACAATGGAGCAAACCTGGGAGTCTCAATCCGGGGGAGCACTAGAATCGGATGACATGGTTAAAACTAAATGAACGCTCGTAAGCATCGTCAACACAAACAAGCCAAAGAGACTGATCAGGCTTGGGCCAAAAGGCACGCAGTCCGGCGCGGGTGCTTCGCCGTAACCCGCGCGCGAACATCCAGACTGCCGGTGTACAGAGCGAACCTAAATCATCCGGTGAACCTTGCAGAACATGGAAACGCTGCCCGCCCCGCCCGGCCTCGCGACCGGGCAGACCTTACCGCAAGGCGGGTCGGGGGGCGCAGTCTTGGGATGA
>Ga0224558_1003420_pt1 | contig 13257 bp, 16 predicted proteins | sample 714S32024metaG_FD_180682 | JGI IMG/M metagenome (GOLD analysis project Ga0224558, IMG submission 180682) | Peat soil microbial communities from Stordalen Mire, Sweden - 717 S3 20-24 | ecosystem: Environmental > Terrestrial > Soil > Wetlands > Peat | place: Sweden: Norrbotten County, Stordalen... | reverse complement strand
TCCGCGGCGGCATTCCTCGGGCTGGTAGCCGCGCTCGCCAGCTACTTGCCGGCGCTGCGGGCCACGCGCGTGGAACCGATCGTCGCACTGCGGAACGAGTAGGGGCCGGCGGGCGGTGTCAGAACACGAGCGGTTAGCTAAGTTCGCGCCAGTCCTGCTCATTCAACTCTACTTTGTGCTTCTTGGCGGCGGATTTGATACGTTTCCAGGCGGCGTCGCGTTCAGAATCGGTCACGCCTTCGACCTGCTTGAAGCGGGCGATTGCGTTGCGCACGTGAGCAGCGTCATGGATGGGTTCTTTACGTTCCTTGGGGAAAGCAAAGTTTTCGTCCGCGATATGATCGCGGCTGGCTTCGGTGATCTTGGACATACTTCCCGATGAGCAAGCCAATGGCCACTTCAGCCGCGCCAGCGCAGGAACGCGGCTACACCGCCGACCGATTCGAGCAAAGCTGCGTCTTCGATAAACGTAACGATTGCGCCGCTTTGCCTGGCTTTCGTCACCAGCAGATCGGGCAGGGAGGCTTGCCGCGGTTCTTCGCTGGCCGTTCCTCCCTCTGAATCGGGGAGCTCCGGCGCGAGAATGGCTCGCACTCCCTCCGGCAGGGGATGGGTCTCCTCGAGCGCGCCGCTGATGAGCAATTCATCGACTTGTCCGTTGGCCAGGGCTTCGAGCGTCTCCTCGAGCCCGACCACGGCCAAGCCGCGAGCGCGGTATTGCTGCATCACCCGGTCCACCTTTTCCGCGGCAGTCCTGGCTTCTTGCTTCAGCAGCTTGGCGAGAGTGGCGGTCAGGACATCCTGCTCGGAAGCATGAATATCGAGCTTCATGACCTCCACCATGGAGGCCATTTCCCGAGGCAGGTGTTCTTGAAGAAGCGGAATCACAACCTGGTCTCCGGCCAGGATAATGTGACTTATTTTGTCTTCACGGACAATCTGAGCCAGGCGCTCCATGACCTCTTTGGCGTGTTCCTGGTGGGCGTTCCCCACACGCCGCTGATAGCGGGCTTGCGACCATCCGCCGACCTTGACTCGATGTACTTTCTTGCCTCTCACATCCTCGGCGCTGATGACGTGGTCAAGCCCGAAGACGAAGATGCGCGCCGTGTTCGTGTCCGTAAGCACCGCGGCGTACCGCGGGTATTGCTCATCCAGACGGGCCAGATGATACAGATGAGGTTGGGGGCAGGCGTAGACGTGGTTATCGCTGACAGGGGTGGTTAACTGGATGGCCTCGAAGAATTCTTGCGCGCCCCAACACGCGAATATGGCGACCCCGTTTGCCGCGGGGTCGATTTTGTCGGCGGCATACGAAACGATGCGCTCCACGTCTCGATCGAAACTGTGACGCTCCGGGGAACCCAGCGCCCAGGTCCGGGCGAGAGCCTTGAATTCACGATGAAGATACGGCGCCGCGTCGGGCGAGCGTCCGTGCTGATCCGGCTGAGTGTTCAGGTACACGCTCACCACCGGCAGCGTGGTGGGTTCGTATGCCACCAGCCGCGCGAGAGGCTCTTCCATGGTGGTCGCAAGTTGGTCCGTGACGGTGGATGCCATGACAAAGCATGAGCATGTTGCGGGCCAAAGTGCGAATGCCCCGTCCCGCGGCTACTTGAGCATTGAGAAAGCCGTGGGCGTCATGTACACCGACTCGGTCTTCTGCACGATGGGGCCGGCGGCTTCGGACTCCGCTTTGGCCTTCACCCATTCGGGATCGGCGCGGAACGCATCCCAGTTCTTCTGGGCGGCTGCCAGGCTGGGATGCGCCAGGATGTAGATCAGGGTGTTCTTGGACTTCTCGGGGTCTTGCGGCACCCAATAGCCGATGCTCTCCATCCCGTGGCGCTTGAAAATGGCGATGGTGTGATCGCGGAAGCGGGCCTTGAGGGCCTCCAGCTTGCCGTCGTAGCACGTGTACGTGCGGAGTTCGTAGACGCGGTTCTGCGCCAAGGCCAAACCGGAAAGCAGCAGGAACAATAAAAGAAATCTGCGAGTCATGAGGATAGTGTACAGCGATTTCGGTTCAGTTTTTGCCGTGGTGCTCGAGCTCGTGCTCGGAGATCAACTGGCGCAAGGTACTCTCCAGCTCGGCCACGCGGCGGGCCAGATCGTCCATGGCCTGGCCTTCGGGATCGGGCAGCTTGCCGTGCTCCAGCACGCCGTCCTCAGTGCGCGTGCGCACCACCCGGCCGGGAATTCCCACCACGGTGGAGTTGTCCGGAACGGAATGCACCACCACGGAACCGGCGCCGATCTTGACGTTGTCGCCAATCTTGATATTGCCGAGCACCTTGGCGCCGCTCCCCACCACCACGTGGCTGCCGAGCGTGGGGTGGCGCTTGCCTTTTTCGTTGCCCGTGCCACACAGCGTCACTCCCTGGTAGAGCAGCACATCGTCGCCGATTTCGGCGGTCTCGCCGATCACCACGCCCATCCCGTGGTCGATGAAGAAGCGCCGGCCGATGGTGGCGCCGGGGTGAATCTCGATCCCCGTCAGGAAGCGGCCGGTCTGCGAGATGACGCGCGGCGCCAGCGGCACCCTCCAGCCATACAGTTTGTGGGCCAACCGGTGCAGCAGGATGGCATGGAAGCCGGGGTAACAAAGGACGATCTCCAGCACGCTCTTGGCGGCCGGGTCTTCCCGGAAAATGGTGTCGATCTGTTCCTTAATGGCGCGAAACATGCCGATTTCAGTGCGCCGGAACTGGGCCCGGAGGACACCCCGTGGCGGCCACCGGGGGCCTGGCGCCGGGCGGCAGGGGCGCCAGCATATCCTCTTTGCGTTTGACCAGCGTGGAAGTATTGAAGCTGGCGATCTCAAATCCATGGCCGTGCGTAATGGCGTCGGTGGGACAGGCTTCCACGCAATACCCGCAGAAAATGCAGCGGTTGTAATCGATGTTGTAAACCTTGGCGTATCGCTCCCCGCCGGAGATGCGCACCAGATCGGTGTTCTCCGCGGCCTCGATGTAGATGCAGTTGGAGGGGCAGGCGACGGCGCACAGGAAGCAGGCCACGCATTTTTCGAGGCCGTTGGCATCGCGCTGGAGCACGTGCACGCCGCGGTAGCGCTCTTCAAACTTGGGCGGCTCGTCGGGATAGTATTCCGTCACGGTGGGAGACATCATCTCCTTGAAGGTGACGCCCATCCCCTTGGCGATGGAGGCCGCGGTATCCAGAATCTCTCCGATGGGGTTCGGCATGGGCCTGTTTCTATTTTAGCGTGGGTTGAAGCTCCGCACGGGAGCCTAATTCCGCGACCCTCAACCCGGCTTCCATTCGGGCACGTTGTCGCCCCGCCGGATCGCCTCGACGCCCGCTAGGCCGCCGAGCCATTCGATTTCCCGCTTACTCCAGCCTTCGATTACGCGCGAGATGCCGCCGTCGCGCTCGACCACAAACGTAGTGGGCACGCTGGAAATCCCGAATGCGTCGCTCACCGGGTAGCCGCTCCGCCCGGTATCGAGCAGCGTGGGGAACGTGACGCCGAATTGCCGGTTGAACTCCCGGGTATCTTCGGCGTCGTCCTGCGAGATGGCGTAGACCGGCAGCGTGCCGCCCTTGTGGATGCGTTCGAGGTACGGGAGCGTGAGCTGGCACACCGGACACGTGGTCTTGAAAAAGGCGATCACCGCGGGGCCATTGGCGAGGATCTCCTGGAGCGCTACGGTGCCGCCCTCCAAACCCGGCAGGCGGAAATCCGGCGCGCGGGAACCGGGGTCGAGGAGTTTGCGCTGTTTGCCGGCGGCCATAATCCTAGTGTACGATGGCGGCTGTACGATGCGGAATCCGAGAATTGTCCAATACAAGATGATCCTGAAACGGAGTTCGTTTCCAATGCAAGATGATCCTGAAATTCAGGGTCTGCCATGCTGCCAGGTGGATGCAGATTCGCATGGAAAATATGGAGGCGCTGACACCGGAGAGGATCGCCGATTTCCTCGACGGCAGTGCGGTGATCGAATTCACCGGGCAGAACCGGTTGGAGAGATACGCGTGGGTAGAGACCACATTGATACAGCAGCAGTATTTTTCGTTGCGCAGGAAGGAGCGTGGCTCTGTGCGCACGCTGTTGAGCAAGGTGGCGGGGCTGAGCATGCCGCAGATTACCCGCCTCATCCGAAGCTATCACCAGAGCGGCGAGATTCGGTTGCAGAGCGGAACGCGACGACGATTTCCAGTGAAGTACACCACCGAGGATTTGGAATTGTTGATTGAGGTGGATCGCGCACACCAACGGCTCAGTGGACCGGCAACCCGGAGAATTCTAGAGCGGGAGTGGCACGTCTTTGGCAAACCCGAGTACTCGCGCCTGGCGGAGATTTCCGTGGCCCATCTCTACAATCTGCGTCACAGCACCGGGTACCGACAGCGAGCGGCCGAGTTCAGCCGAACCACTCCGTCGGGCATTGCCATCGGCGAACGGCGCCGACCGGATCCACAAGGAGCCCCGGGATACCTGCGGGTCGATACCGTCCATCAGGGCGATTGGGAGGGTGAAAAAGGGGTCTACCACATCAATGCTGTGGACGCGGTTACGCAATGGGAAATCATCGGCTGTGCAGCGAAGATCAGCGAACAGCATGTGTTGCCAGTGCTGGAAGCCATGCTGCACCAGTTCCCTTTTCTGATTCTGGGTTTTCACGCCGACAACGGGGCGGAGTTCGTCAATCACACGGTCGCCAAATTGCTCAACAAGTTGCTGGTGGAGTTCACGCGTTCCCGGCCCAACCGCAGCTCGGACAACGCGCTGGTGGAAGGCAAGAACGGAGCCATCATTCGCAAACACCTGGGCTACGGACACATTGCCAGCGAACACGCCGATCAGATTCAGCGCTTCTATACGGCTCACTTCAACCCGTACCTCAACTATCACCGCCCTTGTGGCTTCGCCCAAGTTCGCTTCGACGAACGCGGACGGCGGCGGCGGTACTACCGCACGGAGGACTACGCCACGCCCTACGAAAAGTTCCGTTCCCTACCCGAGGCCCATCGCTACCTCAAAGACGGGATGCGCTGGGAACTCTTGGATGGCTTCGCCTACGCGCTCAGTGATACAGAGGCGGCCCGACGCATGATGCGCGCCAAAGCCGAACTCCTCCGCCGCTGCAAGCTGGAATCGCCATTGCCGCCGAGGTTCGTATGCTAACGCCCCGAAAGGTCTCTGCAGTGCCGAGCAGGGGAAGGGTGCCTCAAACGCCGGCCCCCTTCCCCTGCACCCCTTCCCCCGCTTCGCGGGGCACTCTCTTAGAAAGGAAAACCACCCACCACAGGTGTACTCAATTTCAGGATCATCTTGTATTAGAAACGATTCTCGATTTCAGGATCATTCTTGGATTGGAATATGCTCCGGGCTACGCTAACCATATGCTACGAAAAACACGCTTCTCCATGATGTCGGCTGGGGCGCTCTCGACGGCCATCTTGATGGGCGCCGGCGCGGCCCTGCCGGGCCGGCGCGCTTGCGCATCGTGAGGCAGGGGAGCCGGTATACGATGTACGCCGGGAAGCCGAACGAGGAGCTGAAGCCCGTCGGTCCTGTGGAGTACGTCACCCTGAAGGATCCCGTGTATGTCGGTCTTGGAGTTTGTTCGCACGTTGCCACGACTCTGGAGACCGCGATATTCTCAAACGTGAAACTGGAGCAAGAAGCGGCCGCGGAACGGTCCCGCATTATTGGCATCGCCAATATCGCCGTCAAAGTCGATAATCTTGACGAGGCGCGAAAGTTCTACCCGAGCGGTCTCGGTTTGGCCGAGGCGTTTCACACAAAGGACCGCGATGTTCCAGGAGACTTGGCCTGTTTCAAGGTCAACGACCACCAATACGTCGAGGTCTCTCCCACGCTCAAGAGTGAGAGCGAAGACCGGCTGATCCGAATCGGCTTTGAAACCACCGATGCCCAAAAGTTGCGCGATTATTATATCTGGCGAAGAAGGGTATCCAGGCGCCGGCTGAGGTTGACCTGTATCCGGCATGTACTTGCCGAAATTGCGGCTGTGGATAGAGCCGCCCATATACTGCACGAACTGAACCGTGTGACGTCGAATGGGCCTCGCTGATGGTCCCGGACGGATACGACTGGCTGGAGTACATGGTGGGCCAGACTACTCCCACTCCCCAGCAACTCGGCGTGCTTCATCACTACGCCCTGAGCACGCTGGACATCCAGAAGGTATACCAGTTGGTGATCGAGCGCGGCTACAAGCCACCGCAGGAGCCCGCCATCGTTCGTGATGGCCGCCGGCTGCTGCAGCTATATGACAAGAACTACACTCGCACTGAGATGATGATCCGCAAACCGGTGAGAACTCCGTGCTGTTCGCCGAACTTGGACGATTACAGGCAGTGAGACGGCTTTTTTTGCACCGTGATTGAGTGAATGCGCATCCAATATCGGAGTGAGGTGTGTCTGATGAAGCTTGCCATCTGGGTGTCAGCATTCTTTGCCTTGGCCGGAGCGGTTTATGGCCAGCAGCTTATTTCCGCCAAGTCTGGCCTTCTGAACCACATCGAGGGCAACGCATTGCTGAACGGCTACCAAATCATGGTAAAGCCCGGCGATTTCCCGCAGATGAAAGAAGGCGACGAATTCCGGACCGAGAAGGGCCACCAGGAAGTGCTGCTCGGTCCCGGCGTCTTCCTCCGGTTGGGCGAGAACAGTGCGTTCCGTATGGTCTCCGCGCGGCTCACGGATACCAGGATCGACTTCGAGCGGGGCTCGGCGCTGATCGAGTGCACCAGCCTGCCCAGGCACGCCCGCCTCGCCGTCACTTTCCGGCAAGCGACCTTATCCATCCTGAGAGATGGCGTTTATCGCCTGGACAGCGATCCGGCGCAACTGAAGGTCTATGCCGGAGAGGCGCGCGTGCTCCACGGCGGGCAGGCGCACACGGTTGGGAGAGGCCGTCTGCTGGTGCTTGACGGCGTGTCGGTTTCCGGGAAATTCAGTGAGCAGACGGGAGACGCGCTTTACCAGTGGTCGAGAGGGCGCTCGGAATTCCTTGCCGCGGCGAGCGTCTCGGCGGCGAAGTACGTTCATCAGACCGGGGTTTCGTATGCCTCCAACTCCTGGGTTTGGACTCCCTCGCTCCGGGTTTACACGCTAGTTCTTCTCAATGGAACCTGGCAGAATGCCTGGGGATTTCGGTATTACAGCCCAGCCGACGCCGCGACGCAGACTTCCAAGGTGGATTCTCTCTCAACGGAGCAGCAACGGCGCGACGCCATGGCCGTTGCGGGCCGGCAAACCGATCCCTGCATGACACTCCGCTGAGGCCCGCGGTTTTCGCGTTCGTTCGCCTCTGTTCTATCCCTGCGGCCGGTTCTTGGCCTGCTCCATGGCGATCTGGTTGATGTGCGATAGTGCCTTGGCTCCGCTGGCGCCCTCGATGGCCTTCACCGCGATATCCCGCACCTGCTGCTTGGCCTCCGCCAGTTGCTTCTCGATCGGAAAGTGCAATGTCAGGGTGTGGGAACCCCTAAACGCTCCGCAACCGCATCCACAAGACCCTCGGCTGCGTGCAGCCACGGCCATGCGAGATCCGGCTCCGGCAGATCCGGGCAACCGGGGTAGCGCATCAGGCTGGCGAATTGTGTCAGATCCAGGCAAGGGCGTGCAACCGCATCGAGCGTCGCGTCGATTGCCACACATAGCACTCGCAATCTCTCCAAATCATGGGTCAACGGATAAAGTTGGCCCTTGCCGATCAAGAACGCCTTGAGCGCCTTTTCCGCGGCCTGCTGGGCCTGCACGAGTGCCTGGCGAATTGCCGGCGGCGACATCTCCATCAGACCGCGAGCCGCCCGAAAATCGTCGGCGGCGAATTGCAGCCAGACTCGCGCCTCTTCAGGCGGCGTTGGCCTGGGCATCGTAGAGAACCTTGCCTTCTCTCAGCGCAATCGCCGGCAGAGACATCAGCCAGTCCCGTCGAGCTTCAAAATCCTTGCGCCGGAAAGCGATTACGTCTACCGAAACTCCTATTCCGCAGAGCTTCTGGTAGACTCCCCAGAAACGGTCCGACGGCTGGTTGTCCGGCACCACAACCAGAAAATCCAGATCGCTGTCGGGACGGTCCTCACCGCGCGCGGTGGAGCCGAACAGGTAGATCTTCTCGGGCTGGTAGAACTCCACCAGTCGGCGTACGGCTTCGTTCATGCGCTCCTGCCGCTCCATCGTCTCTATTCTATCCCTGCGGCCGGTTCTTGGCCTGCTCCATGGCGATTTGGTTGATGTGTGACAGCGCCTTGGCTCCGCTGGCGCCCTCGATGGCCTTCACCGCGATGTCCTGCACCTGCTGCTTGGCCTCCGCCAGTTGCTTCTCGATGGCCGCAATCTGCGTCTGCTGCCGCGCCACCGCGTCTTCCAGCGTCTTCACCTGCAACTCGGCCAGCCGCTTCTCCGTCTCGGCGTCCTTTTTGAGCACCAGTATCTGCTGCTCGAATTTGGCTTCGGTCTCGCGCCGCGATTGCTCCGCCGCTCCCTTGGCCTCTTTCTGAAGCCGCACCGGGAACTCTTCGGCCTCCTTGCGCAGCCGCGCCAGTTCGTCCTCGCGCTCCTTGAGCGCCGCTTCGCGCTGCTGCCATCCCTTTTCGAGCGCCTCCTGCCGTTCCTTGTTCTTCTTCTCCGCCAGGCGCATATCTTCTTCGTACTTGTCCTGCGCCTTCTTGCGCTCCAGCGCCTTCTTGTATTCGTACTCCTCGATTTCGCGCTGCCGTTGCTTCTTGAGGCTGTCCTCCTGCTCCTTGCGCTCGCGCTCCACGCCGGCCGATTCTTCCTCCCACGCCGTGCGCTGCGCCGCCGTCTCCGCCTCCAACTGCTGCTTCTGGCGCGCGTAATCCTGCACCATCTGGTCCAGCGCCGTCGCCGCCACGTCGATTTTGTGCAGCCGCTCCAATTCCTTCTGTTCCAGCGCCACGGTCTCCCGCGTCGAGGCCAGAAGTTGCACCTCGCGGGTCAGCCTTTCGGAGATGTCCGCGAGCGCCTTGGAAACCTCCAGCCCCAATCCCGAGATCTTCTGCACCACGCCTTCCACCGTGACCCCGTCCACGGACCGCCGGATCTCCGCTTCGCGCAACCGCGCCGCTTCGTCGGCCTTGGCGTCGGCCGACTCGCGAGCGGTCTCCGCTTGTTCCTGTATATCCGCAAACTCCTGCTGCACCTCCGCCTTGGTGCGCCTGCCACGCACCGGCGGCTTAGACGTTTTCACTGGCATAATCTGTTGTCCTTTCCGAAGTGGTAGCTTACCACTTGCGACCGGTCTACGCTACGATCGAAGCATCTCAATCAACTGGAAAAGCAATCTCCGCGTTGTCCTGGTGGAGACGCGCAACCCCCTCAACATCGGGGCCGCGGCCCGCGCCATGGCGAATTTCGGGTTCGCGCGCCTCCGTGTCGTCAACCCCTACGACGTGGCGTTCCGTGAGGCCCGCTCGGCCGTCGGCGCCGCCCCGCTACTGCGCGCGGCGGAAGAGTTTCCGACCCTCGCCGCCGCCGTCGCCGATTGCCGCCTGGTGGTGGGCACCACCTCCGTAGGCCATCGCGAGTTGCACCACCCTATCCGCCGCCTCGAATACGGCGGACGTCTGATCCTGCGCGCGCTCCCTCGAGCGCCCGTCGCGCTTCTGTTCGGCTCCGAGAAATTCGGCCTCTCCAACGACGATCTCAGCCACTGCCACTGGCTGATGCGCATCCCCACGGTGGACACGGATCTTTCCATGAACCTCGGCCAGGCCGTGGCGCTGTGCCTCTACGAATTGGCCCGCGATCCCAAAGCCGTCAAGGCTCGTCCCGAAAGGAGCAAGCCCGCTTCCGCGGCGGAAACCGAGCAGATCACCGCCATGCTCATCGAGGCGCTCCAGCAGTGCGGTTACGTCAACCCCGCGACCGCCGCCTCGACGGAGGAGAAAGTGCGCCGCCTGGTACGCCGGCTAAACGTCGCCGCGCACGACGCCCCCGTGCTGCTCGGCATGCTGCGGCAGGTGCTGTGGAAAGTGGGGGGCTAATTTAGGCCACTATTGCGCTTGCATCGAACTTGATAATAGTATAACGTATAAAGTATGGAAGCGTCCAGGCCCGGCGCGATCAGGCGGCTTGTGCAGGTAGCCGCCGAACAGCGGACTCTCGAAGGCATTCGGGAGATGTTGTGCGTCGTAACGGAAGAGATGAACGGGTGGTGCACGCTGATTCTCGGGGCCTCGCCTGGTTACGATCCCCAGACTGCCAAAGGCAGGCTCTTCGTACTGGCCTACTGGGTGCCGGACCCGAGTGCCCGCGTGTGGCACGAAATCAGCCTGGACTCGCTCGCCGGTTGCGTGCTGCGCACGGGACGAGCGGAGGCCGCGCCGGTCACGGACTCCCGGGGAGCGAAACCCCTACCGCGTTTGATAGTGGATTCGGGCAGCCGATATTTCTGCCTGGCACCGATGACCATGCAAGACGGGTCGTCCGCCGTTCTGGAGGTATACCGCGTCGAAGACAAGCCATTCACGGAAGACAAGGTTTCGTTATTGGACCAGATGGCGGCGGTCTTTCCGGCGCTCTACGCCAGCCTCACGGACCGCGTGGGATTTGCGCTGGTCGATCGCGTATCGGAGATCCTAAGCGAGGCGGACCTGCACGACACGCATGTTGCCGCGCATCAGCCAATTCTGGACTGCATCGACGAGGTCTTTGCCAGCATGGAAGCGTGCATGTTCCTCGAAGATCGCGATGAAGAACCGGAAGTTTACCGGCTCAAAGCGCAAAAACAGGAGGGGCAACCACGCAGCGCAAAGACCGTGTACCGGCTGGGGGAGGGCGCGACAGGGTACGTACTCAAGAGCGGCAAGACGGTTCGAATCGTGGATCTGAAGCACTACGAGGAGGACCAGGAATGGCTTCAGGCCCAGTATCCGGGCCTACACTGGGACGGCGCCCCCGGACTTTTTGAATTCTGGGACGGTTTCTACCAGGAGACCGAGCATTCGCCGATCAGCTTCGTATGCGCTCCGATTCGCGCCGGAGGAGCGGTTCTGGGCGCGATCCGGTTCGCGGGATCGATTCGCAATCCGTTCTATTTCGACGGGTGGCAGGCCCGCTTCCTCGAGATAGCGGGCGTTCGGATCGGCGCCTGGTGGCACAACGCGCTCTACCTGCGGCGAAAGAAGCAGGAACTGCGTTCCTGGGAGGCTCTCACTTCGGGCTTCGATGCGATGAACCGTTTTGTCCAGAGGCAGTTGCGGAGGAAAGTCTGGGACGAGGGTGCCTTCTTTGGTCAAGCCATGACTCTGGCGCACCAGGTGATCCCGCACACGGACAACAGTGACGTCGCCCTTGTGGAAGGCCGCGATCTCGTCACCGTGGCCACCTGCGGGCAGGCCTGGTACGGTCATCCGGTCGAGCAGGCTGCGCGCTATCGTCTGCAGCCGCCTGAGACTACCGCCGCGCGTCTGGTCGCTGAGCGCGGCTCGACCGTGGTCTGCGACCACGGCACCGACGCGCCTCGACTCAAGAAGATCTTCCCACAGACAACGCATTTCATCCTCGCGCCTATCGAAGCAGGCGATTCGGTTCACGGGGTTCTGTGCATCCGCAGTGAATCCAAGGCACCGCTTCCAGGCAATGCCAAGCTAATCGCTGGTTTGCTTGGACAGCAGTTGGGCCTGTACCACTCGCTGGTGCTCCAAATCAGGAGCCTGCAAGGAGCGGAGCGCGAGAACCGGGAAATGATCGCAACCCAGGCCAAAATGCTTGGCGATGTGCAGCACCAGGTGAAGTCGCCGGTCATTTCGCTCTACCGCATCGCTCAAAACCTGCTTCAGAATGCGCCCTTGCCCGAAGCCCTCAAACCTCAGGTATCGCAGCTGAGAGGCATTTGCAGCAAGGTTGCCGCGGTGGTGCGGAACATGGGTATGTTTTCGGACTTGGCGAACTCCAAACCGATCCGGCTGCGCAAATCGGTGTTGCTCAGTCACAAACTGCGCCAGATGCTGCGTGAATCCTGCGAGGACCAACAGATTCTTCTGGAGCCCGCGCGGCGCATCGAGTTTGTGCCCGACGAAAAGTCGTTCCAAAGCCTGGCCGGGAACGACGCCTCGGGCAAACTCGATATGACGGGCAGGCTGGTGGAAGTGGATTTGGCGTTGCTTGAGCAATGCGCCAACAACCTCCTGGACAATGCCGGCAAGTATAGCTTCAACAATACGAAGGTCAGGATTTGCGGTGGAATTCAATCCGGCGGGACTGAGCTCTTCATCTCTGTCGCCAATGAGGGGATCGAAATCGGTCGGGAGGATGCCCACAAGCTCAAGCAACGGGGCCGACGGTCTGATAGGGCCGTCCAGTCCGCCGGCGAAGGCTCGGGCATCGGCCTCTGGATCGTGGACGAAATCATGCAGGCCCACGGCGGCAGGCTGGCCATCACGCCGACGACAAAAGGGGTAACTGAGGTTAGACTGGTGTTTCCGGTAGTGAAGGGATTGGAGGCCCTGTCCGATGAAGCTGCGAATTCTCTTAGTCGAAGATGATTTTCTTCAATGCGACAGCATCCGGAAAGCGCTGGAGCAGAACTTTGCGGGGGCAGCGGTCGATACGAAAGCTTCGGAATCGGAGTTCTTCCGCGATTTCGAGGCCATCGCCTCCAGCCCGCCAGACATCGCGGTTATAGACGTAATGCTTCGGTGGGCCAGTCCCTCACGCGACGCCGTGACTCCACCAACTGAGCCATGGGAGCCGCAACGAGCGGGGCTGCGATGTGCTCAACGGCTGCATGACGACGACCGCACCAGCGGCACCAAGATCATTCTGTACACGGTATTCGACAGGGTGAACATGGATGATGTCCAACCGCCTGAAGGCGCAATATGGCTCACAAAAGAACTCAGTTTCCAGGAGTTGATTGACATCGTCAAAGGGCTGCTTCCCGCTACGTGCGGGGGGTAGGTCTGTTGGCCCTCAGGATCCTCCGGAGAATCAATGCGTGCGCAATCCCTATAATGAGACTCGCCGTTGCGAATTGTCCAAGGTCGGTGAGTTCCATATTCAAGACGATCTGCTCATCGGGTTCCTTGCTCGAGGGCCAGTCGTGTTCGACCAACTCGGCGTAGGGTACAATGCGGACTCGCGTGCGGACGGAACCATTGTCGCGCCATTCACTCTGCATAACGGCGCCGGTCGCCGGCACAACCACCGCCTGCGCCCATGAACTCCATCCATCTATGTAGCGCTCGATCGACCCCCGAAGATCCGGAACGTCTCCCCGCCGATTGACCCTG
>Ga0224558_1003419_pt1 | contig 13259 bp, 12 predicted proteins | sample 714S32024metaG_FD_180682 | JGI IMG/M metagenome (GOLD analysis project Ga0224558, IMG submission 180682) | Peat soil microbial communities from Stordalen Mire, Sweden - 717 S3 20-24 | ecosystem: Environmental > Terrestrial > Soil > Wetlands > Peat | place: Sweden: Norrbotten County, Stordalen... | reverse complement strand
GTTTTCCCAGCAGTTCCCGATACTCCTTCTTCGACTCGCAAAAGGGCTTCACAACGGTCGGCCACTCTCTGAGTTTGACCTTTTCTCCAGGCCGCACACGGAAATCCTTTGAATTGATTTTCATCTCCGTTCCTTCGGTGTGGCGCAGACTCTCAGTCTGCCGCGTCCCGACTCATCGGGACGCGCTCTGGTGCATGTCCGGCAGGCACGAGTGCCTGCGCCACCGATCCTCTACTTCATTTTCTTGATTTCCGCTTCTACTTCTCCTGCCCCCTTGGCATAGAGTTTTTCTTCATCGGGGGCCAGCTCGTGGAGCAATCTCAGAAACTCTCCAGCGTGCACGAGTTCCTCGTCGGCGATGTCCTTGAGCACTTCCACGGCAAGCTTGTTGTCGGTTGACTCGGCAAGCTGCATGTACATCTGGGTCGCTTCGTACTCCGAGGCTACCATGAAACGAATGGCTCTGATGAGCTCCTCATCCGTAAGCTTCCTGTTGTTTGCCAACCCTGAAAAGGGCGATCCGAACCCTGGCATGTTTGTTCTCCTAAGATGGTTTGTCTACTCCGTTCAGGCTGCCGTCAGCCCAGGTTCTCCGCCGCGAACCCCCAATTAATCAGTTTATCCAGCACTGCTTCGATATAGTCCGGGCGCCGGTTCTGATAATCCAGGTAGTAGGCGTGTTCCCATACGTCGATGGTCAATAGCGGTTTCATGCCAGTGGTCAGCGGCCCATCCGCATTGCCGGTCTTGACCACCTTGAGCTTGTCGCCGTCCAGCACGAGCCACGCCCAGCCGCTTCCGAACTGGGTGGTTGCCGCGGCCGCCAACTCCTTCTTGCAGGCATCCAACTTACCGAAGGAAGCCTCGATCTTTCGCATCAACACCGCGGGCGGTTCACCACCGCCGTTGGGTTTCAGACTGCGCCAGTAGAACGTGTGGTTCCAATCTTGCGCCGCATTATTGAAAATCGCGGACTTGTCCGCTTTACCGGCTGTCTCGGTGATGATAGTCTTCAACGGCAGGTCCGCAAACGCCGTTCCCGCTATCAGCTTGTTCAGGTTATCGACATATCCCTTATGATGTCTGCCGTAGTGGAAGCCAATCGTATGTCCCGAGATTACGGGGCTGAGCGCGTTATCCGGGTAGGGCAGGGGCGGTAGGACATGCGGAAATGTACCTTCAATCTTGTGTTTGGTCGTCATTGTTCCTCCTATGTGGTCATGTAAAACTCTAACGTTACCTTTCAGCGGCGCGTTACACCTTCGCTTCCGGCGGGTCCGCGACTCCTTTCGCTGGCACGAAATCCGGCAGATCGAGGCGCGCCACGCCAATCCGTTTGTCGGCCATCCCGTAATAGATGTCGAGGCGGCCGGGTAAGCCGAGATCGCCGCGGCGGTCGATTCCGGTGGGGAACACGACGTTGGCGACGATCCCGCGGCGTTCTTGGGGCAGCGCCGGCGTCAACACCGGCTCCTCGGAACGATAGCGGATCTCCTGCGGATGCTCCTTCGAGAGCACCATCAACCCGGCCGAGTAGCACAACTGGTACCCGTCGTTGCCCGGTTCCCCTATTTCGCCGACACCGTGGTAAACGATCAGCCATTGGCCGTGCCGGGTCAGGATGGGCGGAGTGCCACCGCCGATTTTGAGCCGCTCCCAGGGCGACACGGGAGTCGCCAGCCGGTGGTGAGAGGCAAACTCGCCGAGGCGGTGTGGTTCAGGGCCATCCAAGGCCATCGGGCAGTAGGAAATCCAGATGCTTTCCCGGTCGAGATCCACCTCACGGGTGGCGGGGTGGCAGGCGGTTTCCTCGGGGCGAGTGCCGGGAAAAAGCGGCCGGTGGAGCATGGCCAGCTCCGGTTGCCCGGATGGATTGGGAATGGCGACGGGGAAGAGGCTGGCATCTTTATCATCCACGTCGCCGATTTCGACGCCCTGATACCGGCCAAAGGTCGCGAGCCCCAGACGCTGCCAGTGAAACAGATCCTCGGATGAGGCCAGGGCGATGCGTGGGCCTTGGGAAGAAAATGCCGTGTACGTCATGATGTAGCGCTGGAGCGGTTCCACGAACGTGATACGAGGATCCTCGCAGCCGCCGCCGCCGCCGGGCCGCCGCTCATAATCGGCTTCCGGCTCCAGTGCGATGCCCAACCGCTCGACGCCCGCGGGATCGCCGGCTGCATTGAACTTCACTCGTGCAATCCCAATGCGCGAGTAGTTGCCTTGCGCCACCAGCCGCGGGAAAAGGTAGAGATCGCCATCGGGGCCGCGAACAACAGCCGGATTGAGGACGCCTTCTACCTCCTGCGCATTACCCGGCTCCGGCTCCATCACGATCCCCAGGCGCTGCAACTTGAATTCACTCATAGGCTCTCCAAACAAGCGATGATTGCTTGGGTAACCGGTTTAGTCTCACTAGGACCTCGAACCGCGATACAAACAACACCCGCTTCCGCAGCCGGATAGTCGTTCCCTCCAGGGAACAAGGCATCCCCTATGAAAATCATCTCTTGCAATGAAATTCCCAACAGGTCTCGTAGTTTTCGGATTCCGTAGGCCTTGTCGATGCCAGGTTTGGTGATATCAATGGATGTCGAGCCACCCATTCGAACTGAGAACTCGGGAATATAAGTGTCAAGAATCGCCTTGATTTTCTTCCGCTTGGTGAAATCGGGGTCCCATTTTTCCTTTTCTTCCAAGGGAGCCTGCTGGCCTAATGCGGAAAAGGTTATCTGGCTTCCCCGGTCTTCAATTACCTCTCCCCAGACCTTTTCAACCTTGTAGCCCGCTCGTTCGACCGCCTGATTCAGAGAACGAATAATCTTCTCTTTTTCATCCGCAGTGAAATCTTCCGAATAAAGCTTCTTCCAGTCCCCCATGTATTGGAAAAACTTCGTTCCACATGTAGGAAGGATGGATAGATTCACAAGGCGTTCGTCATGGGGAAGATTGAAGAGTACCTGCTTTTCAAACTGCGGCCAATCGCCTCCGGAAATGATGGCCACTTTGACGACACCGAGAAGGTCGTGCAGCAGTCGCGACATTTCAGCGTCGACAGCCGATTTACTTTCGGCAAGTGTGCCGTCCAGATCGAAAACAATCAGCTTTTTCACGATTCTGTCACCGGTAACGCAATTTCCAGCAAGTTCACTCGGCCGCGCGGCCGAAAGGTACACGCTCCGACTACCGCCGGCAACAGAAATACGTCGCCTTTTCCGATGGCATAAGTGGCGCCGCCGTACTCGACCTGGCCCGTGCCCTCGATCGATACCAGCACCCGCGGCACACCCGAGGCGCCCACCGTAAACGGCGATGGTCCGCGCAGGCGGGACACCCGGAAATGTTCACACTGAAAGAGCCGCTCGCATTCCACAGCCTCCGTTGCCTCCACCACGGGCGACACCAGGCCGCCCGCACACTTTCCAAAGTCGATGCAGGCCAGCGCCTGATCGACCTGGAGTGCGCGCGGTTTGCCGGTCTCGGCGTCGACATGGTTCCAGTCGTACAAGCGAAACGTCACGTCGCTGTTCTCCTGAACCTCGAACACCACCACGCCGCCGCCCATGGCGTGAACCGTCCCAGCCGGTATGAAGACGCCGTCGCCGGGCTTCGGCGTGAAGCATGCGAGATGTTCCGCCACTCCTCCCTCCGCAATCGCCTGGCGCAGAGTGGCTTCCGTGGTGCCTGGCTTCAGGCCCGCGTAGATGCGGCTTTCCGGCCCCGCCTCCAGCACCACCCATGCTTCGGTCTTCCCGGTCTCGCCCGCCGGCAGCAGGTCCGTGTGCGTGTCCGCCGGATGCACCTGGACCGAGAGCATTTCACGTGCGTCGAGGAATTTCAACAGCAGTGGGAATCGGCGGAATCGGCCGGCCAGCTTTCCCATTACGTATTTTGGAAACTGCTCCAGCAATTGCGCGATGGTCCGTCCTTTGAGAGGCCCATCGGCGATACGGCTCGGATGGTCGTCGCGGTCGCTCAGCACCCACGCTTCGCCGATAGGGCCCTCGCCCGGCAGCGGTGCGGTGAGCACGCCGGCCAGACGCCGGCCGCCCCAGAGGCGATACTGATAGATCGGTTCGAATCGCAGGGGATAAAGGGGTTCTTGACTCATGGCATGTCACCGGGCATGACTGTCTGCTCTTGTCCCTTCCATCGCGGCATTGTACTCGCCACGGCGCGCGGCCCGGTTGCACCTGGCTCGATGATACAGAGCTTGCTGCGCCGCCAGCACGTGGGCCTCCTCGCCTCGCCAAATCTCCATCGCCGGTTGCTGGATGGCGCGGGCAAAGGAAAACGCCAACGCCCAGGGCAGTCGCGATTGGAATCTGACATTCATGGCATTCAAACGGGCCGAGGCCAGTTCAGGGGATTGGCCGCCCGACAAGAACGCAATCCCCGGAACCGCGGCGGGGACGGCTCGCAACAGACACCTCACCGTGGCGTCGGCCACCGCGTCCGCCGTTTCTTGCGTGGGGCAGGCCGCGCCTGGAAGCACCATATTGGGCTTCAGGATCATGCCCTCCAGCATCACCCCTTGTGTCGAAAGCTGGCTGAAAACCGTTCGCTGGACTTCCTCCGTTACCTCGCCGCAGCGCTCCAGGGTATGGTCGCCCTCCATCAGCACCTCCGGCTCGACGACCGGGACCAGTCCGGCTTCCTGGCACAAGGCGGCATAGCGAGCCAGCGCCTGCGCGTTGGCCTCGATCGCAGCCCGGCTGGGAATGCCCTGGCCCACGGCAATCACCGCGCGCCACTTGGCAAAACGCGCGCCCATTTGAAAGTACTCCGCCAGGCGATCGCGCAATCCGTCCAGACCTTCGGTGATTTTCTCTCCGGGATGACCCGCCATGTCCTTTGCCCCGGCATCGACTTTGATGCCCGGAATGATTCCCGCATCGGCGATGACTTTCACAAAGGCAGTGCCATCCTTCTTGTGCTGGCGGATCGTCTCGTCGAAGAGGATCGCGCCGCTAATGGACTCCCCGAGACCGGGCGTGGTCACAATCAACTCCCGCCAGGCGCGCCGGGCCTCCACAGTCAGGGGAATCCCCAGCTTTCGAAATCGTTTGTCGCAGGTTGGAGTACTTTCATCCATTGCCAGCAGGCCCTTATCGCCCGCGACCATCGCCCTCGCGGTATCTATCAGTTCTTGCGCATTCATTTGGGGTTGCTCCATTTCCAATTCCGAATTTCCGGCATGTCTTCGCCGTTCTTGTCGATGTATTGCTTGTGCTCGATCAGTTTATCCTTGAGCTGCTGCTTCAGGTAGATGCCCTTGTCGCCAGTCCGAGGCACGCGGTCGATGGTGTCCATTACCAGGTGGAAGCGGTCCAGTTCGTTCAGCACCGTCATGTCGAAAGGCGTTGTGATGGTCCCCTCCTCCTTGTAGCCGCGGACGTGGATGTTGTCGTGGTTGGTGCGCCGGTAGGTCAAGCGGTGAATCAACCACGGGTAGGCATGGAAGGCGAAGATGACCGGCTTGTCTTTAGTGAAGAGCTCGTCGAAATCCATATTGCTCAACCCGTGCGGGTGCTCGGTTGGCGGCTCCAGCTTCATCAGGTCGACGACGTTGACCACCCGGATTCTCAGGGTGGGCAGATGCTCATGCATGATGGAGACGGCTGCCAGAGTCTCCAGCGTGGGCACGTCGCCACAGCAGGCCATCACCACGTCGGGCGCCATGCCCTGGTCGTTGCTGGCCCACTGCCAGATGCCGATGCCCTGGGTGCAATGCTTGACGGCGGCGTCCATCCCGAGCCACTGCGGCGCCGGGTGTTTGCCCGCGATCACGACGTTGACGTAATGGCGGCTGCGCAGGCAATGGTCCATTACCGACAACAGGCAGTTGGCATCCGGTGGAAGGTAAACACGCACGATTTCAGCCTTCTTGTTCACGACTAAGTCGATGAAACCGGGATCCTGGTGTGTGAAGCCGTTGTGATCCTGCCGCCAGACATGCGAGGCCAGCAGGTAGTTTAACGAGGCGATCTTGCGCCGCCAGGGCAGGCCCAATGTGACCTTCAGCCACTTAGCATGCTGGTTGAACATGGAATCTATGATGTGGATGAAGGCCTCGTAGCAGTTGAAGAGTCCATGGCGGCCGGTGAGTAAGTAGCCTTCCAGCCAGCCCTCGCATTGGTGCTCGCTGAGCATTTCCATCACGCGCCCGGCGGGCGCCAGAAATTCGTCGTTGGGCACGGTGGCGGCGTCCCATTGGCGTTTCGTAGCCTCGAAGATAGCTTCCAGGCCATTGGAGAGCGTCTCGTCGGGGCCGAAGACCCGGAAGTTCCGCTGCTCGCCGTTCAGCTTCGCCACATCGCGCAGGAATCGCCCCAGCACGTGCGTGTCGCCGATACCGCCCGCCCCGGGCGAAGGTACGGGCTCCGCGTAGTCGCGGAAATCCGGCATGCGGAGGTCGCGCAGCAGCATGCCGCCGTTGGCGTGGGGATTCGCGCCCATGCGTCGTTCACCCTCGGGCGCCAGTTCGGCCAGTTCCGGTTTCAGGCGGCCCTGGTCGTCGAAGAGCTCCTCCGGCCGGTAGCTTCGCAGCCAGTCTTCCAATAGCTTGAGATGTTCGGGATGGGTAGCAGGGTCGGAGATTGGCACCTGGTGCGCGCGGAATGTGCCTTCGACTTGCAGCCCATCGACGATCTTCGGCCCTGTCCACCCCTTCGGTGAATTGAGGACGATCATCGGCCAGCGCGGACGGGCAATGTTTCCATGGACGCGCGCCTCCTGCTGGATCTGTTTGATCCGCTCGATGGCCGTGTCGAGCGTCGCGGCCATGGCTTCATGCATCAGCGCGGGCTCGTGACCCTCGACGAAGTAGGGCGTCCACCCGTAGCCGCGGAGCAACTGCTCCAATTCCTCGCGAGTGATGCGCGCCAGAACGGTGGGATTGGAAATCTTGTAGCCGTTGAGGTGCAGGATCGGCAGCACTGCGCCGTCCGTGGCCGGGTCCAGAAACTTGTTGGAATGCCACGCTGTGGCCAGCGGTCCGGTTTCCGCTTCGCCATCGCCCACCACGCAGGCGACGACCAGATCGGGATTGTCGAACACCGCCCCGAACGAGTGGCTGAGCGAGTAACCCAACTCGCCGCCCTCATGGATCGAACCCGGGCACTCCGGCGATGCGTGGCTCGGAATTCCTCCGGGAAACGAAAACTGAAGAAAGAGCTTCCGCAGTCCGGCCTCGTCCTGGCTGATGTTCGGATAGATCTCGCTGTAGGTGCCCTCGAGGTACGTGTTGCCCACCACCGCCGGGCCGCCGTGTCCGGGACCGGAGACGTAGATCATGTCGAGGTCGTACTTCTTGATGACCCGGTTCAAGTGCGCGTAAATGAAGTTCTGCCCGGGGGTGGTGCCCCAGTGTCCCAGCAGCATGTGCTTGATATCCGCCAGAGTCAGCGGCCGCTTCAGCAGCGGATTGTCATACAGATAAATCTGGCCGACCGACAGATAGTTGGCGGCACGCCAGTAGGCGTCCATCTTGTCGAGCAGTTCGGGAGTGAGTGTGTTGGTTTTCATGGTTCAATCCTGTGGTTTCACCGGGCCGGTCTCGAGAATGCGGCCGACCGAGCGCGCAATCATCAGATCTTCGTCGGTTGCAATGACCCGCACCGTGACGCGGCTGGCGTCTGTGGAAATGACCGCCTCATTGCCGGCATTGCGCCGCTCACCGAGCTCGATGCCGAGGAAGCCAAGTCCATCGCAGATGCGCGCGCGGACGAGCGGCGCATTTTCGCCGATACCTCCCGCGAACACCAGCGTATCCAAACCACCGAGCGCGGCGGCGAAGGAGCCGATCCATTTTTTGGCCTGATAACAGAACAGCGCCACGGCTTCCGCGGCCCGAATGTCAGAGGCTTCCTGCGCCAGCAAGTCCCGCATGTCGGAACTGGTCTCGGAAACTCCCAGCAGGCCGGAGCCGTGGTTGACCATTTCGTAAAACTGTTGGGTGGTCATGTGCTCGGTTCGCGCCAGGTACGGCGCCAGGCCAGGGTCCAAATCGCCGGAGCGAGTGCTCATCACCAATCCCGCCGTGGGAGTGAAGCCCATGCTGGTGTCCACGCTTTTGCCATCACGCACGGCGGCCAGGCTTGCGCCGTTGCCCAGATGTGCCAGGATCACCCGGCCGGCGGTCGCCGCCGGGTCGCCCAAGCGCGCCAGTTCTTCCATCAGATAGGCATAGGACAAACCGTGGAAACCGTAGTGCTGCACTCCCTTTGCGTCGTAGCGGCGCGGGATGGGAAGCAGCTTGGCGACCCGCGGCATGGTACGGTGAAACGCTGTGTCGAAACAGGCCACCTGGGGCAGCTTCGGATGACGCTGGCGGAACGCCTCGATCAGTTCGATCTCCCTGGGCAGATGGTCCGGGTCGTACGGGCTGATGCGATGCAGTTCATCTAACAATCCCCGGGTGACCAACTCGGGCGCGGTGTGTTGCATCCCGTGGACCACGCGGTGTCCCACGGCCCGGACCGATTCGAGACCATGCTGCCGTTCGAGCCAATCCATCAGAAACTTCGCTGCCGATTTGTGATCGGAGGCGTCGAGGCTGCGGCTGTCCCGCTGGTTCGTGGCCGGGTCGTCGAACGTCAAAGTTGTCCCGCTCATGCCGATACGGTCGACCGTTCCATGAAGGTTCCGCTTCAGCGGCCCGCCGATCTGGTACAGCGCAAACTTGATACTCGACGATCCGCCATTGATCGTCAGGATGCGTGGATCAGCGGGTTTCATGGATGACTCCTTCGTCAACCTGCAATCCGAACAAAGCCAGTTTCGCGCGCGTGGACCTGTAATCCGTGTGAAGAATGCTGCGAATCCCCAAGCCTTCGGCGATCTGGACGAACATCGGGGTGTTTTCAATATAGACTACCTGCCCCGCTGGCGCCTGGGCGATGTCCAGCGCCAGCCGAAAAATCTCCGCGTCGGGCTTGCGGACGTGGACGAAGCAGGAGGAGATAAAAGAATCCACCAACCCGTCCAGCTTGAACTTGCGAATCCGATACGCATTCAGTTCGCGCGCTTCGTTGCTGACCACGGCGATCTTCAGCCCGTACCGGGCCTTGAGCTGAGCGGCCAGCTCGATCATTTCGGGGTAGGGTTTCGATTGCGCGAACATGAAGCGCCGAAACCGGTCCCGGGTGAACGGTCGCTTTTGGTAGAAGACCACCCGGCCCAAATATTCTTCCAGCGTGAGCTTTCCCTCCTCGTAGGTGTCGAAGGTCAGGCCATGCCGCTCCTCCATCTCGGCCCACTCCAGCTTGAAGTGCTTCGCCGCCCGTCTGCGGGCCTGATGATCCCACCCGTTCGTGAGCAGGACGCCGCCGATGTCCAGAAACAATGCTGTGATTGGCATTCTTAGGCCTCCATTGGCGCGAGCTTTAACCTCCCGCTCCGGCGCGCACCGCGTGAGCCTTCGATTCGATGCACTGCATCAAATCGTTCCAGGATTCGACGAACGCCTCGGCGCCCTCTCGCTGGAGCTGTTCGGCCAGCTTGCCGGCGTCAATGCCACCGCGGGCGAAACGGTCCAGCACGGTCTCGCAGTCCCCGCCATCGACGGGTAGAGCATTGGGAACTGGCCCATGATCGGCAAATGCCAGCAGGGTAGCTTCCGGCATCGTGTTCACCGTGTCGGGAGCCGCCAGAGCACTGATGTAGAGAGTGTCCGAAGCCTTCGGATCCTTGGTGCCGGTGCTGGCCCAAAGCAGGCGCTGGGCGGAGACGCCTTTAGCCGCCAGTTGCAGCCACTGCGGCGAAATCAGCAAATCGCGATAGGCCTTATACGCCTGCTTGGCAACGGCGATACCAAGGCGATTCCTCAATCCATCGGGCTCCTTGCCCGCAATCGCCTTATCCCAGCGGCTGACAAAGATGGAGGCGACGGAATGGACCGCCGGATTGAGCCTGGCTTCAATTCGCCTCTCGATCCCCCGCATGTAGGCACGGGCGGCTTTCAAGTATTGATCGCGGGAGAAGAGCAAGGTTACATTGACGGGAATACCCGCGAAGATGGCGTCTTCAATCGCGGACAGTCCTTGCGGAGTTCCGGGAATCTTGATGAACAGATTCGGCCGGTCCGCCGAAGCGAATAACCGCTTGGCAGCCTCGAGCGTCTTCACGGGCTGGTCCGCCAGAAGCGGACATACCTCCAGGGACACCCAGCCGTCCACGCCATTCGTAGCATCGTGAATGGGCCGGAACAGGTCGGCTGCCTGTGTTAGATCTTCCAGAGCGAGCTCGAAGAAGAGCTTCTCGACGCCCTGCGCGGCCTCGATCTTCCCACGAATCGCCTCATCATAGAACCCCGTGTCGCGGATGGCGCGATCGAAGATGCTGGGATTCGACGTCAGTCCGGTGATCGATAGTTCGCGGATGTACCGTTCCAGCGTACCGCTGGCGATTAATCCCCGCGTAATGTTGTCGAGCCAAAGGCTCTGACCCATTTGGTGCAGTTGTTCTGTGGCTTTCATGCTTCGAACCGACGGCAGCGCGGGCCGACGCCCACGCCCCGACTTAAACTCCGGCTAGGGAAAAAGGAGACTTGTGTTCGGCGTCGTGCAGCCAGTATGGCGGCCGGCCGTAGTGGAAGTAGAGCCGGTTTTCATACTCTCGAGTGATTGGCGTGGATTCGACGTACTCCGGTGCAGCCTTGATGGCTTCCCGAGAGAGGCCCACGTGGACTTTAGATTCGGTCCAGCTCACCCGTTCAATCCACGCGGGTGAAACCAGCACCTTCTTGCCCGGCCACCAATTCCGCGTTGCCACCTCGATATAGCGGATCGCCCAGGCTTCATCGTCCACCAGAAACCCGTCCACATGGCCGATATCGCCATCGGTGGCCTCAATGCTATAGCCAGTGACGGCTTCGGTGCTGCGCAGATGCGAATCCGCCGGCTCTCTTCGGATCCTGTCCGCCATCGCTTCCGCGGAATCAGTTGTCAGACTAGCCATGCCCGCCGGGTAGAACGCTGGGCCCCACAGGTTGGGACCACCCCAATAACAGGGATACCCGTAATACCCGAGGTATGCGGCCTCGTGCTGCCGGGAGACCGGCCGGTGCGTGTCGATGTCGGGACTTTTCTCAACCTGCTTTTTCGTCAGCGCCACATCCAGCCGCTTGGCCGGCCAGTCCGCATGAACTACCGAGAATGGCGAGATCAGCACCAGCCTGCCGCCAAGCCAGCCGCCGGTTTCCACCGTGAGGTAGCGGATGGCCCACGTCTCATCGTCGAAATAGAACTGATCCACAGTTCCAAGCTCGCCGTCCGTAGCTCGGATCACAAGACCTTTCAAGTGCGTTGCATTCGATAACATCGTCGTCATTGCCCTCCTGGCTGTGTGGCTCTAGCAACTGCCATCGGGATACGGGTGCACGCGCAGTACCAACCGCTTTCTTATGATTCACAGGGTTTTGTGCCCTGGATCGACATGCCCAGCCGTGAAGGCGGGTGCAAATCTGTCACTGTGAGTGCAGAGTCTGCACCGGGACGTCGCGGGGGCGAGGCATGCCTCGCCCCTACAAAGGGTGGTGCGGTGTGGGGGCCGGGCAACTTGTCCGTGCGTAGCCGGATGCCCGGCCCGAAGGCTGAGGAACAAATGAGGCGGTCGCGGCGCTACACAAACGCCGGCGTCTGATACCCGAAACTGTGCAGGTTCGGGAAGACGTAGTCCAAATCCGCTTGCGCCAGGCCGAACCATTTCGCCAGGGCGCCGCCATACTGGTCCTGGGAGGTGCTGGGGACCCAGGTGCCGCGGGTCCCGGAGTCGTCGGGGCCGGATAGCGTGAGGGTGGGGAACCAGCCGTACAGGTTGCCGCCGTTCACGGCGCCGCCCATGACCAGGGCGTGGCTGCCCCATCCGTGGTCGCTGCCGGCGTTGCCGTTGGGCTGGAAGGTGCGGCTGAAGTCGGACTCGGTAAACACGGTCACGTTGTTCTCGACCGAGAGCTGGCCCATAGCCTGGTCGAAAGCCGCCAGCGCGGCGGCGAGGTTGCTGTAGAGCGTCACCTGCAGCGGCAGTTGATTGGAGTGCGTGTCGTAGCCGCCCTGGCTGCAGAAGAAGATCTGGCGGGTAGCGCCGAGCGCGGCGCGCACTTGGATGAGCTTGGCCACCTGGGCCAATTGCGTGCCAATATCAGTATTCGCAAACGTGACGCCCAGGCTGCTGCTGCCGGCCACCGCGGCATTCACGGCCTGAGCCACGGCGATGCCATCCTTGAGCGAACTCTGCGCCGCCTGAATGAGGGTCGCGCCGCTCGAAAGGCCGAGCATGTTGAGCAAGGCGGTGGACCCCGGATCGGTGGCGGGCGCCACCAGTCCGAAATTGCTGGTGTTCACGGTGGAGGGCTGGGTGTTCTCACCGATCAACTGCAGCGCATTGCCGCTGATGCTGATGGCGGGCGGCACCACGCCGCCGGAAATGCCGGCCAGCTTGTCGGCCAGCCGCCCGGACCAGCCGGTGGTGACGCCGCCCTGCGGCACGGCGTTCTGCCACTCGTTTTGCTGATCGGAATGCGAATAGAGGTTCACCGGCAGCGGCACGGCGTTGAGCTGCGGCAGGCCATTCGAACCCCGCGGCACCGGTTGCACCAGCGTGCCCACGTTGGCAACCAGCGCCAGGCGTTTGCTGGTATTGTAGAGCGGCGCGATGGGCGCGAAACTGGGGTGCAAACCATAGGCGGCGCCGGTGGCCGGGTCGGCAATGGTCACCAGCGAACCCTGCGGCAGGGCCAGGTTCTGCCGGATCTTCTGGTAGTTGGCGTAAGTCGCGGTGTCATTGGGGACCAGCAGGTTGTTGGCATCGTTGCCGCCGAACAGGAAGATGCACACCAGTGCCTTGTAGTCGCCGGACGTTTGTGCCCGCGCGGTCATCAGACCGGCCTGTCCGAAAGCGGCGGCCGCGCCGATGGTGGAAAAGGTGCGGCAGCCGAGGCGAAGGAAGTCGCGACGCGATCGAAGCTGTTGGAATGTCATGGTTGTGGATCTCCTCTCACCGTTGGACTTGGTATTGCGGCGCGGCCGCCGCGGCATAGAGCGCGCTGGTGACGCGCGACGCGAGGTTGGTGGACGTACTGGCGGCGGTGGTCAGAAGGCCGCGCAGATCGGGATCGGCATTCAGTTCGCCCAGGAAAAGCGCCTGGTTGAGGGCCTCCACCAGGTCGGGCGGATTGACGGCTAGATCCTGCCAGTTGGCCAGGTTCACTTTGATGGCGGCGGAAATGCCGTTGGTGGCCACGCGGTAGGCGAAGTTGG
>Ga0224558_1003417_pt1 | contig 13261 bp, 13 predicted proteins | sample 714S32024metaG_FD_180682 | JGI IMG/M metagenome (GOLD analysis project Ga0224558, IMG submission 180682) | Peat soil microbial communities from Stordalen Mire, Sweden - 717 S3 20-24 | ecosystem: Environmental > Terrestrial > Soil > Wetlands > Peat | place: Sweden: Norrbotten County, Stordalen... | reverse complement strand
GTTGCTGCGCCACATTACGCCTCTGCGAAATGCCCCCAACCAGTACAACATCCCCCGGTCTTTTTGCCGCCAGCGCCTCCCCCGGTCTCTCCTCCTGCTCCTGTGCCCCCGGTTCCACCTCCACCACCACCGCCGCCGCTTACATACACCTGCGGACCTCCGCCGCCGGGGGCCCCTCCACCGCCGCCGCCCACGTCCTCTGGCTCCTACGGCGCGTGCGGCTCCGGAACGTCCGGGCTTACGGGCTCGGCGACTGTTCTCACACTTCCCGGTGCGGCCAGCGGTCCCGCCGCCAGCGCGACATGCGACTCAGCGTTGATCAATTGCACTTATAGCGGTGGACTGGGCTGTAATCCTGCCGATCCGCCCAAAGCGGTCAATTGCGGACTTATTGGCAGGAACTGGATAGGTCAGATTGATTACAAGGGTTCTGACGGCAATTGCTATCACGCTGACTGGACCCGGATAGTTACAATTGCGTGCCGCCCCAACCTGCCCACGCTGCCCGGCGGTAAGCTCCCCAATGCGCTGGACCCCAGCTTCGACTTTGCCGCTGCCAATGCCGTTTGCTACCACACCCTCGGCGATCTGGCCTGCGGCATGTATGGTCTTCCCCAGGAGTCAGCATGCGGAGCGAGCACCGCAGTCACCAGCAATGCAAGTCTCGACGATCCGGCAACGTGGGCACCCGATTGCGCAGCCACCGACAGCTCGGGAAAGTCGCTCATGGCCTGCACTTACGGCATGATCTCCATCAATCCCAGCCAGCCGGGACAGTCCGCAAATTGCAAAATGATAGGCAAGGACTGGGTGGGGGAACTTAATTATAAAGATTCCACAGGCTTCTGCTTCCATAAAGACTGGAACGGCGTTAAATCCATTCCGTGCACCCCCGGAATACCGCTCCTGCCGGGCGGAACGGTTCCTCCAGTCTGGAGCGCCACTTTCGATTGGGCCGGCGCCGGCGCAGTCTGCTACCACACTCTTGGCGACCTGGTTTGCGGCATGTACGGCCTTCCTCAACCGGTAATCTGTGGAGGCGGCGCGCCAGGATCAGGCCTTCCCGTAAACGGTTGCACGGGGCCATAGAGGCGCCCTTGCGGGGGAAGCCAGCGTCACCTCAAGGTTGCGAAATATAGTTTCTTTCTCATAACCTCTGAACCGGTTTTAGTTGACATATCTTTTCAGGCGTGGCAGGTTACCCTTGCAACGTGCAGCTTGTGACAGGGTAGTTTTCCTTAAGTGGAGATGTTTCAGACCCTGGGCCTTTCACAGCACGAGCTGCAAAACAGCCATGAACTACTGCGGTCAAGGTTATTTTGTTGATGTTCAGGTCTTCCCGATCACAACATAACCAAGCCTTGAGCAACGCTTCTGCAGCGGGGTCTGACGTTATTCGTCAGTCATTGCCGAAGGAGTGGATCGTTAACAACACAAGAGCCGCAAGAGGCGATGCGAGCTCTAGCGAGCGAGGGAACTCTCAATAACCAAGCGCCGACAGGCGCGACGCGGGAAACCTGAACAAGAGAAGGAGAAGGATCATGGCTGGAATCAGTGAAGGCGACACAGAGACGGGAGAACCGAAGATCGGCGCTGTAACGCTTGCCGGAGATCACAGAGGCGAGATATACGGCGGCATCTACCGTGCCGACAATAGACCCATCTGGTTTTTGGCGGCGCCGAAATCCATGGATCATTTCAACGCAGCCAGTTGGGCAACCGAACAGGGCGGCGCTTTGCCGACAAGGGCGCAAGGGGACTATCTGACGACCCTTAAAGGTAAAGGCGGCGCGTTCACAGAACTTTTCAATCGTGGCACCTCGTTTCCCGCCGGGTACATCTGGCTGGCTGAGCCTAACACTAACCACAGCTTCAACGCTTGGTGCCAGAGGCTCAGTGACGGCGACCAGAACGGCACCCTCTACTGGAAGTATAGGCTGCCGGTCCTGTCTGTCCGGAGATGACTTAGGAATCGCTAACGGCACAAGAGCTGATACGAGCGGCTGGCCGCGAGGCGGGAGAACTTAACAAAGAGCCGATGGGAGGCCTTTAGGCCGACTGCGGGAGACCTTAACAACTAAGAAGGAGACAACGATGAAAACACTGACAAAGCCGGGATTGGCACTATTTCTGGCGTTCAATGCCATGACTGCCATTAACACCGCGCATACAATGCTTCAAATAGGGGACAGCCTCAGCGATATCGCTGAGCACTCAATTGCCTTGAAGGCAACTACCGCCATGACCAGGACCGTTGGCAAGGTGTTTGGGGCTAATGCCTTCAGCGATTTTGCGGCGGCGGCTGTCGAGATGGGTGGCGATGGGATCGCTATTGTCGGAGGTGCGCCCGGTCTTCTGATAGGTGGCGCAGTTGGCAAGCTTGCGGAAGAGGGGAGAGAGATCAGGCAAAGTCGCGGGCCTCGTTGACAAGGTCAAGAACCGCGTCAGTCATCGCTGAAGGGGTGGACCGTTAACAGCACAAGAGCCGATGGGAGGCCGTCAGGCCGACCGTGGGAGATCTTAACAAAGAGCCGATGGGAGGCCGTAAGGCCGACTGCGGGAACACTTAACAAGTGAGAAGGAAAAGGGTCATGAGTGAAGAAAACAACGAACTGGAAGACGCCCTCGACGAGAAGATGACGCCGCAGTTTAACCTGATGCGGCAGGAGATGAAGGCGTACTTCGAGGCTTTGTCCAGAGAGATTAAAACGGTTAAACAGGGCGCGAATGACGATGCGAAACCCGAAACCGCGCCGGAGATCGGCGCTGTAGCGCTCGCCGGAGAACACAAAGGCGAGATATACGGCGGCATATTTCCTGATGGCAAACCCGGCTGGATTTCGGAAGAGACGGAACCCATGACTCATTACGACGCGGTTGAATTGAAGGGCCGAGCTTTGCCGACGAGCGAAGAAGGAAAGTATATAAATACCATTAAAGACAAAGGCGATCTTAAAGATATTTTCGCCCGCCACAGCGACAGTTCTTCTTGCGCCGGGTTCTTCTGGTTGGCCGAGCACTACGACGGCTACTACGGTGCGCGGTTTCAGCAGTTCAGCGACGGGAGCCAGAGCAACTACGGCTACGGCAGGAACGGCCGTCTGCCGGTCCTGTCTGTCCGGAGATGAGTTTTTGAGGGCTTGGACCGTTAACAGCACAAGAGCCGATACGAGCGGCGCAGCCGCGAGGCGGGAGACCTTAACGAATTGCCGATGGGAGGCCTTTTAGGCCGACTGCGGGAAACCTTAACAACTGAGAAGGAAAAGAGCATGACCACCAAAGTGACCAAAGTGATCGTCAATCTGCCCGACGAAACTGTAAACTCCTTGTCCCGCCTTGCCGCCTTTGAGGACACGACCCTGACAGAGGCCCTTAGACGCGCTGTGCATCGCCAGCAGTTTTTGGAGCGGGAAATGCAGCAGGGCAATAAACTGTTGCTGCGGAATCCGGTAACGAAGGAGTGCCGGCGGGTTATTTTCAACCACAGACCATGTGGATAAGCGTCTCGTCCCTGCGGTGTGTGCGGGGGTGAAAGATTTAATAGGTAACAGCACAAGAACCGATAGGAGCGCCGACAGGCGCGACGCGGGAAAACCTGAAAAGAGAGAGAAGGAGAAGACAATGAGTGACTTATCGCAAAGGGAACCAACGCCCGCGCAAACTGAGAGCATCAATCAGGGACTAGAGGATCTAGCCAATGGGCGCCGCTTCACAAGCGATGAGATGAAGCAGCGTGTAAAAAGTGCTCCTGAGATCGGCGCTATAGAGAGCACTGGAGAACACAAAGGCGAGATATACGGGGGCATATTTCCTGATGGCAAACCTGGCTGGATTTCAGAAGAGCCGAACCCCATGAGCCATTACGCCGCAGAAAAATTGAAGGACCGCGCTTTGCCGACGAGCGAAGAAGGAAAGTATATAGACACCATTAAAGGCAAAGGCGCGCTCAAGGATATTTTCGCCCGCCACAGCGACAGTTCTTCTTCCGCCGGGTTCTTCTGGTTGGCCGAGCCCAGCAGCAGCAGTGCGCGGTGCCAGCAGTTCAGCGACGGGAGCCAGTACTACGACACCGACCTCTGGGACTTCCGTCTGCCTGTCCTGTCTGTCCGGAGATGAAGTATTGAGCGTGGACCGTTAACAGCACAAGAGCCGATACGAGCCCCCGCGCGCAGGCGCGATTCTAAAAGGTTTGTCCCGCGAAGCGGGACGGGCCGCGAGGCGGGAAAACTTAACAAGTGAGAAGGATAGGATCATGGCTGTAGAGAGCGACACGACAAGCGAGATTACTTGGGAACGACGCAGACCGCAGAACCCCGTGAAACCGTATCCGTACCGCGAAGAGGAAGTCGTGTATGAAAACAAGACAGCAGACATTCAGCTCGGCGCGACCCTGACGATTCCGCCGGGAAACGGGCCGTTTCCCGCTGTGGTGCTGATTACGGGCTCGGGCCAGCAGGACCGCGATGAGAGCCTGCTGGGCCACCGCCCCTTTCTCGTCCTTGCTGATTACCTTACGCGCAAAGGCATTGCCGTGCTGCGGACGGATGACCGCGGGATCGGAAAATCCGGCGGGGATTTCGCCGCATCCACCTCTGCTGATTTTGCTACGGACGCCGAAGCCGGCCTCGCGTACCTGAAGACTCGTTCCGAGATTGATCCGCAAAAGCTGGGCCTGATCGGCCACAGCGAAGGCGGGATGATCGCTCCCATGATAGCGGCGCAGAACAAGGATGTGGCGTTCATCGTAATGATGGCGGGTCCCGGCGTGCCGGGAGATCAACTTGGGACCGCACAGATCGAGGCAATTCTGGAAGCCAGCGGCAAGAGCCATGAAGAGGCCGAGAACGCCGCCGCCGAGGCGCAAAAGATCATGGAACTGGCGACGCATGAGAAAGAGGACGCCGTCATAAAAGAAAAGCTGAAGGAATTGGCCGCCGGCAAAACTCCGGAGGAGCAAAGGCAAATGGAGGATCAACTCCTGCAAATAATAAAATCGCCGTGGCTCCAGTATTTCCTGACATACGACCCCGCGACAGCGATTACCAAGGTGAAGGTTCCTGTACTGGCCATCAATGGTGAAAAGGACCTGCAGGTCCTGCCCTGGCAAAACTTGCCGGCCATCCGAAAAGCGCTGGAAGCAGGGGGGAATACTAATTTCGAGCTGGATCAATTGCCCGGCCTGAATCATCTCTTCCAAACCGCGGCGACCGGTGCACCCAGCGAATACGCCGAAATAGAAGAAACCATATCACCGCTGGCGCTTGAAAAAATCTCGAGCTGGATTCTCAACCAAACCGCGACAGTCATAAAACAGCCTGTTCGCGCGCCTTCTCCCCTTGACTAGCGTCTGCGTTTTGACTAGCGTCTGCGTTGTGTCCGCTGAGCCGCGTCCGGGGATGATTGTTGGGAGTGCAGGTGCCAGTCGGCAATGCGCAGGGCCAGTACAAAAATGAATTACTGTTCCTATATGGACACCGGTGCAAATTATGCCGGCTACAGTCTTGAAAAAGAATCCCTGCCCTCAACCGACTGGAGCGACCATTGGAGCCCGTACCAAGACCAGCATAAAGAGCCGAAGCTTTTCACCCGCGCTGAGATCGTGCAGACCGTAGGGAAATTCGAGCATGATTTCACCACCCCGTCTCCGGGTGCGGGCTTCCCGATGCCGCGCACGGGGCCATACCGGGCTCAGGCCATGGATGAAAGCGGCCAGCCTTTCAAGGCGCTTCTGGCCTTGCCTGTACCGGCGTAATACGCCATCCCATTGGCCGAGAATTTCATAGTGCTCCTGCAACTCGCTCGGAAGATCGGGATCGGGCATCCATTCGCCCCACTGCTTGAAGAAAAACGGGACACCGGCGTGCTGGCGCTGGTCGCGGAGCGAGCGGACCCAGTCCGGGTGCATGGGGCAGGCGTCATGGCCGGTTTCGCCGCCGGCGATGACGGGGTCGCCTCACGAAACGGACTTTAAAGCACGCCAAGGATTCATAACGGTTTGAATTTCTTTGATGTCAGAAAAGCGACAACTGGCGGGAGTGTGCCAGCCAGGCTTTGAGCGTTTCGATCATGCGCTGCGCGAGGGCGGACTGGTTTTGCGGTGCGTAGCCTTTGCAGTCGCGGATACCCTCGAAGGCGGCAATCAGCTTGTTGATGCCGGCGGCGACGGCTTCGTCGCGCGTGGTGTAGGCGACGCGGTTGCAGACGGACGGGGATGAACCGCCGCCGCCCTGGCCATACCAGTAGCTTGTCGAGACGGCGTGCCAGCCGTTCGGCGCGACGGCGATCCGCAGTTCTCCGTACCAGGATTTCTGGCCGTCAAGCGGGATGCGGATGGTTTCGTCGCGCTCGAAAACGCCGCAGTCGTTGCAATCGGCGCCGCCCCACAGGGCCTGCAATTCTCGCTGTGCCTCGGCGGACCGCCAGTATTGCGGATAGCGGCGGCAGAGGTCGTCAAGCCGGTCGGACAGGTCGATAACGGTCATTGCAACCCCCGTGCTTCGCGGATCAGCGTCTCGAACCGGGCAAGCTCGGTGACGGCATCGCCGTAGATTATTTCGATGTCACGAGCTTCGAGAGCCGTGACCGGCAGGCCGTCTTCGTAGTGAAGGGTGTCGCTGATGCGGTCGAGCAGTGTAAATGCATCTTCGAGGGCTCTTAGAAGCTGCGGCGCTTTGGCCAGCAGGCGTCCGTTGGGATGGTGCTGTTTGTCCGGTGCAAGGCGGCCTTCCTCGTCCTCGGTGACGATTTCCGCGATGTAGATATCCCGGTGTTTGCCTGCCGGGTCGGGCGCAACGATGAACCTGTCGTCGAAACCCCAGTCGCCTGGTGTATGCTCGTCAGTCATTTTCCTGCTCCTTTTGCTAGTGGTTTTTCAAAACGCGGAGAGACAGGGCCGGGGGCGTAAGCCGGGCGGTCAAGCGCAGCGGCACGGCCAACACGCAATCCTGGGAGCGGGCAGGCCGTTGACGGCCCGGCGCGCCCGGCCAACGATGCGTCATGAATTGAAAAACCGGCAAAAGGAGTTGTGCGAAGGACGATGATCCGCAACCGGATACAGACCCCTCAGGGCGTCGGGCCGAGGTTTTTGATTTTGTCCAGGCTTGCGGCGCGGCGTGCGATTCCCCTTTGATCAGGCTCCGGCCTTTAATATCCAGCCGACATGGAACGCGCCTGCGTATCTGTGCGCCGCTTCGAGTCATGATCTCCGTCGTCTGCTCGTGATCCGGTGTCGGAGCTTCCTCGACGCCGGCAACCCCATCCATTAGAGATCGCTAAATTAGACGTGTCTGATGCACGGTTGCCCTGTTGATACAACCCACATCTTCATGTCAGAGTGCCGGGAGGGTTATTTCAGTCGCGGGCGAGCGGGTGAGCGGACATGATGGAGAAGGAGGCGGCGATGCCCGCGACGCAGACGACCCAGACGCTCGGCATCCGGCAAGCGCGCCGCGAGGATGTGCCAGCGATCGTGCGGCTACTTGCCGATGATCCGCTCGGCGGCACGCGCGAGGAGCCCTCCGACCCGTTGCCGCAAGCCTATTGGGATGCCTTCGATGCGATGGTGGTGCAAGGCGGGAACATGCTCATCGTCGCCGAGCAGGACGGCGTTGTTGTCGGCTGCCTGCAGCTGACCTTCATCCCGAGCCTCACGCTTCGCGGAACGAAGCGCGCGCAGATCGAGGGCGTGCGCGTCGATGCGTCACGCCGGAGCCAGCACATCGGCGAGCGCATGATCCGGCACGCCATGGAATTGGCGCGCGCCGAAGGCTGCGGCGTCATGCAACTGACGACGAACAAGGTGCGCGCCGATGCGCAGCGCTTTTATGAAAGGCTGGGATTCACCGCGAGCCATGTCGGGATGAAGGCAACGCTGGCGTGAGTCGCCGCTTCCGCGCCGAACGTCCGTCAAGCACGCTCCAGCCCAGCGCGCATTCGGGCGTCTATTTGCGTCGATGCAAATCGCCGAAGCCGGTCTCGCGCTGGATGTCGTCGGCGGTCTTCGGCGGGTCGAACGGCGCCGGCGGAGCCGATGTCCATGCAGACGAGGAGATGGCGCTGCAGTGGGCGGTGAAGAATGGCCACACCGATACCATCACGGTTCTGAATGAGTGGATGGCGCGTGAGATAGAAAAGCCTGCTGAGGGTTCGGAAACGACATAGGCGTGTTGGTCACGGATTCGCAAAGAGACGGGCGAGGCCGGGTCGGTCGAGGATTTGCAAGGTTTTTGGAGGAAAAGATGAGGAGGGGCAGGGGTTTGGCGGATTGGGGGTCAATGGCGTGTCGCACTGCGCAAAAGAGGGCTCGCGCCCCCTTTTGTATCCCCCCGGAGTCCGGCGGGCAGGGAGGGGGCGGGTCGGTTTCGGCGTTGACCGGATTACTGCAATAATTGTAGTATCGGACCTAAAGGAGTTTTCCTATGCCATCGACTGGTGAAGTGTGTCAAACATCTGGTCTCTACACAGTGGTTAACCATATCCAACACCCTAAAGAAATTACAATGGTGAAAGGTAAACAATTTCCACCTTGCACCGAATGTAACACAAAAGTCGAATACCGCTTGAAAGAAGCAGCAAAACATTAATTCTTAGGCACTATCCGGGGAGCAACGGAACAACCCCCAAGGGGACCGTGACGGGGGCTTTTTGCCGTGGCAGGGATCTGGGCACGGCTTTTGGAAACGATTGGGATTTATAAATACCATTTTACAAATGGGTAGAACCATTGTATAATGGTATTATGAGATCCAAGGTCACCCTCGATCGAGCGGGCCGGGTTGTCCTGCCCAAGACTCTCCGGGACGAGTTGCACCTTTCCCCCGGCGACACCCTCGACCTCACGGTCACGGGTGACGAGGTGACCTTACGCCCAAGGCGTGCCGCCACGCCCCTGCAAAAGGAGCGCGGCGTCTGGGTGTTCCGCACCGGCCAGCCGCTCACCGCCGGCGAAACAGAGAAAACCCTCCGCGACATCCGGGAACAACGCGACCGCCAGAACGCCGGGGAGGGCCGGTGAAGGCCTTTCTCGACACCTCCGTGCTCGTCGCCACGTTTTATGCAGATCACGAGCATCATCCGGCCAGCATCGATCTTTTCCTGCGCTTCGGCAAAAAAGACGCCTGCTGCGGCGCGCACAGTCTCGCCGAGGTCTACGCCACCCTCACCGGGATGCCGGGCAAGCGCCGCGTCAGCGGCGATGAAGCCCTGCTGTTCCTCGGCGACATCCGGGAGCGGCTGACGCTCGTCGCTCTCGACGAGCAGGAGTATTTTCAGATGGTGGAAACGGCCGCTGCGGCGGGTCTTGCCGGCGGCGCGATTTACGACGCGATCCTCGGGCACTGCGCGCTCAAAGCGAAAGCCGAAATTATCTACACATGGAACACCAAGGATTTTCTGCGCCTGCCGCCGGCCATCGCCGGCCGGGTGAAGAATCCCGATCACCAATGATTGCCCGTGTGAAAACCGGCCGCCAGTGCCTGTGGATCGAGATTCTTGCCGGCTTTCTGGTTTCAGGCTTCGGCGGACAGGTCGAACTATGGCGGGACAGGGGTCGCAGATTTGCAAGGAACGAGAATGTGCGCGCGACGCGGCAGAGGCGGTCACGGATATGCAAGGTTTTTGGAGGGAAAGGTGAGGAGCGCCAGTGGTTTGGTGGATCGGGGCTTGGGGGCAGGTTCCGGCACACAAGAGGGCTGGCCGCCCCCCTGTGTACCCCCCGCCCAGTCCCGCTTTTGCGGGACAAATCTCTTATTAGATGCGCGCCTTCGCGCGCGGGCGAAGGGGGCCAGGTCTCGAAAATTTCCACGCACGAAGGTGCGCTCATCTTAAGAGATCGTCCCGCTCTGCGGGATGGGTGGTTCCGCCGTCGCTGAAGCTTCCGCCGTCGCCATCCGCCTCCGCTGCGCTACGGCGCGACAGAAGGCTTCGGCGGGACGAGATGGGGGGCGGGTCGGCGGATAGAACAGGTTTTCAGATTCGCGCCCTCGCGCGAAGGCGCGATTTGTTAAGCAGGCTGTCCCGCTTTCGCGGGACGGGGCGCGGGGGCGGTCAGTTCCGCCGTCCCCCGGATCAAAGTCCGGGGTTTGGCGGACGGGCAGGAATTGAATGGTTGAATGATTCATCTCCGGGTACAGCGAATATTTTCGTAACTGTTCTTATTGTAGCCTTGCTGGCCGCCGCCACTGAATTGCTCCATCCAGGCGCTGTAGTTATTGACCTCGGACGAGGACCAGTACCAGGCGCCCCCTGTAGAGAAATTGCCGATGGCGGCGGCTCCCCCATACAAGACGTTGAGTTCGTTCAGGGACGGCAGGTACCAGTCGGTATGCCCGTCCTCGTTGAGATTTTTGCAGGCTTGCGCGCTATAGTGCGGCGAGGCGGCATCGGCCAGGGCCGCGAGGTTGGTGGTGTTCGTCCTGCCGGTCACGGGGTTTTCCTGGCCCTCGTCGATCCAGTTCCCCGTGCCATTGTTCCAGGAAAGTGAAGACCGGCCGCCGGTGCAGGCCGTGCCGCTCCAGGTCATCCCCGCGTCGCAGCGGGTGGCGTACATCGGCACACTGCCGTCGGGCGAAATCCCGGCATAGAGCGAGCCGTCCGCGCACGGGGTGCCGACGGGGGGCGAGCCGGTGCAATTCGCCGCTGTCGTGACGTTGAACGGCGCGTTGGAATTGCCGGCGGTCAGCGTGGCGGTCTCCAGCGTGCCGGCCGTCGCCGAGCTGGTCAGACGCGTCTGCACATATTGTCCGGATACGGCCGTGGCGGACCCGGTGGTCCAGGTCTGCACCACGCTCGAACAGCCCGAATCACTGCATATCCGGTAAGCCGGGGACCCCGCGCCGGAGATTGAAGTGTTGACGGCGCAGTCGAACCCGGTGAGCAGCACGATGTTCGAGGCGGTCAGGGTCGAAACCGCCACGCCGGTCTGGGCGGTGAAGGAAAATGCGTTCGGCGTTATGCTGTTGCAGGTCGCACGGGCGCACCGAAGAATAATGGAGTTATTATTCTTACCGGTCTGGCTCTGCCAGCCGTCACTGAACCTCTCGTACCACGCATAGTTGCTGGTGCTCTCGGTCGAGGGCCAGTACAGGGTTCCCGATGTATCGAAGTTGCCGATGGCGGCTTTTCCCGCATACATGACGTTGAGTTCGCTCAGGGCCGGCAGGTACCAGTCGGTATGCCCGTCCTCGTTGAGATTCTTGCACCGTTGCGCGGCATAGTGCGGCGAGGCGGCGTCGGCCAAGGCCGCGAGGCCGGTGGTGTTCGCCATGCCGGCCACGGAGTTTTCGTAGCCCTCGTCGATCCAGTTCGACGTGCCGTTGTTCCAGTTGAAGGTAAGCCGGGTGCCGGTGCAGGCCGTGCCGCTCCAGGTCATCCCCGAATCGCAGCGCGTGACAAACATGTTCGCGCCGACGTTGGGCGAAACCCCGGCATAGATCGAGCCGTCCGAGCACACGGTGCCGACGGGGGGGGTGCCGGTGGTGCAATTAACCACCGTCTCGACGTTCCACGTCGTGTTTCCGCCGCCGGCGGTCAGCGTGGCGCTGTTGATCGTGCCGGCGCTGGCCGAACTGGTCAGGCGCAGCTGCACAAATTGTCCGCCGGCGACCGTGGCGGCCCCGGTGGTCCAGTTCTGCACCACGCTCGAACAGGCGGGATCGCTGCATGTCCGGTAAGCGGGGGACCCCGCGCCGGAGATCGACGTGCTGGCGGCGCAGTCGAACCCGGAGAGCTGCACGATGTTCGTGGTGGTCAGGGTCGAGAGCGCCACGCCGCCCTGATCGGTGAAGGAAAAGCCGTCCGGCGTCGTGTCGTTGCAGGTCACCCGGGTGCACCGGACATAGTAGCCGTTGTACTTTTGGTAGTTGGTCCAGGTGTTGTCATTGAATCTTGTTTCCAAAGCATTGTTGGGGCCGTTCTCGGTCGAGGACCAGTACCAATTTCCTCCCGCTGTATCGAAATTCCCGATGGCGGCTTTTCCCGAATAGAGGACGTTCATTTCGCTCTGGGCCGGCAGGTACCAGTCGGTGTGACCGTTCTGGTTGAGATTCTTGCAGTATTGCGCGGCATAGTGCGGCGAGGCGGCGTCGGCCTTGGCGGCGAGGACGGCGGTGTTCGAATAGCCGTCTGCGCTGTCTCCGCGGCCCTCATCAATCCAGTTCGACGTGCCGTTGTTCCAGTTGGGGGTAGCCCGGCCACCGGTGCAGGCCGTGCCGCTCCAGGTCTGCCCCGAATCGCAGCGCGTGGCGTACATGGGCTCGCCGCGGCCGGGCGAAACCCCGGCATAGATCGAGCCGTCCGCGCACACGGTGCCGACGGGGGGGGTGCCGGTGGTGCAATCAACCACCGTCTCGACGTTCCACGTCGTGTTTCCGCCGCCGGCGGTCAGCGTGGCGCTGTTGATCGTGGCGCCCGTCGCCGAACTGGTCAGGCGCAGTTGCACATACTGTCCGCCGGCGACCGTGGCGGCCCCGGTGGTCCAGTTCTGCACCACGCTCGAACAGGCGGGATCGCTGCATGTCCGGTAAGCGGGGGACCCCGCGCCGGAGATCGACGTGCTGGCGGCGCAGTCGAACCCGATGAGCTGCACGATGTTCGAGGCGATCAGGGTCGAGAGCGCCACGCCGCCCTGATCGGTGAAGGAAAATGCGTTCGGCGTCGTGTCGTTGCAGGTCACCCGGACGCACCGGGCATAGTAGCTGTTGCTCTTTGTGTTGCCGGCCCAGGCGTTGTCATTGAATCTTGTACTCATAGCAGGGGTGCCGCCGTTCTCGGTCGAGGACCAGTACCAGTTGCCCGTTGTATCGAAGTTGCCGATGGCGGCTTTTCCCGAATAGAGGACGTTCATTTCGCTCTGGGCCGGCAGGTACCAGTCGGTATACCCGTCCTCGTTGAGATTCTTGCAGGCTTGCGCGGCATAGTGCGGCGAGTCGGCGTCGGTCAGGGCGGCGAGCACGGCGGTGTTCGTATAGCCGTCTGTGCTGTCTCCGCGGCCCTCATTAATCCAGTTCGACGTGCCGTTGTTCCAGTCGGAGGTAGCCCGGCCGCCGGTGCAGGCCGTGCCGCTCCAGGCCATCCCCGAATCGCAGTGCGTGGCGTACATGGGCTCGCCGCGGCCGGGCGAAACCCCGGCATAGACCGAGCCGTCCGGGCACACGGTGCCGACGGCGGGCGAGCCGCTGCAATTCGCCGCTGTCGTGACGCTAAACGCCGTGCTGGAACTGCCGGCGGTCAGCGTGGCGCTGCTCGGCGTGCCGGCCGTCGCCGA
>Ga0224558_1003416_pt1 | contig 13263 bp, 7 predicted proteins | sample 714S32024metaG_FD_180682 | JGI IMG/M metagenome (GOLD analysis project Ga0224558, IMG submission 180682) | Peat soil microbial communities from Stordalen Mire, Sweden - 717 S3 20-24 | ecosystem: Environmental > Terrestrial > Soil > Wetlands > Peat | place: Sweden: Norrbotten County, Stordalen... | reverse complement strand
AGGCGCGGCACCGCGCGCTCGGAGAATTGTTCACTGAACCGGCTCACCGGCACCGCCACGCTCATCGCGGCCGTGACGTCACCCGAGGGAGTCCGGATCGGGGCCGCGACGGCCGCCACATCACTCTCGATCTCGCCAACGCTGACGGCATAGCCGTCGCGCGCGATCTGCTTCAGCGACTTGAAGAGCGCCCTCCGATTGACGACCGAAGCTCGGGCGCCAGCCGGCAATTTCTCCTCCGGATACAGCTCAGTCAGTCGATCGCCCGGCAACGAGGCCAAGAGCACCTTGCCGAGGGCCGTCATGTGCGCTGGTAGGCGCATCCCCACCCTCGAGCCCACCCTCACAATGTGCCGACTCTCGACAGAATCAAGGAAGATCACCTCATTCCGATCGAGAACTGCGAGATGGATGGTCTCGCCGAGGTCGCTGCATAGCCGCTCCATGACCGGACGCGCAATAGTGCGCACGTCCATGGCCCGCACGACCGCGAGTCCGATCTGGGCCAGAGCCGTGCCCGCGCGATAAGCCTTGGAGCGCGGATCCTGCTGGACGAAACCGTGGTACTGCAGCATGGAGATGAGGCGATGCGCGGTCGACGGCGCCACGCCCAGGGTTCGACTCGCGTCCGCCACCCGCAACGTGGACTGCTCTCGGAACAGCAGAAGCAGTTGGAGCGCGTTATCGACCGACTCAATGGGGTACGCCGGCGGCTTAGGCGTGGCACCTTCAGACATGCAGACTCCGGGGATTGCTGTCGGTTGAGTTGACATTCGTTGTGCTGGTCGGGCGGCTGCCTGATCGGCGCTTTGGTGAAGTTTAGCCCAAATAATGCGACCGGGGTGAGTTTGCCGGCGCACCATCCGTACGCTTCGGTTCTCGTTCACCAGAACGGCATTACGCCCACCAGAAAAGTGGTATCCTCTCATTGGTGGACGACCCACTCCAGCATCCCGAATTCGACAGCTCGATCTTCCGTGATGTCGTTGGACGCTTCGCCAGCGGAGTAACCGTCATTACGACCAACGACGAGGGTCAGGACTTCGGTATGACCGCGAGCGCGATGAGTTCCCTGTCGTTGGATCCTCCGATGATTCTCATCTGTGTCAATCGCAGCGCCGCGTCGCGACAGGCCATCAGTCACGCGCGGGTCTTCGGCGTCAACATCCTATACGAGGACCAGGCGTCACTGGCGGTCCACTTCGCCACCCCACAAGCCGACAAGTTCAAGGCCTTGTGCGTCTCGCGTGGAGCCATGGGCTGCCCTCGCCTGGAAGGCGTGTTGGCTTGGCTTGAATGCGAGGTAGTCGAGGAGGTCCAAGGCGGTACGCACAGCGTCTACTTCGGCAAGGTCAAGGAGGCCGCTGCTCGAGACGGGCGTCCCCTTGCCTACTTCAGAGGACAATTCGGTCAGCTGTACTCCAGGAACACCGATCCCGTCGCTGTCAGCCTTCGTGAACACGTTCTGGGAACGCTGAGAGACGACGAAGTCTTGAATCTAGAAAATCTCGCCCATGGGCTGGGCGTGGGAGTGCCGGACATCCAGCGCTCTCTCTCGTCGCTCATGGCCGACGGCGTCGTCTACTACGACGTGGAACACGGGTATCGCGTGCGGCACCTCACAGAGCAGCGCATTGCCCGTTCCGTCGAAGCAGCATGCGCCATCGAAATGGGGGCGCTCGACGTGGCCTTCGGTGGCACGACCGACCGACCCAGCGCGAATGAGATCGAGAGCGTCGCGATGGCAGTCGAGGAACTCGAGAGAATGCTCATCCAGGGCAACATGGACGACACTACGTCGTACGCGCGCGCCAATAGCCACCTGCATGAGGCGATCGTCTCGCTGGCTCGGTCGCCTGAGTTGCTGGATGCCTACCGCCGTCTCGCGGTCCCCGGGATGCTCGTTCGCGCCCTTGGCTTCGCGGATGGGGAATCGGTCCGCGAGCGGCAAGATGAGCATCGGCGAATCCTCGAATGCCTTCGTGCAGGTGATCCGGTCGGAGCTCGACTGGCACTGTTTCAGCACGCCCACAACTCCCAGGCGGCCAGGGGCAACGCAGTTCGGAACCCGGTCGGCGGGCCATGACGCGGTGGCGGACGTCTATCCTCGTAATGGTCATCCTGGTGCTGTGCCATGTCTATCGTGACCGGGACGACCCTCGCAGATCGTCCTGGTCCATTCGATTACGCGATCGACGGCCCTTGCGTTCAGAAAGGGTTGCTGCAGCTCCCTTGCTTAGCAGTCGGGCGATCAGCTTCCTGACCCAGGCGTTGCCGGGGTCCGCATGATATCGAGAGTGCCAGTGGAGCTTCACCTCGTATGAGGGCAGGGCAATTGGCGTGGGATAGATTTTGACTGCTTCATTTGAAGCGACGACATCTGCCAGCCTTTGCGGAACCGTGGTGAGAAGCTCGGTGGTGGCGACGATGCGCCCCAGACCCAGGAAGCTCGGGACCCGCAGCAGGATATTGCGGTTGATCTTCTTCCGCGAATATTCGGATTCAACGATGGCGTGGCCGGTACCCGAGGTCGTGACAACCACGTGCCCTTCCGTCGAGAATAGCTCGCGGGTCATCCGCTCCCGGATCCGGGGATGCCGCTTCGCGGCAAGGCAGACGAATCCCTGGCGGAAGAGTGTCTGCTGGTAAAAGCCAGCCTCCAGATCCGGCAAATATCCCACGGCCAGATCGAGCTCTCCTGACTCCAATCGGCGCGGACTTTCCACCGAGATACGTTCCGCCTCAACCGTGACTCCCGGGGCAACTCGGCCGAGCTCATTCACCAGTGATGGCAGCACGACTACCTCGCTGATGTCCGTCATGCAGATGCGGAAATGGCGAAGAGCACTCGAGGGATCGAACACGCTGCGATGCCTGTCGGGGACCGCCAGGCGATCGAAGCACCGGAGAGCATCCGGGTAAATCTGGTCGGCGTAAGGCGTGGGCTCCATGCCGCGGGAAGTCCGTGCAAACAGCGGATCCCCGAAGTGACGCCGCAGCTTGGCCAGGGTTCCGCTGGCGCGGGCTTGCGCCATGCCGAGCCTTTGCGCGGCCAGTGAAACACTGCGCGTCCTGTGAATCTCGACGAATACGCCGAGCCATTCGATGTCGAGCGTGGCCATTTCCGGTATCTCAAAACGATATGCAGATCATATCGGACAGCGTCTTTTCTATATAGGGAATTGGCTCGACACTACGGTCAGGAGGTGGGCATGCAGTTCTATCTGAATGGTTTCCGGTCTGGCGATCCCGGGCACAGCGATGCCGTCAAGGATGCTCTGCCCGAGGAGGTTGACGTTTTGATCGTGGGGTGTGGTCCGACGGGCCTGACCCTGGCAGCGCAGCTCGCGGCGTTTCCGTCCATCCGGACGCGAATCATCGAGCAGAAAGCCGGACCGCTGCAGCTGGGACAGGCCGACGGGGTGGCCTGCCGCACGATGGAGATGTTCCAGGCATTCGGCTTTGCTGAAGGCGTCCTACGCGAGGCCTATTGGGTCAACGAAACCTCATTCTGGACGCCCGAACAGAATGAACCCGGTCGGATCAGCCGGGCTCGAGTCGTTCAGGACGTCGAGGAAGGTCTCTCGGAATTCCCGCATGTCATCCTGAACCAGGCGCGGATACACGAGTTCTATCTGGATGTGATGCACCATGCCGCGATGCCGCTGGAGCCCGCCTATGCACGCCGGCTGGTCTCCCTGAAATTGGATTCAGCGTCGCTCGGTGACCCTTCGGCCTTTCCGCTGACGGCGCGCATCGAGCGTGTGGACGGCGCGTTGGCCGGAGCCCCGGAGATCGTGCGCGCGCGATATGTCGTCGGATGCGACGGTGCGCGTAGCGCCGTCCGTGGCTTCATTGGTCGCACACTCAAGGGCGACGCCGCCAATCAGGCCTGGGGCGTCATGGATGTCCTGGCCGTTACGGATTTCCCCGACATACGCCGCAAGGCGGCAATACATTCCGCCGCTGAAGGCAGCATGCTGATTATCCCACGTGAGGGGGGGTACCTCGTGCGCATGTACGTCGAGCTCGACAAGCTGGCAGAGAACCAACGGGTGGGGAATCTCGACGTGACGCCCGAACACCTGATTGCGGCAGCGGGCAGAATCCTGCATCCCTACTCGCTCGACGTAAAAGAAGTCGCCTGGTGGTCCGTCTATGAGATCGGCCATCGCTTGTGCGATGGCTTCGACGATCGCCTCTCTGATGCCGACCAGGGCCGGATTCCTAGAGTGTTCATTGCCGGTGATGCCTGCCACACCCACAGTCCAAAGGCAGGACAGGGCATGAACGTTTCCATGCAGGACACCTTCAACTTGGGATGGAAGCTCGCTGCCGTGCTGACGGGCCGCGCCGCGCCGCGCCTGTTGAGCACTTATTCGGACGAGCGCAAGGCCATCGCCAAGGATCTCTTCGATTTCGACCACAAATGGGCTCGTATGTTCAGCGCGCGACCGAAGGGCGCGCCTGGCGCCGCCGAGGATGCGGTCGACCCCGCTGAGTTCCAGGAATATTTCATCCGGCATGGCCGGTACACGGCGGGCGTTGCCACCTGTTACAAGCCCTCGCTTCTGACAGGCCCTTCGACCAATCAGGATCTGGCAAAAGGCTTCGTGATCGGCATGCGCTTTCATTCTGCGGCGGTCATTCGCCTGTCGGATGCAAAGCCGATTCATCTCGGACACGCCGTGCGTGCAGATGGGCGCTGGCGGATGTTCGCCTTTGCAGATGCCGCGGCACCTTCCGACCCCGCCTCTCGGCTACGGGCGCTGTGTGCGTTTCTTGAGAAATCGCCGTCCTCGCCGCTGAAACGGCACACAACGGCGGGCGCAGACATCGATGAGGCCATTGAGTTGATTGCGGTCTTCCAGCAGGCCCATCGTCTGCTGTCGGTCAGCGAGCTGCCGGGCCTGCTGCTACCGCGCAAAGGACGGTATGGGCTCATTGACTACGAGAAAGCCTACTGTCCGGATCACAAGCAGGGTCCGGACATCTTTGATCTGCGGGGGATCGACCGGGCAAGCGGTGCGCTCGTCATCGTCCGACCGGATCAGTACGTTGCACACGTCCTGCCTCTTGATGCGTACGAGGAACTGCAGCACTTCTTCGGCGCTTTCATGACGGATGCTACGTCGCCGGCAGCGGTGATGGCCGCAGCCAACGCCGCCGCGCGCGCGACGCCAGCTGGCAAGCTGATCGATATGCAGACGATATGACCTTCATTCAAAATGCATGGTATGTCGCCGCGTGGCAGGAAAACGCCCTGAAGAACGAAGATAAGGTGGTTGTGGAAGAGGATGCTTGCCGACACAGCCGAAGCAGTATTCCTTAGCCGGGTACCCGGCGAAAACTCTGCAGACGACCCCTTAGACTTACCGGAAAATCACACAGCATGGCGACGATTGGCACAGAGCGAGTTCTGACAGTACATCACTGGAACCCGACGGTATTCAGCTTCACTACGACACGCGATCAAAGCCTGCGCTTCGAGAACGGCCATTTTGTTATGCTGGGGCTGATGGTCAACGGCAAGCCATTGATGCGCGCCTACAGTATCGCCAGTGCCAATCACGAAGAATACCTCGAGTTTCTCAGTATCAAGGTCGCCGACGGCCCGCTTACCTCGCGACTGCAACACATCAAGCCCGGCGACGAAGTGCTGGTCAGCCGTAAGCCCACCGGCACGTTATTACTGCACGACTTGAAACCCGGCAAGTATCTTTACCTGTTGAGTTCCGGTACTGGCCTTGCACCCTTCATGAGCCTTATCAAGGATCCGGAACTTTATGAACGCTTCGATAAGATCGTGCTGATCCACGGCGTACGTTATCGTAGCGAACTCGCGTATCGCGACTTTATCGACTGGGAATTGACCCATCACGAATATTTGGGTGAGCTCGTGAAAAAGCAGCTGATCTATTACCCCACCGTTACACGTGAACGTTTTCGCTACCAGGGACGTGTCACCGAACTCATCGAATACGGCAAGTTGTTCACTGACATTGGTCTGCCACCACTCGATCCCAAGACTGACAAAGCCATGATCTGCGGTAGTCCCGCGATGCTCAACGACCTTTCTGTGTTGCTCGATGCTCGCGGCTTTCACATCTCCCCACATGTGGGCGAGCCCGGCGACTACGTTATCGAACGTGCGTTTGTCGCCAATTAGGGGAACTCTGATTTACCTGTAGTGTCTTTTCACCGCCGCTGCCGATCAATTGACCGAGGTCTGCCAGAACTGCTCTGCGAAGTATCGGCCCGAAGCCCCTTCGGACGGTCTCGCCCGTGATCCCCTCTATCCGAAACGAGGGCTAACGAAGTGAAGCCGAACATGCTGACCGGCGCGCTCATGCTGTGTACCGCCTTGCCAGCGGCCGCCGACCCCGCCCCGGCGACGACGACAGCGAACTCATCCAGCGCGCTCGAAGATATTACCGTGACTGCCGAGCGGCTTCGGCTGATCGGCAACGCCACCACGGCCAGTGAGGGCGTGGTGGTCAATGACGAGCTGGTCCTCTTACCGGCCTACCGCCCCGGCCAATTGATCGAGACCGTTCCCGGTCTGGTAGTCACCGTGCACAGCGGCGAGGGCAAGGCCAGCCAATATCTGATGCGGGGCTACAACTTGGATCACGGCACGAATCTGGCGACCTTCGTCGACGGGTATCCGGTCAATGAGCCGAGCAACGCGCATGGTCAAGGGTACACGGACCTAAACTTCCTGATTCCTGAACTCGCCACCAACATCAGCTATACGAAGGGCACGTACTACGCGGACGAAGGGGACTTCGCGTCGGTCGGTTCCGTCCATATCAATTATCTTGACTCCGTCCCGGATCAGTTCTCCATGACCAGCGGCACTTACGGTTTTCAACGTGTCTTTAGCGCCGAATCAACCCAGTTCGCCGACGGCAACTTGCTCGCAGCGCTGGAATTGCAACATTACGACGGGCCTTGGGTCAATCCCGATGATCAGCGCAAGCTCAACGCGGTGCTCCGCTACAGTGTCGGCGACCAACACGATGGCTACTCGATCACGGGCTCGTTCTTGCACGACTTGTGGAATGCGACGACGGATCAACCGAAACGCGCCATCGCCGAGGGACTCATCAGCCGTTTCGGATCGCTCAATCCGACCGACGGCGGCATCGCACAACGGGCGATTTTGACGGGTCAGTATTACGCCACCATCGGCCCCGGTCAATTCATCGTGAGCGCCTACGCCGCGAGCAACTACATGACGCTGTGGAACGATTTCACGCACTTCCTGGTCGATCCGGTCAATGGTGATCAAGAGGAGCAGCACGAGAACCGCATGACCGTCGGTGGCTCGATCAACTATGAGTTCCCGACCCAATGGTTTGGCCGCGACAACGAACTGCTAGTCGGCTCCCAAGAGCGCTACGATTTCCTGATTCTGGAGCGCATACCAACGGAAGATCGCGTCGCGGTACCGCTCGCCGATAACCCGCTGGGAGCCATGGATAACGATCAAGTACGGCTCGGCAGCGATGCGGTGTACGCGAAAGCGACAACCCATTGGACCGACTGGTTTCGAACCGCGTTTGGGCTTCGAGAAGACTACCAGCGCGGTACTGATGTGGGCACAAATTATGGAACGGACAGCAAGGCGCTGTTCGAGCCCAAGGCCAACCTGATCTTTGAAGCCTCACCCACGAGCGAATACTACATCAGTGCCGGGCGAGGCTTTCACAGCGACGATATCCGCGGCGTCAATCAGGCGAGAAACACTGGCGTTCCGGGTGCCCCGCTCATCGCCTCGCAGACCGGAGAGGAAATTGGCACGCGGCAGGAATTCTACGACCGCAAAATCGCGCTTACCTTCGCGGTGTTCAATCTCGATGCCCAATCGGAGACCACCTACAACCCGGATGTCGGCCAAGACACCGCCGGACCCGCGAGTCGCCGAATCGGTTACGAGATCAACATCACTTACCAGGCAATGCGTTGGCTGGAGTTCTACGGCAGCCTGTCGCAGGATCGGGCCCGATTCAAAACATCCTATGACGACGGCACCGGACACCTTGGCGAGTACTTGCCGAACGCGCCATTTGCGACCGGATCGTTCAACGTCTACGTGAAGAATCCGGGTCCGTGGAGCGGCGGTCTAGAATATCGGTACCTCGGCGCCTTCCCTCTGTCCTCCGGCCCTTGCGTCAATTCCGCCGTCGCGACGGATTTCCCAGGCTTGAAGACGTGCGCCCAGGCACCGACCGCGCAAGGCGAGGTCTATGGGCACGGTTATGGAGAATGGAATGGAGATGTGCACTACTCGTTTCCGGATGGCTGGAGCGCGGGCCTCGGTATTTACAACCTGCTGAACAAGAAAGCGGATGCCATGGAGTATTGGTATGTCGATCGTCTGCCCGGTGAACCGGCGGACGGGGTTGCGAATGTGCATGTGCACCCCCTCGAACCCATCTCGGCTCGCCTGACGCTAGCGAAGCGATTTTGATGCAAGCTTTCATTCGGTGAAGTCCTTGCCGATCAACGCGAGATTTGCGATTTCCAAACGATTCTAGCTCTGATGCCGGGTTAGTCGGCCTCGCCGTACAAATGCTGCAAAAAGTGTACTTTTGATGGCGCGACGCATTAGAAAAGAGTCTGAGTCGATGCAGAACGCGCGGCGCATTCGAGTAAAAAGGGCGCAATGTAGCCAAGTCCGGTGGCGGTCCTTCCATCGGGCGTACTCAATTGCACGAGAACGGCAGCGCTGCGGCTCGGCTCCGCTGAAAAACTGACAGCTCGCTGATGGCGGGCGCGCTCACCTCAGGCGGCATCTGGGTTCGCCCCAGAAATGGCGGGTGCCAACACCGAATCGTCAGGCAAACCGATCGGCGAGTTCGTCATCATGCGTCGTATTACCCAATTTCCGCTCTGCACCGTTCGCGGTAGGGTTGCGCCTTGAAGCGCAACGAGTTCAGTGGCCTGAGATGGCCACCGTGGTAAAGCCTAGCCAGCGGCCACGTATCGAGTCTTGCGTGGGCGGGTGGTAACACCCACTGCGAAGCGTAGACAGAAAAAGTGCAGGCCGGAACGAAAGTGAATGGAAGGATTAACCTCGAAATTGATCGTGATCGAAGCAGCCGACCCTCTCCCTCAATGGGGAAGACAGAAATGCACGGCTTGTTCATGGCGAAAGCCGTGCGTTGCTTCCGGGGTTCTTATCCACGGCATGTACTTGAAGGACTTGTTGGGAACAAGGGAGAGCCTGTGAGTTCAGGCGGAGCCTGTAAGGTTGGCCGAGCCTATAAAACGAGGACGACCTGATGACTCACAGGCAGTCAGACTGGCTGATATTACTTTGCGGTGGGGAGAGCCCACTACTTGGGGAAGCGGCCAGCGGAAGTCGAAGTGTTCTAGGGCAACATGAGCCTCATTCAATGGAGATAAACGGACCACTATGCAACGAGTGGAGCAACCAGTCATGACAACAGGACTAGAACGCATAGCAGCGAAAGCTTCGAGATTGAAGCGTTCTTCACCTTTACGGCGAGCGAACGTGCCCTGATTGAAGCGCGGCGTGGCCCGTCACTCAAGTTGGGGCTGGCGCTGCAGATTGGCTTTCTGCGCATGAGTGGTCGGGTATTGGATGCGGTGCGCATCGTGCCGCCCGCGCTGTGGAAGCACCTCGGTAACCAATTCGGCGAGCAGGCCCCAGATCTGGCGTCGCTGCGGGCGATGTATCGGCGGCACCGAACCAAAGTTCGATCATCAGGAACTGGCCTGCGAGGCGTTGGGCTTTCATCCCCTGATTGAGGCGCAGCGACGTGCTCTGGTTCGCGCCCTGAGACGGGAACTCCGGCAGACGGCCGATCGACAGCGATTACTGGCCTACGCGCGACAATGGTTGTACGACCGCAAGTTGCTGGTCATGCGCGAGAAGGATCTGCGCGCCATCATTTCCGCCGCCATCCGGCAGTTCGAAGCGAAGCTCGGACGGACGATTCAGGCCGATGCGGGCACTGCGGTGTTGGAGCGCTGGCAGGATACCTTGGTGCAGGCGCGGGAGTCGTCGCTGACGACACAAAGTTGGCTGTGGGCGCCGCCGGCCAAGCATTCGACACGGCAGATTGACGAGCTGCTGGAGCGCATCGAGCTGTCATATCAGCTTGAGGTGCAGCACCACTTGCGGGATCAGCCGGATGATTTGTTGCGTCGTTATGCACGGCGCCTGGCATCACGTCCACCATCTGCCGGCCGGTTGATTGTCGAGCCAGGCCGCACGATCGAAGTGGCCTGCTTTATGCGCTTTAGCCTGCTCACGAACACCGATCGGTTGCTGCTGATGGTGCGTCGTCGGGTGGCTGATCTGTGGCGCCACGCCTCAAAGGACGCTAATCGAGTACTGATCCACTGGGCCGATTTATATCGGGAACTGTTGGCTTCGGTGGGAACGTTGGCAAGTGACACGAACGTGGCCGATAGCGATGTCCGTGAACGATTGCGATCGTTGGTCGCAGAGCATCAGCAACGCAAACCGCCGACGCGCGCACAGCTGGTGCGTGATCACCTGACGCTGGAGATTCGTCCCGTACGCTCACTGCTCTCGGCCCTGATGATCCTGCCGTGGGAAGCGACACCGGGTCATCCGGTGTTGGCCGCAATTCAGCTACTCAGGGCATTGTATGAACACGATGCACGAGAGTTGCCGACGACAACGGCGATCGATCTTGGCAGAGTGTGGCGCGCATTGTTATCGGGCGCCGATCGTGAACAAGCGTTTCGCGCCTTCGAAGTCGCCACCTTGCTGACGCTGCGCCGGGCACTGCGTAACGGGACCGTGTGGATCGACCATAGCTTGGCGTTTCGCAGCCGCGAACGGCTGTTCATTCCGCCAGAAAGATGGGAAAAAGAACGTAATTCCTACTATCAGCGCCTGTCATTACCCAAGCGGGCGGAAGTCTACCTCGAGCCCCTGATCGAACGCGCCCAAGCCGGCGTCGCGGCCGTAGCCAAAGCCGTCGAGGCCGGTGAGCTACGCGTTGACGACGAGTTGCATCTGACGCCCTTGGCGGCCGAGGAAGAGGAGCCGGAACTGGTCAAGTTGCGCGCTGCGCTCGATTACCGGATCGGCGAGGCGCAGCTGCCGGAGCTGCTGCTTGAGGTCGATGCCAAGGTGCGCTTCAGTTGGCTCATGCTCGGCCGTGAACCGCGTTCCGAGAAGGAACTGCTGATGGTATATGCCGGCATCTTGGCCCATGGAACCTCGATGTCGGCGGCCGAGACGGCGCGCATGATGCCGCAGCTCTCGGCGGCCAGCGTCCGGCAAGCGATGCGCTGGGCCGGTGACGAACGACGCCTCGCAGACGCCAGCGCCGCGGTGCTCGCTTTCATGCGGCAGCATCCGATCGCGGCGACCTGGGGTCGCTCAGATCTGGCCTCCTCCGACATGATGAGCCTGGAGACCCGACAACGAGTTTGGCAGGCACGCATCGATCCACGCCGACAGGAAGCCTTTCCCGCCCCAAGCACAAACAACCTCACACTCACCACGCGAAGCTTCCGTCCTCGAGCGCCGATGACTCGGCGCCGAAATCCGGACGCGCTCGGAAGCGGCCATCCCTGGCCGCATGAGTTGGAGGGGAGGAGGCCTTGACGCTTGCAAGGTGCAGGCGGGTGCTTTGGATTTGCAAGCTTGAGCCTGAGCTCGAGGGGAGAAGTCCTGTTCCGAGGTGAGTATGGGAAAGGCCTTCGGGCTTGCAAGGTGGAGGGCCTCACGGGAGCGCGGCGGGTGTGCCTTGAGGGGAGAGTGCCTGTGGGCTGGAGGGGAGTGGGTTCTCAGATGGCGCATTAATAGGAGCGCGCTGGCCGCTCCGCAGATTCCTCCCGGCGCAGGGCTCAAAAGGCCCCGAGTTCATAGAAATTCTGCAATTAAATTCAGTCGCTATACCCCGGGTGGACATGGGACGACGATTACTTGTATCAAATCGGTTATGTATCAAAGAGGTCATGATGAAGACAGCAGTGGCATATACACGTGTGTCGAGCGCTGAACAAGGACGCTCAGGCTTGGGGCTTGAAGCGCAAGAGGCCGCGATCCGCAGCTTTGCGGAACGAGAAGAGGTTCAGATCACAAGTTGGTATCGGGAGATTGAGTCGGCGAAGCGCGTCTCAGACACTCTAGCAAAGCGCCCACAGCTGGCGGCTGCGCTAAAGGAAGCGCGCAATAGCAAAGTCAAGATTTTCATCTCGCGTCTCGACAGATTGAGTCGCGATGTGCACTTTATTTCGGGACTAATGCGTGAGCGGGAGGGGGTGCCTTTTGTTGTCTGTGAGCTTGGCTTGAGCGTTGACGCGTTTACGCTTCATCTGTTTGCATCTTTAGCAGAAAAAGAGCGCGAGCTTATTTCTCAAAGGACGCGCGCAGCGCTGTGCGCTCTTAAAAGCCGTGGCAAAAAATTGGGTGGTCCCCAGCTGCCGAAAGCTCGGAGCGTGCATATGGCCCGTGCAGTAATGAGGGCGCAAGAGATCAAGGCTCCACTTTTAAAAGGTATAGCTGCCGGCATCAGCCTGCGAGCCATGGCCCGTCGGCTGAAAAATGCTGGGTGCACGACATCACGGGGTTCAGAGTGGACTGCGACGGCGGTGAGTCGGGCGATAAATCGCTTAGGACTCAAACGGTGACAAATGCGACACGGAACTGTGGTTCCCGTCATGCTCAGTAAACTCACAATCGACAATTGGATTACAACGCCCCGGAACTTCCGGGGCTATTCATTCGTGCGTCTTATACGGGTACGTAGGAACGGACCCGCATTATCCGAGCCCGTGAATGCGCTATTGTGGACCGGGGATGAGCGGTGTCCGCCCGTTAGCCCGCGGGGATGCATCACAGTTAAATCGACGTGCGCAATCGGTATGCCCTTTTCATGCTCGGCATACCCGGTTAGTGGCCGGTTTTGGCTGGTCCTGGTCTAATTTAATCAATGACTTGCGGGTCTGGCTGGCACTCATAATGCCGAGGCCGAGGGTTCGGGTTCCTCTCTCGGCTGGGGCTCGCTGACGTACCTGGATTGAAGATGGCCAGCCACGATAGCCGCTAGGGAATTGGCCCGGAGCGGGAGCAGCAATCCCTTCGTGTGGCCCTCCAATTCAAGGTACACTCATGAGGTACACCAGTGGTTTAGGGGCTCAAGGAAGCCTGCATTTCTAGACGTTTTCGCAAAATGTCAGAGAGTCCCACCCTCTCCGCCACATAACAGTGTCATGTATGGGAAACACTTGCGGTGGTGCGCAAGG
>Ga0224558_1003412_pt1 | contig 13271 bp, 24 predicted proteins | sample 714S32024metaG_FD_180682 | JGI IMG/M metagenome (GOLD analysis project Ga0224558, IMG submission 180682) | Peat soil microbial communities from Stordalen Mire, Sweden - 717 S3 20-24 | ecosystem: Environmental > Terrestrial > Soil > Wetlands > Peat | place: Sweden: Norrbotten County, Stordalen... | reverse complement strand
TCCGTGCCTTGATATGGTCATTTTGCGGTCGCATAAACAGCATTCGCGTTCCGAGTTCTGCATACATCGAGTAATATCGCTCAATTGCAGGCGTCGCAGCGAACAAAATAGTGCTGTGTATGTCGTGATATTCCTTTTTGACGCCGTTGCCGTACTCTTTATGAATATAGCCGTCATTCACCTCGCGGAAGTCGGCAAAGATCGCCGCCCGTATATCCTCATTCTTGCTCAAGACCGTCGTCAAGTCCTTAATCGTGAGCACACGACCACGTAAAAGCGGAATAGTGTCGATATTCTTTTCCATCCCTGATATTAACGTGTTCTCTGTGATGCTCGAAATAGGATAACAAAACTGATTCTGCACTTCTCCAAATGACCGTATCATCTCGGTCTTAATCGAACCTGACGGGCCTATAATGCCGTAAATCCCGGGATCTTGCGCCGTAAAATCGCTTAGAAAAGCGCAAACCGGGGCTGTGACATTATAATCCTCCTCGAAATAAAGGTGCGAATGAAACACGTCAAGGAGTTCGTTGATCGTTTGCGGGCCGTCAACTACGACGACCGGCTTTATCTCCGGTAATTTCTTTATAACTGGCTTGCCGTTGACGTATATCGTGACGCTGCTCATCGCGCCATCAAACCATGCCGAGGTGACGGCGTCGTCCAGCATGGACGATTCGCACTCCGCCGCGTTGTTCTCATCGGTTAAAACCGGCGCAGGTTCTTTCGTGTTCTCTTGAATCATCCCGTCTCTCCGCATTATGTCCTTGCATCTCAGAACCGTCTCGACGTCAAGCGACCCGGCATCCTCGCACGTTATGAAACCCTCGCGTACGGCGATCCACGTCAACGGATCGCCGCCTGTGTCGTGCCGATAACAGCACCACAGATTAAGCGACGTATTGACGAACATATTGCCGTCGCCGGTCGCTCCGTGTATCGGATGCTCGATTAAAAAGCCGTCGCTGACCTTGCGAGCGTTGCCTGGCAGCGTCAGGACGTCGCCCATGCTGATCCCGTGCTCCTCACAGATTGACGGGCCGGAGCCACGGGGCCGTATGCGTTCCCAATCCTCACGACTTGGCTCATCCTTGGCGCAGGTCTTGACCCACTCGGGCGACATCCTGCCGACTTCGCCGCTTTTGGTTATCTCGTACGCGATGCCGTTGACGATGCTCGGCGGCGCGACGACATATCCTTTATATTTGACCTCGACGCCTTTCGCAAGCTCTCGTTTGATTAATGACCCTTTGAGCGCCTTCGGATACTCAAAATAATAATGCCCGCCGCCTGTCGCGGTCTTGACTGCGTAGGTGTCTTGTATAATTCCATGCGCCTTTTGCAGTGTTTCAAATGCCGCAAAACCGTCGATGCCGTGACCTTTCACGCTGTCGATGTCGAGAACAATAATACCGGCATCGTCACCGATGACTAAGCCTATGTTCGCGTTTGGCTCATCCATCCACCATGCGCGGATCTTGTCGATATTGGTCGTCGCGTCGAGATGACCATGCGCGGTCAATGGCGTCTTTGCATTCGGCTTCAAAGGAAAAATGCAAAGCCCCTGTGCCGCGTATTCTTGCGCCGCCTTGAGCATCTCCATCATCATGGCGACCCTTCCATCTCGACGATGCAGATAAACTCAAACAAATCGTCAGCGAGGTTCGAGACGTGTCCGCAATACCAATTGCCAACATCGTCTTTCTCGAGCCGCACTCGAGCGACGTCGTACGTCGTCTTGACAAGTTTTAGAAGGTCGTCCTTATCTCGAAGTTCGTTGCCAATTGTCACCCCGAGAGTATCGCAGGTTTCAATCGACATCTCGATCACAGCGGGGCGACAGATGACGTTTTGAGGAATCTGCGCCTCTCCGCGGTCGGCAATAACAGTAAAACTTAATAGATCGAAGGTTCTATAATTCTCTGACATATTGTAGCTCCACTATGATATGTTATCTTCTCATTCAGGAGGAGAAAATGCCATGTTGCGGGAGGGATGTCCCGCAACTCCCTTTCACAAATTTTAATCACTTTTCTTAGCGTTCCTTTTGAGTTTCCTAACGTAGCATTTGACCGCTTCCGCGATTACCTCGTCTTGAGTTACTTTGCGGTCGGCTGTTTGCTGAACTTGCCCTTGGATCTTGAGAACTTCCAAATGCGTTTCGGGGATTACCCTGATTGTGGTATATCCGCTCATGGTTGGAAGATGTCTGCAATAGTAAATATACATATCTATGCATGTAGACACGTCCAATTAACGAATCTGCCCTACATCTCGTTTCTTTTTGTATCCTGAGATACGTATTCGTATCCATTGTTCGTTTCCGACATTAACGGCGTTATATTAATGTGGGATACAAGACGTCCCGTCTTTGTCAATTACCCACGCTAAAGCGATGGGCTTGTATCTCCTTCAACTTTTAGGGATACAATAGGCTGATTGACGGCAGCCCTCGAAGCGATGTTCTTTGCCGCATTTATGTCAGCGTTCTCAGCGTGTCCACACGCAACACAAACAAACTCACTCTGATTCTTCCGATTTGCTTTGTCAATGTGTCCACACTCTGAACACTGCTTCGACGTGTTTCGCGGGTCGATTAGATGGACGGGAACGCCGTTGAGTTTCGCTTTGTAGTCTACGAACCATCTCAACTGGCCGAACGCCCACTTACCGAGTCTACCACGCTGTGCCTTTCTAACCGTTGTCCGAGAGCGTATGTGCGTCAAGTCCTCTAATACAATCGCTCTCTTTGTGTCTTTGGCTATTCCAACAATAACTTTTGAAATACAATGATTGAGATTCGTCTTAAACTTCCGTTCTTTGCCGCTCGTCCGCTTCAGATGCCGCTTCGCGCTCTTGGTTCCTTTCGACTGAAGTGCTGACTTTAGCTTCGTGTAGCGCGTTCTAACAGCATCGGCCTTATCGCCACTGAAGTGCTGACCGTCGCTTGTGGTTGCGATATTGACAATTCCCAAGTCTACACCTAAGTAGCCTTCCGCGTTGTATTCTGTCTCCCCTTCAACTTCCACGACCACGCAGAGATAGAACGTTCCCTTTTGAAGTATCAAGTCGGCTTGTCCTCTGACTCGTCGCTGTTCAAGTTGGGCGTAGTCCCCGATTGAGAACGGTATGAGCTTTCGACCGTCGAGAGTCAAGATTGAAACCGAATCGAGAGACTTGAACGATAATATTCTTTGGTCATAGACAACAGCGCTGTGTGGTTTGAACGTGTGTAGCTCTTGCCGGTGTCCTTTGCCACGGTATGACTCTGAGACTTTGGCTATCGCTCTGACTGCTAACTGTGCCGATAAACCGTAGGTATCTCGAATATAACGATAATGCTGTTTTTGAAGCGTCCGTTTACCGAATACTCCTTCTTGATAGGAGACTGACGAAACGTAGTTGCACGCTTCGTTGAACCGTTCCATTGTGGTTAAGAGGGCAGTATATTGCTCGTCGGTCGGATTGAGCTTTGCTTTAACGGTTAGCAGCATCATAGAATATATGGCTCTATTCTTAGTTAAGTTTTGTGTTAGACGCGATTCCTCTCAACGCTAAAGCAGTTGAGCTTCCTCGCTCGAATACTCTATCAGAACGCTCTGTGCTACATACCTGTCCTTTTATCTTTTTGACTTCACGTCTTTTGTCGTACGCTTCTTTACATCGTGTCATATTAACCTCGTCTCAGTAGCCGCCCGCTGCGCTCATCGACAGGTTTGCGGCTTTCGTCAATAAGTCAAGATAGAGAGTAACGAGATTCGAGAGCGGGGAGCCGGTCACGCCGTGCACAGCCATGTAGATTAGACACGCGAGGAGTGACCACGCCCCGTCAAGCGACATAAAGAAATACATTTTAACCTCCTATTTTACGAGAAACATAAGCGCACCGATAACAACAAGCCAAAATAAAATTCCTAACCCTACGCCAATAGCAAGACCGCCGGGACTCAGAAACGTATCCATAAGCCCCATCACGTCGACCTCCGTATGCCGCAGGCTCGCTCAGCGTCGCGGGTTGCTTGGATTGACTTTAAAAGCTCGCGCTCGTATTCTCGCTCAATCGAATCGAAAAACTGCCTCGAGCAAATCTCACAAAAAATCATTGCCCTACCACCTCTGATTAGACAATAATGAGCCGCGAGCGATCGATGTGCCACTCGCAGCTTTCTTTTTTCTCAGGTTCGACCAGCGATTTCGTGTGGTTACACCACACATGGCAGCCCGCACTATACGCGGCGGGGCCGTTATGGCGAGCTTCAATGCAGCTATCACACGGGCGCGGCTTGTCCGAGCCGCTCGACCTCGAGAGTTGACATAAAATGATATGTTTGCACAATCCGCCCCTATATGCAAAGTCGGGACAAGTGCAAACCCACATGCCATCGAGGTTCTCGACCTCATAAACGGTTGCGGGGTCGCGCTCACTACTCACCGACCACTTGTTCGGGCCGGTGTCCGCCGGGCGTACGCCTGCCGCGTGTAGTTCACGCTTCTTAACCATATCTACACCGCTTCGCAAAGCATTTCGGCGCGTGCTTACAGTCAGGACATATAGCACCGAACCCATGACTTATCTGAACGCAATCTTCCCACGTTACTTTGCGCGTATGCACATTATGAAAAGAGATTGTCTCCCATTCATCGCGCCGTTCTTTAAGCCGTTCTTGTATGTCTATCCGTCCGTTTTTCACCGGAGGTTTCAGAGCATTCAACAGCTCAGACAGTTTAGGAAACATAATCATGATCTCCTCTTGTGTTTCTCATACCAACCGTCACCATAAGCGCCGTCATAAATCCGAGCTTTTTGCCGTCGTGTGTCCACGGGGCCGGTGCTGTCAGCTTCCGCGGTCATAACCGCCGACCTCGCGGAGTAAGCAGGCCATCAATGCGCCATGAGAGCTCTCCGAACACCCGAGAACGCGGGCTTCTGACATGGAGATCGACGTCGATGTCATCAGGCTCAAGGCGTTCGTGCTCCTCTTGCTTCCAAAGCACGGTTTCGGCGTCGAGGATGGATTCGGCTTCGGCTAAGTTCCGGGCTGCATAAAGCTCGTCACGACCTGCGATGACATAGCCGCCGTTGTTGCGGACTATGATCGGCCGCCCGGCCCTGTTGATCTTCTCGAGTGGGATGTCAAAGCGTTTCATCGTGACTCCCTCTCGAAAAGCGAACAGCTCTGAGTGTACCGCAATGAGCACGTCCGAACATGGGCGCACCCAACGCATGCCGGTACAATCCCTTTCCACACGCACAACTCGAAGGTATTGCACGGGCAGTTTTTAAACGCGACTTCTCCGGGCTTGCCGCCCAAATCGGGACAGTCTCCAAAGCCATAGACGAGATCGAGAGCAACCTCGAGTGAAACGTCGGCGTTAAGCAGCTGCGGCCTCGTCGGACGTAGATAATCAAGGCACATGCGGATTCGCCTCACATTATCCTGTATTGCGTGCCTTCTTGCGTTCCCCATTCCGAAACCATCTTACCGACTTTGTTTCGTATGAGCTCGTAGTCGTGATCGCCGGTTTGCGCTGCTTCTTTGCTCTTGAGTTCAACCATCACGTCGAGCGCATTCCCGATCTTTTGAAGTTCATAAAGACTAAATTCGTATTTTTCAACTTGCTCCATTTTTCTCACCTCTGCCGAATCTCCGTCAAATGACCGAGTTCGGCGCTAACTACATACGCCCCAACCTATTTATAGGTTACATACGAATGATACGAGTAATATAAAATCAAAACTCTTAAAGGACGTGACAACATCAAAGAAAACGGGATGAAGACAGAGGAGCGGTCGTCGATTAGTGTTAGCAAGGACACACGCGAACGGTTTATGCGATATGTCCGAGCGGTCTCACATGAACGAGACGTATCGTTTACACAGGACGAGGCGGAGAACGTCGCGCTTGACGCTGCTGAGGCTGCACTCAAAAAAGGGCGCAGGCAGAATTAAGGCTATTTTTTAAAAACGGAGGTTAAAAATGACAGCACCACAGCCCGGCGACGATAATTATGACGCAGTTAAGCAAGGCGTCCCGGTCGTGATCCTTGACGGCGCGGATGACCTCGGCGCTTCGATTGACGCGCTCACTGCCGCCGTCCTTGCAAACACGATCGCCGTTAATGCGTTGATCGCCAAGATGTAATAGAAAAAAATATTTGCGATGATGCCCATGTCGTACTGAGGCCCGCGTTCTTTCCTTTCCTTTGGTTTCTGTATTCGTGCGCGGGTCTTGCCTCAAGCATACCACCGATGCCCGGGTGCTTTTCCCCCGGGCATCTCCTCCTCTGTTTTCCCGGTGCTTTTATCTGTGGTGACTCTTTAACCTTCTGAGCGTATCGGCCGAGGCGTCGCCGGGTTCGGGCATCCGGGGCGTCTCAATCACCTCGTTTTATGGATTCGCCCACGTCGTTGTCGCTGTGTTGATCTGCTTGGAGTTGTCCCACAGAGTTATAACGCCGTGACCCGGGCCAGTGCCGCGGAGCCGTATAACGCCCTCAAGTGTGAACGTGTATCGTCCGCCCCCTAAGGAGTGCATCGGCAGCGGGGAATTATTCGGGCTGAGCCCAATCCCTACGTTCGCCGGTGAGTTCGACACGGTTGCCGTGATGACCGTCCCGTTCGCCATAAGATACGTTTTTTGATCGAATGAACCCGTCACCGGCGTCGCTTCGGGCGCTGGCGCCCGGACATACGCAGGCACAGGCGCACTGGGCACAGAAGAGGCGGTCGGTGTTTTGATTGTCTTGACCTGCGCGGTCTTGACCTGCGCGGTCGCGTTCGTTGTTATAGGCCCGGCGTTGTTTGCGCTACTCGGGGCCGTGCATCCACATGTACCGACGACGAAGGCCATAAGGACGCCGATCGTCAAGAGTTTCATATATGCTTTCATGTTCTCCCCTCGTTTTATTCGTCGTCCTCGTCGGGTTCCTCGGCCTCAAACGTGCCCGCAAACTCAGTCAACCGTTCGCGCTCTGACTCCTCTCGGGTCAAGACCGCTTCAAATGCTGTGTCGTCCCAATACTTCATGAATGCGTCCATGTAGAACTCCTGCATTTTGCCGGGAGCGAGAGCGTCAAGCGCGTCTATCTCAACTTGGAAAAGCGCCCCGTATTCCTCTAAAAATGAATCGTTGCGGCTGTCGTTCTTTGCGAACGGGCTGCGAGGTATATTGTTCTCCTCTGTTTGTTCCCATGTGATGGCGACCCGTTCCGTGTGTTCCCACGGGCCGGTGTATCTCTTGAAGTTGCGGAATATGTCAACTCCCGAAGGGTCAAGGTCGCCACCGTATAGGAGAACAGCAGGCCGGTCGTCGTTCATAATTGCATCGTTGACGTCGCTCTCAAAGGTTACGGACTCATAGCCACCGACTGCAAACACTTTCACGCTGTATTCGTCGAACCACCCTTGCAAAGTCGGGCGCAGTCCGTTCTTTTCAACGCCGACATAGATTTGATAAGGTTGCCCTTCGGTTCGGTCGCGTTTGTATTGGTGCGCGGCGGCGTTGATAAGTGATGCAGGACTTAACCAACCTGTCTCCTGATACAACTTGCATGTCAAGTCGAGCAACTCCGGGAAGTCGCCGTTACGTCGGGCCTTGGCAGTCTTGTCGCTTAGTCCGCTGTAAACCTTCGCCCTGTTTGGAATCTTACCCGGGGAACCGTCCGGCTCCGATACAAGCAAATAAAAAAGACGCCTTAGCGTTATCGGAGTTGCAAAACTCTCTACTATCTGTTTGGCTCTCGCTACAACGGGAGCCCATTTTATTTGATTGTTCATAGGGAGTCATAGGGTCTTGACCCGTATTATACCTATGTCCGGTTTAATGTCCTCTTATCCGCTGCCATAATGTCTTTTTATGTGCATTATCAGTAAGTAACCGTTGAGCAAGTGCGTCATTGATCTTTGACAATTGCTCGCGGAGATAGGCAACCTCACTTTCGAGCCGGGCCTCTGTCGCTTTATGTGCTTCGATGTCCTTGATTAATTGGGACTTGTCCGCATCGGGGCCGGTCAAACGTTCAAAGATGCACTCGACAATAAACGCACTCCGAGATTGTACGCCTCGGGCCTCGTCGACCTGTGTTAAAAGATCCGGTTTTATGTTAAAACTGGCTTGGATTTTCATCACCTATGCTCTCGGAGACGTTCTTTAAGGTGAAAAAGGGTAGGGTTTCGTATCGGCGTTGAAAAGGAGCGCCACAGTTAAAGGAAAAGGTCAAATGGCTTCTTTAGAACGCCGCTGCGAGAGGCCCGGAGTCGGCCTATTTTGGGACTTATGGAGAATCGAGAGTTTGCGGCCGTCGTTTCTTGTTCGTGGGGAATCGTTCGTCAAAGTCGTACTTGTCAAACCGCGGGATCTTAGAGTCTCCGCCGACCGGCTGCGGTTGCTCGTCGGACGACTTGAGATCAGCTAGTTTCGCGTCAATCTCGTCGAGTTCTTTTTCCTTTTCCTTATAGTCTGCTTCCTTGCGCTCATACGGGGTTATGGTCGTCTCCGCCTTCTTTGCCTCCGCCTCTTTGATGATCTCCCGAGGCCCGCGACCTGACCGTTGCGCGACGATTAAGTCTTTGACTAATACCGTTTGGTCGTGAACGTTCTCGCCCGCGACCTCGACGACAAACTTATGGAGTGCTTCGATCTCCGCCTCCGTCGGTTGCCGCAAGTCGTGAGGATTAACCACGATCCCCAATGCCTGATAGACTTCCAGCTTTCTAAAGATGATGTCGGAGAGTTTAGCGAGCGCCTTGATCCGTGCGCCTTCAGTGAGTGCGTCCTTTGCTTCATTCCACAGTCTTGACCTAACCTCATCGAGTTCATTCGCGCAGTCTTGTACGACCTGATTAGGGTCGACCGTTATGATGTCCCACTTTTCACGCTTGACCCAATCTTTGTATATGGCGTCCTCTGTGACTTTATATCGCTCGGCGAACGTCGGCACGGCTTCGCTTAATGCCATGCCCGTTGATATTGCCTTATAGAACGCCTGACGTCTCGCGGTTAATCTTTCTTGGAGCTTACCGGGATATGACATGCCTCTCCTTGTTTTGTGATCCGTTCGTATAGTCGGCGGACGACCTCGGGATCTAATGAGGCCGCGAACCGTGCGACCTCGCGGAGCTCCTCGTCGGTCGGATCCTCATTCATCGTCCGCGGATCGCCTTTAACCGGGCCTTATATCCCGCTAACTTCGTGTTAAATGCCGCTTCCTTGAGGTCGTCGCCTTCTAATCGGATTTTAGCGAGTCGTATCTCTTGTTCGTCGCCGGATGATTGGAGTATTAAATTTGCGATCCTGCGGTCATTCTCAAGGAGCATTGCCAAATCGCACCACGATTTACCATTAGGCGGCGTCATATAGCCTATTTGTAGTTCATAGGTTTTTGCTTCTTTTTCGAGTTCACTGATACGAAGTTTTATGGCGTTTATCCTGCGGATCGCGTCGAGTTTGCCAACCTCGTCACTCGGATCAAACAAGAGTTCCGCTTCCGCTAGGTCAATCTGTGCCAATCCAATTTCTGAGGTTTCGAGTCGCGCTCGCAGTTTGGGAGCGACCCGCGAGTCCGAAAGTGCGGCGACGTTCATTGCTTGACTCCGGTTTTAAACGCATCGTTGCGCCGTTTCGACTTCGACTCTTTGCGGATGTCCTTTCGGATCTTGGCGTCTTTGTTCATGTTGCCTCATCGATTCACGAATGAACGAACCGGCCGGTATGCGTGTGTATGCCGCCGCGGTCAGTCGATGCCGTGCCGTCCTGTGCAATGCCCGCATGACTGAGTAGTTCGGCGAGTGCGTCATCAAGTGCGAGAGTGACGCCGTCCTGTGCGAGTCGCAATGCGAGATAGGCGGTCATTGCCGTGTCGTTGTTTGACGATACAGTCCAAGATACCATACTTTTTACCTCCTAAATTCGCTTCTTTCGTGCTTCGACTTCCGCGCGACTGCCTTGCATCACGCCCGTTCTCGCAGTCACCACAGCTGAGCCAAGATCTTCTAAGTATTCCGCATTCTTTCGCTCTAACTCATACAACAAGTCCCGCGCAGTTGCTTCGTCCATCACGATTATATCATCGGGGTTGCCGTGATAGGCGTTCGCAACTTCGCCTTGTTCTTCTTGGTCGCCGTCCTGTGCCGACGGTGAAGGTGACAGTCGGCCGACCGCTGCATCGTGGCGATCAAGAACGCCCTGCGTTAATGAGATGCCGTCGAGGTGTGCGTTGTTGGCCGCGGTCAGTGCGGTCACGACCGGAGCGGTTATGTCCTCGCCGTCGTGCGATATGACCGTGCCGATCTTGCCTATTATCCCTTGGATCTTCTCGACGTGGTCGCGTTGTGTCAGTTGTTGGGTTAAGTGACGTCCTTTCTTTTCTGATTGCATCGTTTATTCATCCCCCGTTTAGTATATCCAAAAGGTCATTCTCTTGGACGATCACGATCTCGTCATCGTCGCTCTGTCGTCGCTGCGTTGCCAAAACTGCCCTCAAATCATCCTCGTCACAGACAATAATGTCGTCATTTCTCATTCGATCAACTCCCTTTGTTTGAATCCGTTTACTCGCCGTATTAGCCGCGGCCTGCGAGTTCAGTCTATCGAAGTGTTCATCGTATCGCGCGTTCAGTTCGTCGTGTGTCGGCATCACGGTCGGCGGCGCGTCCCACGTCTCAACGTTGCCGTCCGAGTTCAGTCGGTAGTGTTTAACCGTGCGATCATCTCCTTTGTTTGATTGTATGCGTTCAATAGTAAATCAAAGTTCGTGTCGTTCTCCGTTTGGTATGTGTGATCGTCTAAGTCATCGCGACGTCGCGATGACAAAACGGGTTCCGATTCGTGAAACGACCACGATAAGTCCTCCCGTCGACGAGACGCGGAAAAGACCCCTGACAACCATTTGGCGTCCTTCACGGTCTGTGATCGTTCGTGTTACCTTTCATCCTTCATCCTTGATCGTTCAGTTCGCGAGGTTGCGTTGATCGTGATCGTATCGGTAAAGACTTGATCAATAGAAACCCGATACGACTTCCGAAGTCCGCAACCTCGCCGCGACGTCATCCAAACTCGGCGAGGTGATGTTCTCCGAGAACTTGATACGGATGACGTCAAGGTTGTAAGAGGCGAGACGACCGCGGCGAAGGTGAGTTGTATCATCGGTTCGTCCGCCTTGGTTTGATGAACCTGTATGATCCATCATACATATTGAGAACGTTATGCCGCTTTCTTGCATCTCAATCTGATCTCCGTTAGTAAACCTAATTGAACGTAGTAAGTTCATTTGTTCACTCGCTTGTCCTATCCAACGCCGTCACGTTCTCCGATTGAATCCTTGATACTCGATGACTTGGTCGATATGATGATGAAGATAAACAGTACGGTCGACCGTATCTATCACAGGTAACGGACGACGATACGATCTCCTTTGATCCTCGTTGATGTCCCCAAGTTGATAGGATCATATCACATCGCCGCCTTTCGTTGCCGTTCTGTCGTTCGTTAGGTAGATAACTTGCCGAGTCGAACCACATCTCATTTGTTGTTCTTTTCTTCATACCTATGCGGTCAACTATTATATGCGTAGCTGCTTCTTTAAGTTCCGCGTTCCTTTTCTCAAATAACGGCTCCACTGGCGATTTTTTACAGAACGTATAAATACGTTCTTCATCTGTCCCGTATATCCTGACCACATCCTCTACCCAATCAAAATACCGCTCATCATCGTTAATCTGACTTGATGTAAGGCCACACTTGTTTTTATGCTGTCTAATCGTCTCGCATCGTTTTTTACATGCCGAGACGCAAAGTCCTGTTCCTACCATCCTTAACCTCCTGAATATAATTCCTCGACTTGTTCCTCAGTTATCCAATTGCGCTTTAACAACTCCTTAACCTGCTCATACGTCCTACTAAACCGAGCATACGTCACATGAGCCGGATTGACGCAACGATTGTTCCCGCATCTTGAAAGTTGATCGTGGTGATTCGATAGGTTGCGAACGATCAAAGTCCGTGTCAATACTTCGCACGATTGTTTTTTCCAGCGAGGTCATTGCGGCGATGCGGTCAATATCTAAGACACGACGATCAACATTCAACATATTAAGTATTGGAATATTCATCGTCTCTTGTCGTCCTGATTGCGCCGTTGTTGATCGCACGTTTATCCTTCCATCATTATAACGCCGCTAAGATTCTTCTTAGTTTAGAATTAAACTTTCTTAGGTTCAGTCCTTGCCTCAATGAGTGATTGTATCTCGCCGTCATACTCCGCGAGTTTGTTTATCTCAAGTTCAATATTGTGTGATGCGTGTTCGGGATGTTGCCGACGAACGATCGCACTTATATGACTCAAGAAAAAGGCGCGGGTCTTTATGCCGTCGGTTCCGATTGCGGATGCGAGAATAGTCTCCCTTATGATTCGCACTAACTCTGAATGATCGTGCTTTTTCTGTATGGTGTGATCCGGTGTAAGTGTATAGCCTTCATTATTGGTCTCTTTTATTTTCTCCCTTATTCTCCCTCCTACACGGATCACACTATACAGACTTTGTAACGATTGCGACCATTCCGCAGTAAGTCGGAAGTGACTTGAGCGACCATCGAGACCATTTTCCAGTGCATCTTCACGGCTTTTCTTGTTGGCGATTCCGAGGATTGTCAACTCGTCAAGAGGCCGCGTTAATGATCGTGTGTTTATACCGGAGTCTTGACTGAGTATGCTCAGTGATTGCCATTCATCGGACAGGTGCGTAATGATTGCCGCCCGGTTTGTGAGCACATTATCGGCAACGATTCGACGAGCAAACTCAAGATCGTGTTCTTTGTCAATGATCGTTCGTTGATGGATGAATGCGTGTATCTGTGTAAGTAAAGAGATCGAGTTCATTAACCGCGTTGGAAACTCGGGATCGGGTGCGATGTCGTCAACGTTGCCTTTATAGTCGTGATGGAGTGGATGCCGCAACCACGCAAGCAAGTCACAATACCGGCCGATCTCGTCCTCAATATCTGCCGGAATCGCTGGCAATGGTTCGTTCATCAAGCGATTTATACAAGCGTTGACGAACGAAAGCATAGAATCTTGAAGCGTTTTGCGTATCGCCTTCATACCTGCTTGTTGGTTCTGTCGACTCTTGATCCGTGCCTTGATAGGGTCATTTTGCGGTCGCATAAACAGCATTCGCGTTCCGAGTTCTGCATACATCGAGTAATATCGCTCAATTGCAGGCGTCGCAGCGAACAAAATAGTGCTGTGTATGTCGTGATATTCCTTTTTGA